>Ga0335072_10007579_pt1 | contig 15797 bp, 13 predicted proteins | sample Lox_Sample_21_FD_206725 | JGI IMG/M metagenome (GOLD analysis project Ga0335072, IMG submission 206725) | Soil microbial communities from Loxahatchee National Wildlife Refuge, Florida, United States - Lox_Sample_2.1 | ecosystem: Environmental > Terrestrial > Soil > Wetlands | place: USA... | reverse complement strand
ACTTCGGCGGTGCTCTATCCCCGACTCTCAGATCCGACCCAAGCCGTTCCCCTGCAGCCCGTGGGACAGGAGCATATCGACAATTTCGAGATCGGAACCAAGGGAACGTATTTCGACCATCGCTTGACCGTGAACCTCGATGCCTTCTACACGCTTTACAAGGATTTCCAGATCCAGACTTTCTCGGCCGTCGCGAACGTGCTGACTCCGCCGCTCATCCTCGAGTCGGTCGGCAAGGCGCAGACACGCGGCGTCGAGCTCGGCACGCGGTGGGCTGCAACGGACAGCACCCGGCTCGGGCTCGACGTTGCGTACATCGACGCGATCTTCAAGGATTATCCCAATGCGCCTTGCTGGGGACAACCCGGAGGCATCGCGCAGACCGCCGCGCAGGGATGCTACTCCGAGACTATCACCAACGCGCAGACTGGCGTGACCGTTACGCAGGGCGTGCAGAATCTTGACGGCACAACGATGCCGAATTCGCCGAAATTCAAGGCTGTCTTGACTCTCGATCAGCGGCTGCCGCTGCACCCGGCGGGCTGGCAGCTCAATATTGGGGGCGATTACAGCTACCGATCCTCGGCCCAGATGCTGCTCGACCAGAATCCGTGGGCGGTGCAGCACGCCTTCGGCATTCTGAATCTGCGCCTCGGATCGGTCAGCCCGGACGGTACGTATTCGGTGGGTGCATTCATGAACAACGTGACCAACCATCCCTACTACGTCGACGTTGAGGATTTCTGGACGGGACCGTGGGGCGGGCCCTCGGTTATCGGTGAGCCGGCGCGCGATGCGCACCGCTATTACGGAGTGACCCTTTCTGCGAGGTTCTGAGAGAGGCGCACGGCTGCGCTGTTAATACGGAGTATCTATGCGAGGTCGGATTTCGGCGGTTCCGAGGGCCGCATCGATGCCCATCTTGTTCGCCCTCATCGGATTGGTCACATCGGCAGCTGCGGTGCAAGCCGATTCGTCGGCGGTTCGGGCGGGCGCCGCGACGAGGGAGCCTGGACGTCTGCCTGGCGATAAACCGCCGCCAAGAGGGATGTTGCTACAGGCGCCGCCTACCCCGAGCCCGGGCCACCCGCCGCCCGATATGCGGAACAAGGCAGCGGCGCCGACATTTGCGCAGGCGCTTGCCGCCGCCAGAGCGGCGCTCGCAGCCTGCAAGGGACAAAGAGTGGGTGTAGCCGTCGTCGACTCCAGTGGTCAGCCCCGCGTCGCCCTGGTTGCCGACGGCGCGCTCGGTGGTAACGTCTATACTGCTGTGCGCAAGGGACTCGCCTCAATCGCCTTCTCGGAGCCCACCTCCGAGGTGTCCGCGCAGCTACAAACCCACCGGATCCAGCCTGCGCAGATCACCAAGGACATGGTGCCGTGGCCCGGGGCTGTCCCGCTGTGGCGCAATCGGCAGCTCATCGGCGCCGTGGCCGTGAGCGGCTCGGTAAGCTCTCGGGATGAGGCGTGCGCACGAGCGGGTGCCGCCGCAATCGCGAAAATCCCTTAGCCGCTCCCGGGCGGAAAGCCTTGCTCGGACGGTAGCCGTTCACTGATTAGCCGGCAACGGACTTTCTGCAAGCGTCGAAGAGATGGGACCACGGGGATACCCTCTCTCCAGGCGGCGCTCCTTGGTCGCGAAGCCCTGGGTGGGGTATCGTGCACGCAGCTGCGCGAATTTGATCCCACGCGCCTGCGGCAGAAGAGCAGAAAGACTCCCGTGAGATTCCGCGATCTCGATTTGAACCTACTCACTGCGCTCGATGCGCTGTTGACTGAAAAGAGCGTTTCCCTGGCGGGCAGGCGAGTCCACTTGAAGCAGTCCGCCATGAGTGGCGCTTTGAGTCGGCTGCGCCGTTACTTCGATGATGAGTTACTCGTCAATGCCGGGCGCCAGATGATCCTCACGCCGCGCGCCGAAGCTCTCGTCGATCCGGTGCGCGAGGCGCTCAGACAGATCGAGGCGACCATCCTGCGCGTGCCCGAGGCGAAGTTCGATCCAGGCACCTCGCGGCGGTCTTTCTCCATTGTGGCCTCCGACGATCTCATTGAGTCGCTCCTCGCGCCGGCGCTGCGCTCGTTGGAGCAGGTCGCGCCGCGCATTGGAGTCGAGCTGCTCTCTCCGGTCGGCGAGCCGCAGGATGTCATCGACAGGGGCTCGGCCGACCTGCTCCTCGTCCAGGAGCCCTACGCCTCGCCGCGGCACCCTCGACAAACGCTCTTCGACGATGAGTACGTCATGGTGGCCTGGTCGGAAAATCGACACCTCGGTGCCCGGCTCAGCAGGCAACAGTTCCTGGCCGCGACGCACGTCGTGGTGCGGTTCGTGGGAGGGCGTCGCGGCACCCCATGGGAGGAGCTCGCCTTCCAGCGGCTGCCGCAGCGCCGCGCCGCGGTGATCGCGCCGAATTTCAGCTCGGTGCCACATCTAATAGTGGGGACGGAGCGGGTGGCAACGATGCATCTGCGTCACGCGCGGCTGTGTGCGCGCTCCTTCCCGCTCAAGCTGCTTCCCTGTCCGGTAAAGATACCGAAAGTGCGCCAGGTGATGCAGTGGCACTCGCGCAAGGACGCCGATAGGGGGGTCGCCTGGCTCGTGAAGATGCTGTTGCTAGAGGCGCGTAGATCGCCCGCATCCGTCTGAGTCTTTGATAAACAGTACGATCCCTGAGCAGCCTCGAGGGTATGTGATGTGGCGGTCCCGCGACATCGGTACCGCCAATTTCATACATCGCAATATTCAATTACTCGCCGCGCCACCGGGAGGGATATCCTGCGCCGACTAAATGTCGCTGAAGAAAACGCCGCTTTCCTCGCGGCTGCCTAGGGGGTTCGATGCGAATTACAGCCACTCTGCCGGCTCTTTGCCTCGTTGCCACGGGCCTCGCCGCCTCGGCGGCGATGGCCTCGGGGACCGATGGGTCCTCTTCGACTACCGAGTCAGAAGCGGATGTCACCAAACCACAACAGCGACTTCAGGAGGTTATCGTCACCGCCGAAAAGCGGGCCACCCTCGCGCAGAAGACGCCGGTTTCCATCACAACTCTCACCGGGCCGGCTCTGGAGGCGAGCGGCGAGACGGAGCTCGGCAATGCGCTGCGCAATGTTCCGTCGCTGCAGATACAGGGGACCCCCCAAGGCGGGGAGATCTACATCCGGGGTGTCGGTGCGAACGGCGACTCGAATTTCGTCGATCCATCCGTCGCTCTCAGCATGGATGGCGTCTACACGGCCCGCTCGGAGCGGCTGTACGCACCCCTTTATGACATCGCGCGGATCGAGATTTTGCGTGGCCCGCAGGGAACCCTTTACGGACGCAACGCCGATGGCGGCAGCGTCAATATCATCAGCAACGATCCCACTACCGATGCCTTTCACGCCGGCTTGAATGTGCAGTACGGAAACTTCGATCTGCGGCACGCGGACGGATATGCGAACCTTCCTGTGAATGATGAGCTGGCATTCCGCCTCGCGGGGCTGATCGAGGACCGCACCGGTTATTTCTCAAACGGCGGTTACTCCTCCCACGTGCGCGGATTTCGCGGCAAGGCGCTCTACGAGCCGAGCGGGAATCTCACCCTGAAGGCGCTGGTCGACTATTCGCATCAATATGGACCGCTGGCAACCTCCGTCCCCGTCCCCGGCGCGCTGCCTTCACCGCCATTCCCGGCCGGCGGCTGGCCCACCGATGCAGCAAATCCCTGGTACGTCGATCCGTACCACCCCCCGGATGAGAACGATTTCAAGTTTCTGACGAGCGCAATCGAGCTCGATTACTCCATGCCCTGGGCGACGCTCGTCTTCAATCCGACCTACTCGCACAACACGCGCGATTACCTCACGAACCTCGTGGTCGGAGATCTATTCGGTCCGCTGAGCTTCTCCGTGGACAAGGAAGATCAGTACACCGTCGATGTGCGTTTGAACTCTCCGGATGACTCCGGGCGGCTGCGCTGGGTGGCGGGCTTTTACTATCTTTGGGACAACGACGGCGAGGAGGCCGGCATAGGCACCGTTCAGACTGCGCAGCTTGCGGACGGCACGAATGTCAACCTTTTCACCTCGTATACGGCGGGAGCTCCGGCCAGCCAGTCGGTGGCGGGATACGGTCAGCTCACCTACGCCCTCACCAATCGGTTCAGTCTGATCGCAGGCCTGCGTCATACGAACGATCGCAAGTCGAATGCAGCGCTCGTTCTCAGCGACTACGTCCCGGGCTATGACAGCGGCCAGCTGGTTTCGACATCGAAGTGGGGCGCCTGGACCTACAACGTGGAAGCCGAATTCGATCCGGTCCCGGCGTCGATGCTGTATGCGGAGATCGCCAAAGGCTACAAGGCAGGAGGCTACGATACTACGGCGGTACCGCCGATGTCCTATGGTCCGGAGACGGTACTCGACTATGAGCTCGGGAGCAAGAACCGCTTCCTCGAAGATACCCTGCAGGTCAATGCAAGCCTCTATTTCTACCAGTACCACGACCTTCAGGTGCAGTACAACCCGGCCATTTCGCCGCCGCTGCCGCTGCCGGCCGCCTACATTCCGAGCGGAGCAAGCTACAGCTATTTCCAACAGTACATCGCCAACGGCGGCAACGGTGTCAACAAAGGCGGCGAGCTCGAAATGAAGTATCGCTTCACACGTGACGATCAGTTCGACCTTTCACTCTCATACACCGACGCGTACTACGGGCACTTCGCGCAGGTGGACCTGGCGGGCCTCAGCGGCGAGCCTATGGCCGCGACGCCCCGATGGACAGCGGTGCCGAGTTACGCCCATTCCTTCCCGCTCGGAAAAGGCCTGTTGACGATCGATCTCGACAGCAAACTGTCTTCCTCGTACTGGACGTCGGTGAACAATCGCGGCTCGCGACCCGATTCTTTCCAGAGCGGCTACACACGCAGCGATGCGTCATTGCTCTTTGACTCGGGCAGCTCCTGGAGCGTCTCGCTGTGGGTGAAAAACATCGAAAACCACGCCCAGATTCAGTTCGGCGACTTCCCTTTGAACCGTAATGTGATCAATTTCCCCAGGACTTATGGGGGCAATGTGATGTTGAGGTTCTGATGAGGCAGATCATGCTAACGGTGAGGCCGCTGCTGCTGTGCGCGGTGCTTCTGGGTGCGATGGCCACCCAGCCAGCGCGATCGGTGGAGGCAACGGGCATGCATTCGAGCGCGGATTGTGACCGGCTATGCCTGCGCTCGATGGCTGATCGGCTCGTGACTTCCATTGCGCGGCACGACCCTGCGGTGCTCCCCTTGGCGAGCACTTATGCCGCCACCGAAAACGGAGTGCCTGCAGCGCTGCCCATGATGTCCACCTGGCAGATCGCCAGCGGGACTGGCGGTCGCTTTTATGCCATCGACTCGGTGTCGCACCAGGTGTTCTTCATGGTGTCGATGAGGGAGGGTGTGGCCGATGCGCTTATCTTCGGGCGCTTCCGCCTTAAGCAGCGGCGGTTCTCGGAGATCGAACTCTACGTCGACCGATCGCGCGGCGATGGCGGATTCATGTTCGATGGCACGGGACCGGGACACTTTCCATCAGTATGGACGCAGCAGATTCCACGCTCACGGCTCCCCTCACGCTCCGCCCTCATCCGGGCCGGGCGCGCCATGTTTGATCCGAGCGTCGCCGGCCTGCCGATCGCTCCGTACTGCCGACTAATGGAGAACGGTCGGCTGGTCGCGGAGGACCCGAAGGTACTGAAGTGGGTTGATCCGGGCGGTAACGGATTGCACCCGAATCCCGATGGCACCCTGCCGATACCCTGTGGCCTGCCGCCGAATCGCCCCGTGGATCCGCTGGCGCGCCTGGTGGTCGCGGACACGCAGGCAGGCATCGTGATCAGCATCGCAACCGTACAGGGAGTGGTGCAGCCGTATCTCATTACCAAGCCCACGGTGTCGGCCTTCATCCCGCTGTCGCTGCTCAGACCCTACATGGACATGCTACGCCACCAGCGGGCCGCCGGGGTCTTCACTCTACCCGCTCTGCGCGGCATGCGGGCTTCCAACACCACGGTGCAGATGTGGCGGATTTTCGACGGCAAGCTGCAAGCGATGCAGCTGCTCGAGCACCTGCAGCCCCCAAGTGCGGCTTCGCCGTGGACGGCGCCGACAACTCCAGACGGATCGATCCAATGAGACATTCGACGCGCAAAGCACCGGCTTGGCGATCAATTATCGTCATCGGCGCGATGCTGGCGGCGTTAGTGCCAGGCATTGCTGCCGCAGCAGCGCTCAGCTCGACTCAGGCGGCCGACCCTGCGGCGGTGCACGGATCTTGTGACAGGACCTGCCTCATCGCAATCGCGCGTCACTACATGGATGCCGTGCTACGACACCAGCCCGCCCGGGTACCGCTCGCAGCCACGCAGGTGCTATCGACTGAGAACGGCAGATCGATCGACCCGACCCGCAACGTCTTCTCGGATACGGTATACATCGATCACCCGGTGCAGTACATCGCCGATGTTCGCGGCGGGCAGGTCGGAGTCATGGGAGTGCTCAGGGACTGGGCGGGACAGGCGCTCTTCGGATTGCGCCTGAAGATCGCGAAGCGCCAGATCACCGAGGTCGAAACGCTCGTCTCGCACGAGGGTGAGGGCGGGGTCGCCTTCGAGCCGGAGGGGTTTCTTCTGCGGGAAGCACCCTATATCGACACCGTTCCCACACCGCTGCGCATCTCTGGAGACGCGCTGCTCGCCATCGCGAAGAACTTCTGGACGGTCGCCACGACCACGCACGAGGAGGCGGCAGTCTCCTTTTCTCTAGACTGTGTGCACATGGAAAACGGGATGAACACCGATTGGGAGCACCGCCGCCTCGGCACCCCGTTCCAGTCGGCGGCCTTTGCCGAGCAGGCCGACGGACGCCACTTCACGTGCGGCACGGATCTCGCCACGACGACCAAGCCCTGGAGCGGGCTTCGTGGCTATCACGCATTGGTCGATCCCGAGCGCGGGCTCGTCATGGTCTGGAACTGGGTGGATTTCATCGGTGGACGGGGAGGGAGGTTTCCGTCCAGCACTGACGTTACCCAGGCCGCCGAACAGTTTGCCGCCTCGAATCGCCGGCAGGGATTCAGCTTGGATGATATCCCTCCCGGGCTGAGCATCCGCGGCATGGCGGCCGCAAGCCCCTCGCATACGAACTACAACGTAGACCTGGAGCGCATCGTCGGCGGCAAGATAACGCGTCAACAGGTCTTCGTGCACGTACTTCCGGCAGGCGCTCAGGCTGTGTTCTAAGATCCATGCCTTTATCCCACGCCAGTGTCCCTATCGCCACTCCTGCGCGCTACATGGCGCGCCTCTGCAACCACTTCGCCCACCGAATGACTGTCCATCGGGAGGCGGAGCGGGCAAGGATCGAATTCCCCACCGCGCTCTGCTTGCTGCAAGTGACCGGCAAGCGGCTGGAAATGCGCATCGAGGCGGCCGATGCGGCCGATCTCGACAGGCTGGAGGAGGTCGTAGGGCGGCACCTGAGGCAGGTTGCTTCGGCCGAGGCGTTCGAGGTGCACTGGGTTCGCTCCGACTCCTGACAGCATCGTGGCAGAGGCTCGATGCCTGTGCTCTTAGAGCGGCAGACCGACATAGTTCTCCGCCAGCGAGGCGAGCGCGGCCCGCGAAGACAGCAGATATGCCAAGTCCGCCTCTTGGATCCGCCGGTCGAAACCGCTGTGCTCGGGGAATTGATGCAGGAGCGAGGTCATCGACCAGGAGAAGCGCTCCGCCTTCCAGACGCGCGCCAGGGCCCGCTGCGAGTACTCACTCAGGCCAACATCGGACCCTTCGCGATAGTAGGTCACGAGGCCTCGCCATAGGTAGTAGACGTCGCTAGCCGCGAGATTGAGCCCCTTCGCGCCGGTCGGCGGCACAATATGGGCAGCATCGCCAACCAGGAAGATCCTGCCGTAGCGCATCGGCTCCGCTACGAAGCTGCGTAGCCGGGCGATGCTCTTCTCGATCGATTCGCCGGGCTGGAGGCAAACCAAGCTCATGATTGACGTAAATGAGCTCCTCGGATACGGGCGGTCGGTCGACCAGGATCCCAAGCCAGCCGAATGGGTAAAGGCGCTCGTAGCACTTGAGCGCGCCTTGGGGGATGCTGGCGCGGCTCACCCCGTGAAAACCATCACAACCCGCGATGAAATCGCGGTCGACGCTGTGCTCGACGTCGCGGCTTCGATAGGTGACTCGTGCAGCCGGGCCCTGGACCTCGTGAAGCTGCACGTCGTGCGCCTCGTAGACCGTAGTGCCTCCGGAGGCTTCGCGAGCGGCCATCAGGTCGCGCGTAATCTCGGTCTGGCCATACACCACCACGCTGCGCCCGATCAACTCGCGGAAGTTGACCCTGTGTCGTACGCCTCTAAAGGCGATTTCGATCCCGTCGTGGACGAGCGATTCGCGCCGCATGCGCTCCCCGACGCCGGCTGCATCCAGCAGCTCGACCGTGCTCGTCTCGATGATACCGGCGCGGCTCCGGCCGAGAACGTGCTCGCCCGTCTGTCGCTCGAGGACGACGTTCGAGATACCTTCCTTGAGGAGAAGCTGTCCGAGTAGAAGTCCGGAGGGTCCGCCCCCGATGATCGCCACCTGTGTGCGCATGGTCGGTTAACATAGGCGTCACCCTCCACGCAGGAGTTTCCCGTCGCGCGAACTGCTCTTCAGAGTGACGAGCTTCACGACTTCACTTCTCCGAATCGGGTCCCGCCTGGAACGGCTCGTGCCCGAAGGACCTGATTCGAGAGAGTATGCGTCGCGCTCGCCGCCAGAGAATCGTTTATGTTGATCCTTTGGAATCGGATCGCCCGATACTCAGCTCCGGTGGCAAGCAAGAACCGATGGATCGCGGCCGCCCAAGGCTCTCAGGGACTCAGGGCCCAACGAACAGCCCAATAACCTCTTGCGGAATCGGACGCGACCGCAATCGGGACGGGTCCGCCGGATCGCGCCCGGTCCAGACGCGCACCTCGAATGCCTCTACCGCCGTGTGATCGCCATGTAGGAGCCGATGATGAACCTTGAAGCTCGAGCGACCCCATTCTGTGATGCGAGTCTCGATGACTACATCCTCGCCGAAGGTGCAGGGTGCGGCGAAGCTACCGCGAATGTCCACGGCCGGAATGCCCACGATATCGTACTTCTCAATGAGCTTCGGCTTGGGAAGGCCGACGGCTTCGAAGGCGCCGGCCGTACAGGAGTCAAAGATGGCGAAATACCTTGGGAAGTAGACGATGCCTGCCGGGTCGCAGTCGCCCCATTCGATTCTCACGGTACGGCGGGCGATGCGAATGGCGGGCTCTCGATCGGTGGCAGTCATTTTACGAAGTGCTCCTCGCGGGTGGAAGGTCCGAAGCATGCCGAGCCGCGGCATACCTATCAGCCCTGAAAGACGACAGTTCTATTGCCATTGAGCAGAATGCGGGATTGCAAATGATAGAGCACCGCGCGGGAGAGAACCCGCTGCTCGATGTTTCTGTCCTTGCGGGCTGGGCAGGAGCTGGCGCTCCCCCGGCGCGGGCTTATCGATTACCATGGCATTTATGCCGCTCGATCCCGACAAGCTCATGCACATGCCCCCTGTCGAGGCGCAACAGGATTTGAAGCGCGCCGAGGTCATTCTTTATGCCCTCGGTGTAGGTGCGAGCGAGCTGCCCTTCGTGTACGAAGAGGGCCTCAAGGCGCTGCCCACCATGGCTGCCACGCTGGCCTTTCCCGGGTTCATGTGGCGTGATCCGAAGGCTGGGGTTGACTGGCGGCGCGTACTGCACGGCGAGACCAGTCTCGTGCTGCACGGCCCGCTGCCAGTCGAAGGACATCTCACCAGCCGTACGACCATCGACGCGATTATTGACAAGGGCGCCGATAGAGGAGCGGTCATGTACGAGGTGCGCGAGATCCGCCTCGCTGGCGGTGCACCTATTGCCACAGTGCGCAACGGCAGCTTTCTTCGAGGCGAAGGGGGATTTGGCGGCAATTCCTCCGGCCAACCAAAGCCGCATCCGATCCCCGAGCGTGCACCAGACGCGGTCGTGCATCTGCCGACGGCCGAAAACCAAGCGATGATCTATCGGCTATCGGGGGATTTTAACCCGCTCCACATCGATCCCGCAGTTGCCGGCGCAGCTGGGTTTCCCCGCCCGCTGTTGCACGGGCTCGCCACCTACGGCATCGCGGGGCGGGCGATTCTCTCATGTCTGTGCGAGAACGTGCCCGAGCGGCTTAGAAGGCTCGACGTGAGGTTCTCGAGCCCCGTCTTTCCTGGGGAGACAATCCGCACCCAGATTTGGCGGGAGCGCGAGGGAAGAGCGGCATTCCGGGCGAGTGTGCTCGAACGCAATTGCGTTGTTCTTGATAACGGGTATGCCGAGTTCGCCTGACACCTCGCGATCAGGCAGCGGAGCGCGCCGGCGCCCCTCGCACGGCGCCCCTAGTCGGTCGCTTCCTGATGCGCACGCAGCAGCTCGCGCTCACGTAGCTTGAATCGCTGAATCTTGCCAGTAGCGGTCTTGGGGAGCTCGCCAACGAATTCGATGATTCGAGGGTACTTGTATGGCGCGAGCCTGTTCTTTACGAAGGTCTTTAGCTCTTGCCCGCTCACCATACCTCCCTCCTTGAGCACGACGAAGGCCTTTGACTTGATCAGACCCTCGGCGTCCGGGACGCCTATCACGGCGGCCTCCAGGACCGCAGGATGCTCAACCAATGTGGCCTCTACCTCGAAGGGGCTGACATAGTTACCGCTCACCTTGATCATGTCGTCGCTACGTCCGGCATACGTGTAGGATCCATCGTCGTTTCGCACGTATTTGTCTCCGCTCTTGGTCCAGCCGCCCAGGAAGGTTTCGCGAGTCTTCTCGCGATTGCCCCAATACATCAACGCAGATGAGGGGCCGCGGATATAGAGCTCCCCCGGCCGTCCGTTCGGAGCGGGTAGACCGTGGTCATCGCGAATCTCCACGTCATATCCGGGTACCGGCCAACCTGTGGTCCCGTAGCGGACCCGTTCCGGCCGATTTGACAGGAAGATATGGAGCATCTCGGTCGAACCGATACCGTCCACGATATCGATGCCGAAGTGCTGCCGGAACCGCTCGCCAATCTCGGCGGGCAAAGCCTCTCCAGCCGAGGACACGAGCCTCAGGGCCAGGTCGTTGCGAGCGGGAACGTGGGGTGAGGCAAGCATGCCGGCAAAGCCCGTGGGCGCGCCATAAAAGACAGTCGGCTTCACGCCGTTGGCTCTGCCCAACAGGCGTTCAAAGACCGCCTCCGGGGTCGGTCTTTCGGCCATCAGCATGGTCGTTGCTCCCACCGCGAACGGAAAGCAGAGCGAATTACCGAGACCGTAGGCAAAGAACAGCTTTGCCGCCGAAAGGCAGATGTCGGACTCCTTTAAGCCCAGGATCGCCTTCCCATAGAGCTGGATCGTCCAATACGGGTTGGCGTGAGTATGTACGGCGGCTTTCGGCCGCCCGGTGGACCCCGACGAGTACAGCCAAAATGCGGGGTCGTCCGCGTGGGTCCGTGCCGGGTGCTGAAGCGGCCCCTGCCGTCGCAGAAACGACTCGAATTCAATTTCGGCCGGATGAAGCGGCGCGATCGGATGAGCAACGATTATGTTGCGAACTTCATGGTCCGACCTCGTCAACGCAGCGGTGAGCGACGGCAGAAGCGGGCCAGACACCAGAGCCGCCTGGGAGCGCGAGTGCTCCAGCATGTAGGCGTAGTCGTCCGCCGTGAGTAGGCTGTTCACCGCCACAGGCACCAGGCCGGCGTAAATTGAGCCGAGAAAGCTGATGATCCACGCCGCGCAATCCTGCATCAGCAAGAGGACACGCTCCTCGCGTCGCAGGCCAAGCGAACGGAGGCCGGAGGCAAGCAGGCGAGCGCTCTCGGAAACCTTTCCGTAGGTCAGCGCGCCAAAATCATCCACGATTGCGGACTTCGACGCCCGCTCTGAATTGAGCTGCAACAGGTATTGCGCAAAATTGAAGCGCTCGGGAGGCGCAGTAATGGTGGTTTGCGACTTCATTCTAACCGGCTCACTGCTGGGGCTCGACGCATTCCGGCGCCCCAATGTTCCCACGTCGAACCTTCCGCCCGCATGAATTCAGAAGCGGCGTCCGCCCAGCCTTCGGGCAGACGCGGTCATGCGCAATCTTACCGGGGGAGAGACCGGGCGCTTTACGGTCCGTGCCCTGGAGTTTCCCGAGAGCGCAGTGCGGATACCTCTGGCTAGGAAACCCGGCGGCGAAGAACATCCCGGGGCGTGACACCGAACGCACGTCTGAATGCCGTACTGAACTGCGATGCGTTGGAAAAGCCGCTCGCGAAGCAGACATCAGTTACCGTTGTATCTGCTGAGGCCTGCTGCAGCAGGTTGCGGGCGTATTTCAGCCGCTCACTCATCAGATATTCGTTCATGGATCTGCCATCTTCGTGGAAGAGCTTGTGCAGATAGCGAAGCGACAGGTTACATTCTGTGGCGACATCGAGAAGGGTCAGCGTCAGCTCCGTCAAGCGCCGCCTTATTACGCGTTTCGCATTGGCAAGATTGCAGGCCCGAACCGAGCTGGAATCACAGGGAAGATCCGTTTGGCTCGCAACCGCGAGGATCGCTAGCTCGCTGATGGCGCGAATAGCGCTCAAAAAATGCTCGGCAGTCATTTTGCAGGACTCCCTTTCAAGAGCGATGAGGCTGTCGTGGAACAGGCGCGGGAGCCCGGTGGATGCGGGGATCACCTGCGCGCACAGATCCTCGAAATGCAGCGCACGCCTGTCCACGAAATCACTGCCAATCAAGAGGCACGTCGTATCGTTGTCTCCGGGCTTCAGTTGCAAGAACGGCTCGGACGTTGAGACAACAACCAGGCTGTCTGCTGGACAGCGCTGGATCCGATTGAACTGACGAATCTCCTGGTAGCCGCGTGTCGGTAGATAGAAGGCGTAAGAGGCCTTGTTGTCGCGAGCGATGTCGCGGCTGCCTCTGTGGAGTTCAGCGGGCCCGGCGGTGGTAATCAGACGAGCTACACTGAAGCGTTGCACCGATCTCGCACGTGCCTCCACCCAGAAGGCACTGGACGCCTGCGCGCGGTAGGTGAACGCGCAGACCTGACGGTCGACGAACTTCTCCCAGGCGTCCTGCTTGGTGCTTCGCTCTTCGGTGTGGCGAGAATCTACTGAGAAGCGCTGCAGCCCACTGGTACAGGCAGCCTGCGTACTCATTGTCGTCCCCCTGGAGTCGATCGATGAGATTTCGGGCGGCGCTTGCGGTGACGTCGACGAAGCTACTGCGCAGGGCGCTCCGGCCAACGGCCACGATCGCCCCGGGCAATTGATTCTAGTGCACGGCAATAGTGTGGTAAAGCGATATTCGCCGCGGCGCAACAGACCATGCGGTTGGGACATGAATCCCGACGGACGAGGCTTGCCGCAGGTGGGGCGGAATGTCGCGCGCGGCGTCAAGCGGGCCCTCGTGCAGCCCGCTGCACGGTTGCCCGAAGATTGCTGGTCAGATCCCTTGCCCCAAAGGGCAGTTCGCCCGCAGAAAAGCGCGCCTCGTTAGTGCGGTGCACCATGACTTATATGTGGGCCTTTGGGGGGTGACGCTTCGGCGCGCCAGCTTAACTAGTCCGTGTTCATCTCTGTTTGTCGCGGCCGGCCGTGGCGCCGGCACGGGCGAGCTTCGCCGAATCGAAAGTTAAATTGCGCGGTGTAGAGACCTAGTTGCGGCAACCGAGTGGGGGATGATGATGCATCGCAGCCTCTGCCTTCTTGTGCTCAACGCCTTCGTGTGCTGTTTCATAGCGACGGTGAACGCCCGGGCTGGGGCAGCCGGCCTGGACCCGGGGTGCGCGCCGCAACGCCCTGCGGTAGCACACCGTCAAAACGGAGCCATGATCGAAACTCGCCAAGCGGCGCCGATTCCATGCCTTGTTGCGACGGGTTACCCTTCCGCGGAGACTCGCCTGACTGTGACTCCTCGTGGAACCATCGTCGTCATGCCGGCGATGAAGGGGACCACGGCGTTCCCCGTCCGATCGACAAATCGTGGTGCAACATGGCAGTTGATGGAGAACAACTTACTTCAATTGGATGCGCTCGATAACGATGTCATCGTCGATCGCGACACGGGGCGCGTATTCGAATGGGACGCGCGATTTTTCAAAACGAGGCCGAGCGACGCAGAGGCGTCGAGGGTAGTAGGTTACGTGCTGTGGAGTGACGACGACGGACAGATGTGGACCATCGGAGGAGCGTGCAGCAATTGCCGCAAGCAAAATTGGCACTACTGGGAATACTGGCGGATATTTACCGGGCCTGCACCTGCCGGAGGTCCAAAGCCGATCGGTTACCGCAATGTTTTGTATGTGTGTGGGAGCAACTGGCACCTGCGCCGATGCGCCAGGTCTCTCGACGGTGGGAAGACGATCGAAGTCACTACACCCCTGCCGAAGCCGCCCAACACGTATGTGCCGCCCCATCCGTTTGAGCTGGATAACGACGAGTGGGGCCAGGGCTGCGGGACCTATGGCGGGGAGGGGGTAGCAGGGGCGGACGGGACGATCTACGTTGCCTACGAGCCCTGCAATACGCCTTATGTCGCAATCAGCCGCGATGAGGGCATGACCTGGCATGCAGTCCAGATCAGCAGCATGCTGGCAGTGTGCGTGGGTCCTTGCGCGCCTGGAGAATACGATTTCAACGAACAGCCGCCGGGCAATCCGCAACTCGCAATCGATCGGCGGGGAAACTTGTATGCCACTTTCATCGGTCTCTACGATGGGATGGTTCACCTGTCGATCTCTCGCGATCATGGACAGACGTGGAGCAAGCCGTTGAATGTGACCGCTCCCGGAGTGAATCGCGCTGTCACGAGCGATGTTGCGGTTACACCCGATGGGCACTTGGCGGTGGATTATTATGGAGCTACAAATGCGCCCGGAGCCCCTTATGGACCGGAGGCTTGCAGTGGCAACACGTTCTGTCCCCAATATGAGCACACAACCTGGAATCTATACATGACGTACACGGCGGATCCCTTGAGCAAGGAGCCGCTGTTCTGGAGTGCGAGCCTGAACGATCCGAGGACACCTGTTTATTACAAGTGCCCGGAGGGACCGATCGCGGGCAAGGAGTGCGATGGCGGAGTACAGAGGGGTGACCTGACGGGTCGGATCGACTATATCGGCGTTGCGATGGGCCCGGACGGGATGCCTTGGGCAGGAGCGGCGATGGCATGCCCGCAGGACGGAAAATCATCTGCGTTCTGTCCGAAGACCCGGCGCGGCACTTACGTCGGCATAGTCGGACATTTACTCTTTCGCGACACAGCGCTCTCCGCTCTCGCCGGGAAATGACAGTCGAAGGGCTCCGCGGCACGCGGCGCCGCGAACCGGTTGCGAGTCGACCAGCCGCGTTACCTGGGTCGCGAATAGGTCCGCTGCTTCGGGGAAGGCCATTGAGCAAGGGTAGGGTGTTGGGGCCGCTCGAGCTCAAGGTGCTCGAGGCGCTCTGGCGGCGAGGCTGCGCCTCGACCGTCCGGCAGTTACGGACGGCCTTTCCGCGGCTTGCCTATACGACCCTGATGACAACTGCGGATCGGCTCCACCGCAATGGGCTGCTACGGCGCTCGCAGCTTGGGCTCGCATTCAGCTACGAACCGGTCTGCTCAAGGAAGGAAGTCCTCGGAGAGATGTTCTTTGGCCCGCTCACCGAGCTTTTTGCCGGGTCTTCGAGCAACGCGCCGCCGCTCCTATCAACGCTGGTCCATGCAGTGGGAAGC
>Ga0335072_10007578_pt1 | contig 15800 bp, 13 predicted proteins | sample Lox_Sample_21_FD_206725 | JGI IMG/M metagenome (GOLD analysis project Ga0335072, IMG submission 206725) | Soil microbial communities from Loxahatchee National Wildlife Refuge, Florida, United States - Lox_Sample_2.1 | ecosystem: Environmental > Terrestrial > Soil > Wetlands | place: USA... | reverse complement strand
ATCGGGTCTCCCGCGAGCAGTGGACGATCCCGTACCTGCATGACTCCACCCAGGAGGTGGCGCGCGAGTACGGCGCCAAGGTCACGCCGGACGTGTTCGTGCTCGACGCCGACGGCCGCCTGCGGTATCGCGGCGCGCCCGATGCCGACTACGACAAGCCGGCGGAGCGGGCCGAGTGGCTGCGAGAGGCGCTCGACGCCGTGCTGTCCGGGTCGATCGTGGAGCGGCCCGAGACCAAGCCCGTCGGCTGCTCGATCAAGTGGAAGTAGTAGCCGGACCCGCTCACGCGACGTAGCCGCCGGGCGGGTCCAGCGGCAGGCCGGCGGCGGCCCAGTCGAGCAGTCCCCCGACCATGTTGTGGGCGTCGAACCCGGCGCCGAGGAAAGCCTCGGTGGCCATCGCCGAGCGGGCGCCGCTGCGGCAATAGAAGACGACCGGCCGGTCCCGGTCGATGCTGTCCACCTCGCCGGCCAGCCGGGAGAGCTCGATGAACCGGTCGCCGGCGATCCGGCCGGCCTCGCGCTCCTCGGGCTGGCGGACGTCGATCAGCTGGATCCCGCCCTGTGCGAGCAACTCGGCCACCGTCTGTGGCGTGTAATCGGCCATCTCATGGAGGCTAGCGTTGTAGCCTGCCATCCGGGATGGGCTTCTTCGCGCGGTCCGGCGGGCAGGATGACGGGGACCAGTCCGACGAGCTCGCCCGGATCGAGAGCGGAGGAATTCCGAGTCGGGCGGAGGCGCGCCTGAAGCAGTTGCGTGGCGACGGCTCGCTGTTCACCAGCGGCCTGTCGGTGAACGAGTTCGCGCTGCTCGACCGGATGGGGCCGCAACCGCTGGCCCAGGTGATGGGCGCGAGCGTCGTGCGGACAGGTTGGCAGTATCTGCCGGCGCTCGAGCCCGGGCAAATCGTGTTGCCGACCGGCGCGGGGAGCGCCCGCGGTGGGGGCCCGAGCGGCTACGCACTCACGAACCGTTACGGCGAGCCCTCGATGTCGCAGGTCCGCAACTACAAATGGCGCTGGAGCGTCGTATGCGAGTTGCACACGCTGAGCGACGCGTGGAACCTCGCCCGGCGGCGGGCGCTCGACCGGCTGGCCGAGGAGGCGCTCCAGGTCCGCGCAGACGCGGTGGTCGGCGTGCACCTGCACCGCTCGGACCACGACCTCGGGCGGGGGACGATCGAGTACGTGGTGAGCGGCACGGCGATCCGGCTGCCCGGCTCGGACGGCGTGTCCTGGCCGGTCTTGACCGACGTCTCGGTTCAGGACTACTGGCGGCTGAGCCACGCCGCTCACGGCCGTGTCCTGGCCGGTAGTAGTCCTGAACCGGCCGGTCACGAACCCTCGGGGTTCCTGGCTACGACGTCGGTGTGGTTCGCCGCGCCCTCCCGCCGGACGCGGATGTCGCGAAGGCGGCAGTTTTCTCAGAACATGGAGCTCGAGGAGCTGAGCCGCGCCTTCAATGCCGCGCGGGACACGGTGCGGGCCAGGCTGCTGGGGCAGGTGGGAGATGCCCACGCGCTCGGGGCGGTCGGGGTCGAGTTCTCTCACCACGTCGAGAAGGACAAGCTCGCGGTGGCGTCCGCGTTCACCGAGACGCGTCGCGGCTGGCACGTCGGGCGTCTCGGCGTCCCCTACCGGGTCAGTGGCCGCAGCGACGTCGAGCGACGTGGATGGGTGATCACGATGCACGCGGCGGGAACGGCGATCCGCGCCCGGGCCGGGTCCGGGTTGGCCGCGGGTCCGGAGGTCAGGACATCGATCAGGGTTAGGAGCGCGAGACGATGACCGATTACGAGCCGAAGTCGGTGGCGGGGATCCCGGAGTCGGGCGTCGAGCGGCTAGAACAGAACCGCGAGGGCCTCTACACCTCGGACCTGTCCGTGAACGAGTTCCTGCTAGTCACCGAGGCCGGGTTCGATCCGGTCGGGCTGGTCGTCGGCAGCTCGATCTTCCACATCGGCATGCAGGTCGCCGGACCGACCGCGAGCCGCGAGCTCGACACGCTCTCGCAGGCCATGTACAGCGCGCGGCACCTCGCGATGACCCGCATGGAGGAGGAGGCCGATCAGCTCGGCGCCGACGGGATCGTCGGCGTGCGGCTCGACATCGGCCGCTACGACTGGGGGCCGAACATGGCCGAGTTCATCGCGATCGGCACCGCGGTCAAGCATCGGGGCGGGGAGCTTCATCGCGCACCGAACGGCCGGCCGTTCCAGAGCGACCTCTCGGGCCAGGAGTTCTGGACGCTGCTGCGCACCGGCCACCGCCCGGTGGGAATGGTGATGGGCAGCTGCGTGTTCCACGTCGGGCGGCGCGGGCCGCTGCGCACGATCTCCCAGAGCGGGCGCAACGTCGAGCTGCCGAACTACACCCAGGCGCTGTACGAGGCGCGCGAGCTGGCCATGCAGCGCATGCAGACCGAGGCGCAGGAACTCGCGGCCGAGGGGATCGTCGGCGTCTCGCTGTCCGAGCGCAGTCACGGCTGGGGCAGCCACGTGATCGAGTTCTTCGCGCTGGGTACGGCAATCGTCTCGACGGGCGAGAAGGCGAAGATCGAGCCGCCGGTCACCGTGCTCGACCTGAACGACCCCAGCTCCTAGTTTCTGACCCGGGGCGCTAGTCGGAGCGGAGCACCTCCGCCAACGGGCGGCGCGCGCCGATCCGCGCCGGGATCGCGGTCAGCGCGGCGACCACGATCAGCGTCCCCGGGATCACCGCGAGCAGCGTCAGGATCGGCGGACTCGCCTGGTGGACGTGGCCGCCGGCGGCCTGGTACAGGGCGAGCCCGAGGGGAATCCCGAGGCACGCGGCGAGCAGGCCCGGCATCAGCTGGGAGGTGGCCAGCCCGGCGGTGATCTGTCGGGGAGTCGCGCCGAGTGCCCGCGCGAGCGCAGTCGGTCGCTGCGCGTCGATCACGGTCGCCCATGTGGTGAAGATCGCGTTGATCGCGGCGAGCACGATCAGGACCGCAGTCAGCAGGAACACGAGGTGGGTCACGCGGCCGGCCACCGTGGTCGTTCCAACGAGCGAGACCTGCTTGCGCACCTCGTCGTTGTGCTGGAGCGTCAACGCGGCGACGACCATGGCGACCGCGATCGTCATGCTGGCAACGGTGAGCAGGGAGCGGCGGATCCGGCGGGCGACGAGGCGGACGGCGAGCAGCAACGGGACGGGCAGCCGGGTGGAGAGCGCGATCAGCGCCGGCCGGCGCCGCGGTGGGTGAGCCGGGTCGTTGAGTGCGCGGATCGTGCTCGCGTGGGCGCCGCGGATCGCCGGCACGATCGTGGCGCCCGCGGCCACCGCGATCGCCACGACTAGGACCTCTGCCGCCGAGGTGAGCGTAAGGGGCGGCGTCGGCGGGGTGCCGAGGAGACCGTTGCCGAGGTTCGTCAGCACCGGCGCGACGAGCTGGCCCAGGGCCACGCCGAGCGCGGTGGCGGCGAGCGCGAGCAGGAGATTCTCGGCCAGTAGCACGACGGCGACCATGGCCGGGGTGGCGCCCACGGCCTTGAGCAACCCGACTCGGCGCGTCTGCTCCGCCATTCGGCTTCCGACCACCACGGCGATGCTCGCGATCGCCAGCAGCGCCAGCAGCGTGCTGACTATCAGCAGCACCTTCTGGTCGACCGAGACCACCTTGAAGTCGCTGTCCTCTGTCTCCTGCCATGAGGTCAGGGTCGACTGGACGTCGTTGCCGGTGCCGTTGTTGAACGCGGCAGCGGCGTCCCCGTCCTCAAACGCCCCCGCGTCCGAGGCCTCGTCCAGCTTCAGGTACAGGACGTAGTTCGTGGGCTGAGCGGTGGCTCCGAGCGACTCAGCGTCGGGTCGCGTGAGCCAGATAACGCCGGGGGTGCTCACGGGGTAGAAGCACTGGGCGGTGCTCACCGCGATGCCGGCGACGCGGAACGACCGTCCGTTCAGGTCGATCGCGTCGCCGACGTGGAGCCCGAGCGCATCGGCGAAGCCGCGCTCGATCACCGCGCCGTCGGGACTGATCCAGTGGCCCGCCGTCAGCGCCGGGCGGTCGATCGCGGCCGGCGCGACGTCTCGCCCCTCGGTCTCGGCGAGCACGTTCAAGTGTCGTGTGGTCAGACGCGCGAACGTGATCGGATACGGACCGCCGACCGCAGCGACGCCTCGAGCATGGATGAGCGGCGCGAACTCGCGCGCCAAATCCTGCGGCGCACCCGGGGACGCGGCCGCGGGCGCCCCGACCTCGGCGACGATGTCGGGCCCTCGGGTGGCCGCGCGCGTGCGCGCGAACGGACTGTCGGTGACCTTGTGGAGCGCCAGCCCGATCGTGAGCGTGGTCGTGGTGGTGACGATCATCGCGAGCAGGAGGGCGGACCGGGCGCGCCGGCGTTGGATGTCGCGGATCGCGAGGCGCCAGGTGAGGAGGACCCGCCCCACCGGGTTCAGCCCTCGAGTCCGGCCATCTCGGTGAGGCTGCGGGCGGTGCCGCCGGTCAGCTTGGTCTCGTCGACGAATCTGCCGTCGCGCATCGAGATCACCCGGTCCGCCGTTGCGGCGATGCGCTCGTCGTGCGTGACCACGACCAGCGTCTGGCCGCGGGCGTGGAGCTGCTCGAACAGGCGCAGCACGTCGGCGGTGGCGGCGCTGTCGAGGTTGCCGGTCGGCTCGTCGGCGAGCACGGCGAGTGGTGCGTTGGCGAGCGCGCGCGCGACCGCGACGCGCTGTCGCTGACCGCCGGACAGCGCCGAGGGCAGGTGCTGGGCGCGATCGCCGAGTCCGACGTCCTCGAGCAGCCCGGTCGCCCGTTCGCGCGCCTTCCGCGGCGAGGAGCCGGCGAGCAGCGCGGGCAACTCGACGTTCTCGAGCGCGGTCAGCTCCTCGACCAGGTGATAGGACTGGAACACGAACCCCAAGGCATGGCGGCGCAGGCGGGCGAGACGGGACTCGGGCATCTGGTCGAGGCGCTCGCCCGCGAGCTGCAGGGTGCCGCTGGTCGGCCGCTCGAGCCCGCCGAGGAGGTACAGGAGCGTGGACTTACCGCACCCGCTCGGGCCGACGATCGCCACCGACTCGCCCTGTGCGACGTGGAGTCTCACGTCGTCGACGGCCCTGACCAGCGCCGCCCCCTTGCCGTATTCCTTGCTCAGCCCGCTCGCCGACAGAACCGGCTGATCTGAGGTCATCACCGCTCCTTTGCCGAGTTCCAGTACCGCGCGCAGGCCTCGAGCCAGCGCAGATCCGCCTGCAACCTCAGCACGACGCCCTCGAGGAGCAGCGCGGCGACCGAACCGTCCGGCTCGGCCAGCGCGGCCCGCTGAGCCTGGCTGAGTGCGATCAGCAGTTCGTGCCGCTGCCGGTCGACGATCCCGATCGGGTCGGCCAGCCCCGCCGCCGCGGCGGCGACGAGCTTCAGGTGGAATTCGGCCGGCGCGGACTTGCGCCAGCCGGTGTCGTCGAGCCATTCGGTGACCTGGTGGTGTCCGGCGGGTGTGAGCTCGTACACCCTGCGATCGGGGCGGTCGGTCTGCCCGACCCGGCGGGAGCTGACGAGGCCTGCCTTCTCCAGTCGGCCCAGCGTCACGTACACCTGCCCGTCGTTCAGCACCCGCGCGAGTGGCCCCAGCGCGAGTGCGAGCCGGGCTCGCAACTGGTACCCGTGCGAGGAATCGCGCGCGAGCAAGGCGAGCAGCACCTCACGGACGACACGCAGCTCGTAGCCGTGGAGCGGCTCGTCTTGCGGCAGCGGTGCGGGATCCGGCAAGTCATCCCCCTAACGGTTAGCTATGGCGGCAAGCTAACGGTTATCTATCGATCGTGTCAAGGGCTCGCTTTCGGGGGCCGGTTGCAAGATTTCGGTCGGGCTAAAGGAGTTTGGGGGTGGACGTCGATACCAGTGATGTGACATTTGTCGGGCGCGTCGTGTAGGCTGCCGCGCCGACAGATAAGAAGCCCAGCCGAGTCCTCGGTCGCTACGGCGCCGGGGAGCGGGGAACCCAATGGAGCCCACAAGCTCCGGGGGGCGAATCGCCGGATTTTCCGGCGTAGCGCACTCTTTCAGCGCGAGCCCGACAGCTAACCCCGTAGGCGCAAGAAAGAGAAGGGGTTGTAGTTGTCGAGTCTGGATTTTCATCGCGTCGCCCGTAGGGCGGGTGCGTCTGCACTCATAGCCGCGACGACGTTCGCCGTTGCAACGGCCAGCGCGGCCACTCAGACCAACCGTCCCGCCTCCGGAGGCGCGGCGATGGCGGCCACGATCAAGACCGCCGGAACGCTCACGAGGCCGAGCACCGCAAAGCAACTCGGGGCGCGCATGCTGCGCACGGGGCTGCACGGCAACGACGTGACGATTCTGCAGGGCTACCTGACGATCGCGGGCTTCCCGACGTCGGTCGACGGCCAGTACGGGCCGGAGACGGCGGCGAGCGTGGCCGCGTTCAAGGCGGCTCACAACATCACCCCTGCCAACGGAGTCGCCGGCGCGTCGTTCGACAAGGCGCTGGAGGCGGCGATCAGCGCGTACGAGGCCGACGCGCCGACCGGCACCGCGACGATCAATCCGACCACCGGAGCCGCGACCGCGCCTGCGGGCGCCCCGGCGGCGGTGCAGGCGGCGATCGCCTCGGCCAACCAGATCCTCAACACGTCCTACTGCGTCGGCGGAGGCCACGGTCAGTGGCAGTCGAGCTGCTACGACTGCTCGGGCTCGGTGAGCTACGCGCTGCACGGCGCCGGCCTGCTGAACTCGTCCGAGGACTCCACCGGGTTCGAGACGTACGGGTCGCCCGGTCCCGGCAAGTGGATCACGATCTACGCCGACGCCGGCCACGCGTTCATCGTGATCGCGGGACGAGCGTTCGACACGGCCGACTACGGTGGGCCCAACGTCCCATCGGGAACCGGGCCGCGCTGGCGCTCGAACCCGCTTGGAAACCTCGCGGACGGCGGCGACTACGTCGTCCGCCACCCGCCCGGCCTGTAGCTCCGCCGCCCGCCCGACTGTAGGAGGAGGCTCGGCAGGGGCATCCGGCGGCGACGCCGGGTGCCCCTCCTAGTTAAGGTCGCTGGTAGCCGTATTCCTAACGGCTTCGGCTCTGTCGTAGCATGGGTAGAGCTATGAGGGCCCGAGCGAGGATCGTGCGGATGTTGATCGGACGGGGAGGCTGGTCGTGATGAATCCGAACCAGCCCACCTCGCGCCGGGTGCTCCTGTCGGCGCTGGGTGCCCTCACCGTCGGTTTGGGCGCGATCAGCCTGATCGCCGGCTTCAGCGAATCGACGCCCGTCCGCCTGCTGCAGGGCATCGCGGTGTTCGGCGCGGGCGCGCTGATCGTCGGCGGCGCCGTCGTACTCGTGATGATCCGCCTCGCCGGCTGGCACGACCCGGAGTCCGAGACCGACTTCGAGGCGCTCGTCCAGCGCACCGAGCGGCTCGCGGCCGAAGGCTCCTGGGGCGAGGACGAGGATTACGACGAAGACGAGGACGACGACGAAGACCTGTTCGACCCCTACAACGAGGCGGACTTCAAGGCGCTCGTCCGAGCCGCGATCGACGACCTACCGCTCGAGTTCCACCGCGCGCTCGAGCACGTGGCCGTCGTCGTCTCCGAAGGCGGCCGGCGCCACCGCGCCTACGGCCTGTACCAGGGCGACACCGTCGCCCAGGACTACTTCCACGACCGGATCGTGATCTTCCGCGACACCCTGCTGCGCGACTTCGGCCACGACCCCGATCTGCTGAAGGCGCAGGTGACCCGGACGCTTCGCCACGAGCTGGCTCACCATCTGGGGTGGGACGAGAAGGGCGTGCGCGGGCTGGGGTTGTAGGCCGGTCGGGCGGTTGCCGGCGCGGGTTGCCGGTGGGGGTTTGCCGGCGCGGGTTGTTCGCGCGGGTCGCCGGCGCGGGTTGTTCGCGCGGGTCGCCGGCGGGGGGGTTGCCGGCGGGGGGTTGCCGGCGCGGGTTGCCGGCGCGGGTCGCCGGCGAGGGTCGCCGGCGCGCGAGCCCGGATCCCCCTGTATTTCGCAGCAAAGCGCCCCTAGCGACGCCACGGTGACCAGAAAAGCATCCCCACGATGCTTATGTTGCCTTTGTGGCGCGGCCGCAGGAGGTTTGCTGCGAAATACATGGCCGGGACCGGGGGCAAGGGATGGGAAGGGGACCGGGGGCGTGAGGTGCGCGCGACAACTACGCTTGCGGTGCCGGCCCGACCCGGCGCGCGTGAACGGTGGCGCCAGGTCGGCCGCGCCACCGACCCCGACGCCAGGAGCGAAACCCAGATGCCAGAAGCCGTGATTGTCGACGCCATCCGAACGCCGATCGGCCGGGCGGGCAAGGGCTCGCTCAAGACCGTGCGCGCCGACGAACTGGCCGCGATCCCGATGCGCGCGCTGATCGAACGCAACCCGGAGGTCGACTTCGCGCAGACCAACGACGTGATGATGGGCGCCGCCTCGTCGATCGGGGAGCAGGGCTACAACGTCGGCCGCAACGCCTCCTTGCTGGCGGGCCTCGACCATCACGTCCCCGCATGCACCGTCAACCGCTTCTGCGCCTCTTCGCTGCAGACGCTGCGGATGGCGTTCCACGCGATCAAGGCCGGCGAGGGCGACCAGTACATCGCCGCGGGCGTGGAAGCCGTCTCGCGGGCAGGGCTCGGGGCCGGGATCCCCGACGAGGCCAAGAACCCGCACCTGAACGGCTCGAACGGGTCGGCGTACGACGTCTACATCCCCATGGGCCTCACCGCCGAGAACGTCGCCGAGCGCTGCAAGGTGACGCGCGAGCAGCAGGACGAGTGGGCCGTGATCTCGCAGAACCGCGCGGTCGACGCTCGCGACTCCGGCCACTTCGATCAGGAGATCGTGCCCGTGCCGGTGCCCGCGCACAAGGACACCGACAAGGAGGGGAACGAGATCGACGTGCCCGACGCGGTCGTGACCAAGGACGACGGCCCGCGCGCCGGCACGACGATGGAGGTGCTGGGCAAGCTCAAGCCGGCGTTCCGGCCGGATGGCACGGTCACCGCCGGCAACGCGTGCCCGCTCAACGACGGCGCCGCGGCGGTGCTCGTGATGTCCGCCGAGAAGGCCAAGCAACTCGGCCTCAGGCCGAAGGCGCGGATCATCGGCTCGACCGTCGCCGCGATCCGCCCGGAGATCATGGGCCTTGGCCCGATCCCGGCGATCCAGGCCTTATTGAAAGCGACCGGCGTGAGCATCGACGACGTCGATGTGGTCGAGATCAACGAGGCGTTCGCCGCGCAGATCGTCCCGTGCAAGGAGGAGCTGGGGATCCCCGACGAGAAGCTCAACCCGTTCGGTGGCGCGATCGCGCTCGGTCACCCGTTCGGGATGACCGGCGCGCGGATCATGACCACCCTGATCAACGGGCTGCGCGCGCTCGACGGGACGCTCGGGATCGAGTCGATGTGCGTTGCCGGCGGGATGGGTCAGGCGATGCTGATCGAGCGGCTCAACTGAGACCGCCGGACTGGGCTCCCCGCGGCTAAGCCGGCGGTCGCGGGGTGGCGGCGTTAGGCCGGCAGTCGCGGGGTGCTCGAAAGCCACCCGCCGTCGGCGAGCGCCGTGCTCAGCGGAGCCGGCTTGCCGACGAAGTAGCCCTGGGCGTAGTCGACCTGGTGCTTCTGGAGCAGCCCGATCGTCTCCGCGTCCGCCACCGACTCGGCGACGGTCTTGATCCCCAGCGCCTGGGAGACGCCGACGATCGCCTTGACCATGTGCTCGTCGACCTCGCTGCGCGGCAGATTCTGGATGAACTCGCCGTCGAGTTTGACGTAGCTCACCGGGAGGTGCTTGAGGTAGTAGAACGACCCGAACCCGGTGCCGAAGTCGTCGAGCGCGAGGCTGCAGCCGAGGTCGGTCAGACCACGGGCGAACTCGGTGGCCTCGGGCATGTTCGCGATCGCGGCGGTCTCGGTGACCTCGAAGATCAGCTTGGAGGGGTCGACCGAAGAGCGCTCGAGCTCGCGCTCGATCATGCGCAGCAGCTCCGGGTCGCCGACCACCGACTCGCCGCTGAGGTTGATTCCGACCTGCGGGATCGCGCCCATTGACTGACCGACGAGCTGGATCGCGCGCGCCACGACCCAGCGGTCGATCGCGTGGATCAGCCCGAAGCGCTCGGCGGCGGGCAGGAATGCGCCCGGCGCGATCAGCTTGCCGCGCTCACCCTTCATCCGCAGCAGCAACTCGCCATGCTTGATCTCGCCGGTGGCGAGCTCGAGGATCGGCTGCAGGTGCAGGACGAAGCGATCGCGGTCGAGCGCGTCCTGGATCCGCTGGGACCAGGTCAGCTTCGCCATCGCGCGCGCCTTGCGCGCCTCGGGCGCGGTGTAGACGACCACGCGGTCCCGGCCGGCGGTCTTGGCCGCGTACATCGCGAGGTCCGCGTTGACCAGCACCTCGCCGGCCGTGGCGTCGTCTGACTCGAACGCGGTCACCCCGATGCTGGCGCTGATCCGGAACGGCCGGCCGCCGTATGTCGCCGGGCTGTTGCGGATCTCGGTAAGCAGGTCCTCGGCCGCGGCGCGGGCCTCGTCGACGCCGACCGCTGACAGCAGCACCGCGAACTCGTCGCCACCGAGCCGGGCGACGACGTCGGACGAGCGGAAGCGATGGCCGAGCACGCGCGCGACCTGAACGAGGATGGCGTCGCCGGCGGCGTGGCCGGCGGAGTCGTTGATCCCCTTGAAGTTGTCGATGTCGATGCTGAGCACCGCGCTGTGGGCGGCGTAGCGCCCGGCCCGCGCGAGCTCGCGCTTGAGCTGCTCGTCGAAGCGCCGGCGGTTGAACAGGCCGGTCAGCTGGTCGTGGTCGGCCATGTGGCGCAGGCGCTCCTCGTAGCGCACGCGCTCGGTCGTGTCGCGCGCGATGATCGCCGTCGAGACGATCCGGCCGTTGGCGTCGGTCACCGGCGAGACGGTCAGCGACACCGTGATCTGGCTCCCGTCCTTGCGCACGCCCTCGGTCTCGAAGTTGTCGATCGACTCGCCCGACAGCAGCGTCTGGAGGATCTTCTGCTGCTCGCCCGCGCGATTGGCGGGCTCGATCAGCGAGATCGGCTGCCCGATGGCCTCATCCGCGGAGTAGCCGTACAGCTGCTCGGCCGCCCGGTTCCAGCTCGTGATCGTGCCGTCGTGGGACTTGGTCACGACGGCGTCGCCGGTCGACTGGACGACGTAGCTGAGCAGGTCGCGCGCTGAGCGCGCCGCCGCCTCCTCGGTCACGTCCTGCATCGTCCCGACCACCTTGACCGGTCCACGCCGCCGCTCGGAGATTGCCTCGCCGCGGGCGCGCACGACCCGCTCGGCGCCGTCGAATCGCGTCACGCGGAACTCGAACTGCAACGGATCTTGCGTGCGGTGCGCGGTCTCGAACGATCTGGAGACGAGCTCGCGGTCTTCCGGATGCACGCGTTGGAGCAGGAGCTCGCGCGTGAGCTCGACGTCCGGTGGCGTCGCGAAGATCCGGCGCAGACCGGCCGAGTAGTGCGTGTTGCCGGTGTCGAGCTCGAGCTCGAAGCTCCCGCTCACGGCCGCCTGCTCCGCATCGGTGAGCAGGCGCTCGCTGCGAGCGCGCTCCTGCGCGCGGGCGAGCGCGTCGAGGATCAGCGGGCCGGCCTCGGTCAGCGACTCCGACCGCTCGAGCGCCTCGGTGACCGCGCGCTGGAGATCGAGCCACTCACTCGTCCCGCGATTCTGTTCGGAGCGTGGCTCCATCACGACCATTCTGGCGTTGTCCTCGTAGGGAACGAGGGTCGCCGGTCACCACCCTGCATGGTGATCGCCAACGCGTACTCCCTTCCTGGATGGCGGGATTTTACCCCTGCAAAGGTCGGCAGAATCGCCGGTCGAACAAATGGCTAGGGAGATCTGGTGGAGGTTCGCCTCGTGCGCATGTGCACTAACGCAGCGCACGTGAGCCCCACTAACGCGGCGGCATCCGCAACGCGCCATCCAACCTGATGACCTCGCCGTTCAGCATCTCGTTCTCCACGATGTGGGCGACGAGCGCGGCGTACTCATCCGGGCGACCGAGCCGAGATGGGAACGGCACCGCCTCGCCGAGCGCGTCGCGGGACTCCCGCGGGAGTGCGGCGAGCAGCGGGGTGTCGAACGTCCCGGGCGCGATCGTGCAGACGCGTACGCCGACCGACGCGAGATCGCGCGCCGCCGGCAGGGTCATGCCGACGATCCCGCCCTTCGAAGCCGAGTACGCGATCTGCCCGATCTGCCCGTCGAACGCGGCGATCGACGCGGTGTTGACGCACACGCCCCGCTCGCCGGACTCGGTCGGCTCGTTGTCGACCATCTCGGTGGCGGCGAGCCGCAGCACGTTGAACGTGCCGATCAGGTTGACGCGGACCACGGTCTCGAACGGCTCCAGCGGATGCGCGCCTCGCTTGCCCGCGACGCGGGTGGCCCAGCCGATCCCCGCGCACGAGACCGCGATCCGGAGCGGTACGGGCTGCGACGCGGAGGCGCCGACGGCGGCGAGCACCGCAGACTCGTCGGTGACGTCGGTGCGGACGAACGACGCCCGGTCGCCGAGCTCATCCGCGAGCCCGCCGCCGCGGTCCTCGTTCAGGTCGGCGATCACCACGTGGGCGCCCCTGGCATGGAGGCGCCGAACCGTCGCCTCGCCGAGACCCGAGGCGCCACCCGCGACGAGCGCGCCGCTGCCTTCGATGTGCATGGCTCCGAACCCTACTGGCGAGGGACCGGCGCCGGAGTGCTCACGCCCGCGCGGCCAGCGACAGCGCGAACAGCTCGTCCGGGTCGGTGTACCAGGCTTCGAGGCGGAGACCGGCGGCCTCGAAGTCCGCCTGGACGCGCTCGCGCGTGAACTTGGCGCTGATCTCGGTGCGAAGCTCCTCGCCGGCGGCGAATTCGACCCTGAGGCCGAGGTCCGCGACGAGCACGGTGCAGGGCCGCTGCGAACGCAGGCGCATCTCGATCCATTCGTTCTTGCGGTCGAAGAACGCGATGTGCTCGAACGCCTCGGGCCAGAAGTCGGCGTCGAGCTCGCGGTTGATCACGTGCAGGACGTTCCGGTTGAACTCGGCCGTGACACCCTCGGAGTCGTCGTAGGCGGCTTCGATCACCGCCGGGTTCTTGACCAGGTCGGTGCCGAGCAGCAACCGGTCACGCGGGCCGAGCAGCCGGCCGATCTCGCGTAGCAGGCGCCGGCGCGTGCCGGGCAGGAAGTTCCCGATCGTGCCGCCGAGCAGCGCGACGATCCGCGGCGTGCCGGCGGGCTCCGGGACGTGGCCGAGGTGCCGCTCGAAGTCGCCGATCACGCCGTGCACCTCGAGCTCCTCGAATTCGTCCATGAGCTCGTGGGCGGCCGCCTCGAGCGCGCTCTCGGACACGTCGAGCGGGATGTAGCGCCGCAGCGTGCCGGCGCGCGACATCGCGCCGAGCAGGATCCGCGCCTTCTCGGCAGCGCCCGAGCCGAGCTCGACGAGTTCGCCGGCGCCGGTTCGTCGCACGATGCTGTCGGCGCGCGCGACGAGGATCTCGCGCTCGGTCCGCGTGGGGTAATACTCGGGCAGCTCGCAGATCTGCTCGAACAGGTCCGAGCCGCGCGCGTCGTAAAAATGCTTGGCCGGGATCTCCTTGAACGGACGGGTCAGCCCGTCGAGTACGTCGTTGGCCAGCGAGCGTTCGTCGGTCTCGGACAGGAACGACTCGATCCGGATATCGGCGGTCCGTGTCGGCGGCGTCACGCGTCTCTCGCGATCCGGAACCCGGAGAAGATCTGGCGGCGCTGCGGGTAGTCCCAGTTGCGGAACGTCGAGGTCGCGACGCGGGTGCGTGTCGCCCACGACCCGCCGCGGAGCACCCGGTAGTCGCCTCCGAAGAACACCTCTGAGTATTCGCGGTACGGGTGGGCGACGAATCCGCGATAGCCGTCGAACGCGCTGCTCGTCCACTCCCACACGTCGCCGATCATCCCCAGGCACCCATAGGGCGACGCGCCGTCGGGGTAGGCACCGACGGGGGTGGTTCCGCAGCCGCGGTGGTCGAGGTTCGCGTGCTGGCCGGGAACCGGCCGGCGGTTGCCCCACGGATAGCGCCGAGCGAACTGCTTCTCCTGGTCCCAGGTCGCCGCCTTCTCCCACTCGATCTCGGTGGGGAGGCGGGCGCCGTGAGCGCGGGCAAAGGCGTCGGCCTCGAACCAGGACACGTGAACGACGGGATGCTCCGGGTGCAGTGGCTCGAGTCCGCCGAGCCGCCACTCGCCGCGGAGGTCCGCCGCCCACGCTAGTGGGCGCGAGATGTCGTATTCCTCCTTCCAGGCCCAGCCCTCCTCAGACCACCAATCGCGATGCTCGTAACCGCCGCCTTCGACGAACGTCAGATAGGTGGCGTTGGTGATCGGGGTGCGTCCGATCAGGTAACCCCGCACGTCGGTCCGGTGGCGCGGGCGCTCGTTGTCGTAAGCGAATCCTTCGTCGCTCGCGCCGATCGTGCACTCGCCCGCCGCGACCTCGAACATTTCGAGCCCGGTATCGGACGGGTGTGGGGCGTCAGGAACCGGGCGGCGGCCGGGAAGCTCGTAGCCGGGCAAGCGCGCCAGCATCAGTGTCTGCAACATCGTCTCGTCGTGCTGCTGCTCGTGGCGGAGGACCATCTCGTGCAGGGTGCCGTCGCCGACGCCGCGCTCGTCGATGACCTCGAGCGTCCGGGCGCGAACCTCCTCCAGGTATTCGCGCGCCTGCGAGGGACCGAGCAACGGGAGGTCACCTCGTACCGCGCGCGGTGTCTCGAACGCGTCGTACATCGCGGCGAGGTCGTCGTGCAGCAGCGGACGCTCGCCGTAACGGTTCACGAGCCACAAATCCTCGTACGCGGCGATATGCGCGAGATCCCACACGAGCGGGCTCATCAGCGAAGAGTGAACGCGCGCGAGGTCGTCATCGGAGACGGATGACACCAGCGCAAACGTGCGCCGGCGCGCTTCCTCCAGTGCCTCCACGACCCGCACCGCAGTCTGCGGCGCCCTAGCTGCGATCGACCCGGTCACTCGTTCAATTGTATGCATACCGATTGTTAACCCCTTGAGAATTCGGGTGAAACATCGGTGTAACTCGAGGTGAACCGGTTCACCAATGAGGTTAAACGGTTCAGTGGTTAAGGTGAACCGGTTAACCGATTTGGGTGAACCGGTTCAGTGCAGTTCGTAACGGAGGTACAGCGAGCCGTCGTGCTCGAGCACCCACGCGAGCGACAGCCGGCGCAACTCCATGAGCGCCGGGCCACGCGTGATCCCGGGCGCGGTGCCACCCCCGGTGAGCTTGGGCCCGAGCGACAGGAACAACTCGTCGACGAGGTCCTCCTGAAGCAGCGCACCGAACAACGTGGGACCACCCTCGCACAACAGGCAGCGGACGTCGTAGGCCGAGCGCAGCCGGCGCATCATCGTCGTCAGCGTGAACTCGCCGGGATCGAGGTGAACCATCTCCACCTGAGCGGCGAGTTCGGTCAAGTCGATCTGCGCCGGCGTGAACACGACGACGCGGGCGGCGGGCTCGGCGAACAACGGGATGTCCGTCGGGATGTCTCCGCCGCGGCTGAAGATGCACGCGAGCGGCTCCGGGCTGAGCCCCGAGGCCGCGCGCCGTTGCCGGCGCGCGGGGTCACGGACGAGGCGGCCGTAGCGCTCGGCGCGGAGCGTCCCGGTGCCGACCAGGATTGCGTCGACCTGCTCGCGCAGACCGTGGAACATCTCGCGGTCGCCAGGATCGCTGAGGTCCCGCGAGCGCCCGTCGGACGCCGCGCGTCCGTCGACTGACTCGACGAAGTTG
>Ga0335072_10007576_pt1 | contig 15800 bp, 11 predicted proteins | sample Lox_Sample_21_FD_206725 | JGI IMG/M metagenome (GOLD analysis project Ga0335072, IMG submission 206725) | Soil microbial communities from Loxahatchee National Wildlife Refuge, Florida, United States - Lox_Sample_2.1 | ecosystem: Environmental > Terrestrial > Soil > Wetlands | place: USA... | reverse complement strand
CTGGCTCCGCTGAACGCGCTCCTCGAACTGGAGGATGACGCCCTGCAGCAGCGGCGCAAGCAGGAGCGTCGCCAGCACCTGCGCGATCTGCAGGAGGATGTCGCGCGCAATCACCGACGGGCGCCGCAGAGATCGACCGCCGCGAGCGCGTAACGCGCAACGTTTCGTTGGGGGGACCGTCCGATCAAGGCGCGCCTCTCCGTCTGCCAATCCGGCTCGACAGGAGTCATCAGCCCCAAGGGCGGTTAGACGGCGAACTCCATCACCACAACATAAGCTGCGCCCGGTCTCTCCGGTTGTCAAGGGGAGCCGAACCTACCGCGCGTTAATAGTGCATCTTGCTTGGAATGACGTCGCGAACTCCCCCGAGAGGATTATCAATGTCCCCCTTTCTCCGAGGGATCAGATGAGTGTGACAGTGGAAAACGGTCTGTCCAGAGACTGCCTCGACATTCGCGCCGACGTTGAATCCCTCCGCCGTCGTGTTGCTCCTCAAGATTTCTGACCTGAGGATCTGCAAAAGATCATTGGCCGCGGCCAACTCCGAATCGGTGAGATCGAAGTAGGTCGGCGCACGCGCCTATACGGTAGGACCAGGGTGTGGAGGGGCGTGACCAGCGTCGTATCGCGGAGCGCGAAAACAAGCTCCTTGCGCGACACAACGCGCTGATCGTCGCGCAAGGCGCAGGAGACCCAACTCTTACTCTCGCTGCGCGGAGTGTTCGCCTTTTTCATTCCGCAATTATAGTCGTATCCTGATCGGAGCGCGCTCCAGCGTGGTCAGAGACGTGGCTTGCGAAGAGCGAGGTCACCCGGAAATGAACATTCGACAGCTGCGCCGAGACGTTGACAAGGCTAACGTGCGGCCATCGCTGCTGCAGATCGCCGCTTCTATTGATACGCGCCTGGGATGGTCGATAGCGCGAGCTCTGCGCGACCGGTGCTGCGCCGCAGCGAGCCACTCATTTCATTCAGCTCCTCTTCTTGACTCCCTCGCGGATACGATCCTCTATCGGGTCCGTTCAAGGCTGGCGAAAGGTCGTCCCAGTATGTGATCGACGTCGCGAAAGGAACAGAACCGGCGGTGGGGTTCGCCGAGCGCGCCACGGAGGCCAATGACTCCTGACGAATTTGCCAGGAGTCGAGCATGTCGTCGTCAAATCCCGAGCAGTTTACATGTGAATCACTTCAATTTCGCATCGAACACGCGGTGCGTCGACTCAAGTCGTTACATGAGGGCGACTCTGGATTCTTGGAGGTCGTCGACCTGGGGCCTGATGTGGTCCCGGCCTTGCGAAGGCTGCTGTTCGAACCCGAGCCGAGCGGACTCCATCAAGTCCGAGGTCGGGCAGCCGAAGCGCTTGCTGCACTCGGCGCCTTCGATGTCCTTGCAGACTTTTTGGTCTCCCGAGACCCGATCGCCGATCCGGTTGAGCGCTTGGGCGAAGAGGTGGTCATCGGCGCGGCGGCTCACGCCATTGCGCGGCTGCGCGAGGAATGGGTTTACCGGCTTCTCCGCGTTCTCGCCACTCACCGATGTATCACCGGCGTCTTGGCGGGTCTTGGGTCGTTTCATCGCAAGGACTCGATCGAAATTTTCATACGCGCCCTCGACGAAGACGAGGTGCGCTTGACTGCCGAAGCGATCCTACGTGTATTTGGCAGAGCTGCGCGCTCAGCTCTCATCGAGGCTGCCCTCGATCGCGGCAATGCCGATCGTTCTGAGAATGAGTCCCATTTGCGCAAGCGTCGGAGCGCGCTAGGCCTTCTTCTAGAGATCGGCATCCCGCCAAAGAAGTGGCTGGTCCTCCGCCCCCTGATGGAAGATAGTGACCGTCAGATCGCTCTCCTGGCCTGCAGGTTCTGCTTTGAGTTTGGCTCCGCACAGGATTTGGCGCGTTCTGCCAGGCGCTTGATCGATCTCAGACCCGGGTCCGACTGGCTTGAGCGCGAGCTCATCGATGAACTGCTCAAGGCGATCAGATCCACTGCTTCGCCCGAATGATTCAAAGTCACTGGACCGGATGAGCGGGGCCGGGAACCGGGCCGTAGAGGGCTGTGTTAAACAACGTTTAGCAAGCGGGGTGCTTGCTTCCCATGAGCGTCTATGCTAGCGTGAATGGATGGGGAAGGAGTCCCCCCAAATTGCCGAAAGGCTGATGACTCCTGCTGCGGTGTTGATCGCGGTGGGAGCAAGATTCAGGCCCACCTTGCGGGTGGGCTTTTGTTTGCCTGCGAGGCGGAGGCACCTTTCAGTGCTCTGACTCCCCGCGCGATCTTCCGCAAGCAATGTGACCCGTGACCCGGAGCATCGCACTCCCGATCATGGATTACGTGAGGAAGGAGAGCGCAATGAGCACCATCGAAATTGCAACCACGCGGGTAGCCGCAGCCGAGTCTCCACCAGAATTGGCGGCTGGGCTAACGGTCGTCGTGTTAACGATTCTCGGGCTTGCGGGAGTCAGTCCGACGTTTCTCGTTGAGATCGCAGCGGCCCTCTTCTGCATCGATTCCTTCCCGGGGCGAGTGGTAAAACTCTCGGAGCTTGAACCAGCTTTTTTGTACCCGTCTTAGCAAGATAGGAGGGTGCGGCAGCAGTTAGAAGAATGAAAGAACAAGTTCTAACGGGAGGGGTTTCTAGGTCTGTGTGGGGTTGACAAACGTTTCGGTGATCTTAGTTTCCGTGCGGTGGCGATGGAGTTCGCCTTTCTAACCGCCCTCAGGGCTGATGACTCCTTCTGGCGTCGATGGACGGCGAAGGGGTTCTTATGTTGCATTATCGCGACAAATCGGTCTGTGTCTCGCCTCTAGCGCTATGGTCTGAGGCGGGCCTCCACGGCTTTGGCGAAACCGCAGCATCCTCTTGCGAGACGATCGCGACCCTGCGGTTCGGACGGAAACGCTGTGCGCGGCCGCCGCTTCTCTCTTGGCGTGGAGGGTGAGATGCCGTTTGGCAGCATCCTTTACGAAACGGACAGCCCTCCCCAGCTTTCCGACCGGGTTCCCGCCCCCGATTTCTTCATGGACCTCAATCTTGATCAAGTGGTCGCCGCGATCATCGCCCGCCGCGATGAATACAATTTGCAGCCGTTTTTTCATACGCCTCCGCCCGACCTAGAGACGGTTCACTATCGGCACGAGGTCATGCAGGACCTCGAGCAAGATGCGGTGCTCGGCTTCGTCAAGGCGTTCTCGGCGAAAATGCGCTCGATGCGGGAGCAGATCGCAAGGCTTAACAAGCTCCACTATAAGCTCCAGAAGGAAGCGGTCTTCCTCGACGCGATCGCGTTCTATTGCGACGCAGTCTCGCAGCTCGCCAGAGATCTCGAGGCGGGCGACCTCAAGTCGCGTGGGCTTGGCGCCTTCCGGCGTCACGTTGAGGATTACGTTCAATCGCGCGCTTTTTTGACCCTCGAAAGCGCGATGAAAGAAATTAAGCGCGACTTGGCGGCGATTGAATACGCACTGTTCCTCGGCAATTCGAGTGTGACGGTGCGCAAGTTTGAGTCGGAGCGGGACTACGGCGCCGCGGTGGGTGCTACCTTCGAGCGATTCAAGCAGGGAAATGTGAAGGACTACGACTTCAAGCTCGTCGACTTCTTCGAAATGAATCATGTCGAAGCGCGCATTCTCGATTTCGTGGCCGCGCTGCACCCCGACATATTCGGACGCCTCGACCGGTATTTTAGCGAGAACCAAGCCTATCTCGAGCCCGCGATTGGGCGCTGGGATCGCGAGATTCAGTTCTACGTGGCCTACCTCGACTACATCCGTCCGCTTCGCGGCGCCGGACTGCGCTTCTGCTATCCCGCATTGTCTGCGACGTCGAAGGCGGTTCGCGCCAGGCGCACGTTCGACATCGCTCTAGCGAACAAGCTCGTGGGCGAAAAATCGCCGGTGGTCGCCAACGACTTCGAGCTCAGCGGCCGCGAGCGCATCTTCGTCGTTTCCGGACCCAACCAGGGTGGGAAAACCACCTTCGCTCGAACCTTCGGACAATTGCACTACCTTGCCCGCCTGGGCTGTCCCGTTCCTGGCGCGGAGGCGAATCTGTTCTTCTTCGACGAACTGCTGACGCATTTCGAGAAGGAAGAGGACATCCACAACCATCGGGGCAAGCTCGAGGATGACCTCGTTCGCATCCACGAGACGCTCGGGCGCGCCACCCCAAACAGCATCGTCATTCTCAACGAGATCTTCACATCCACAACGCTGCGGGACGCGCTCTTTCTCGCTCGGCGCGTGCTCGATCGGCTGATCGAGCTTGATCTCCTGTGCGTGTGCGTAACGTTCATGGACGAGCTGTCCTCGCTCGGGCCGCAGACCGTCAGCCTGGTCAGCACCGTGGTCCCTGATAATCCGGCTGAGCGTACTTATCGCGTGGTCCGCCGTCCCGCGGACGGGCGCTCCTATGCGCTGTCGATAGCGGAGAAATATCGAGTGACATACGAGAGCTTGAAGGAGCGCCTTGCGCCATGAAAGCCTTCCTCATGTTCCGGGATCGAGACTTCGATCTCAAACAGCCGGCGCCTCCCAACGCCGACGCCCTGGTTCAGGACCTCGAACTGGAAACCTTGTTCGGCGCAATGGCGGGCGGCGATCAGCTCATTCACGACGTCGCGAAAGTCGCTGTGCTGAGCAGCAGTGAGATCACCGTCGAGGAGATCGTGTACCGTCAGCACGTCATGACCGACGCGCTCCACCGCCCGGCGGTGCTGCGCGACATCTACAACCTGGCCGGCGAAGCGATCGCGCGGGAAAAGAAGGCTTACTTCGGCTTGTTTCGGGACTCGCCCGAGACCTTGCTGAATCGTTCGATCGAAGTCATGACCATGTTTGTCGAAGCGCTTCGGCGCTTGAGGCGGATTGCCGAGCAGGCGGAGCCGGACTTTCGCTCGGACGGCTTTCGAACCCTGTTTGCGATGCTGCGGCGAGAGCTGAGCGAGGACTATTTCAACGAAGTTTCCGTCCATCTGAAGCGACTGAAGTTTCCCGACTTTGTCTTCGTGAGCGCTCGCCTCGGCGCAGGAAACAAGGGGATCGGATACACGCTTCGCCAGCTTCCCTCAGACCGGCGCTTCTGGCCTCTGCGGCTCATTCCGCGCTCGCTCGGCGGCTACACGCTCCACATCCACCCCCGCGACGAAGCCGGCGGCCAGGCGCTCTCCGCTCTTCGCAATCGCGGGGTCGCGCTCGCCGCTCGCGCGCTAGGCCAATCGGTCGACCATATCCTCAGCTTCTTTCATATGCTGCGGACAGAGATCGCCTTCTACATTGGGGGCGTCAATCTTCACGAGCGGCTTTCAGGTCTCGGCCTCGGCACGGTCGTTCCAATCCTGGCGGGCCTCGAGGAACGCCGCTTCGCCTGCCGCGGCCTCTATGACGTGTGCCTCGCGATCAGCATGAACAAGGCCGTGGTCGGCAATGACGTCGAGGGCAACGGCAAGGACCTCATCGTCATCACCGGCGCGAACCAGGGCGGAAAGTCGACCTTCCTGCGCAGCGTCGGGCTCGCGCAAATGATGATGCAGTCGGGCTTGTTCGTTGGCGCCGAGGCGTTCGGCGCCAACATCGTCCGAGGCGTCTTCACCCACTACAAGCGCGAGGAGGACACCAGCATGACGAGCGGAAAGTTCGACGAAGAACTGAGCCGCATGAACGCGCTGGCCGATAGGCTTCATCCCCATGCGCTCGTCCTCTTCAACGAATCGTTCGCCTCGACCAACGAGCGTGAGGGATCGGAGATCGCGCGGCAGATCGTGACGGCCCTGATCGATAGCGGCCTCAAAGTGTTCTTCGTCACCCACCTCTATCCCTTCGCCCATGCGATGGAAGAAATGGATCTCAATTCCGCGCTGTTTCTTCGCGCCGAAAGAAAAGAGGACGGTTCGCGAACTTTCAAGCTCATCGAAGGCAAGCCGCTCGAAACAAGTTTCGGCGAGGACCTGTACAAGAAAATTTTTGGAGCGGACGCCGCGTCTGGGCAGCCGCCCCCAAAGCTGCGAGCGATCGCGTGAGCTAAAGGCTCAGGCTCGGACGCGGATGAGCTTTGGCGAGCTCTTGAAGCCCGCGGAACCAGTTCGGCATGTCCAAATCTTACTTACCGAGGCCGCTCGGAAATGGTCTGACACTGTCTTGGCGCACGGCGTTCGGTGGTCGACTGGGGTGTTTCCTGGGCCAGGCGCATCTTCGAGAACGACCGCAATTCGCGCGACCCACGCTAGGACACCCCCTCGATTAGCTCGTCCCGTCCTCCCGCGAATGGTTTTTCTCTCAGTTCGCCCGCCTGGGATCAGCTTTGGGACTCCCTTCCAAGATTCTTGTGAGCCTCTTTAGTTCGGCCAGCTACTCATCGCTCATTCGGTTTCAACGGCGGACGGTCACATCGCCCCATTGGCGATCGGCCTGCCGGCGACCGTCGGGAGCGCCTGTCCTCATGCTGGTTACCGACGATGGCCGACGGCTCGCTTCACTCGACGTGGAAGCGGGTTCTCGTGCTCGCAGAGAAGGAGCCGCTAGGGGGGCGGCGGACGCGATATCGAACGGAGGATTTTGCGCGCGGCGCTATCGACTTCCGAGAAGCCCGACGATCGCACGATAGCCGCTGAGCCAACCGCCCGCTAGGGCGATCGTGAAGGCGACGCCGACCGCACACTGTTCGGCTCGAGTGCGAACCGATTCGGGATAGAAGCGGTGCGTCGCAACATCCATTGAACGTTGCGGCTTGCGTAGATGACGTCGGTCAACAACGCGTCGATCTCTTTGCCGGGCGTCCTCGATGGCGGTCTTGTTCTACTCAACTCGCCTTGTCCGTCGCTAGATTTCAGCGCCGCATTGAACGTTTCTTCGGCTTTGGGGTCGCTCAGGTGCGAGGAATAAGGTTGAATCTCTTGGCGCGCCTAAACGATGACCACCTGATCTTTGATCACCGCGACCGCCAAACTGAGTGTCAAGTTGTCAAGCGCGGTCAGAAGATACCGAAGCTCTTCCGTGCCTTTACGGGCCCAAGATCTGGATCGGCGTCAGCCTTCTGCTCTGGGGCCGTCGCCGGTGTGATGAGAGCCGAACCTAGGCCGGTCAAAAGAAATTGTCTTCGATGCACAATAACCTCCACAGTGGTCCGCCCGGGGTCAAGCGCGGCGGCGCTCACGATCCGCAAGCGCACAAGCGTAGCCTCTGGCGCCGCTCGATCTCGTCATTCATCGAGTCAAGGCGTTGGCAGCGGTTTGGGGATAAGCAGCAAACAACCAAGGGAATCCTGACCGATTCGGAACTTGTCCCATAGCGCATCCTTCGAATCATTCGACAAGGATGCCCCAGCAAGGCCCGGGACGAAACATCTAGTCTAGTCTAACTAATGCAGTTTCACCGTGGGGCTGGGCCGAGAGCCGCGCACGAATGGGCCGAGCAGGGCCCGGCCGCCGCCATAGAGCGCCGCTTCATGCATCTTGTAGAGAGAGCGATACATCAGCCGGGCGAAATACCCTTCGACGAAAAAGCTGCGGCCGACCAGGAAGCCCATAAGGCTGCCGACCGTGCTGAATTTGCCGAGAGAAACCAGCGAGCCGAAATCGCGATAGACGAAGGTTCGCAGGGGTCGGCCCGCAAGGACCTCGTTCAGTTGTTTGACCATGAACTCCGCCATCTGGTGCGCGGCTTGCGCGCGCGGCGGAACAGATTGTTCAGAGCCGGGCTGCGGACAGGACGCGCAGTCGCCGATGGCGAAGACATGGTCGTCTCGCATGGTCTGCAAGGTCGGGCGGACGACAAGCTGGCTGATCCGGTTTGTTTCGAGCCCGTCGATATCGGCCAGAAAAGCCGGCGCCTGCACGCCGGCGCACCAGACGACCAGCTCCGAACGAATGATTTGCCCGTCGGCAAGCCTCACCCCGTCGGCCATGACTTCGGCGACGCGCGCATTCGTGCGGACCTCAACCCCGAGCTTCGCCAGAAGATCAGCGGTCGATTCCGAAATCCGCGTTGGAAGGGCGGGGAGAATTCGCTCGCCCGCTTCGATAAGGATGATGCGCAGGTCGCGCTCGGGGTCGATATTGTCGAGCCCATAGGAGATGATCTCCCGGGCCGTGTGATGCAACTCCGCGGCGAGTTCGGTCCCTGTCGCGCCTGCGCCGATGATCGCGACATGCAGTTGTCCCGGGAGGATCGGCTCGCTCTGGTTCTGTGCTCGGAGGCAGGCGTTGACCAGGCGGCGGTTGAAGCGGGCGGCCTGCTCCGGCGTCTCCAGCGGCACGGAGAACTGCTTGGCGCCCGGCGTGCCGAAATCGTTGGTGATGCTGCCGACCGCGACAACCAGCGTATCGTAGGAGACGCTCGATTGCGGACTGATCTCGCGTCCGTCCTCGTCCAGAAGCGCGGCCAGCGTGATCGTGCTGCCGGCCCGGTTGAGGCCGATCATCTCGCCGTTGCGATAGCGGAAGCAGCGCCAGTGCGCCTGCGCGATGTAGTTCAGTTCGTGCTGCGAGAGGACGAGGCTGCCGGCCGCGATCGAATGGAGCAAAGGCTTCCAGATATGGGTTCGGCCTCTATCAATCAGCGTGATGCGCGCTCGGCCCGATCGCCCGAGACCGGTGCCCAGCTTGGTGGCTAGCTCGAGGCCGGCCGCGCCCCCGCCGACAATGACGATGTGATGAGGAAGAGGAGCCGACATGTGCAGATCCGGCATAGGGAATGGGACCTCGGGGAGCCGAAGTTAGCGCCGATAGTCCACCAATCGAGGCCTATCGCAAAGGGGGACGACGGGATCGGGCAAGAGGGTCATCTCCCACGCCTCACTCGAAATGCGCCAAGCGGCCCGCATCGGCGTCCGTTCGCCCGACGCCAGGAATGCTCGGGCCTACGCCGACACCGGTCCCTTGTGGCGGACGGGGAGTGACGGGCCGTTTGCAGGACGAACGCCGCGACGATCAAGCAAAGACGTTGGAACCCGATCGCGGACATGGGTCACCTGCGCGTCTGCCGGGCCGCTCAAGGATAGCATGCGCGCGACGTTCGCCAAACGAGCGTTGTTTCGGAGACCGGCCGGTGCTGATCGACCAACCCTGCCGACTCCATGCTCGACAGTCGTTAACCTCATGTCCCGACAGAGAAGAAAGGACTGGCGTTCGGTTCGAAAAGGAGCGTGTGTACGGATATTCCGGCGGCGAAGGCGCTGCCCGGCAGAGACCCTTAGCCCCGGCGATCGCGCCGATCCGGGGCTCGCGTCGGTGAGGGGCCTGGATCGGCTAGGCCCCAATCGAAGACGCGAAGGGTGCATCCATGTCCATCAAACTCACCGATACGCAGCTCGTTCTGCTGAGCGCCGCGGCCCAGCGCAAGGACCTCTTTCTCGTCGCCCCGCCGACGCTCAAGGGCGCCCCAGCGCGGAAAGTGGCGAATAAGCTGATCTCCGCTGGCTTTGTAAAGGAGGTCAAGGCCAAGGCCGCTGATCCGATCTGGCGACGGGACGAGGGGGCGTCCTATGCGCTCAAGCTCACCGCCGCGGGCGCCAAAGCGATCGCGGTCGATGACGCCGCCGAGCCTGAGGATACAGGCGGGGAGAGCGCCGCGCTGGCGAACCGTGATCAGGCAGCCATCCTGTCTAAGTTGGACGCCAAGGACGCTCGACCCGCAGAAGCGACGGAGCCTGGTCCTCCAGGCCCGTCTGCTCCGCGCGGCGGCTCGAAGCTGGCCCGTGTTATTGCGCTGCTTGAGCGCGATCATGGCGCGACCATTGAGGAATTGATCGCTGCGACGGGCTGGCTCGCCCACACGACCCGCGCCGCGCTGACCGGCCTGCGCAAGCGCGGCTATGCAGTCGCGATCGATCGATCAGACGACAATCGGGGATCGTTCTACCGCATCCCAGTCGGTGAGACCGGCCTCGTTGAAGGGCCGGCGAACTCCGAGACCGCGCGCGGAAAGGAGCAGGGCCGGTCGGAGCCGCAAGCCCACCAAGCGGCCTGATGACTAGGCGCCAACCACCGCGCGGCGCGGGCGAAGGTCTGCTTCGCCCGCCGCGACCCTCGGGCGTCCCGGCCATCGACGGCATGATCGCGGCGCTGGTCGAGCTCGACGCGAACGGACTTTCCCTGCAATGGCGCAACCACTTGGGCGGGACCCCTCCCGCCCATTTGCCGCGTTGGCTGCTCATGAAGATCCTGGCCTATCGCATCCAGGCCACGGCGCTCGGCGGGCTCGACAAAGATACGCTGCGCGTCCTGCGCCAACCGAAGGGTCGGAGGCTCGCATCATCGGACGTGCATCCTTTCGAAGCGCGGATCGCGACGACGCGGGAAGGGACCGAGCTGAAGGCCGGGGCTCTGCTCGCCCGCGAATGGAATGGCAGGCTCGAGCGTGTGATGATCCTCGATAAGGGCGTCGCCTGGAACGGCGAGACCTACGGCAGCCTGTCGCAAGTCGCCAAGGCGATGACCGGCACAAGCTGGAACGGCCATCGCTTCTTCGGCTTGCGAACGGCCAGGTCCGACGGATCCGGGGTGGTCCCTCGCAGGTCAGGAGATTGCGACGCCGCTTCGTCCGATGCCGCCTCGACACCGATCAGAGACGGCGGAGCCGCTTTCGCCCAACGACCTAATCGGCAGGCGGCCTCGTCATGAGATCGGAGAGAGGCAAAACGACGGTGCGCTGCGCCATCTATACCCGTGTCTCGACCGAGCACGGCCTCGAGCAGGAGTTCAACTCGCTCGACAATCAAAGGGAGGCATCGGAAGCCTACGTCAAGAGCCAAGCTCACGAGGGCTGGAAGCTGGTCCGCACCCATTACGACGACGGCGGCTACTCAGGCGGCTCGATGGAGAGGCCGGCTCTCAAGAGGCTCCTTGATGATGTTCGCGCTCACCGGATCGACGTCATCGTCGTTTACAAGGTGGACCGGCTGACGCGCTCGCTCACCGACTTTGCCAAGCTGGTGGAACTCTTCGACGCGCATCAGGTGTCTTTCGTATCAGTCACCCAGGCGTTCAACACCACGACCAGCATGGGACGATTGACCCTGAACGTCCTTTTATCCTTCGCCCAATTCGAGCGCGAGGTCACCGGTGAGCGGATCCGGGACAAGATCGCCGCCTCGAAGAGGAAGGGCATCTGGATGGGCGGCGTCGTTCCGCTCGGATATAGGGTCGAGAACCGAGCGCTGCATGTGGTCGAGGAGCACGCCGCCTTCGTGCGCGATCTCTTTCGGCGTTATCTCGAGATCGGCAGCGTCGTGCGGCTCAAGGCTATTCTCGACCACGAGGACGCCCGGTTGCCATTCCGGACCGACGGGACGGGCAAGACCATGGGCGGCAGGCTCATCAGCCGGGGTCATCTGTACAAGATCCTATCGAACCCAATCTACGTTGGGCGGCTGACCCACAAGGGCCAAGCCCACGATGGTCTTCACGATCCGATCGTCGATCAGGAGACATGGGACCGGGTCCAGCTTTTGCTTGCGGAGCATGCTCAGCGCACGGCCGGCAATTGCCGGAACTCAGACGCGCTCCTCGCCGGCAAGCTGTTCGATGACCGCGGCAACCGGATGAGCCCGAGTCACGCCGCCAAGGGCGGACGGCGGTGGCGCTACTATGTCTCGCAGGCCGTCCTGCAAGGTCGCAAACATAAGGCCGGATCCGTCGCCCGGGCGCCAGCGCTCGAGATCGAGCGACAGGTCGCGGAAGCCGTGCGCGCGGCCTTGCCCGCTTCCCATCGGCAGGACTGGCATGGACTGCATCAGCCGAAGGCGAGCGGCCACGGCGCTTCAATCGTTTCTCCAGCGGTGCACCCGCGCGGCTACGAAGCAACCTTACGCGCCGCCATCGAGCGCGTCGTCATCTCTCGAACGACGATCGAGATCGAGCTAGCCGAGGGGATGGCGGGTGACGATCGGAATCGCATCCTGATCATTCCCTGGACGCCGCCGTCGCCCCATCGACGCCGCGAGATCATCCAAGGCGAGGGCGACGGACCCTCCGCCACGCGTCCGATGAGAACAGAGGCGCGCGCGCTCGTCATCGACGCGCTTCGCGACGCTCATCACTGGCTCGACGAACTGACCGCCAGCCCCAACCAAACCATCGAATCGGTGGCCGCGCGCGAAGGCAAAACTGAACGTTGGATCCGCCGAACCATCTCGCTCGCTTTCCTTTGCCCCGGCCTCGTCAAAGCGGCGATCGACGGTCGGCTGCCTCGCGGCTTTGGGGTCAAGCGCCTGATGGACCTTCCAATGGCTTGGCCTGACCAGTGGTCGGCCTTGGGGCTAAGGGCGCCCGCCGAACTCTGATTGCAATCCGAAGGGTTCGCGATCTCGGTGATCAGTCCAGCCGCGCAGTCGGAACCCAAAATTCGGCGTCGGAGACTCATTTCCGCGTTCGCCGGTCAAGGCCCGTCGTCCCAGCAGAATAGACCCCGCAGACCATTAGCTTCCGCGCTAACGCACTAAATAGTCGAGGGATTGTGGGCGCCGGGAACCCGGGCCGGTTCGCGCTGACTTCCTGGTGGAGCGGAGGGGATTCGAACTGATGGCCATCGCCGCAAAGGAGACTGCATGTCGAGGATTTGGCGAGAGAGACGATTTCATCCAGGAAACTGGGTGGCGCCGAGAGGCAGTCCGCAAGTCGAGGAAGGGCATTTGATGCCCGACCATGTCCACATGTTGCTGTCGATTCCGCCGAAATACGCGGTGTCGCAGGTCGTCGGGTTCATCAAGGGCAAGAGCGCGATCCACTTGGCCCGGGTCTATGGAGAGCGCAAGCGCAACTTCGTGGGCCAGCATTTTTGGGCCCGTGGGTTCTTCGTCAACACGGTCGGCCGGGACGAGGAGGCCATCCGGGCTTACATCCGCAACCAAGAGAGAGGACCAGAGGCTCGAACAAATGAACCTCTGGCGTTGACCACGCCGCCTTCCGGCGGCCCCAAGCTCACGGGCCGCGTCAGCGACCCGTCCTACCGCTTTGAGCGGTTCACATCCTAAAGCCCCCGGCTTTGCCGGGGGATACTTACCAAAGATTGTCGTAACAACATTGGCTGCGGGCCTGGATTTGGACCTATCCATCAGACCGCTTTGCGCCGCTGATCCGTTCGACCGCTGTTCTCATCATCGAGGCGCAAGGCAGGAGTGGCTATGACCGCGGGGCCGTCTCTTGAATTCTGTCCGGTCGATTTTCGCGAACGGGGAAATCAAGGGCGATCCGCAGCGTGATCCGGTGGGACGTTAGAGCGGCTCCCGCTCATCCAACTCCGCGTGGCCCGAGAACACGTCACCGTCATCCTCAGCATCACCAAGCCCGAGCGCGCCGTCGAGGTCGTCGTCCCCCTGCCCGCTCCGCAGCAGGCCTTCGGCCTCGAGCCGCTCGAGGTCGGGCAGGTCGCGCAGCGAACCGAACCCAAAGACCTCCAAGAATTTCCGCGTCGTCACATAGGCGAAGGGGGCGCCGGGCTGGGGGACGCGGATCGCGCCGTCGATCAGGCCATGGCGCTTGAGCGAGGCGATGACGTCGCGGCTGATTTCGCGTCCGGCCAGCTTCGAAATCTCCCCCCTTGTGACCGGCTGCAAATAAGCGATCGCCATGAGCGCGAAGGTCTCGGTTCGGGTCAAGTCCGCAATGCCATCCCCTGCCGGTCCGGGATGGACGGCCCGGATCGCCGGCGCGAACCGGGTTTTGGTGCGCAAGGCATAGCCGCCGGCGACCAGGACGAGGTCGTAGGGCCGGCCGCGCAGTTCGTGGGTGAGGTCGGCGATCAGATCGTCGAACCGGCAGTCCTGGCCAACGACGCGGACCAGCGCCTCGCGCGCGACGGGCCTCGCTGACGCGAAAATCGCCGCTTCGACCCTGAGCATCCATTCGCGCCAGCGGGCGGCGGCGGGCAGGTCGGCGAGTTCGACGTCCAGGCCTTCTTCGCGGTCCCGCCGGCGGCGGCGCGGGGCGGCGCTCACAGGCCGTACAGCCGGAATGTGGGCCGGCCCGAAAACTCGCGTGCGGCGCTTGAGCTGACCAGGCGGTCGAACAGGCGGCGGGCGGCGCGGTCGGTCATCGGCGCGTGGCGGGCGGCTTCGGCCGGCGAGACGCAATCCTCGGCGAGCAGGAGATCGACGATTTTTGCCGCCGGCTTGGCGCGCAGTTTCGGCGCGAAGGCGAGCAGAATCTCGGCGCGGCGGGAGAGGTCGGCGGCGAGGTCGAGGGCCGAGGCGGCGGCGAGGGCGATGGCGGCGGCAGCGTGCCTCTCCCACGCGGGCTCGCCGGGCCTTGGCCGCCGACTTGCGCCCGGCGACCGGAGGGCCGGATCGAAGATCTTCGTCGCGATCAGCGGCACGGGCCTTGGCCAGTGCAGCCGAATGGCGAGGACCAGGTCGAACGCCCAAAGGGCGAGGATCTCGGCGTCGGCGGCCAGGGCGTCCGGGAAGGCGGAAAAGGCGGCGGCTGCGGCCTTGGCGGCGGCGGAAACCGGATCCCCTGCCCTACTCTGTTCGCGGAGACTTTCCGCGAGGGCGTCGGCGTTGGCCACGGGAAGGTCGAGCGCGGCCCCCGCGGCGGCGACGCGGCCGGCGTCGAGGCCAGGCGGCCGGGCGGCGAGCTCGCGCCACAGCCTGAGCAGCTTCGCTGCCGGGCCGGGTTCGTCGCCGACGGCGAAGCGCAGGTCGCGCAGCGCGCTGACATCAGCGTTGAGGCGCAGGATTTTTGCCGAGGCCGCGGCGCTCCGTAGCGCGAGGCGTTGGCGGAGCGCCCCGGCCGCCGGCGGGTCGCGGCGCAGATGAGCGTCGAGCAAAGCGAGGCCGGCGCCGGCGGCGAACAGCGGATCGCCCTGCCCTTCCCATCCGATCGCCCGCGCCCACGACGGGACGGCCACCGGCGGCGGAAAGGCTTGCATTTCTTGGGCTTTCGCCGAGGTCCGGCTCGTCCCCGCGCTCCGCCGCGGCGGCGCAGGAACGCGCTCGCCGAGGTCGGCGAGTGGGTCGGGAACGAGGCTGAGGTCGGCGCGAATCACTAGGGCAGGATGAATCGCCGTCGGCGCTTTGTCACCTGCCAGAGCGAGAAATCCGCCCCGCTTGTCGTGTTGTGGCGAGGTCCGATAATGGTGGTTTATCGGACGCGATTCGGAACCCAATCGAAATCGATGCCAAACGCCCCGAAATCGGGCCCGAACGGCTCCTGGTCGGCTGCCGAGAGCGGCCAGAGAGACGCTCCGGAGTCCACAGAGGCGTCGGGAAAAACGCCTCCGCCCCCTGTCCTGCCCCGGCCGGCTAGCGGGCTCAGCGGCCGGCTGGCCAGCTTGGCGGAGACCGCCAAGGCCTACGCCCGCTCGGCGCAGGCCGACAATACCCGGCGCGCCTACGCCGCCGATTGGAGAATGTTCGCCTCCTGGCTGCGCCGCCAGGGCCTCTCCGGGACGCCGCCAGATCCCGAGGCGGTCGGGCTCTATCTCGCGGCGCAAGTTGAGCGCGGCGGCGCCGAGCTTTCGGTCGCCACCCTCGAGCGGCGGCTCTCGGGAATCGCCTGGCGCTACCGCCAGCTCGGCCAGCCGCTCGACGTCCGCGACCGGCATATCGCGACCGTGCTGGCCGGCATCCGCCGGCGTCACGCTCGCCCTCCCCTGCAGAAAACCGCCGTCTTCGCCGACGAGCTCTTGGCGATGCTCGCGACGCTGGACATGGACCTCCGGGGCCTGCGGGACCGGGCAATCCTGGCGATCGGCTTCGCCGGCGGCCTGCGCCGCTCCGAGATCGTCGGCCTGGACTGTGGCCCGGATCAGACCGAGGACGGCTCAGGTTGGGTCGAGATTCTGCCCGAGGGCGCCCTCCTCACGAT
>Ga0335072_10007575_pt1 | contig 15801 bp, 12 predicted proteins | sample Lox_Sample_21_FD_206725 | JGI IMG/M metagenome (GOLD analysis project Ga0335072, IMG submission 206725) | Soil microbial communities from Loxahatchee National Wildlife Refuge, Florida, United States - Lox_Sample_2.1 | ecosystem: Environmental > Terrestrial > Soil > Wetlands | place: USA... | reverse complement strand
TCGAATCGTGGCGGGAACTCATTTCAGTACTCCGCGAATCAGACTACCTGATTGCAAGCCGACTGCATGGGGCGATTTTTGGATTCATCTCGCAAACTCCGATGATTTCGATTTCTTTTGCATCCAAAGTAGACTGGATCCTGGAATATCTTCATCAGAGCGAATATCGCCTGGATATTCGTGACTTCGTTGCGGAGGATGTCCTCCGGGTCCTCGACCGCCTTCAGACGGACAGAGCGGCCGTCGTTGCGCAGATCGAATCCTGCCGGCGTGAGATCCTTGCCGACTCTTCTTACACTCGTCAATATGACGCGCTGGCTCAGCTGGCATTCGATCATTCGCAAGCACGGAACTGAAAGTGGATGATGAATTCTAATCCTCTCATAAGCGTTGTAACGCCGTTCTACAACACTCGCGAATATCTCGCAGAGTGCATTGATAGCGTCCTGCGGCAAACTTACACGAATTGGGAGTATATTCTCGTAAACAACTGCAGTACAGATGGCTCTGAAGATATCGCCCAGATATATGTAAACCGATTTCCGGATAAGATCCGACTTGTCCACAATAAATCATTTCTTTCTCATATCAGAAACTACAACTATGCTCTCTCTCTTATTTCTTCAGCGAGCAAGTATTGCAAGATGGTTCAGGCCGACGACTGGATCTTCCCGGAATGTCTCAGCAGCATGGTGGAGCTTGCGGAGGAGCATCCAAAGGTCGGCATTGTGGCAGCTTACGAATTGGAAGGCGACCACGCATCACTGAATGGGCTGCCTTATCCCAGCCGCGAAGTATCGGGTCGGGACATCTGCCGCTTATATTTCCTGAGGGGGATGCCCCTTTTTGGCACGCCAACCTCCATTCTTATGCGGTCCGATTTTGTTCGTTCGCGGAACCCCGCATTCTACGATGAAAAACACGCTCCCTTTGCGGATTTCTTTGTGTGCCTGGAGTGCCTCCGCACGTGGAACTACGGCTTTGTGCACCAGGTTCTCACGTTCTCGCGTCGAGACAATGAGTCGACACTTACAAGAATCCGGCCGTTATCCTTCGAGTACTTCTGTTACATGGCGAAGGTGATTGCCTACGGCAAATACTATCTTTCGGAAGAAGAGTATGAGGGATGCTTGAAAGACGTGAAGCATAACTATTTCTTCTTTCTCGGCCAGTCTGCCTTGCAGGGACGAGATGCCACGTTCTGGAATTTTCACCGCGAACGGCTCGCATCGATCGACTATCACATCACCTTTCCGTTCATGGTGAAGTGGGTTTTGATCGTTTTGCTTGACTGGATCGGGAACCCGAAGCGCACGCTTGAATATCTCTTCCCCCGTAGAAAGCGCATTTTTGAGGCGGCATCGAGGTTCGTCCGGACGATGAAGCATAATTTTCTGCATAGACCAACCGCCAAAAATGGGAAAGGTGCGCAAATCGCTGCGTCGCACGGGGCCACTCGTTCTTAAGTTGCCGTTCTCATTCCCCTGTTATCCACTCCCCTACCATTCGACCAGATTTGATGATTCATCACTTGCATTTCCTTAAGGTCCTGTGGAACCACCGAGTCGACCACTTCCTTTGGATTTGGTTTGCATTGACAGCAAGTGCAGCGATCCTCATTGCGTGCATGGTGAGGCCGCGCTCCTCCCTTGTCCGGGATTCAGCCAAGCGTCCTTTAGGTCACAGACGGTCATCGGAAGCGGTTCTTTCAATCGCCGCGCTGATGCTGTTTTTGGCTATCTACACCGCAGGAGCTCTGGCTTGGGAGGACTTCACCTATTACGATAATTCACATTTCACAAATGAAACTTTGATTGGCCGGAATGTTCCTCTCCAGGTGTCACCGGAGGGGGGGCGCTTTTGGCCTCTCGGCTACCAGGAGTTCAATGTTCTACGATATGTTACACACTCGATCAGCGGCTATCATATGCTGCGCCTCATCGAATTGTTTATTGTCTGTGCGATCCTCCTTGTTCTTGACCGCGAATTGAATGTACCCGCCCGTGTAGCTCTCATCTTTCTATTTCTAGTCGCGCCAAGTATAGTTGTCAGCTATAGCGGGCTTATCTATTCCGAAGCAAATCTGATTCTTGCCCTTACTTGCCTCGCGTGGTGTGTCTCGCGTTTCGACCAGTCGCATGGCCCCGCATGGGCGGTAGGCGCGGTCCTGTCCGCTCAGATCATGCTTTATTACAAGGAGACCGTGTTTCTTCTCCTGGTGGGGTTCGCAGGGACACGAATCGTTCTGCGCTGTCGGAATGCCACAAACCGCGGGTGGAGTTTCGCCGGTCTGCGAGATCCCGAGAGTCGCCTTGACTTATGTCTGATCTCTCTCAGCGCAGTATTTATTCTTTATTACCTGGCTGCACTCGTTCCCCATTTTGGTGCGGGCTATGCGGAAGGACGAAAGCTGCCATTGTCCCAGGTCTTGAGTACATATCTCGCCTTGGATCTCCTCGTTTGGATATTTGCCTTACTCTGTGCTGTAAGACTCTTTCTCATTCTTCGGCGAAGGGTGATGCCTTCGCTTTTCTGGGATGGGCTTGCTGTTGGAGGGCTATGTTATCTGGGCGGCTTCCTGATCCTCCGCATGGAAAGCGCATATTATCTCGCCCCAGTTGATCTGATAGCAACTCTATACATTGGAAGGCTCACTTTTCGCTCACTTCGGGAGTTCACCACGCGTGCCAAACTGGCCGCGACTGTCGTTCTACTGTTCGTTCTTGCGCAAGAGTTATCTTTCTCGGCGTTTCGCATCTACGAAAGAAAGAATGTAATACGCGCGAAGGCAGAACTAGGTCACGCCATCAATCATGTGTATGTTCAAGATCCGCAAAGTGTGAAGAGGCTGTTCTTCCCTTTCGCTGAACCGTTTTCCATTTTGGAATTTGCCTCTTATCTGCAATATCTCGGCGTTCCGATCCAGCAACGCCTCAACAACGGTGAAATTGCCGGCGGCGTTATCCTGACCGGTGAATCAATTCAAGCGGACGGTCCTTGCGGCTATAGATCCTTTGTGTGTCATCCTGGCAAAACCCCCAGTCCTGGAGACTTAGTGATTGTCTTTCCAGACGACATCCCGGTCGTGAACTCTTCAGGCCTATTTCGCGACATCAGTGCAAAGCCTCTATTCTCCTATAGTCCGAGCCCGCGAATTCCGGAGTGGATGCTGCCCCTCGTCGGACGCCTGCACTTCGTATCACCGATATTTGCGTTTCGCAAATTGCCCACTTCCTGGTTGAGGACGTCGCTAAGCGAGTGGAGGTGAACCCCGGACAAACGCTTTATACGCAGCATCTAGGATCTTAAGAATTGGAGAATCGAGAAATGCAAGAGCTCGGAAATCGGGATCGCACGGTAGTTATTGTTGCCCCTCCCTGGCCGCGCAGCGGAACTTCTCGCGTTCTGCAGAGTCAAGTGGCTTTTTATCGAGGTGCTGGATACAGAACCGTTCTTATCTTTGTTCCGCTGCAGTGGTTTTGGGACGACTCGTACACTGAATGGCCGACGATCAGAAGCGGAATGGATGAACTGGGAGCGGATCGATCTGCTTGCGCCATCATCGACCGATCACGGTTCAGAGTTACAAAATATGCAATGCGGATTAAGCGGGCATTCTGCGACCTTACAGCTCTGGACTGGATGATAGCCACCGCGAATTCGGCTCGAGCGCCAAAGGATTTAATCCGCCTCCTCAGGGAGTCGCAGGTCGCGCTCGTGCATGTCAACCACGTCTTTACGCTTCGCTTCGCGACAAGTTTGATCTCCCAGTTGAATCTTTCGTCTCGGAATATTCCCATCATCTTGGAAACGCATGACATTCAGGCAAATGCTTTGGAGGAAAGAGGAGAGATCAACCCGTGGACACGCCGCTTCGATTCAAAGAAACGGCTCGTTGAAAAGGAACTAGCTTATATCGAAGAGGCGAAAGTACTCGTCCATTTGTCAAATGAAGATTTCAATTTTTTCCAAAGCCGTTTGCCTGGCAAGGAGCATGTTCTTGTATTACCTACGATTGACGAGTCTTTTGTCTTGGGAGTGCAAACTGGTTCGGATGTCGTGGATGGACCGATTGATCTGCTGTTTGTTGGCCAGCGCACAGACGCTAATTCCGCAGCAATAGGATGGTTCTACGAAAAGGTGTGGCCCTTGATTGCTGTGCATGGATACAGGGTTAAGATCGTGGGTCAAATCGAGATCAAAGTGCGGGAATTATTGCCTGCGGTCTATGAGGCCCACAAAGCATGTTTCGTCGGAACAGTTGAAGAACTCGCACCCTTTTATCGAGCGGCACGTTGCGTATTCGCGCCGATGGTCTCTGGAACCGGCATCTCCATCAAAACCATTGAGGCATTGGCACTCGGAAAACCGTTTATTGGAACGTCAAAGGCCTACCGGGGCATGCCGATGGAACGAATCGTCGAAGCAGGTCTCGAACCATACGATTCTCCGGAAGCCTTTGCCAGCGCGATTGTCAAGGTGCTTTCAGGCAAGAATAATTTGGCGGATGCTGGGCGGCGAGCCTACTTGGATCTATTCTCAAAGCATGCAGCATATGCCGCAAGGGATCGTGCATTGACTCTCGCAATTGCGTCTTAGTGTTTGCTCTCCTGTCTTCTCCGCCTTACCTTAAATCACGGGTTAATAACTCCCGACTTATTCATCGAACCTTGAGCCTATGCGAATCACGGTTATCCTGTGCACATATAATCGCAGTGCCTTGCTGCACAAGGCACTCGATAGTCTTGTCGCGCAGCGTCTTCCCGACACCATGGAGTGGGAAGTGATTGTGGTCGATAACAACTCAAGCGACCATACCAGGGCTGTTGTCGGCGACTATGTCTGTCTGCACCCCGGCCGAATTCATTATCTACTCGAGACAGATCAGGGCTTGTCGCGAGCTCGCAACGCAGGCATCCGGATTGCAAGCGGAGACGTCATTGCTTTTGTCGATGACGATGTTACGGCAGAACCAACTTGGTTGTGGTGCCTTACTTCATGCTTGTTTGACGGCAACTGGATTGGCGCGGGCGGGCGAATCCTTCCGCCAGATGGAATCGAAATGCCGAAATGGATCACGGTGGGCGGGCCATTCGACATAAGCGGCGCTTTGGCTTTGTTTAATCTTGGAGATCAACCTGGTGAGTTAAGCCGGCCTCCTTATGGCGCGAACATGGCCTTTCGAAAGAGCGTCTTCGAAAGATATGGCATGTTTCGCCCCGATCTCGGCCGTCGTGGCAGCAACCTGATCAGCGGCGAGGACACTGAATTCGGCAACCGCCTGCTGGCGGCCGGCGAACATCTTCGCTACGAGCCTTCAGCCGTGGTTCATCACCCAGTTCCAGAAGAGCGGCTCAACAAGAAATACTTCCGCCGGTGGTGGCTTGGTTTTGGCAGAACACGCATCCTGGAACGTCCTGCCCGCCCGGCTATCCTGGGGATTCCGCACGAATTCCTCAGCATCGTGAATCTTATCTTCCACTTTCTCCCTCTTCGGCTTTTGCGTTGGTTGTTTGCGGCGGGTCCGAAGGATCGCTTCTACCAGCAATGCTGGGTCATGTTGACGCTGGGTGAGATCGTTCAGAACTATCACATCGCTGTATCGCGCAGGCGCTCGGACTCTAAGATTCCCACTCAGGCTGCTGACGGCAACCAGAGCGCTGCGGGCTAAGTCCTTGAAAAGTCTATGGCAACATTAACGCAAATCCCCGAGCACGGATATTCGAATAGGGCGAAGGGTCCATTGTTTTCCGCGAATCAACTCTTTGCTTGGCTGCAGCGGGCTTCTCGACACAGGGCTGCCATGTACCTGCTCGCAGCGTTCATGACGATGGCGATCCGGTTGGCACTGATACCGAAAATGCCGATTCCTGAGCCCTACGTGCATGATGAATTCAGCTATTTGCTGGGAGCGGAGACATTTATGTCCGGCCGGATAACGAATCCGGCACATCCAATGTGGGAGCACTTTGAAACCTTTCATGAGCTGATGCAACCGACTTATATGACGAAGTATCCTCCAGCCCAGTCGCTCTTTCTGGCGCTAGGGTGGAAACTGTTTGGACATCCGTGGTTTGGCGTCCTGATCAGCTGCGGATTCTTTATCGCCAGCTTCTGCTGGATGCTCCAGAATTGGTCCCCGCCTGTCTACGCGATCCTGGGTACGGCTGTCATGATGGCGCATATCGCACTCTTCAGCTACTGGATGAATTCCTACTGGGGAGGCGCAATTGCGGCTGGCGCCGGCTGTCTTCTGTTGGGAACCTTGCCGCGACTGGCAAGACAAGTCAAGCCGATCCACGCCGGCATTGCGGCATTCAGCCTTGTGTTGCTCGCAAATACGCGCCCCTATGAGGGCCTCGTATTCAGTGGTGCGACTTTTTTTGCGCTTCTATATTGGCGGAAGCGGCAGAGGCGAAGCGTGAAAGAACTGCTTGCGCTGCGGTGTGTGATTCCCTTTGCCCTGGTCTTCGGATCAGGCCTAGTCTTTACGGGTTACTATAACTACCGGGTTACGGGCAGCCCCTTACAAATGCCGTACTATCTCTATTCTCGCGATTATGCAGCTGCCCCGGAAATGATCATTTTTCCGGAGCGGAAGCCGCCAGTCTACCGCCATGCAGAGATGGAAAAGTATTATATGGGACCGGATCTAGCAGATTACCGCAAAGCACGATCAAATCCCACCCGCCACGTCAGCTACGCTCTCGAATTCTATACACCGGTTCTCTATTTGTTCCCAATTGCAATCGCAATTCTGCTGGTGCCAAGCTATCGGGTTTATAGCGCAACGGCGATTGCCATCTGCGTGGGATGCAGCTTTCTCATCGATGATTCTAAATGGCCTCATTATATCGCGGCCGGCGTCGGCTTATTGGCAATAGTTGTGATCTATGGATTCAGGTTGATGCGAGTAACAAGCAAGAGACTTGGTCCTTCTTTCGTGATGATCTTCGTTGCCCTCATGTGCGCGCAATTGGCCTACTGTCATTTATTTGAACCTCCTACATTTCCGGAAAGAAACACAGGGGACACTTCTTTACGAGATAGTGTCGCTCAATCTTGTCTGAAACAGGGTGGCCGGCACTTGATTCTGGTTCACTATTCAGCCGATCACGATTTTAATCACGAATATGTTTACAACTCCGCAAACATAGATGCCTCCGATATTGTTTGGGCCCACGATATGGGAAAAGAGAAGAACCAGGAATTAGTCGACTACTACCACAACAGTCGTAAGGTCTGGCTGTGGCAGCCCGATACTGATCCCGACAATTTGATACCGTATCAGACAAGTGCCAATTGATGTCCCCATTGTCTCAGCTACGGCAGCTATGAAGCTCCCGCAAAACAGTTCCGCATTCGGGCTCATCCGGGAAATCCAATCGTCCTTTCTGATTCGACATATGTCTGGAAGGCCGTCACTGAACGGTACACATTTGCGCAGTTCTATGGTTGGAAAGCTTTGCTTTTCGATTCTTGCCTGTCTATGATGTCCATCGCATTCGTGTTTGAGTGGCATCGCCGTTCTGCAACACATTTGCGCAGATCCTTCATTTAGGATTCGTTTCTTATATCGAATGCCCGCTGAGATTGCTCTGCGAGTAGATGTGATCCATTTCTTCCTTGCGGTCGGTCAGCCAGTGAGCAGTCAAAGATCTAGACGAAGAGGTAACCCGTGTACCGGGACCTTGCCGGAGTGAGACTTGATGGTGCCGGTTGTGTTTCTTCGGAAAGGATGAAGCTATGTTGAATTTTTCCCGGCGAGTTCAGGATGCGCCGTTTCCTCAATTCAAGTTGTCCGTCGTTATGCCCGTTTACAATGAACGGGCAACACTGCGGATGGTGATTGAGCGAGTCCTTGGCTTGTCGTTCGATATCGAACTCCTTTGCATCGATGATGGGTCAAGCGATGGGTCGGTTGAAATCCTGAGAGACTTGGAAAATATGTACTCGCAATTGCGGGTTCTTGTCCAGCCACGCAATATGGGCAAGGGGGCGGCGTTGCGGCGCGGAATCTCTGAAGCCACCGGTGACTTTGTCATCATCCAGGACGCTGATCTGGAATACGACCCGGCAGATTATCAACTACTTCTTACGCCTCTTTGTCGCGGCAAAGCGGACGTCGTTTATGGCTCACGCTTCTTGGGCGGCGGACCACACAGGGTGCTCTATTTCTGGCATTCGGTTGGTAATTCGTTTTTAACCCTTCTTTCCAACTGTTTGACAAATATCAATCTGACTGACATGGAAACGTGTTACAAAGCATTTCGTCGCGAGGTCATTCAGTCCATTCCGATCGAAGAAAACCGGTTCGGCTTCGAACCAGAGATCACCGTGAAAATAGCGCGCCGAAATCTTCGGATTTACGAAGTCGGCATCGGTTACTGGGGTCGTACCTATGAGGAGGGCAAGAAAATCGGATGGAAAGATGGGGTTCGTGCTCTCTATTGCCTCATTAAGTACACGGTGAAAGAGCCGAAGACAAGACCGGTTCAGGTGGATTCCGCATCACCCGCGAAAAACTCCGCGGCGGTGAGGTAGCCGGCGCCGCCGATTCCCTCAAATCCTGGGATCCGTTAACTTCTGAATTTGCGCCACTTGCAAACGGGTGTCAGTGACCTGGGAAAAGCGGCAATCAACTTCAGAGCTTGATTCGAAGCACGATGAAATCCAACGTTGTTGTCACTACAAACCATCAATTCAGTAAAAACTGTTGCTGCGCGCACCCATTTGGTAATTGCGGGATCTGTTATGAATGAAGACTTCTCCTCGATTCAAGTGTCATATCTCGCACGAATCAGACTTGCCATTTGTCTCATTGTCCTATTAGTTCTATCCAGCAGTCTCCTCGAGTTGAAGTCAGACATCGCGATCTTGCGCAGCCTCCCCAAAGTAGATGATATTTCGGCCTACGAACAACGATTTGAGAGTGTAAAGCCGCTTCTACCGAGCGGCCGCATTGTTCCATATAGTGATGATTTTGGTAACCAATGTAAGCCGTTTGTATTGGCACAGTACGCTCTCGCTCCGGTCATTTTGGCTATGCAGCAATCGAAATGCGGTCACATCGACGATAATGCCGCAGCCCGATCAATCACCGCCAATCTGTTGTTAGAGAACTCACATAGTCCTGAAATGAAACCGTACGAGCTGCGCTTATTTCCTGAAGATCAACAAGAAGGCGGTGTTAGTTCTGATCCGAACTCCAATAGAAGTTTCCTCCCGGGTGGGCAGTCAATCCTGCTCAAGGATTCCGGTAACGGAGTGAAACTTTATGCCTTGGAACGCAAATGACGGCTGCCTTCGTCTGCATCTCGATTGTTCCCCCTTTCATTTTGGGGTTTTTGCTCGTCGATCTTCTATGGGCGCAAGATAGAAGGCTTCTAGATGATTTTGCCCTCAAATGTTGCTTTTCAGTGGGCCTTGGCGTCGGTGTCTCGTCCTGTTTGACATTCGTATGGATGGCCTTTGCGGGTCGGCTCAATCGAGGATTGTTCATTGTTGAATTAGCTCTAATCGTTACCCTCCGCGCCGGCCTTCTATTCAGGCGGAGGAACTTTTTACCGCGACTTCGCGGGGATCGCCCTCATGCATACGACTCCAGGAAACCATATTGGTTGAGAGCAGCCGTTGCAGTTGGCTGCGTTACTGCCGTCATCCGGTTTGTTTGCTTTTCGTTAGCCGATCCCAATGGAGAATGGGACGCATTCGCTATCTGGAACATGCACGCTCGGTTCCTATACCGCGGGGGGGATAGCTGGACACACTTCCGTTTCATGACTTGGTCGCACCCCGACTATCCGCTACTGATTCCGGCATCAGTTGCCCGGTCATGGGAATTTGTCGGTCGGGAATCGAAATGCGCGCCAGCGGTCATCGCATTCCTGTTTACCTTTGCACTTATCGGAGTCGTCTCAATTTCAATTGCCCGGTTGCGCGGAGAGCGACAAGGGCTGCTTGCCGCCTTGGTCCTGCTCGGCACTCCCTTTCTGATCACGCATGGCGCCTCTCAATACGCTGACGTTCCCCTGAGCTTCTTCTTCGCAGCTTCGCTCTCCCTGCTTCTCTTGTATCTAGAAGGGAATACATCTCAAGGTCTGCTCGTATTGGCTGGTTTAACTTCTGGCTTGGCGGCATGGACAAAGAACGAGGGCATCCTCTTTGTTACCGCTTTCTTTATCGCACTCTGTCTAGCTGCTCTTTTATTCAAAGATAAGACAAGCTCGCGGGTCATCCTAAAGGCCTGGCCCCTCGGTTGCGTACCACTTATCATTGTTATTGCACTCTATAAGGCACTAGTCCGCGCCTCGAATGACCTGATCTCCGTTAATAATGCCTCGAACATACACCACTTTCTCCAAATCTGGCGATTTCAGATGATCGTAGGCGCCTTTGCGAAAGAAGCCTTAACATTTGGAGGCTGGAGGCTGATCTTTCCGATTCCAGCCATATTAGCGTTCTACTTCTTGCTCATGGGCGCAACGGTTGATCGGCGCAAACTGCCAGCCACCCTCGTCTCAGTTGCCCTGCCAATTCTGATGTGCTGCGGGTATTTCGCTATCTATGTCGTATCTCCGCACGACCTCAAGTGGCATCTGGATTCTTCTCTAAATCGGTTGCTGCTTCAAGTGTGGCCACTGTGTATCATTGCGTTCTTCACAATTGTTCGGTCCCCAGAACAGGCGCTGTTGAGCGAATATACACTACATCGTGAAAGGTACTCTGACGCGCCGCAAATCATAAATGACAACAGCGCCCCCGAGCGTTTCTCCAACCTCCAGGAGGATTCTCGGGTCTCGAGAGATTAATGGAGGTATTGTGACTTCCCTATCCACGTCGCGGAATGTTGACAGGCGCCTCAAGGAACTCGACGGCTGGCGCGCGTTCAGTGTCTTACTAGTGATTGTGCACCATCTCGGCACCTATCGGTTTCGTAATTTTGTCGCGCCGCATCATCATCTAGTTCCCCTCTTTGAATACATAGGGCCGCTCGGCGTAAAGGTATTCTTTGTCATCAGCGGCTTCGTAATATGCCGGCTTCTGATTCTAGAAGAAAAGAAATATGGGAGCGTTTCTCTAAAGGGCTTTTATGTCCGTAGGGCATTTCGTATCCTCCCTCCCTTACTTCTCTACCTCAGCACTATCTTGTTCTTGCTTTCAATCGGGCTGATTCTTGAGCAATGGTGGGGAGTATTCACGAGTGCCTTGTTTCTTTATGATCTTAATCCGGCAAGAGTGCCGGGAAACCTCGGCAGTTGGTTTGTTGGGCACACCTGGAGCCTTGCCGTCGAAGAGCAGTTCTATGTTACGTTCCCGACTCTTTGGCTGCTCACGCGCAAGATTGGAAGAGGCCGATTCTTTTTCGGCGCCTTCTGTTTGATTGTGGCCTGGAATCTTCTGGCTGCTCTGTCGGGTTCTAACACGTTTACTGATCAGAACGCACGTTCTGGATTTGCTTGCATCTGTTGCGGTGTTCTTTTGGCAAGCGTCGAGGAGCCCGCGCGCAAGATCGCTCGTGCCATTCCGGCGTTGTTGATGGCCGTAGTCATGCTCAGTCTCCTTTGGCATCCTGCGGAATACTTCGGCTGGAAATCAGCTCTATTTGATAGCCTCTATCTGCCGCCGGCAATTGCCTTGATGCTCACATATTTCCTTGAGGGCGAGTCCCTCTGGCGCACTCTTCTCTGTTCGAAGCTAATTCAGGCGGTTGGCGTTACGTCATATGGGATCTATCTGTGGCAGGAGCTCTTTACCGCGCCACCGAGATTCTATTTCGGTGCAGGGAGGCTGATCCCGGACCTGTTACCTTTGCTCCTGTTGATCGTCCCGCTTTCTTACCTTTTCGTCGAAAAGCCAGCGATGCGTCTCGGCCGCACATTCAGCGAAAGGTTAAGACAAACGCGCCTGCGGCGCATCGCCAATCGCCCAGCGTACGCGGAAGAATTGAAATGAAATGAGGAATATTTCCAATCACAGATGGTCCTGCTCACGTTCCTCCGAACCTCGCCCTGCTAAGCCGCTTATCCTTTTGCCATGCTCATCTGGAAGAGCTAAATGACGGCCGAAGACAAATCTGATGTATCCCTTAAATCGCGTTTCGGGACTGCAGAAAGCAATTTGTGACTCTAAAACTTCTTAGCCATGTGAACGCTGACAGTGATCTCATTGAAGCGTGGCTCAAATACTACATTCGGCTGGGTATCGAGCAATTTCACCTGATCCTTCATGGAGGGACGGCGGAAAATGAGGAACTACTCTCCATCGCAAAGAACTATCCCATCATTATTGAGGACATATACTCGGGCCCCTTCAAATGCGAAGAGAAGAAGAACCGGCTCGATTCTCTACTTTCGCACTGTGTCGACGAATGGGTCGTTTTGGTCGATAGCGATGAGTTCGTTGAGTTCCCATACAAGGACATTCGTGAAACCATAAGAATGCTAGACCTTGCGGATGCCAATTTGATGGCCGCCCCAATGCTGCAGCGGGTGAAGAACGATGGGTCGCTGGATTCTCCGCCGGTGGTGGAGCATCCTTTTGAGACATTCCCTTTGTGCTCCGTGGACCTCTACAGGAGAATGGGAATGAAGGGCGACATCTTTAAGTTCCCTCTCTTCTATTGCACTGCTGAAACCCGCATGATGGAGGAAGGCAATCATCATCCGCCAATCGGTCGTGAACCCAGGGCTAGCGGAATACTTGGTGTAACTCATCATTTCAAGTTTCGACGCACGGTATCGCGGCGAATCCAGAAGATGATTTCGAGCGAGCATCCCTGGCGGCAAGAGTCCGTTCACTTACGCGAATATCTTGATAGCCATTCTGGCCGCCTTCCGCTTGACGGCGCTTTCGCATATTCCCGTGATGAACTATTCCGGCGACGATTGCTGCGAGAATTACCGGCGCCTACCGCGGGAATTGGGACAGTGGATGAAGCGACTCCTGCCCCCTCGCAAGTTCCAGACGTCCTTAGAGGCGGTACAACAAGCAGGCAAGAGGCAGTCCGCGGAGCTCATCCTGGTTCGCGCCAGTTCAACAGGAAGATCATGTTTGTCCTTCCGGCTACCACGGAATTCGGTGGCCTTGAACGGCATCTTTTCGCGCTGGTTCAGGGACTTCACGGAGAAGTGCAAAAGCCTGTGATTACCTGTTTCGATCAGGATACGATATCGAAATACATGGACGATGAACTGCGGGCGAAATTGACGCTGTTTCGCGTGTCTGAGCCAAAGTCGTTTGAAGACTGGTATCGTTTAATTCGAAGTATTCGGCCGGATGTCGTCGTTTTTTGTTACAACTGGTTCAGGGCATTTCCCTGGCAGGCGCCTTTGGCCAGTCTCGCTGCCGGGGTCGGCAGGCGAATCTCCATTCAGCACCTTCTCCCGCTACCTCCACCAGAAGTTCCAGGAGGCACGTCGCTTAAGGATAAGCTTCGGCGCAGGATCGGCCGCAGAGCGCGGGAGATGTTCAAAGTGAGATTGACGGGCTACGTCTGCCAAAGAACCGTTTGCGTATCGAATGCTGTGCGCGATTCTCTTGTACGCGACTATCAATTCCCGGCTCAAAAGACGATTACAATTCACAATGGCATCTCCACATCTGAGTTTGCCCCTAACCAACGTATTCGCGCTGCCGTCCGAGCCCGTCTTGATGTGAACGAGGAAGAGTTTCTGCTGGTTTGCGCTGCCCGCCTTACCCAAGTCAAGGGAATTGATATCCTGATTCACGCGGTGTCGCGGGTCAATCGACAAGGTGTCGCATGCAAGTGTGTAATTTTGGGCGAAGGTCCGCTCGAGGAAAAACTCAAGAAAGAAGCAAACTCTCTCGGAATGACCGGGCACATCCTCTTTGAAGGATTTCGATCTGATGTTCGGGCATATTTCCAGGCGGCATCGGCATTCATACTCACTTCGCACATTGAGGGCCTGCCACTCTCTATCCTTGAAGCAATGGCATGCGGTCTCCCATGCATCGTAACTGATGTGGGCGGTAATGCTGAAGCCGTGACAGATCATGTCACAGGGCTTGTCATCCCCCCAGGGTCGCTTGATGACGCCGAGAATGCAATCCTGCATCTGGCAACGCACCCGCACGAATGCGCAGAAATGGCAACTAAGGCGCGCGAGAAAGCGTTGCAGTCCTTCGATATAGTTGCAAAGACCGAGGAGCTCAAAGGCGCTATACTCGCCTGAGAATCAGGCGTCTCACAAAGTATTTACATCAGCATGCCAGCTTCCCCTTGCCAGTTCGCGCATTTCGCTGAACACGCGAATCCTCGGTGCGTAGGGATATCGCCAACGAAAAGCGAGGATCGATGTCCTTGACAAAGGGCGGCAAGAAGATCTTATTCCTTCTTCCCGATAGCGGCGAATTCGGCGGGCTGGAGAGACATCTTCTTCAGCTTTTGGACAAGTTACTTGAGGCCGACCTTCAGGTCTACATCATCAGCTTTGGCCCGGACGTTCTTAGCGCGCGGCTCAGCCCCGACTGGTTGTCACGCGTGAACGTGCGGACAAAGACAGAGCCTAAAACTCTTTTGGGGTGGGCAAAGTTATTCAGCGAGCTAAGTCCCGATATAGTCGTCTTCTGCTATGGATGGATTCTTTCCTTCCCATGGCAGGCAAATCTCGCATCTGCCCTTACAGGGATCCGACGCCGGGTTGCGATTCAACACCTTGTTCTCCCCGACATCCCACCTGAATACATGGGAAAAGGGCCCTACGGCACACTTCGGCGGTTGCTTGGCAAGAGAGCTCGACGCATATATCGCTGGAGACTTGCCGGTATTCTGTGCACAAGAACAATTTGTGTAAGTGATGCAGTACGAAAGGCGCTGCTAGAGACGTTGCATTTCTCCCCGAGCAAGACCGTCACAATACACAACGGCGTATCCACTGAATTATTCAGGCCTTCCAGTACCCATCGAATGTCGCTTCGCACCCGCCTTCAGATAGATAATGACGACTTTCTGCTCGTATGCACCGCCAGACTTTCGAAGGTAAAAGGTGTTGACATCCTGGTGCACGCGTTAGCGGGTGTGCTGCTACGTGGAGTGTCGTGTAAGTGCATCATTCTCGGGGATGGACCACTCCGCGAGAAGTTGATAGAACAAGCCAATCGCCTTAATCTCGAACGGCATGTTTTGTTTGAAGGCTTTCAAAGTGATGTGACACCCTATCTGCAAGCGGCTTCCGCGTTCATTCTTACCTCTCATACCGAAGGGCTGCCGCTTTCCGTGCTGGAAGCGATGGCGTGCGGGTTGCCTTGCATTGTGACCAACGTGGGTGGAACCGCCGAGGCAGTCATGAACGGTGTCTCGGGCCTGGTAATATCTCCTTCTTCCATTGAGCAGGCAGAGAATGCGATTGTATATCTCGCGACTCACCCCCAGGAGCGCGCTGATATGGCAGTCAAGGCACGAGAGACCGTTTGCAGTTCATTCGACCTCGATACGCAAATGAAGCAAATTGTCGACGTCCTGCTCGCCTGATATGTTCGGCCCGTGCTGGAGTTAGTTCCCTTCGTGGCACAACCTACGGCTTATCCGTTCAGATAACGGTGCTGGCCAGACCTTCGAGACATTTAGCCGGCTGAAAATCTGAGGCAACAGCCAGTCGGCAGTCGACGCTCCGGAGATTTGATTCATGATGATGACCAAAACCGGCGAACCCACCGTATCCGTTGTCATGGTCATCCGCAACGTTGAGCGTTACTTGGCCGAAGCGATTGAGAGTATCCTGAATCAGACATTCTCCGACTTCGAATTCATCATTGTGGACTTCGGATCGACAGATAGAT
>Ga0335072_10007574_pt1 | contig 15801 bp, 12 predicted proteins | sample Lox_Sample_21_FD_206725 | JGI IMG/M metagenome (GOLD analysis project Ga0335072, IMG submission 206725) | Soil microbial communities from Loxahatchee National Wildlife Refuge, Florida, United States - Lox_Sample_2.1 | ecosystem: Environmental > Terrestrial > Soil > Wetlands | place: USA... | reverse complement strand
CGTGGCCGTCCAGGGACAGGGTCACGGCAGCGCGACGCAGACGGTCACCCTGGACGTCCTCGGCCCGGACCCGGGCACCGCGTCCGCGAACGTGACCGTCAGTTGCTGATAGGGGCGGATCCGCATGGTGGAGTGGAGTGTTCCGGGGTTCACCGGCCTGAGGACGCTGGGCTCGGGCGGGTTCGGCGAGGTGTTGCTGGCCCGGCACGAGGCGTCGGGCACCCTGGTGGCGATCAAGTACCTGCGGCAGAACCTGCTGTCCGACGCCGAGTTCACCGAACTGTTCCGGGCCGAGGCGGCGGTCCTGGCCACCGTGGATGACCCGCACGTGGTCCGGCTGTACGAGTACGTCGAATCACCGTCGGGCGCCGCCATCGTGATGGAGCTCATCGACGGGACCTCGCTGCGCGAGATCTTGACCCATCAGGGCAAGACCACGGCGGAGGCCGCGCTCGTGGTGCTGCAAGGATCCCTGCTGGGCCTGGCCGCGGCGCACCAGCACGGAGTGGTGCACCGGGACTACAAGCCGGAGAACGTCCTGGTCGACGGCGACGGCGACAGCAAGCTGACCGACTTCGGCATCGCCGCCCGGGCCGGGGACAGCCCGATCCCGGCCGGCACGCTGGTGTACGCGCCACCGGAGCAGTTCGGCGGCTCCCCGGCCAGCCCGGCGGGGGACGTCTACGCCGCCACCGCCACCTTCTACGAGTGCCTGACCGGGCGCCCGCCGTTCACCGGAGACACCGCCGAACGGCTGCTGTACCAGCACATGGCCGAGCCGGTGCCGTTGGAGCCGGTGCCCGAGGCGCTGCGGCCGCTGGTGACCGCCGGGATGGCCAAGGACCCCGGGGACCGGCCCGCCGACGCCGCTACCTTCGTGGCCGAGCTCACCGCGGTAGCCGCCGGTGCCTACGGCCGCGACTGGGCAGAGCGGGGCCGGTCGCACCTGGGCGAGGCGGCGCTGCTGCTGGCCGCCCTGTGGCCGGCTGGCGCACCGCCCGCGCTGCAGGGCAGCGCCGTGGAGCGGATCGACCTGTCCCAGGGCGGCGGCCAGGAGCCCGCCCGGCCGGGGCTATCCGCGGAATCCCGGCACCTCTGGCACCTTCGGCATGAATGGCATCTCAGGCATCTCAGGCACGAATCGCACCTCAGGCATCTCCGCGCGATCGCGGGCGCCGCGATCGTGCTCGCCCTGGTGGCGGGCGGCACCGCTCTGGCCGTCACGAGCCTGCACCAGCCGGGCCCGCCGGGCAAACCCGCGGCGGCGGTGCACCTGATCACGCTGCAGCCGTCGTCCTCGGGAGCGCCGACCCCGCTGGCGTCCTCGTCCTCGTCCTCGCCGAAACCGTCGCCGAAGGTGTCGCCGACCTCGGCGTCGGCGTTCATGTCGACGCAGCCGCCCTCGATGATGCCGCCGACCGTGGCGACCTCGGCGTCGCCGAAACCGAAGCCGAAGAAGTCACCGAAGCCGTCGCCGTCCCCGTCGGCCAAACCGTCACCGTCACCGTCGCCCTCGCCGTCGCCGTCGTCTTCGTCGCCCCCGCCGCCGCCGCCTTCATCGCCGCCGCCGTCGCCGTCGCCGTCACCGTCGTCCTCGACGCCCACGATCTTCTAGGCGCGGGGGTGTCCTAGGCGGGGCGGGCGCCGAAGCGGGTGACGACGGAGGCGGCGATCCGGCCCGCGAACTCTGCTGCGCTGACCAGTTCCGGGACCGGGGGATCCGGGCCGCCCGCGAGCCACCGGCTCATGAACGCGCCGCAGAACGCGTCACCGGCACCGGTGGTGTCCTGTACCGTCCGGACGCCCGTGGCCGCCACGGGGACCGGGGCCTGGCCGGGTACCGCGAGCACGCAGCCCGCGCCGCCCAGCTTCAGCGCCACAACGCCGTAGTACCGGGTCAGGCGGGTGGCCATCGTGACCGGATCCGCGTCACCGACCAGGACCGCGGCCTCGTCGCGGTTGGGGAAGCAGACCGCGGCACCATCGGTCCAGCGCAGGAAGGCCCCGGGTTCCATCCGGGCCAGGAAGGCGGCCGAGCCGGGATCGATGGTGACGGCCAGATCACGGGACCTGGCCTGGCCGAGCAACCAGAGGGCGACCTCGAGCAGCGGCGGCTCGCAGAACGTGTAGCCGGTCAGGTGCAGCACGTCCGCCTCGTCCAGCAGGCTGGGCGGGAGGTCTGGTTGGCCGAGATTGCGGTTCGCGCCGCGGTCGGTGAACATGGTCCGCTCGCCGTCGGGGGCCACCATGATCACGATCGCGCCGGTATCGGTCTCCGGGTCGGCGGCCAGGTGCGGGCGGACGCCGACCCGGGCCAGTTCCTGGCGGTGATAGCCGACGTCACGGGCGCCCGCCCGCCCGGCGAAGGTGACCTCGGCACCCAGATGCGCCATCCAGGCCGCCTGGTTGGCCGCGGCGCCACCCGGGCGGGCGCCGATCGCGGCCCGGGTGTCGCTGCCGGGCGTGACCCCGTCCAGCGGCTTGACCAGCACGTCATTGATGACGTCACCGCAGACCAGGATCCGCCGGCGAGCGGTCAGCGGGGCTCACCGGTCCGGGCGGCCCACGCCGTCGCGATCTGGCCCGCGAGCTCGATGTTGCCGCGCGCGATGGTCAGGTTGACTTCGACGCTGGCCCCGCCGGTCACCTGCTGGATGCGATCGAGCAGGAAGGGGCTGACCGCCTTGCCGCGGATGCCCTGCTCGGCCGCCAGCGTCAGGGCCTCACCCAGCGCGTCGTCGAGCACGCCGGGATCCAGTTGCAGCGCGGCCGGCAGCGGATTCGCGACCAGGAGGGCGGACGGGTCGCCGAACGCGTCCCTGGCCGCCATGATGTCGGCGATCTCCTCCGGGTCCTCGACGCGCCAGTCCAGGTCGTAACCGGAATCCGAGAGCCAGAAGGCCGGGAAGCGCGAGGTGCGGTAGCCGACCACCGCGACGCTGAGCGTCTCGAGCCGTTCCAGCGTGGCCGGGATGTCCAGGATGGACTTCACCCCGGCCGAGACGACCGTGATCGGCGTGCGGGACAGCACGGTCAGGTCCGCGGACTCGTCGAAGCTCTCGGCCGCGCCGCGATGGACGCCGCCGAGGCCGCCGGTGGCGAACACCCGCAGGCCGGCCCGCGCAGCCAGCACGGACGTGGCCGCGACGGTGGTGCCGCCGGTCACCTTGCGGGCCATGGCGATGGCGATGTCGCGGCTGCCGACCTTGACCACGGACTCGTCGGCCGCGATGCGCTCCAGGTCCGCCGGCGACAGCCCGACCTTCGGCACGCCGTCGATGAGCGCGATGGTGGCCGGCGTCACTTTCTGCCGTTCCAGGAACTCCTCGAACTTCCGCGCGGCGATGTGGTTGCCCGGGCGCGGCAGGCCGTGGGAGATGATCGTGGACTCCAGTGCGACCACCGGTTCGCCCGCCGCGAGCGCGGCGCTGACCCTCGGGGACACCTCCACCAGGGATGACGGCACGCAACGATTGTCTCATCGCCGGTCGGCGGGCGGTCAGTAGCCCTGCGCGCCGACCACGTTGCGCAGCGGCTGGCCCGCGGCGTAACGGGCCAGCTGGTCCCAGACGATGGCCCGGGCTCGCGGGACGGTCTGCGTGCTCACCCCGGCCACGTGCGGGGTCAGCACCAGGCCCGGCGCGGACCAGAGCGGATGCCCGGGCGGGAGCGGCTCGGGTTCGGTGACGTCGAGCACGGCCCGCAGACGGCCGGCGGTCAGCTCGGCCAGGAGCGCGCCGGTATCCACGACGGAGCCGCGGGCCGCGTTGACCAGCAGCGCGTCGTCATGCATCAGGCCGAGGAACCGCGCGTCGGCCAGATGGACGGTGGCCGGGGTGACCGGGACCAGGAGGATCACGATGTCCGCGCGCGGCAGCAGGGCCGGCAGGTCGTCGATGCCGGACACGCCGGGGCGGGGACGCCGGGCGACACGTTCGATGGTCACCCCGAACGGGGTCAGCAGGCGCTCGGCGGCCGCGCCGATCGAGCCGTACCCGACGATCAGCACCCGCTGCCCGGCCAGCGGCTGGCCTACGGCCGGGGCCCAGGTTCCCGCGTGCTGCTTTTCGATGAACGCGGGCAGCAACCGCACCTGAGCCAGGATCACGGCCATGATCCACTCGGCGACCGCGGGATCGTGGGCGCCCCGGGCGTTGCACAGCGTGACCCCGGCCGGGACGTGCGGGATCGCGCGCTCGGCACCGGCCGACATCAGCTGGATCAGCCGCAGCATCGGCAGTTTGGCCAGCACCGGCAGCCGGGATTCCGGCACGCCGAACGGGAGCACGACGACCTCGGCCTCGCCGGCCGAATCAGGCAGCTGGTCACCGCCGGTCCAGACGTCGGCGATCATCCCGCCGGGCAGCCCGCCCATCGCCTCGGCCCAGCCCGGATCGGGCAGCCACACCCTGATCGTTCTCGCGGTCGTCATGACCGCGACGCTACCCCAGCCTTACCGGGCCGCGGTCAGGTGTACACCGGCGTCCGCTGCCACGACTCGGGGACGCGATCCGCGGGGTCCGGCGCGGTAATGGCCGGGCCGATGATGACGACCGGGCACGGGGCGGCCCGCAGGCACACCCTGATGACGGGGCCCGCCCCGCGGTACGGATCCGGACCGTGAGCGGTGCGGCCGAGGACCAGCATGTCGGCCTCGCGCGCATGGTCGAGCAGCACGCGCGCCGCGAGACCTTCGGTGATCTCCGTGCGCACGCTGACGCTGGGATACAGGCTGACCGCCTCGCTGACCGATCGGCGCAGCACCTCACGGGCGGCGCCCCAGCTTCCGCTGGAGTGCCGCGGGGCGGGTACCGCATAGCTGGCGACCTGATGACATGCGGATTCCAGGGCGAGAACCGCATGGACCTCGGCGGCACGCAGGCTGGCTTCCCTGCACGCCCATCCCAGAGCGGCCACGGACTCGGCCGAGCCGTCGACACCGACCACGATGCGCCGAACACCGGGATCTATTGCCATGACGAATTCCTATTCCTACCCGCTCGTCACCTCTGACACTGAAGTCCGTCCCGCCACAGCCGTACCGTCAGAGTTTTCCAATTCTTGACTGACAGTTTCCGATGGTAAACCGCAGGAAGGTCCCCTGACGAGGGGGCCGGCCGCTTTTCGTGGCTGCATGCAGCCATGATGAGACCCAAGGGTCATCGTGTCGTTATTGGAGATGCCTTGGATGAAATAAGCCTTATGACTGTTTTGTCCGGTTGTTGCGTGCGTCAGCTGAGCATCGAGCTGACCTGGAACGGCTGGGCCAGCATATGGAACTGGTACATGGCGTCGGCCACCCGCTGGACACGCAACTGGTCGATGTCGGGAGCGACGCTCAGCGGGTAGTTCTCCAGCGACATGACGGCCGCGATCGGCGGCGCGACGTTGTAGGGAGCGGGCAGTTCCTCCATGGCCTGCTCGACCGCGGACCGGTCGGTGTCGGCGATCTCCTGGCCCTTCACCAGGGCGGCGAGGAACGCGGCGAGCGTCCGGGGGTACTTCTTGGCCCACGCCTTGGTGACCACGTACCAGCCGACGGGAAAGCTCGTCGTGGCGCCCTGGTCGAGGTCGGCCACTTCCTGGAAGCCGTACTTCATCGCGTCCGCGCTGCCGAACGGCTCGGGCAGCCAGGCCACGTCGATCTGATGATGCAGCAGCGCCTGGGCCATGCCCGGGAACCCGCTCTTGATCGCCACGAACTGCACGCCGTGCAGCGAGACTCCGTGCTCCTCGAGGACGGAGCTGATCAGGAGGGTGCCGATGTTGTTCGTCACGTTGACGCCGATGCGGGCGTGCCCGAGCTGGGTGATGTCCCGCAGCGGGGATCCGGACAGGGTGTACAGGGCCTGGTTGTTCGGCTGCATGAGCGAGCCTTCGGCGATGATCTCCAGGTTGGACCGGTGGCTGACCTGGTCCTGGATGTAGGAGACCGAGTTGCCCGCGGTGACGTCGTAGGTGCCGTTGTTCTGGTCCTGCGTCGCGACCGCGCTGCTGACGATGGAGTCGATCCTGACGTGCAGGCCCTCGGCCGTGAACAGCCCCTCGTCTTCGGCGATGTACAGGCCGGCCTCGTCGGCCACGGGCACCGCGCCGACGGTCAGGTTCGTCTTCTCCAGGCCCGTCGCGGCGGTGCCGCCGCTCCCGCATCCGGCCAGAAGTATGACACTGAGCCCGGCGCTCGTCAGACTGATCGCATGCAAAAACGCCCGTCGCATGAGCCCTCCAACGTCAAGAGTCTAAGGAGTGCGACGGGCGGCGGGCCGGGACTTCCCCGTTCATGACAGATTCGTCATACCCGCTGTACTGGGTCAGGTGGCTGCCTGAGTGGCCCTTGTGCACGCGGATCTGGGCCGGGATCCGCTGCTTCAGCTCGGCCACGTGGCTGACGATGCCGACCATCCGGCCTCCCTCGCGCAGCCCGTCGAGCACGGTCATCACCTCGTCCAGGGTCTCCTCATCCAGGCTGCCGAAGCCTTCGTCGACGAACAGCGCCTCGATCCTGGTCCCGCCCGCCTCGGCGGTGACCACGTCGGCCAGCCCGAGGGCCAGGGCCAGGCTGGCCAGGAAGGTCTCGCCGCCGGACAGCGTGCTGGTGTCGCGGTCCACGCCGGTCCAGGCGTCACAGGCCAGCAGGCCGAGCCCGGAGCGGCCCGCCCCGCGGCGCGCGTCGGTGTGGATCAGGGAGTACCGGCCCGAGGTCATCGCGAGCAGCCGCTCGCTGGCCGCGGCCGCGACCTCTTCCAGGCGGGCGGCCAGCACGAAGGCGGACAGGGTCATGCGCAGCGTGTTGGCCCCCATCCCGGCGGCCAGGTCGGCCAGGCGACGGGCCTCGACGGCGTGGGCGGCCAGCGGTTCCAGCTGGCCGAGGCTCTTGGTGATGCGGGGCGCGAGCTCGGCCAGTTGCTCGGCCCGGTGCTGGGCCCGGTCGTACCCGGCCAGCGCGTCGTCGTGGGCCTGGCGGGCCTCTCGCACCGCGGCGGCCGTGCCGTCCACGTCGGCGGGCGGGTCGAGCGGGACGTCAAGGTCGGGATCGGCCAGGAGCTCGGTGTTGGCCTTGGCCCTGGTCTCGTGGGCCCTGATGTCCTGATCGGCCGTGTCGCGCCAGCCGGCCGGACGCTGCGCGTCGCGGACGGCATCCAGGTCCGGGAATCCGGCGGTGGCCGCGGCCTGCAGTGCCCGGCCCTGGGCGCTGCGGGCCATTTGCTCGGCGCGGGCGACGGCGTCGGCCGCGTCGGCGGCGGCGGTGAGCGCGTCGGCCGCCTCGCGGGCCGCACGCAAGGCGGTGTCCAGGTCAGGCAGGCCCTCCAGCTGGGCCAGCAGCGACGCGCGGTGCCTGGCCGCCCGCTGATCGGCCTCGGCGGCCTGGCGGAGCTCGGCGTCACGCTGCTCGGTGAGCTCGGCCACGAGCCTTCCGGTGCCGGCGATGTCCTGGTCGAGCACATCAAGTGCCGCCTGTACCGTGCCGAGCCGGTCCGCGGCGGTGGTCAGCTCGTCCGCGTACACGGCCAGCTCGTCTGCGCGGACGGCCAGCCGGGCGGCCTCGGCCCCGAGCGTGGCCAGGTCCGCCGGGACGGTGAACCCGGCGACGTCCAGCCGGGCGGTCAGGTCGGCGATGAGGATGTCCGCCGCGGCCAGCTTGGCTCCGAAGATCTCGGCCCGGTCGGCGGCGGCGGCCGCTTCGGCGTCCGCGGCCTCTTCCTGCTCCCGGGTCACCCGCTCGCCGCGCAGCTCGCACAGCTCCGGATGGTCGAGCGAGCCGCAGACGGGGCAGGGTGCACCATCGATCAGGGTGGCCGCGAGCTCAGCGCGCATGCCGTCGATGCGCGCCTCGCGCAGCCGCGACGCCTCGTCGCGCAAATCGGAGGTTTCCAGGCGGGCCGCGAAGTATGCGTCCTCCTGGCGGCGCGCGTCGGTCCGGGCCGTGACCAAGGCACTGGCGTCGTCGGCGGCCCGGCGGCAGACGTCAGCTGCGGCCGCGTGGGCGGGGAGCTCCTGGCCGGCCTGGCGAGCCTGATCGCGCTCGGCCACGAGTCCCGGGCGCTGCCGCTGCCGGGCGGCGAGCAGCTCCTCGGCGTCGGCGAGCTGGGCGGTCAGCGCCTCGGCGGCCGCGCGAGCGGCGCTGGCGTTCTCGTCCTCGCTGGCCGCCTGCTGATCCAGGGTCCGCAGCGCGTCCAGGCGGCCGAGCCGCGTGACGTGCTCCTGGCCGGCGGCGCGCAGCTCGGGCGCGGTGGCCATGGCATTGGTCCAGCCGAGATCCTCGGCCCGGGCCCGGGCATGGTCCTGTCCGGCCCTGGCCTGGCTCAGCGCGTCGCCGGCCCGTTCGGCCTCGCCGAGCGCCCCGGCGGCCTCGGCGGCGCGGGTAGCGGCGGCCAGCTCCTGGTACAGCTCGTCGACGCCAGTCTCGGCCGCGGCCAGCTCGTCGCGGACGCGGAGGGCCTCGGCGCGTCGGCGCTGCCAGTCGGCCAGGCGCTCCGCGTCGCGCTGGCGGTCTTGAGCCTCATCGAGCTCGGCGCGGCGGGCGGCGACCTCGTCCCGGGCGGCAGCGGCGGCGGCGGCGGCGGTCTCGGCCAGCCGGGGAGCCCAGGCGGGATCGGGCAGCGCGTCCTGGTTATCGCTGGCCGGGGAGCCGGTGGCCGGGTCATCGCTGGCCGGGTCGACGCTGGCCGGGGGGCCGGCGACCTGGGTGACCTGGGCGACCAGCTTGTTGATGGCGACCTCGGCGTCGGCGACGGCGCGGGCGGTCGAGCGGCGGCGTTCGGCGAGCCAGTCCTCGACCTTGGCGAACCGGCCGGTGCCGAACAGCCTTTCCAGCAGCTCGGCACGCTTGTCGGCCGGAGCGTGCAGGAACTGCGCGAACTGCCCCTGGGGCAGCAGCACGACCTGGTAGAACTGCTCGGCGGACATGCCCATGAGGTCCCTGATCTCGTCGTCGGCCTCGCCGGCGCGGGTCGAGACGGCCCGCCACTGACTGCCGGCGGCCTCCTCGAGCAGGATCTTGGCCTGCTCGGTGGTGGTCCCGCCGCCGCGCCGCTTCGGGCGCTGCTGCTCGGGCTTGCGGGTGACCCGCATCCGGCGGCCGCCCATGGTCGCCTCGAGCTGGACCTCGGTCGGCGTGCCGGGCGCCGCGTGATCCGAGCGCAGCCGCCTGGCCCTGCCGCGCTCGCCGGGGACCCGGCCGTAGAGGGCGAAGCCGATGGCGTCCAGCAACGTGGTCTTGCCCGCGCCGGTCTCGCCGTGCAGCAGGAACAGGCCCGCGCTGGCCAGGTCATCGAAGCACACCTCGACGGTGCCGCCGAACGCACCGAACGCGGTCACGCGCAGCCGGTGCGGGCGCATCAGCCCGCCTCGCTGTTCATTTCCGGCGCGCGGACGGCCTCGAACGCCTCGGTCAGCAGCCGCCGTTCGCCGTCGGTGACCGGGGCGTTCCTGACGTGCTGGACGAACTCCGCGGCGATGGCCTGGTCGTCGCGGCCGGCGACCCGAGCCTGGTAGCTGTGGGCGTCGCGTGTGGCGCCTTCTGGCTCGAAGGTGAGCACCAGGACGTGCGGGAACCGGGTCCGCAGCGCGTCCATCGGGTTCTCGGGACGGCTCGGGTCAGTGAGGGTGACCGACACGAAGTCCTGCTCACAGTCGACGTAGGCCGACGAGCCGAGCAGGTCCGCGAGCCGCCCGCGGAGCAGGCTGAGACGGCGATACGTGGGTGCCGGGACGCGCTCGGCCCTGGTGGCGCCCCGAGCGTCCAGTTCGACCAGCCAGCTGCCCTTGCGATGGGCCGCCTCGGAGAACGAGTAGGGCAGCGGGGAGCCGCTGTAGCGCAGGTGCGCGGCGAGCGTCTGCTGGCCGTGCAGGTGGCCGAGCGCGACGTAGCTGAACCCGCCGAAGATGTCCGCGGGCACCTGCCCGACCCCGCCCACCGTGATGTCGCGCTCGGATTCGCTGGCCGCTCCCCCGGTCACCCACCCGTGGGCCATGACCACCCGGCGGCGGATGCCGCGGGTATCCGCGTCCTGGTGGATGCGGCGCACCGCGTGGCCGAGCACGCCGGCGTGCCCCTTGATGTCGTGAGGCAGTTCGCCGCGCACCGCGTCGGGCTCAAGATACGGCACGCCGTAGATGGCCACCGGCCCGTCCGCATCCGCCAGCAGGACCGGCTCGGCCAGCCTGGCAAAGTGGGTGCGCAGGTGCACGCCGGCCTGGTCCAGCAGGCCGGCGCCGAAGCCGAGCCGGCGGGCCGAGTCGTGGTTGCCGCTGATCAGCACGATCCGCGCCCCCGTGGCGTGCAGCCGGAGCAGGGCGTCCTCGCACAGCTCGACCGCGTCCACCGGGGGCACGGCCCGGTCGTACACGTCCCCCGCGACCAGCACCACGTCCACCTTCTCGGCGCGGACGGTCTCGACGAGGTGATCAAGGAAGGCGGCCTGCGCCGCGCGGAGATCGGCCCGGTGCAGCGATCGGCCCAGGTGCCAGTCGGACGTGTGCAACATGAGCATGGCCCGGAACATAGCGCAGGAGACCGACATTACGGCCCGGTACGGCACCACTCCGCGTACCCTTCTTGGTCATGAGCCTGGGCAACAAGGTCGGCCCCTTGGCCATAGCGCTGGCCGCGATGCTGGTCACCGGGCTGCTGAGCTCGTGCAGCTCCTCGCCGCAGCCGCAGACGACGGCGAGCGCCTACTTCGCCGCCTGGGCCAAGCAGGACTGGGCCGCGATGCAGCAGCTGGTTTCCCAGCCGCCGGCCGACTTCACCGCGGTGAACCAGGCGGCATTCACCGACCTGGGCGTGCACCAGGCCAGCTTCACCCAGGGCACGGTGGTGACCAGCGGATCGACGGCCACCGAGCCGTTCACCGAGCGGCTCGCCCTGACCGGGCTGGGCACCATGACCATCAAGCCCACCCTGCACCTGGTCCAGGTCCAGGGCCACTGGCTGGTCAGCTGGTCGCCCGCCACGATCGCGCCCCAGCTGAAGGCCGGCGATCAGCTTTCGCTACATGTGACCTGGCCCGCCCGCGCGGCCATCCTCGGCGCGGGCGGGGCACCGCTGGTGACCACGGGCCAGGTGGTCACGATCGGCGTCGAGGGCGCCCGGATCAAGGACGCCAAGGCCGTGCAGGCGGCACTGGTCGCGGCCGGGGCTACGGTCAGCCAGGCGAGCCAGGCGATCGCCGCGGCCAAGCTGCACCCGACGTACTTTGAGCCGGTTTTCACCGTGTCCCAGGCGCGTTACAACCAGCTGGAGCCGACCATCTACCCGATCCCGGGCACGGTGTTCCAGTCGGCCGACGCGCGCAGCGCCATCACACCGGGCCTGGCCGCCGGCGTGGTCGGCACGGTGGGACCGATCACCGCCCAGGAGCTCAGCCAGCTCGGCGCGCCCTACGACGACACCAGCGTGGTCGGCCAGACCGGCCTGGAGCAGGCCGACGAGCGGCAGCTGGCCGGCCAGCCGGGCGCCACGGTGACGGTGGTCACCAAGGGCGGCGCGCGGGTCGCGACCGTGGCCACGCTGCCGTCCCACCCGGGCACCCCGGTCACCACCACGATCGACCCGGCCACCCAGCACGCCGCCGAGGCGGCGCTGGCCGGAGAGCAGAAGAGCGCCGCGCTGGTCGCGGTGAACGCCACCACCGGGAACGTGCTGGCCGCGGTCTCGGTCAACTCCGGCGGCTTCGACCAGGCCATCGACGGCGGCTTCCCGCCCGGCTCCACGTTCAAGGTGATCACCTCGACGGCGCTGATCACCCACGGGCTCACCCCGAGGTCGGCGGCCAGCTGCCCGAGCATCGCCACCGTCGACGGCGAGGTATTCCACAACGCCGAAGGCGAGGCGCCGGTCAGCAACATGCTGCAGGCCTTCACCGAGTCATGTAACACCGCCTTCATCCGGCTGGCCACCGGCCACCTCACGGCCGCGGACTTCCCGGCGGCCGCGACCATGTACGGGCTGGGCCGCAACCTGCACATCGGGCTGGTCTCCTTCGACGGCTCGGTCCCGCAGCCCTCTGACGAGGCCGACCTGGCCGCCACCTCGATCGGCCAGGGACGGGTGCTGATGTCACCGCTGTCGATGGCGATGGTCGCCGCGGCCGCCGACACCGGCACCGTGCACTCGCCGCAGCTGGTCGTGGGCGCGTCCGGGAACAGCACGACGGGGACGGCCACCAGCCAGCTGCCGGCCAACGTGGTCAGCGACCTGCACGAGATGATGGCGTCCGTGGTGGCCAGCGGCACCGCGGCAGGCCAGGGCCTGCCGGCCGGCACCTACGCCAAGACCGGGACCGCCGAGTACGGGACGAGCACGCCGCTGAAGATCGACGCCTGGCTGATGGGGTTCAAGGGCAACGTGGCGTTCGCCTGCCTGGTGGTGAATTCCAATGGGAACGGCGGTCCCACCTGTGGCCCGATCGTGGCCAAGTTCCTCGACGATCTGCCCTGAGACGGGCTGGCTGGCCGGCGCTTACGTGCTGTCGGCGGCCGGGTGCTGCCTGGCCACGGTGACGAGCCGGGCGGCGTTCGGCGACCTGTCCATCTACGCGTCCGGCGGCGCGGCGGTGCTGCACGGGGTGCCGCTGTACCAGCTGCGGTTCGCCTTCGGCCTGCGGTTCACCTATCCGCCGTTCGCCGCGCTGCTGTTCGCCCCGCTGGACTGGCTGCCGGTCACGGCCGGCCGGGTGCTGGTCACCGCGGCCACCGTGGTGGCGCTGCCGGTCACCTCGTACCTGGTCCTGCGGCTGCCGCCGGGACCGGCATGGTTCCGGCGCGACCAGGCGGCCCAGCTGGCGCTGGCCTTCTCCGCGGCGGCGATCTGGCTGGAACCGGAGCGGACTAACCTGAAGTACGGCCAGGTCAACGTGTTGCTCACCCTGCTCGTGCTGGCCGACCTGGCCTGGATCGAGCGGAACCGGGATCGCGGGCTCGGGGGCGCGCTGATCGGGATCGCGGCCGGGATCAAGCTCACCCCGGCCCTGTTCGCCGTCTACCTGCTGGCCACCCGCCGGTACCGGGCCGCCGCGACGGCCGGGGCGGCCTTCGCCGCCACCGTGGCGGTGGCCTTCGCGCTGGTGCCGGGCGACGCCGCCCAGTACTGGGACCTGAGCTTTCTCAACCCGGCGCACGTGGGCCGGATCCAGAACGTGGCCAACCAGAGCCTGCTCGGCGCCCTGGCGCGGGTGCTGCACACCCTCGCGGTCGGACCGGTGTGGTTCCCGGTCGCCGCGGCGGTCGGGGCGGCGGGAATCGTGCTCGCGGCCCGGGCCGGACGGGCGGGCCAGGCCGCCCAGGCGTTCGCGCTGTGCGCGGTGACCAGCCTGCTCGTCTCCCCCATCTCCTGGTCGCATCACTGGGTGCTCGCCGTGCCCGCGCTCCTGGTCGCGCTGGTGGCAGCGGTCCGGCGGTGGCCGAGCCGGGCCGCGGCGCTCGGACTGACCGCGGTGGCGGTCGTCGCGGCGGCCGGATGGGCCGGGCTGATCTGGCGGGTGCCACTCGGCGGCGGCCACTACGCCGAGCTGAACCTGACCCCGGCGCAGCTCGTCGCGGCGGACGCCTACGTGCTGGCCGGGTTGGGCGGGCTGGTGCTGGCGGCCAGCCAGGCGTCGACCTCGGCCTTCCACCGGCGCTGGTCAGCATCGGGCGCGAAGCAGGCGTCGAACGAGTTGCGGGCCAGTGCCGCGAGCGCGGCATCGTCGAAGCCGAACGCGGCCCGGACGGCGGCCAGGTTGTCGTCCACGTACCCGCCGAAGTAAGCCGGGTCGTCGCTGTTCACGCAGGCCAGCAGGCCGGAATCGAGCATGGCCGGCAGCACGTGGTCACCGAGGGTGTCCACCACGCGCAGCGCCACGTTGGACAGCGGGCACACGGTCAGCGGGGTCTGGCGGTCCCGCAGTTCGGCGACCAGCGCGGAATCCTCCATCGACCGCACGCCATGGTCGACGCGCTCGACATGCAGCAGGTCGAGCGCCTCGTACACGGTGTCGGGACCGCCCTCCTCCCCCGCGTGCGCGACCAGCCGCAGGCCCTCGGCCGCGGCCTGGGCGTACACGTGGGTGAACAGCGCGGGCGGGTAGCCGATCTCGGTGGAATCCAGCCCCACGCCGATGAACGATCTCGGACCTGCGCACCCCGGCCGCCGCGGCCCGGGTCAGGTACGCGCGGGCCAGGTCGTAGAAGTCCTCCTGCTGCTGGAGGACACGCAGGCTGGCGTAGTACAGGTCCAGGAAGGCCTGCAGGCTGTCGAACCGGTACCTGGCCCGGAGTTCCCCGGGATCACGGGTGGGCAGCGGGACGTCGTTGCGGACGGCCAACTGGACCAGCAGCTCGGGCTCGAGCGTGCCTTCGATGTGCAGATGCAGCTCAGCGACCGGAAGCATGGCAGAGATTCTGCCGCACGCGGCACGCTCCGTTCGGCATGAGAATAAGGACCCTTGCTAGCGTGGGTGCTGATACGGGGACGTTCGGGAGGATTCATGTCTGACGGCCAGCCTGCGATCCTGGTGGAGGGCCTGACCAAGTCGTTCGGTTCGGTGCACGCGCTGCGGGGCATCGACCTGTCGGTGCCGCGCGGGACCGTGCTCGGGGTGCTGGGGCCCAACGGGGCGGGCAAGACGACCGCGGTGCGGATCTTGACCACGCTGCTGCTCCCGGACGGGGGGCGCGCGGTGGTCGAGGGTTACGACGTGGTGCGGGACGCCGCCGCGGTCCGCCGGTCGATCGGGCTGGCCGGGCAGTCCGCCGCCATCCAGGAAGAGCTCACCGGCCGGGAGAACCTGGAGATCATCGGGCGGCTGTACCACCTGCGCTGGCCGGAGGCCCGCAGCCGGGCGGTGGAACTGCTGGAGCAGTTCGGCCTGACCGACGCGGCCGACCGGGCGGCCAAGACCTACTCCGGCGGCATGCAGCGGCGCCTGGACCTGGCCGCGAGCCTGGTGGGCCGGCCGCGGGTGCTGTTCCTGGACGAGCCGACCACGGGCCTGGACCCGCGGTCGAGGCTGGGGATGTGGGACATCATCCGGACGCTGGTCGCCCGCGGCACCACGATCCTGCTCACCACCCAGTACCTGGACGAGGCCGACGAGCTGGCCGATGAGATCGTGGTCATCGACCACGGCCTGGTCATCGCGGCGGGCACGGCCGAGGAGCTCAAGGGCCGGGCCGGCGGGGACGTGGTCGAGTTCACCGTGCCGGACCGGTCGCGGGTCGATGACGCGGTCGCGGCGATTGCGGGCCTGGGCGAGCCGCACGCCGACCCGGAGACCGGTGTGGTGAACGTCGGGGTCGGTGGGCGCGGGTCGGACGCGCTGGTCGACGCGGTCCGCGTGCTGGACGCCGCGGGCGTGGTCACCCGCGGGCTCGCGCTGCGCCGGCCGTCGCTGGACGACGTGTTCCTGACCTTGACCGGGCACGCGGCCGAGGAAGAAGAGCCGCCTGAGGCCCGCAGACGCGGGGCCCGGCGCCGGGAAAGGGCAGCGTCATGACGGCGATCGCGGAGCGGACCAGGCCGGCCGGCCCCAGTGCGTGGGTGCAGGCTCGCTGGGCGGTGACCGACACCCTCACCATCACCCGGCGCAACCTGCTGGTCTGGATGCGGGTGCCCGCGTACTTGGTGTTCACCGTGGTCCAGCCGGTGATCTTCGTGCTGATGTTCCGGTACGTCTTCGGCGGCGCGATCCGGGTGGTCGGCGTGCCGGGCGGTTACGTGAACTTCCTGATGCCGGGGATCATCGCTCAGACCGCGGCGTTCGCCTGCTTCGGCACGGCCATCGCGCTGGCCCAGGAGCTGAAGAAGGGCGTCATCGACCG
>Ga0335072_10007573_pt1 | contig 15802 bp, 9 predicted proteins | sample Lox_Sample_21_FD_206725 | JGI IMG/M metagenome (GOLD analysis project Ga0335072, IMG submission 206725) | Soil microbial communities from Loxahatchee National Wildlife Refuge, Florida, United States - Lox_Sample_2.1 | ecosystem: Environmental > Terrestrial > Soil > Wetlands | place: USA: Florida... | reverse complement strand
TCTTCAAAAAAATCAAGTTCCGCAACCCGGTAGTCATTTACCCATGACTGCCTAACGGGGCAAGTCCCTATTAAGAAGCGATAAGGAGACAATCAGATGACAAAGAAGATCCTTGTAGCGGCGCTGGCGGTAGCGGCGACGCTGCTGGTCGCGTCAAACTCGTTTGCGGCGACGTCGACCTATTGCACTGGTGGTGCCAACCTCCAGTTCGTAGGTGTAGGCTCGTCGGCGCAAATTAACGCATTGGCTTTTGCTGCGGTAGCGCTTTTGCAGAAGAACAACGCGGCTGGCGATGGACACAGCTACGCGCTGATTTCCTTCGGCGGCAGCAGCATCCTCGACGAAAAGGCCGGCAAGTCTGACACTGGCATCACCACTTTCGTAGCTTACGACCCAACTGCTACTGGCCCCTGCAAGGCGTACATCTATTTTCAGACCGACTCCGGCGTTGGCGACAAGGACTTCTTTCGTTACGAGAAGTACACCGCCACCAACTCCACCAGCACCGCGAAGCAGCACTTTCTGAGCGTGGCTGCAGCCTACGCTAATCTGCCGGCCGAGCCGGTCGGAGTGGGAAATAAAATTCCCGGTCTCCCTGACAAGGTTTGCGTATGGAATGGCTCTGCTTGCACCGGTACCACCGACCCGAACGGCGTTCCAGACTCGATCTGGCAGGCCCTCGATACCACCCCCGAAACCTACGTGAATCACACTATTCCACCGGTTGCTCCGGCTTACTGCGGCAACGTATCCACAGTTGCTGTCACCTCCCAGTTCTACTGCTACTTCAACGCGGCCGGCACCGACATCCGTCCGGAAGATGCCCTGTACGCTACCAACCGCGGGTTGGCTGCCTACAACGGCATCATTCCCCCCGCTTTCAAGACCACAACTGAGTTGACCGGCTTGGGCTACGGCACTGCCTCCACCAAAGGCTGCACCCCAGGCACCCCGATCACTAAAATTGGTTGCGGCTTCTGGGATTCTTTCGCGCAGGGTTCCACCTTCAACGTACTTGCTTTCGCTCTCTCCGGATCGGATCCGATCGCGAGCGGCACCCTTCCTCACTACACAACCCTCTCCGTTGGCGCCTCGCCGGTGGTTGTAATCGTCGGCGATGAAGATACGTCGGCAGGTGGTCTCGGTCACAAAACCAGCGGCAACTACGACGTAAGTGACATCAACCGCCAAGTTCTGGCTCAGGTCTTCTCTGGCCAGACCGCTTGCATTGGCGACCTCCTCAGCACCACTGCCAGCGCCACTGGCGCCGGCAAACCGCTGCAGGTCATCCAACGCGAATCTCTCTCCGGAACCTACAACACCTTCGAATTCACCGGCATCCGCACTCAGGCTGGTGGTCCGTGGGTAGCCAACGCCATTCCTCCAGCCAACTCGGGCAGCGGCCAGGAACAGTTCAACGATCCTGTCACCTTCCCTGGATATACCGGCAATACCGATTGCTCCTATTCGAGCGGCGAAGTGGTCGGAACCCATCCGGGCTATCCGAACGCTAACTGCTTCAACCCGTTGTATCTCAGCTATGACGGAGTTGACATTTTCCGTGGAAGCCAGTGCCAAGGCACTGCTGGTGCAGCTCCGGGCCTCCCGGTTCGTCTACGCGCCATCGGCACTGGCCAGTTGGTGAAGGGTGTGGTGGGCACGCTTAACAACACCACCGCCAGCCCGATTCCAAATACCAACGTTTACAACCCGATCGGTTACTCGTTCTGGGGTTATTCCAACCTGAACCCGCTTTGCAGCGGCGTCAGCGGAACCTCCTGCACTGGGCACTGGCTGGGTCACTATCTCACTGTGGACGGCATCGATCCGCTCTTCACCACCGAAGGCGGTCAATACGATCCGACCCCGAACCCGTCGCCGTTCAATCCACCGGTTTGCGCTGCGAACAGCACCGGAGCCGTCAGCTGCAACCCAATTCCGTTCACTCACGTACAGGATGGAAAATATCCGCTGTGGTCGCTGCTGCGCACGGTCACGATTGCGCCGTACTCGCTCAGCGGCAAACCGCAGACCTTCACCCCTCCTGGCGTGCTGGACATGATCGCCAACGAAGAAACGTCCTCGGCGACCGATACCCTGGATGACTATGTACCATTCGAAACCAACATCACCGGTAGCTGCGATCAGAGCGTCTATCCGCCCTCTTGCAACTACACGGGCAACCTGGGTCTGTTCGTATTCCGTTCGCACTTTAAGCAGACGGGAGGCGCGGTCAACCCGGCCAACGGTCACTACTACCTGGTGGGGACGACCAAAACGATTTGCCCGACCACGGATCTCAGCATCGTGGGTGGCAACAGCCTTTCGCCGACTTGCTGGGTTGACTTCGGCAACGACGTAGGCGGCTCTGTTATTCCGGTACAGAAGGATTTCGATTTCATCCTCGACTTCAATACCGAAGAATACGGGTTAAAACAATAACCTTTGTCGCTTGACCTAACCATTGCCGGGGAAGAAGGGAGCTTACCCTCCCTTCTTCGTCCGGCAGTTTTGATTTTCATCCGGGGGAGAATTCTGTGCAGTCAAACGCTTCAAGTTTCAATACCTCACGCGCCGCTCTCTTAATTGGTATCTTCCTGCTGTTGTTCGCTTCCGTCACATTATTTGGCCAGCAGGCATCGTCGTCAGGGTCAGCTCCGGCAGCGACCAGCCCGAAAACAGCGACCACACCTGAAGACAAACCACAGACGGCAACCGGCGCAAGTACGCCCGCGCTCAGCGAGGAAAAAAAGCCGGTAGAAGTTCCGGGACTTGATAGTAAGACCGGCATTCCTTTATACGAGACCATCCAGGAAGACTGGTCTTCGCTTGAGATCGGTACCAGCAACCTCAAACCGGCAATGCCAGTTTTCGGCTACACCGATGAAACCGATAAATTTACCCGCACTCTGGTGCAGCTGAAGTGGCGGCCGGGTGACGGGCTCGATCTCTATGTCATCATGCCGAAGGGAGTAAAGAACCCGCCGGCAGTGCTCTACCTTTACGGCTATAAAGATGATACCGACCGCTTCAGAAACGACGGATGGTGCGAACGCGCCACCAGTGGTGGTACAGCGGCGATCGGCTTTGTATCAGCCCTGTCGGGTCAGCGCTTTCATGACCGGCCGCTCGAGCAGTGGTTCGTGAGCGAGTTGCAGGAGTCTTTGGGAAGTACGGTGCACGACGTGAAGTTCATTCTGGATTTCCTGGCTGACAGCGGCGAAATTGACATGAGCCGCATTGGAATGTTCGGACAATCGTCGGGTGGGGCTATCGCTCTTCTGACAGCAGCAGCCGACCAGCGGATCAAAGCCGTTGAGGTGCTGGATCCCTGGGGAGATTGGCCAGTGTGGCTGGCGAAATCGCCTGTCACTAAAGAAGACATTCACGGCACCAACTTCGCAACGCCGGGGTTTGAAAAGAAAGTGGAAAATCTGGATCCAGTGAAATGGCTGCCGACTTTGCAATCGAAGAAAGTAGAAATATTGCAGGTAACCGGGAATGCGGCCACTCCTGCGGAGGCCCAGAAGGCAATTCGCGATGCGGCTCCCAAGAATGCTGAAGTAGTGGTGTACGACAAGCTCGCAGATCTGGTGAAGGCAGACAGCGGAGGCCACATCTTCGATTGGGTGAAGACAGCACTGAATCAGATGCCGGCGGCTGAGAACAAATCGCAAGTCGCGGCAGATGCCGGGCCCAAGCCCGAAAAGGTTTCAAAAGAAAAGTGAGCGACCCTAATTCACTGACTTGACGAAGTGCCTTCGTGAGTACAAAGTGTCCGGTGCGCTGTTTCGGCTTTCCTCTGACAACAGCGACCGCGCCGCTAGAGAAAGAGAACAAGATTCTTCCGGAAGGAAAAGTTGTGAACCTCAAACATTTTGAAAGAGCCTTCATCACGTGTGTTCTGACCGGCGCATTGCTTTCGCTTCTGAGTTGCAGCAGTAGCAGCAGCAGCGGGAGCAAGACGCCCCCGCCGCAGGGCCTTGTTTTTACGACGCCTACAAGCAGCCCATCCATCGATGCGGGTCAGACCGTGACTCTGACCGTTAGTGAAGGGCCAGTGAACTGGATGATCCAAGTGCCCTTTGGTTACGCACAGGGACAGCTGACCAACCAAAGCAACACCTCGGTTACCTATGTTGCGCCGGCGGCTGGTGCGATAGGTTCGACCATTCAAGAAAATGTCGTGGCAACCCTGACCGTTCAGTCGGGCGGCAGCCAATCCGCAAGCATGCCGGTGACAGTGAATCCGGCGCCCACAGTTGGAGGAACGCTCGCAGTTGGGGCTCCGAATACAAGCTGTAACTACAACCCGATTACCGGCGTGGGCGACTCAAATGCGAATTTGGGTCAATCATTTAGTCAAAACGACAGTCCCAGTGTGATCGTATCGGGAGGAACCGCTCCCTACACGTGGAGCCTTGCCTCGGATGGGTCTGCATTGCCTACGGGCCTGCAACTGGTCAGCTCGACGGACACAACACGGGCATTCTGGTTCGGGACAGCATCAGGCGTGGGTTGCTCGAAAGTGACGGCCCAAGTCACCGATGCTACTGGATCTGTTGCACAGGCATTAACGACCTACTTTATCGTTGCGCCCGCGCCTCTTAAAGTCTCGCCATCAAACTATCCAGACGCATTCCAGAATGTGCCTTACCCCCCGACGGCTGTAACTGTCTCCGGTGGAGTGCCGCCTTACACCTGGAATACAGCCGCTTTCAACAGTTCCAGTAACTCCGTACCAAACCTGGTTCTGTCTTATGATCCCAGCAACAGCTTTTACGCAGTGATATCCGGGACACCGACTCTTCCCGCAAGCGACAACGGGGGCGGAACCTATTCTCCGGGAGGTTTTGTCTACGATAGTCAGCAGCCCTATCCGGCAGTAGGCAGCTTTCAAATGAGTCTCTTTGAATATCAGAACTTGCCTCCGAACGCCTGCCAGCCTCCGGACCAGTCGAGTCCGACTGTCAACAACAGCAACATGGTCGGCTCGTACGCTTTCCTGATGCAGGGCTTCGACAGCAATGGGCCTGTGGTGTTTGCCGGAAGCTTCGCAGCCGATGGAAACGGCAATATTACTGGCGGGGTCCTGGATCAGATGACAACGTCATCTTCGAATACGGGGATATCTATTAACAGCGGAACTTATTCGTTGATCCAGCAGGAAACCGAATTTGCGAACGGGGCAGGCGGATGCTTAACCTTCAGCTACGGAACGGGTTCAAATGTTACGTTCGCAATCAGTATGGGTGGGTGTACAACGGGCTCAAGTACGAACACCAACGGGAACTGCCCGGCGGATCAAAACAACAACCCCGGCATATATCAAACTGGCCGGCTCATTGAATTCGATGACAAAGCTGGATCAGGAATTCGCGCATCGGGCTTTCTGCGGTTGCAAGACAGCAGCGTTTTTGCGAGCGGCATGAACGGAATGTATGCCTTCGGCTTGCGCGGCTGGGATTCCGCCAACCAACGCTTTGCCGAGGCGGGTTCATTTTCTGCCAGTTCCGGAAACTTGAGTTCGATAGCAGCAGATGTCAACGATGGTGGTAATGTCCAGTCTGCACTTACAGGCGGAACGGGAACCGTCAGCGCCGCAGATATGAACACAGGGCGCTCCACAGCGAGTTTGAGCGTTAGCGGAAGTAGTCTGAATAACTTGGTCGTTTATGTCGTGAGTGCAAAAGAGGCAATTCTGCTCAACACAGGAGCCTTGGCCTCAGGCAACCCGATCGTGGCCGGAGAAGCAGTACTGGCCACCCGGCCCTTCAACTATAGCTCTTTGCAGAACAGCCACATGTTCCGCATGACGGGACTAGCCCCCTCTGGGGCGGACCCGAATATAGGAATTCTGCAGTTTGACGGAGCGGGTGGATATTCGGGCACCCAATATGAAGACCAGGGTGGCACTCTGAGCACGACGACTCTCTCGGGAAATTATATCGTCGCTGCAAACAGTGGGCGGGTCGAGTTCATTCCTTCAACAACTACTCTTCCAGACCATCCTCTGGTCGCCTATGTCATTCCCGAGTCGCCTTCTTTAACCCGGCAGGATTGCGCACAGCTAGCGAATTGCGTAACCGGGTTTTTGATAAGTACAGATGCCAGCGTACAGGCCGGGCAACTGGAGTTCCAAACACCGTCGGCAGGACCTCCGCCGCCGTTCTCCAACGAGTACTTGCTTGGTTTCTACTTTTATGGCACCGATGAGATGATGGATACGATAACGCCAGCCATTGCGGGGCTTTCCCTGGCAAGTCCTAGTTCCTCGTCCTGGTATGCGACTCAGAGTCTGAGCGAACCCACTTCCTACTGCGCGCAGTTGTCAAACTGCACTCCTCTGATCCCGAACGATACTATTAGGTCTCAAGGCGGAAGCAAATATTCAGTGAGCAGCAATGGTTCCGGCTCGATCGGCGGAAACACCGTAGCGGTTACAAACGGTAATGTGACTTTCTACATCGACGAGTCACCAATCAATCTGCATCCATCAGTAATAGTCGTGGAACAATAAGCACAGCTCTCTTTCCTATGAAGGCGAGCCGTCAGCGGGCCCAACTTCTCTTTATTTCTTACTGTGGATAAAAGCATCAAAGTTTCTCAGGGAATGTCTATCACCTGTAACATTCGTTTTGTATACTCCCGCCCGTTCTGATCCCGCGCAATCTGACTCTTATCTATACGCCTTGCGTGGGCGGTGAATTGTTAACCGCGCCCATGGCAACGCCCGGTAGGTATATCAGGAGACTTAAGAAGGGAACGAATATACGGAGACAAAGATGAGGCAAATGCTCATTCTCGCAGTCTCGCTACTCGTGAATGTGGGGCTGGTGGCGCAAAGTGCCCCTTCGGTCAACGGAATTCAGGCAACACAGCATGGCGGCCAGACATTCATCACCTGGAACGATCCGATTCCGGGAGCGGCCGGGTCAAAGTACCGTTATGATCTTTATCGCAGCACCGGTGGACCGATCACCTCTTTGAACGGCGCCACCATGGTACAGACCGGGATCTACAACAACTCAGCCCAGTTGATCGGACCCAAGCCCTACAATCAGGCCACGCGGCAGAACACAACAAACCCGATGTCTAAAATCCAAAATGGAGGAGTGGCGTTACCCCTCTGGAGTGGCGTGGCCGTTTACACAAATCTTGCGACAGCCAATGCGTACTATGCCGTAATCACGCGAGATATCACTGGAGCAACTGCGGATTCAGCTATTGTTGCGGGGAATAATGCCACCACGACACCGGTGGCCGAATCAGCGGCCGCGATTTTGCCCATCCTGCAGATCCCCGGGACTGATCCTTCCAGGATGGTCGGGTGCTCGAATTGCATGGTGACGTCGACCAGTGTTGGACAGCCGATGTGGTTGAAGCTGCATCCTTCGGGCGGGCGTGCCGCGGCGTGGGGCGACTACTGGGCCTATTGGGGCGACTCGACAATGGGATTCCAGGATGGCACCCAATCGATGTTCGCCGTTTATCAGGACCCGGGAGGCGTCAGCTTTGACAGTGGTTTCAAGAACCAACTCATACTTACACCGCAGGACGCGGTGTGGAGCGTAGGTGGAGGAGGCAACAGCGCCACAGCCAACGCTCTTAGCGAGACCTACTGGTATGGGTACAACGCCAGCGCCAGCGTGCCCAGTGCAAATACATTCGTTAAGGACTCGGGAGCTTACACCTTTCCCTCGACCAAGAACAAGTTGAGTCTGATTATGCCTTGGGCTATCGCGCAGTACCAATCAGATCCAACCCGCATTTTTGCCCAGGGCGTGTCCATGGGCGGCTATGGCGCCTCTGTCTGGGCACTGCGCCAGCCCAACATGTTTGCGGGTGTGTTTATGGGAATTCCAATCATAGGACCTTGGCTTAAAATTCCCCAGGTCGACTTCGGAGCCGCGCTGGGAACAGTTGCGGTTAACACTGGCAGCTCCACAGTGAGTTGGGTCAACGGTCAGAACTTCGGGTTATATCTGAAAGGGCCTAATACTCCGTTCGATATCACAATTGGGACGAACACTAAGCTGGTTGCAAGCGTAAACTCCGCGACGCAGCTTACGCTTACAAACGATTGGACGGGGGCTAGCGGGGACTTTTCCTATGTTACCGGAGATGGCAAGGCCTGCAATGGCGCTCCCGCTTGCGGTGCGGGGCTGACGACAATCGCGACCAGTAGTATCAATCTGCTGCCGGATCAGGTCACGCTTTATAACAATGACACCAATACTCCCACATGGGTCTCGCAGAATTGTGGTTCGAACATTCCGTATGTGGGCTGGGCCGCAGGCCGGCTGGACACGACTACGGCAGGCATGTGGAACATGTCTGTGTTGTTTGCAAACGCGTTGGCGACCTGCCATCTTGGATTCTCGTTTGCCTGGTCCAACGACGGGCACAACAATGCGACCGCTGGATGGGTACAGCCACTCACCGAAAACTATGCACGACAACTGCGTTTGAACGTCAGTTATCCTGCCTTCACCAGTTTCAGTCTTGATAGCAATTATGGCAATGGCAACACGAGTAACGGCGATTGCACCACCGGCAATGCCACCAGCGGTCCGATTTGTTACGTGAACTACGGCTGGAACTGGACCACCCCCGTTGACAGCGCGAGCTCTTGGTCAACGGCAGTCTCTAATAGCCAACTCACCTCAGGGAAGTGCCCGACCACCAAATGCGCCAACACAGCTACTGTGGCCATAACGCCGCGGAACTCGCAGGCATTCAAGCTATCTCCCGGTGAGACAGTGTATTGGAGCACTAGCGGTAGTCAGAGCGGGTCCGTTACGGCCGATAGCTATGGATTGGCGACAGTGCCCGGGATCAATCTGACGACCAGCACTCTCACAGTGACGTTCAGCACTTCTCCAATTGAATCCGCAACTTTCTGAGTGAGATGGTTTCCTTCGAAGCAACGGGACGGCCCTTGCTTAGGAGCTGTCGGACAACGCAGTGAACCGCAGTAATCGGTAAGAAAACAAAGAGCAGTTGGTTTTTCTCCTCGAAGCCAGGTTCGAAAAAACGCGCCAGGCTTCCACGGAAGAGTGTAAGTTCCGCTGCCTTCGAGTCAGAAGGTTGCAGCAGTACTTGGCATTTTCAACAGAGAGCATAACAAGAGGGAAAGAGGGAACGACAAAGGGATTTATGAAAAGCGTGCTCATAGCATTGGCTCTGGTATTCGCGAATATGACAGTGGAGGCGCAGAACGCTCCTTCGGTGACCGGGATTCAAGCGATCCAGCATGACGGTCAGACCTTCATCACCTGGACTGACGCGGCTCCAGGAATCTATGGAGTGAACTATCGTTATGACATCTACCGGAGTGCGAATGGGCCGATTACAAACACAGGCTCCGCATCGCTGGTGCAGATGAGCGTTTACAACAACTCAGCGCAATTAATCGGGCCCAAGCCTTACATACAACTGACTCGCCTTGACTCTGTGCTACCTACGGTTAAGACCCAAAACGGAGGAACGCCGCTGCCAGTATGGAGCGGGGTTGCGGTCTACACGAACCTTGCAGCAGAGAACGCCTATTATGCCGTGATCACCCATGATCTCACCGGCGCGACGGCTGACTCACAGATCGTCCCCGGCGACAACGCGATGGTAGTTCCCGTTTCAGAATCAGTCGGTAACGTCAAACCCATTCTTCAAATCCCCGGAACCGCTGCCTTGCGGATGATCGGCTGCTCTAATTGCTATGTAACCTCCGCCAGTATCGGCCAGCCATTGTGGCTTAAACTCCACCCATCCGGGGGAATAGCGTCTCCCTGGGGAGATGATTGGGTCGTACTGGGGCAATTCGAACATGGGGTTTCAAGATGGGACGCAGTCAATGTTCTCCATCTTTCAAGATCCCACTGGCACTGATTTCGATAGTGGTTTCAAGAATCAACTCATTCTTACGCCCCAAGATGCTGTGTGGAGCGTGGGCGGAGGCGGAAATAGCCTGCTCGCCAATGCTGAGAGTGAAACATATTGGTACGGATATAACGCCTCTGCCTGTTTTCCAGACGCGTACAATCCGGCCACGAACTCCGGTGCCTACATTTTTCCCGCGACAAAAAACAAATTGAGCGCACTTCTGCCGTGGGTGATGTCGTACTACCAGCCGGATCCCAATCGTATTTTTGTACAGGGAGTGTCGATGGGCGGCTATGGAAGCTCTGTCTGGGCTTTGCGTCAGACTAATACCTTTGCCGGCGTATTTATGGGAATTCCAATCATTGGCCCTTGGTTGAAGATCCCTCAGATCGACTTTGGCACCGCCAGTGGAACCGTTAGCGTTACTAACGGGAGTCCGATCGTGAATTGGGTTAGCGGCCCGCAGTTTGGGAACTACCTGGCTGGCCCCGACACCCCCTTTAACTTGACCATCGATGGCACCACCAAAATTGTCTCGTCGGTCAATAACTCGACTGAGATCACGTTATCTAACAATTGGACCGGTCTTAGCGGGACGTATTCTTACGTGACCGGTGATGGCAAAGGATGCGACGGCTCGCCGGCCTGTGGTGCAGGGCTTTCGACGATCAACACCACTTCAGTGAATTTGTTGCCAAACGGGTTGACGGAGTACAACAGCGATACGGATACCCCGACATGGATTTCGCAGAATTGCGGCTTAGACATTCCGTACGTGAGTTGGGCCGCGGGGCGTCTCGACACCACCACAGCTGGAATGTGGAACATGTCCGTCCTGTTTGCTAACGCTCTCGAGGCGTGCCATTTGGGATTCTCCTCTGCCTGGGCGAACGACGGCCATAATAATTCGACCAGCGGACTGCTTCAGCCCTTGATTCACCAGTATGCGCCTCAGCTCCACCTCAATCAGAGCTATCCCGCATTTACGGGTTTCAGCCTCGATAGCAATTTCGGAAACGGCAGCACTAGCAACGGAGACTGTGCGAACGGAAACGCCAGCTCGGGTCCGATTTGTTACGTCAACTTCGGTTGGGATTGGTCGGCTCCGATCGAGACGGCTACCTCATGGTCTTCATCCTTGATCAATAGCCAAATCACTTCGGGAACGTGCCCTACGAATAACTGTGCCAGCACAGCAACCGTGAACATCACCCCTCGGAATGCGCAGTTCTTCCTGCTAATGCCTGGAACGACTGTTTATTGGAAAACGAGTAATGGCCAGAGCGGGTCAGTTCTGGCAGACATGTATGGCCTGGCGACGGTTCCAAGCGTGAGCTTAACAACGAACGCCACTACCATCTCGTTGAGCACGACGCCGTTTTAAAGTTCCTCACACTCTGGGACTGTTTGGTCGATCCGATTCCGAGGCCCTCCCGCAAAGCTGTAGCAATCGGAGTAGGCTAACGGACTAATTCGGGGAATTGGAGGCCAACGGTTGATTTCAAAGGAGATCCGTCCTGTGGAAATCGTACCCCACACGTCAATACGGTTGCGAAGTTTTCATTTTGTGGTCGAAATTCTTTAACAATCGAATGGTACCTTGCTCTGCAGTTCTGAAGCTGAAGGAGTAGCTATGAAGAAAGTCTTTCTGGCCCTCGCCATCACAGCCCTGCTCGCAGTGTGCGCAGCCCCCGCGTTCGCCGGAGAGATCGTTCTCGGCGATTCGGGCAGCAACAACGATCTCAACAAGGGCAATGTTGCCACCATGAAGTTTACGATCAAGGGCGGCGGTAACTTCTTGCTGTCATTTCTTACGGGTGCCAGTGAAACGTACGGCATCGCTACTGACAGTCTCCAAGGCTTCCCTGAACTCGGCAACTATAGCATTATTCAGACGGGTGGGACTATCACCGGCTCTTACGATGCTATGACTGGTGTTTTTAACATCACTCAGACTCCCGCCACGAACCTCATGTTCTATTACGGTTTGAATGGGACTGACGGAACAGATGGCTCGTTGCTGGTAGGCAATCTACAGCTGGAGAGTTTGCAGCAGACGGCATCCACCAAAACCGGAGTGTTCAACGAAGCACTGGTGGTGAATCTCACCAACATCAATCAGGACTGCACTAACGGCGGCTATGGTTGCGCGCTGGCCTCCTACTTCGGGAATGGCAGCGGCACTGTCCAGTTGACTCTTCACTTTACCAGCACAACCAATCTGATGACCGCATCGAGCGGGACCTTGGGGGCTTACGTCAGCACCGGCTCCGTCACGCCGCAGTCGCTTCCCGAACCCAGCTCTTTGGCGCTGTTGGGAACGGGATTGCTGAGCCTGGGCGGCGCGGTACGATATCTGAAGCAGCAACTGCGACGCTAAAGTAAATCTCTCAACGAGTCAGTAAGAAACTTCCGCCCACTCTTAAGTGGGCGAATTTTTTTGGGCGAACGTTTCATGCGCACCAGCTTCCCACAATTTCGGAGAAATGAAATAGTGATGGTTTTAATGTCAGTGCAACCATGGAAAAGCGCGCGTCTTGTACTATTCCTCGGTGAATCGGATCCCTTCACTTGACGGTCTACGGGCCATTTCAATTTTGCTGGTCATACTGGGGCATTTAGCCAGCCGTCATCAAATTCCCTGGAGCTTTTGGTCGAATTACTCGAATACTGGTGTTCGGATTTTTTTCGTTATTTCCGGCTACCTCATTACGCAAATTCTGCTACGAGAACAACACAAAACTTCGACCATCGATCTAAAGGCGTTTTATTTGCGTCGGGCGTTCCGAATCTTTCCGGCAGCATTCGTTTTTATCGGCATCCTGGGTGCCGTCGAATGGCACCAACTGCACTGGTATGAGGTCGGAGCGGCAGTTTTTTACCTCTCCAATTTTGGTTTCAAACCAAGATGGTTTTTCGGACACCTGTGGTCACTTAGCGTGGAAGAGCAATTCTACTTGCTCTGGCCGGGGGTACTTCGTAGCCGTCGAACGTGGGCGGTGGTCATCTTGTTAGGATTGATTGCGCTGGCCCCATGCTTCATCGCTCTGCTCTATCACCTGCATGCCCCACAAGAGATTTTTCTGACATCCCCGGCGGTGGCAGATTCGATCTCGATTGGCTGTCTGCTGGCGATCTTCGCCAACCGCATGCCTAAGCTTCCCAGCGTTTCCCCCTGGATATTTCTGCCAATCGTTGTGCTTGTTCCGCTGTATCCGGCAAATACCTCGGTGATGCTGTTCTTGTTGCGGCCGATCATGAACCTGGCTATTGCCGGCTTGCTTCTGTTCGCCGTTCAACGCCCACCATGGTTTCTAAATGTCGAGCCAGTTTGCTGGGTGGGGCGGATGAGCTATAGCCTTTATCTCTGGCAACAACCATTTTGCTTCTCCCCAACCATAGCCGTGGCGTACTCGCCGTGGCTTTCTCTCGGTTGCGCCTGCGCATCGTATTATCTGGTTGAACAACCGATGCTTCGGTTCCGCTCTCATCTGCAGCAACGCCTCGCGAAACCCCCACAAGAGATTAAAGTGGCGACGGAACTTTCCGAGAAGTTACCAGTCGAGATTACGAAGCCATGGAACGAAGAATCGGAGACGTCAGACTTCTCGATGTGAGCTCGATGAATTAAGGGGCCATCGATATTCGTATTCTTTGATCCCGAACGAATCGGTTCGGGGCCACACGATCGCTGCTGCTGCCATCATGGTGACTAGGTAAAAATCCGCCATATAGCGGTCCACCCAATCTGGCAAGATTACATAATGTAGAGCAGCGTATAGAGTGACGATTCCGAGCAGTGGAGCAGTCCTTCGGTTCAGTCCGGCCAGTCCGAGCAATAGGAAGGCGGGAACGAAACTGATCAGCATTTGCTTGTAGCCATTCAAGAAGATGTAAACGTATTGCGAGAGAGGAAAACTGACATTCATCTCTGCTGGGGCGATTGGGATCTGTACAAACGTATCATAGTAGAGCAACCGGAAACCGTAGTGCCCAGCCTCGTGGTCAATAACGACAACTGAGGCGACAGCGAGCAGCCCGAGAACGGCCGCCTTCCAGAAGTCGATTCTATTTTGCAAAAACAGAACCAGAAGAACTGGAGCGACCAACGCTACGTTGTCCGTACGGAACCAGATTGCAGCCATCAGGATGGTGAGGCCCGCAGCCACGAGATTCTTTTCGAAGATCAAGTAGAGAGACAACATTCCTAGAAAAACTGAAATGCTGTCGCAGCCGGTGAAACGCCCAAGAAAGGTGACGTGAGGCGTCCACATGATTAACAGCGCAAGAAAAGCAGCAAGCCGGGTATATCGGGACAACCACACAAATACCAGGATACCTAGCAAAACGTAGCATGCCGTCGATACCAAGCGGACTGATTGAACCAGGCCAAGGCCAGCCCGCGACATCCCATAGAGAGTGAGAATGTACATGGGGCGGATCGCAAAAAGAGGTAAGAACTCGGTGTAATGATACGCATTGGTGAATCGATCGTGCTTCGCGCCGTGATCGTCTCTAAAGCCCGCAGCGCCGGTCAGCAATCCGAATACTTCCGGGGGCGCCGTTGATTTTAATTCGCTGTAAACGCGATCGCGCAGTTTGATAGGATCCGTTGTCTCATGCAAACGTACATTGCCCATGTATGAGAGAAGATCCAAGGTCCAGTATGGCACTTGATAGAAGTGCGCTGCCGAAAGGCCTAGCAATAGAACATACACTGCCGCCATCACACCGGTCGCGAACTTTGATCGCCGACCGGGTCGTAGGACACTTGTGGGCTTTGCGGTCGCTGCGCTTAGGCTATATTGCAACGCCGTCATAGATCCCATGACTCATAGCTCCCCAGGTTGGTTCGTTAGAACACCGTGCAGGGTATTACTGTGCTGGTGCCGAAATATTGAAACCTAAGATCGTGTCGTCCGATACGTTATAACCGCCATAGGTGGAATACTGGTAAGCTCCCAAATCGAAGTTAGAAGAAGCGGTCCAACTGGAAGCAGGCGCCGAATAACCGGTCGACTGCGACAGACTGCCGTTTAAGTACAGGGAGGCTCCGCCAGGTCCCCAGTTTATAGTGACCTGCAAAAGCACTCCCTGGCCGAACAGCGTATCTTCTGTCCCAGTCGGAACATAGTAGACATGGGAGATCCCTCCAACCGTATAGGTAAACTCGAGCTGAGAGCCTGATACCGATGTCAGGAAGCCGAATTGGTGTTTACCGGAGCCGTCGCGAGCGTCAAACGTATAGCGAGCTGCGGCCGCCTTGCTTTCACGCTGTGCGAAGCTGTAGTTCGATTGGAGGGTAAACGAAACTTGACCTTGAGTATTCTTGAAGATATCTCCGAGGGCTGAACCGGTGAAGTTATAGAACGCGTTGTTTGTGTTTCCACAGCAGTTCAAGAAGTACACGCCGTTGCCGGATTGCGCTGGGGTGAAATTTACTGAGCCTGTACCGTTTACGGCGACCGTGCCGGTAAAGCCGCCCGGCGTTACGCTAGGTGTCATCGCTGAACCGTTAGTGGTCCCAGTGACCTCAGACGAATTTCCTTGAATCTGCAACATGGTCTGTAGTCCCGCAGCTGACGTAGTGAAAACCATGTTACCCGATGTATCGGTATTTCCCTGACTGTCCTGCGAGATCACGGCATAATCATAAGTGGTCGAGGGCTGTAGGCCCGATAAAACGACACTGTGCGAGGTGACCGGAGTTGAATTCAACGTGCTGTTAGATCCGTAATTTGAGGTGGTTCCATATTCGACCTGCGAACTGGAGGGCTCGTCTGTCGTCCACAAGATTGTAGCGCCCGTCGAACTGACTGCGGTGGCCGCGACTCCAGAGATAACCGGCTCAATGATTTTCGTGGAGTTGCTGACCGTGACCGAAATGCTGGCGGTTGCGGTCAGGTTCGAATTGTCTGTG
>Ga0335072_10007572_pt1 | contig 15803 bp, 11 predicted proteins | sample Lox_Sample_21_FD_206725 | JGI IMG/M metagenome (GOLD analysis project Ga0335072, IMG submission 206725) | Soil microbial communities from Loxahatchee National Wildlife Refuge, Florida, United States - Lox_Sample_2.1 | ecosystem: Environmental > Terrestrial > Soil > Wetlands | place: USA... | reverse complement strand
AGTCCGCCCATCCCCTGCGCGATCTGGTCGACTCCACCCCGGTCGCCATAAGGTCCGTCCTGGCCGAACCCGGACAGCGAAGCGTAAACCAGCCGCGGATTCCGCGCGTGGACGGTGCCGAAATCGAATCCGAGCCGCTCCTTGACCGGCGGGCGCATGTTCTCGACCAGCACATCGGCCGTATCGACCAGGCGCAGCAGTATTTCACGACCGGCCAGGGACTTCAGGTTGAGGGACAGGGACCGCTTATTGCGGTGCAGATGCTGGAAATCGCTGGCATGCCGGCCGCCTGCAAGGGCGTCCCGCGCTGCCTGGTCGCCGGCTGGGTTGCCGGGCGGCTCCACGCGGATGACGTCCGCCCCCCAGTCGGCCAGCTGGCGAACGCAGGTCGGACCCGCCCGCGCGATGGTCAGGTCAATGACACGGATATCGGCGAGCGGTAGGTCCACGATGATCACGCTCCCCGACAACCGCCGGAAAGGCAACCAGAGCATGGTCAGCCTTCGCGGCGGCTCATCAACACGGCCGACAGTTCGGCCCCGACCAGCAGTGACCACGTCGTGGCGTACAGGAACGCAAGGAAGCCGAAGATGCCGCCGATCGTCCCGTACAGCACAGTCGACTTCTGGATCAGCTCGGCGAACACCAGCCCTCCGATGGCTGTCAGGGCAAGCCAGGCGATGGTAAACGCCACAGCGCCCGGCACGTGGTCCCGGAGTGTTATGCCCTTCCCTGGCGTGAGCAAGCGGTAGGTGACCAAGAAAAGCACGAATCCGCCGACCGCGAAAGCGACGGATTGGAACAGCGTCGCGAACAGTGCCCGGTGGCCTGCCTGAAGCTCGGCCTCAATCGCTGTGAACAATGCCAGCGCGACGAATGCGGCCACCATGAGCAGTCCGATTACCGTGCCCCTGATCCGTCCGGTGAGCAGCCCCACCCACTGGGTCCGGAAGATCACCCCGAGCGCGTGCCGCAGTCGGCTCGCAAAACCCGACGCCGTCCACAACAGGCCGAGCAACCCGACCACCCCGAGCGTCACCCGTCCCTCCACAGCGGCCTGCACCTGCGCCGTCACCACCGAGTTGAGGCCGGGCACCAGGGTGACCAGCTCGTTGACGGCATTTTGGGCCGCTTGCGGACGTCCGGCAAACACGAAGCCCACCACTGATGAAGCGAAAAGGAGCAGCGGCAGGATAGCCAGGAACGAGCCATAGGTCAGTGCCCCGGCGTGAGTGGCCAGGTCGTCGATCCGCGGCCGGGCGGCAACCTCGGCGACCGGGGCGATGAACCGATGCGGCAAGTGAGGGAAACGCTGATGCACGACACGCTGACGCTCGTTCGCCCGCGCACGCACCAGCATGGACAGGCGTTCCCGCTGCTGGCGCTCAACGGCCTCGACCTCGGCCTGCTCGGCCTGCTCCGTCTCGATCGCCCGGCGGAGCCTTCCCAGCCGCTTCACCCGCCATCGCGCAGGCCGTTCGTGCTCGGGTACCTGGTCCTTGGCCGACGAGGCTCTGTGATTCATTGCCTGATCACCGCCACTCGGCATGTCCTGGATGCAAACTAACGGCACATCCCTGCTCGCGGTCAAGCAGTGCGGCCCGGACTCGCACGTTCGGGTAATGCTAAGACCGCGGCGTGACCGCACGCCTCAGCCTACAAGCCTGTGTGTTTTCGGGTCTGCTGAGGCAGGTGCGGCGCTGCTAGCCTGGCCGCTCCCAATTCCATAGTCCATAGCAGTATTTAACTGCTGGTGCCCGCCTCCGTATTGATGTACAACTGAGTAATTCAAGGTGGGCATCTGCCCGGCTGACCTCGAAGGTCCTGGTGGGGGCTAGGAATGGGCTTCCTCGAATTTGAGGAAGCAGCGGGGGGTTTTTGGGATGGATCCAATCACGCTGATTGTGACAGCGCTCGCGGCGGGAGCGGCGACGGGAGCAACGGAGTCCGCAACGTCGGCGGTGAAGGATGCCTATGCGAGCCTGAGGGCTCTGGTGAGGAAACGGCTTTCCGGCCGCCCAGATGGTGAGCTAGTGCTGGCCAGGCATGAGACCTCTCCTGAGACATGGCAGGCGCCGCTGGCGGCGATGCTGGGCGAAGCCGGCGCCGAGCATGACAGCGATCTTGCGTCGGCGGCGCAGGCGCTGATGAGCCTTCTAGATAAGGCGGGTGCGCGCTCGGGGAAGTACACCGTCGATACGCGGGGCGCGTATGGCGTTCAGGTGGGTGACCACAATAGGCAGGACAACACCTTCGGGGCACCGCGGGGCGGCTAAGGGGCCGGAGATGACTGGCGGCAGCGGCCGCGACAAGAGCGGCGCTTTGGCCAAGGTACCGACCGTGCCGGGCCTGGGCCGTGCCGGGCCTGGGCGGCCGACGCACCGTCGCATCTGGCGGACTGCGCTAGGAGAAAGCACGACAGGTCGGGCCGGGCTATACACCCTGGTGATGGCGGCCGATCCTGTCCTTGCCTTCGAGGCTTGGAGGATCTGTGATGAGCGCTGATCCGGATCACCGTGCGCCGCCAGCCCAGGAGGCGGGTAACGGCGCCCAGTACCATGTCGACGCCAATAAGGCCCTGGGCGTGCAAGTCGGCGAGGGCAACACCCAGATCATTTACGCCTACGGCAGGCAGACCTGGGCTGACGAGATTGCCCCGCCGCCGTTGGTCACCGTCTCCGGCGTGGTTGATTCTCCATACCGGGGGCTGAACACGTTCGAGGAACACGACGCGGCGTTCTTCTACGGCCGCGAGGCGGCTGCCACTCAGGTGCTGGTGCGGATGTCGCGGCAGATTGATGGCGGGCCGGGTCTGCTGGTGGTCTCAGGGGCCTCGGGAGCAGGGAAATCGTCGCTGCTTCGGGCGGGTGTGCTTCCTCGGATGCGGGGAGCTGGGCTGGTGTCCGCGCCAGAGGCGAGATCCTGGCCGTGCCTGCTGTTCACCCCGGCCCGGGCGCCACTGGAGGAACTGGCCGTCCGGGTAGCGCAGCTTGCAGGGGCGGACGCGGCCGCAGTACGTCGAGGACTGGACATCGATCCGGCTGGCTTCGCGCTGAACGCGCGGCAGGCCGGTATGTCGCAGTCGGCCAGTACAGCGGGGCAACGCTCCAGGCTGCTGCTGATGGTCGACCAGTTCGAGCAGTTGTTTACCCAGTGTTCCGATGAGGAGCAGCGGCGCGCATTCATCACCGCGCTGCACGCTGCGGCTACCGTCAGGCACGGGCCAGACCACGAATCCGCAGCCTTGGTCGTCCTGGGAGTACGCGCTGACTTCGAGGCTCGCTGCGCCGACTATCCGCAGCTGGCCGGCGCGATCCAGGACCGTTATCTGGTGACCGCGATGACCGAACGCCAGCTGCGGCTGGCAATCGCCGAGCCAGCCAAGATGGCAGGCTCCTCCGTCGAAGACGACTTGACTGAAGAGCTGCTACGGGAGGTCCGCACCCGCCATCCGGGCGCGTCCAGCGCAGGCGTGCTGCCGTTGCTGTCGCACGCTCTTGACCAAGCCTGGCGCACTCGCACCGGGGATGTCCTGACCCTCGCCGACTACGAGCGCACCGGCGGCATCGAAGGTGCCGTCGCCGACAGCGCGCAACGCGCCCACGATCGGCTCACTCTCCCCCAGCAGGCCTCGGCCCGGCAAGTCTTCACGCGGCTGACCGCGTGCAGCGACGGTGTGGACACGGCCGCTCGCACGACCCGGGCGGAACTGACCGAAGGCAAAAGCGCAGCCGAGGCCCGGGATGTAGAGGCAGTCCTGGAGGCGTTTGCCGCCGAACGACTGCTCATCCTGGCGGCCGGCACCGTGGAGATCAGCCATGAGATCCTGCTGACCGCCTGGCCGCTGCTGCGCGACGTATGGCTCGCAGAAACCCACGCCGACCGAGTCGTCCGCTCACGCCTGGACGACGTAGCCGCCGAGTGGAACCGCAACTCCCGCGATCCGACCTACCTTTATGCCGGCAGCCTGCTGGCGGCCGCCACTGAAACCGCCACCCGGATCAGCGCCTATCCCGCCCGCTACCCGCCCCTCAGCAAGATCGAACATGACTTCCTGCACGCCAGCAGCCGTGCTCAGCGCCAGCGCGCGCGTCGGCGGCAGAGCTTCGTCGGACTCCTCCTCGTCCTCGTTATCGGATTCGCCCTGCTCGCGGTCGCGGCCCTCCACGCCAGCCAGGAGGCGGAAAATCAACGTGACGTCGCGGCATCCGGTCAGCTGATCAACGAGAGCCAGCTCCTGGGAGACATCAACCCCACCATTTCCAAGCTACTGAGCGTCGCGGCATGGCGCATCCACCCCTCCGCCGACGACCGCTACGCCATGCTCGCTGCGGCCGCGCACCCTGGGATCGCCGCACTCACCGGCCACACCGACCGAATCCATGCAATGGCCTTCAGCCCGGACGGCAACACCTTGGTCACCGGAAGCTACGACGGCACGGTGCGATTGTGGGATGCGGCCACCCACCGCCAGATCGGCGCCCCGCTCGCCGGCCACGACGGTAAAATCTACTCGGTGGCATTCAGCCCGCACGGCAAAGTCGTCGCCAGCGGCGCCGACGACGGCATAGTGCGATTGTGGGATGCGGCCACCCACCGCCAGATCGGCGCCCCGCTCGCCGGCCACGACGGTGAGATCAATTCGGTGGCGTTCAGCCCGGACGGCAAGACCCTGGCCACCGGCGGCGCCGACGACGGCATGGTGCGGCTGTGGGACGTGGCCACTCACCGCCAGATCGGCGCCCCGCTCGCCACCCACGACGACAAGATCAATTCGGTGGCGTTCAGCCCGGACGGCAAACTCGTCGCCAGCGGCGCTGACGACGGTATGGTGCGGCTGTGGGACGTGGCCACCCACCGCCAGATCGGCGCTCCCCTGACCAGTCATAGTGGCGTGGTCTACTCGGTGGCGTTCAGCCCGGACGGCAAGACCCTGGCCACCGGCAGCGCCGACGGCACCATCCGGTTGTGGGACGTAGCGACCCAGCAGGTGACGACATCCCGGCCTACCAGCAGCCCAGTCTTTGATGTGGCGTTCAGCCCGGACGGCAAGATCCTGGCCACCGGCAACCTTGATGACACGGCGCAACTGTGGGACTTGGCCACCCTCCAGCCGATAGGGAATCCACTGGTCGGCTACTCACTGGCCTTCAGTCCGGACGGCAAGATTCTGGCCACCGGCGGCTACGACCACATCGTACGGCTATGGAATGTAGTCAGCCGCACCGGCACGGCGGCCCTCACCGGGCACATCACGCCGGTCTACTCGGTGGTGTTCAGCCCGGACGGCAAGACGCTGGCCGCCGGCACCGCCGACGGCATGGTTCGGCTGTGGAACCTGGCCACCCAAAAGCAGATCGGCGCCCCGCTCGCCGGCCATGACGGTGCGATCAATTCGGTGGCGTTCAGCCCGGACGGCAAGACCCTGGCCGCCGGCACCGCCGACGGGACGGTGCGGCTGTGGAACCTGGCCACCCAAAAGCAGATCGGGAACCCCCTGAACGGCGACGTTGAGGCGGTCTACTCGGTGGCGTTCAGCCCGGACGGCAAGACCCTGGCCGCCGGCACCGCCGACGACACGGTGCAGCTGTGGAACCTGGCCACCCAAAAGCAGATCGGCGACCCATTGAGCGGCCACGCTGACTGGGTGATGTCGGTGGCGTTCAGCCCGGACGGCAAGACCCTAGTCAGCGGCAGCAGAGACGGCACGGTACGGCTGTGGGACCTGGCTACCCGACAGCAGATCGGCGACCCTCTTACCGCTGACGCCGGGCCAGTCAACTCGGCAGCGTTCAGCCCGGACGGCAAGACCCTAGTCAGCGGCAGCGCGGACGGGGCTATACGGCTGTGGGATGCTGCCTACCTGGTCGATACTGCGGCGCGTCTGTGTGACTCAGTACAACGGTCCCTCACACGCGCAGAGTGGACGCAATACGTACCGCCAGGACCGGCGTACCGCAGCGTCTGCCCCTGAAACCCGGCTCCCAGTCATGCACGCAACGCAGCCGGCGATTCGAGCACGCTACCTGCTCCGGCGCAACCGTCGCCCGGATTGTCACGCCAAGTTGGCGTGGCATGCCAGCGTCCCTGTGTCCGGACGGAATACGATCATCGCGCGTTCATCCGGCTCCACGGCTGGAACCCGTTCTGAACGCCGCGCAGAGCCGGGCGGAGTTGCGGGTAATGGCGCAGCAGGATATCAATCATGGATGTCTTCTCCAGCCACGCCATGCCGGTCGCCGTGTAGACCTCCGGCGTAAAGTCGGCGGTGAAGAAGCGGTCACTGTTCAGCCTGCGGGACGCCATGAGGATGAAGATGCGGAAGGCGGTGTCGCTGAAACCGAAACCAGCAGGCTTTTTCTCGGCCAGCATTCCGATTATCGTATCGACGGAGTCGACGTCACGGTAGAGCCGGCGGAGCGCGGCGAGCTGGTCCGGGTTATCGGTGAGTTCCTCGAAACTGCGGACAGGCTGCAGGTGAAGGAGCCGACGGAACTGGTTGTAGCGTGGTACGCCAAGCTCCCGCGTGCGCAGAATATCGGTGGCCGCCAGGTCCATCAGCCGCTCATTATCTGGCCGCTGGAACTGCTGCAGAAAGCGCGGGTAGTTATTCAGGACGAGCGCGCCGGGATGGGCGGTGGCGAAGCTGTAGATGATATCGCCCATGTCGATGCGCCCGGCAACATCCTGCGCATGGGGGCCGGTGATTTCCGGAAGCGTATGCTCAGAAATTACCTGATCGTCCGCGGAGCGACGGAAGGTATAGTCATCGGGGATGAGCGGATGCATGCGGTAAACGATCGAGAATTCCTCGGTTAGCGAGTACGGGACCCCGAAATGGTCCTGGGCCGAGCCCGGGATTCCGCTGAGTACCTCACTGCTGCCGATCCGGCCGAAGAGCTGGTGAATCCGCTCCCCTGCGACCCCCCACCAGTTCGCGCTCATGCCCGTCACGGTGGTCGGGTGGGCGATGATGGCCGGTGTCCACTCGACTGTGTGAATCTTCGCGATGAGCCCGGCGGTGACTAGCCGCGCCCGTTGGTAGAGCTCCTCGTCGGTCCATGCCGGGTACGCCGACTTGAGCGCGTCCGCGATCGCGTTGTGCTCCAGGACGAAAAGGGTGCTCATCATGTTCAGTCCCAGCCACCAGCCTGGGACGAAGGCCGGGCTGAGCGCCGGGTCGTCGGGCAGGACAAGCCGGTTGCCCGCGCCGATGAGCAGCTTGCCGTCCGCTCCGCTGCGCCGCGGCACCTGGTCTCCTGCGGTGGTGCCGCCGCCGTACAGCTGCGATGAGTCCCACCACGGTGTCTCGGTGTTGAGGAACGTTTGCGGCCCGTCCTGGCCGGCCGCGCGGGTTGGATCGGGCAGCGTCTTCAGCACCGTCAACGGCCGTTGCGGCCACGGGTCATCCGCGGCGAGGGGCAGCTCGAAAACGTGCTGCGAGTCGCCGGTGCCGTGACTGAGCCAGTCTTTCACCATGAACTGGATCCAGGCAGCCGCCAGCAGGTTCAGGCTCGTCGCCGGAATGAATTCATGCCGGGTCAAAAGCTCCCGGCTTACCTCACGTGGGTTCGGATTGAGGATTTCATCCGGCGCTTCCTGATATCCGTACTGGAGGGGCACGTTACGGCCGAAACGGGTGCCCGCCATGCCCATCGCCGGGCTGCGAAGGTCGTTGTAGGCACCGTCAGGAGTCCGCGTGGTGAGGGTCTCGGACGTCGGCGCGGGGAGCTTGGGCGTGACCGCCGTCGGCAGGCCGCTTGTGTCATAGAGGTTGCGCTGCCGCAAGATGTTCCGCAGGCCGATGAGCACGAGCAGGCCGACGGGTTTCGGCAGCTTGTCCCAGCCGAACCTCTGGTCGGCCGTTTGCGCAGCCCAGTCATACAGGCGCCACCAGAAAGTGTTCCGGTAGCCAGTCGTGGAATCGGCGGGCTCGGTCATGATGTTACCTTTCGCTTCGTTCCGCGAGATAAGCCGTGACCGCAAGGCCGGTATTTGCCGCCGAGATCAACGTGAGCGCGATCGACCAGGGCCGCCGCACCCGGCCGCTGAGCGCCAAAGATGCCGCGGTCGCCGTGTCGCAAGCGTGGATGATGACGGCCTGCCCGAGCGCGCGGCGAAGCGGGGCATCGGCCAGGGCGAGGAGATCAACGCCGATGACGACGGTTCGGATCCCGAACATCCGCAGACCGTAGACCGCGGCATTGTCGTTGGCCGGCGACTCGCCGAACCTGCGGATAATGACAGATGGCGCGATCAGCGCCACGGAACCGTTGACGATCCGAATACCTGCCAGTGCGTACCGGGCGATCCGTCCGATGCGGGCCGTATTGTCTCCGGGATGCTGCAGCTCTGTTACGTCCATCGCTATCACGTTCCCGATGCGTTGCTGAGTTGGCGCGGCACCGGCGGGCTGCCGCGGCCAGGGGTGACAGGGCACCTCATGGCCGGCTCACATTCCTTCGCGCGGCCGCCGGTGCCGCGGCTTCGCCGGGTTCGTGGCAGACCTCGAACTCCGCGGCGTCGTACAACTGCTCCAGCGTGCTGTCGCAGGGTAGGTCGAATAATCCGGGCGTAAGCTGCGACGTCCCAGGGCGCTTCGTTCCACCAGCCGAGCTTGCACACCCAGATGTCACCCTGCTCGGACGGCCCGTGGGCGTCGGGAGGCCTGGCGAACGTGCTGAACCCCCACGGGTGGACCACCCGCTGCCTGAAGATCATCAGAAATGCGCGAGTTAATCGAGTGCATCATTGCCCCACAAGTCCGCACCCCTGGTAATGAAAGGAGAGTACTGCGGCGTAAACGCTAACGCTAGAGCCGCAGCGGCAATTTCATTCGGACCAGATACGCTCCGAGCCGGAAAATGCTTGTGCTTCACAAACGAAATGTCCCAGCAGTTAGCTCGTGCCACTTTAGCGAACCGATATTAGGCACCAATGCCGTTTGGCCCAAGATGATCTTGGGCGCGCGCCGGGACAACCTCGGCGGGCTGCCGACGCCGACGATGTGGCGCGCCCCCGCCATAGGACATTCCAGGCATAACCGCGGCGGCAATATGCCGGTTTTGCTTGTATTGTCGCAAACCTTACTTGAAAGTCACGGGCGGCTGCCACGGTCGCGAATAGCTTCGGCGTCTACCCGATAATTTGTCTTCACTAAGAAGCTTTCTCAGCTTTACGAGGCTGGCCCCAAGGCCAGCGGCGTGCTCGCTAAACCGGGTGGTGGCCACGACGCGGTTGTCGACCTCCAGCGTGGTGATGTCAGAGGGTCAGCGGGCCGCCGACGAGATAGCAGGCAATCGGGCTCGCGGCTGCCGCGCGGGCCGGCGGGTGGAACGCCAGGGCGCGGGTGGCGCCCAGGAGGTAGGCGATCTCGGGCGACTCGATGAATGACATGCCGCCGAGGGTGGCGGCGGCCGACATGGCGGTGCGCTCGATGGCCCGCTCGGCCGCGAACCGCGCGTACAGCGCCCTCGCGAGCAGGGCATCGTTGTCGTCGGCGGTCGCGGCGGCGGAGGCTGCCTGCTCGAGGGCCGCGGCCACGGTTTCCAGCTCGATCGCCAGGCCGGCGCGGTCCTCGTCCGAGCCCCGGCCGCGGGTGATGACGCGCTCGGCGAGGTTCGTGGCGGCGCCGAGGTAGGACGCGGAGATCAGCAGCTCGAACCAGACGAACCCGCGCGCCTGGATCGGATCCATCGACTCGCTGTCTTGCGGGTAGAAGATGAGCGCTTCGGGCACGAACACCTCGGTTAGCGTGACCTGGTCGCTTTCCGCGCCGGCCAGAGCGGTGGTCTGCCAGAATGGCGCGCGCTCGATGCCTGCCGAGTCGGCCGGGATCAGCACGATCGCGAGCCGGTCCGTTCCGGTGGCGGAGTCGGCGACGGCGACGCTGGCGCTCATCAGGTTCATCGACCAGGTGAGGCTGCATGGCTTCTTCACGCCGCAGCGGCGAAGGCGGCCACATGTCCGGTACCCGCGATATTCGTCGCTTCCAGGCTGGCGTTGGTCCGGTAGAACTCCGTGACCGCCGCACAGTGAATGACCACGTCGACCTCGGCCGCCAGCGCCGCGTAGGCCTGCCTGGCCAGCCCGAGCATCGGTTCCCGAATGTCGCCCTGCACAGTGGTCACACCTGGTTCGGAGACCGGTGACCGATGCACTAGGCACACAACGTCGAGGTCACGCAGCCGCTGCAGCAGAGCGCGTCCGACGACACCCGATGCACCGGTCAGCAGAACGGCGCGCCGTTCGGTGCCTGGCGCTCTGCCGATGCCTTGCGGTCCGGCAACGACTTCAAGAGGGCTGCGGATGACCATTTCTCCCCTCCCCGGCTCCGTGTCTGGTTAGGCGTTGATCAGGGCTGCGATGGCCGGGTCGCGGCGCAGCCGGGCAAGCGAGCGGCTGCGGTTCGGGCCGATGCTGCCGACCGGGATGCCGAGCCGGGCGCTGATCTCGGCATACGGCAGCGGCGGGTCGGCGGCCAGCAGCGCCAGCAGCCGCGGCAGCGGCAGCCGGGCGACCGCCGCGCGCAGCGTGTGTCCACGGCCCCGATGACAGCTCGATGACCAGCGCAGGCAACCCTGAAACACAGTCCCTATTTACAGTCCCGCCGAAAGTGCGATAGAGGCCCTTTTGGAATTACCGTCCCGGGTTGGAAACCGGTTCCAATGTTGCCGTCTGCGTCGTGGTCGTGGGCGGCGCGGTCGTGGGCGGGGTGGTCGGCGGAGTCGTGGGCGGGGTGGTCGGCGGAGTCGTCGGCGGAGTCGTCGGCGGAGTCGTCGGCGGGGTGGTCGGCGGCGTCGTCGGCGGGGTCGTCGGCGGGGTGGTCGGCGGAGTCGTCGGCGGCGTCGTCGGCGGAGTCGTCGGCGGGGTGGTCGGCGGGGTCGTCGGCGGGGTCGTCGGCGGCGTCGTCGGCGGCGCGGTCGTGGGCGGCGCGGTTGCGTGGTTGGTGTGGGTGGTGGTGGATGGGTGGCTGGCGGTGTGTGCGGTGGGGTGGCTGGTTGCCGGGGTGGTTGGGTGGGTGGGTGGCTGGGTGGTGTTGGACAGTGCGCGGGTGGCGGCGGTTCCGCCGCCGGCGAGGGCGGCGATGAGCAGGGCGCTGACCAGCAGGAGTCGGCGTGGGCGCAGGCTGCGGTGCCGGTTGCCCCCCGAGGCCGCCAGTGCAGGGGCGGGGGCGAGGGTGGGGGCCAGGGCGGCGGCGGAGGCGGCAAGGGTGGGGGCAAGGGCGGCGGCGGGAGCGGCGGGGGCGGCGGGCGGCGCGGGCGCGGATGTCCCGGCGGGCTCGGCTTTGCCGGCAGGCGGCGGGGTGAGGCGAACCGGCGCTACCGCCGCGGCGGCCGCGGCGGCGGCCCGGGCTGTTTCGGCGCCCGCCGCGGCGGCGCCGAGGGCGATGGCGTGTTTGGGGTGGGTGTCGACGGAGGTCGGGCGTCCGAGTTCCGCGGAGACCAGGTGAGCGACCATGGGGATGCGCGAGGAACCGCCGACCAGCAGCACGGTGTGCAGCTGGCGGGGATCGATGCGGGCAGAGTCAAGCGCCTGGCGCAGCGAGGCGATGGTGGCGTCGATCGCCGGGCGGATCATTTTCTCGAACTCGCCGCGGGTCAGCCGGACCTCGGTTTGCAGCCCGGGCAGCAGCACCGCAATGGTGGTTTCGGTGTCCGCGGACAGGGTTTCCTTGGCGGTGACGCACTCGCGGCGGAGCCGGATGGCGGCGCTGGTGGCCCGGGGATCGGCCGGGTCGAGGCGGGAGACCGCGCCGTCGAGGGCCTGGTCGACGTGGGTGAACACGGCCTCGTCGAAGTCCACGCCACCGAGTCCCTCGATGCCTTGCGGGCGTCCCAGGATGTCGAAGCCGCGCTCGGCGGTGCGCAGAACGGTCGCGTCGAAGGTGCCCCCGCCCAAGTCGTAGACCGCGACCAGCGCGCCGGGGTCGAGGTGAGCGCTCCGGGCGTAGTGCGCGGCGGCGGCCTCGGGCTCGGTGAGCATGCGGACCTCACCCAGCCCGGCCAGCCCGGGAACCTGGGCGAACAGCTTGCGCTTGTAGGGTCCCCAGTTCGCCGGGTAGGTCAAGGTGACCATCGCAGGCCGGCCGCCCTCACGGCCGCTGACCAGGTCGGCGACGGCGCGCAGCTGGTGGGCCATCAGCGCGGCGGCCGTGTATGACGTCCCGCCAAGGATCACCGGTACCGGGTCGCCGAACCGGCGCTTGACCGACCGAGCGACCCGGTCCGGCTCGGCCGCGGCCCGCCGCTCGGCGGCCTCCCCAGTCAGCACGGTGCCATCGGCGCGCATCAGCACCACCGAGGGAACCGCATCAGTGTGGTCACCCAAGGTGGCCATTTCGACTCGCCCGTCGCGGGCAATGGCAGCCGCGGTGAACGTGGTCCCCAGGTCGACACCCAGCCCGTAACTCATCAGAACCTTTTCTTTCTGCCCATGCGTGGATCAGTGAACGACCGGGGTGTCGGCGCCGGGATCGTGCCCGGACGCCGCCAGGTCCCCGCCCGCCGCCGAGCCAGGATGAACCCCGCCCGCCTCCTCATGCCCACCAGCCCCGCCCGCATCACCGCCAGCAGGGTCGACACCCGCCACATCCAGGCCAGCGTGCCCCCCGGGCTCACCCAGACCAGGCTCGTCATGGCTTGTTCTCCCCTGGTGGTCTGAGAAGAGTAGTTGTTACCTGTTCGGAGGCCTGGGCGAGGCTGCAGATACACCGGACGCCCTAATCCGGGCGGTGATCTCGGACCAGGGGGAGCCACGCGGCGTTCTCAGGTACGGGCAGAAGCGGTCAGCGCATCTAATACGGTCCGTCCGCGGCATAAAGAGTTCCTGTGCTGGCCGCTTCGGAGTTAACTTTGGGGTGGAGTTCTGCTGCCCGGGGGTGCAAGATGAACTACCCGCGACGTTCCCGCGCTGCGATTCGGCGTCCTGGGTCCGCTTCGGGTCTGGCGGGGCGAGACCGTTCTAGATCTTGGGCCGGTTCAGCAGCGGGTGGTGCTCGCCGTGCTGGCGCTGCAGGCAGGCCGGCCGGTCGGCAGGCAGCAGATGATCAATGCCGTGTGGGGCGAGGCCCCGCCTAGGAATGCTGTGAACCTGGTGCAACGGCACGTCTCCGGGCTGCACCGCGTGCTCGAGCCGGAGCGTCCCGGCCACGCGCCATCACCGCGCCGAGCATACGCCTCATTCGCGGTGCTGCACCGGGTCGCAGTTGGTGAGTGGCGACCGGAGCTTGGTGAGCATGCGCAGGGCCTGACGCAATGTGAGGTGGGGCAGGTAGGCGCGGCCGATCGCGGTGGCGATTGCGGCGAATGCGGCCGGATCAGGGTAGGCCAGGTAGAGCGGCTGGTAGACCGGCTGGAACTTGGCCTTGAACTGCAGCAGTGACTGGAAGCCGTACACCGGCTCGATGATGATGGCGATCGTGTCGAGCAGGCGCTGCGGAGCGGAGGGCCGCTCGCCGCGGTCTAGGCAGGCCAGCGGCGCGCCGGAGAGGCTGACGAAGCGCGCCCCTTCCTGGCCGAAGGTCAGCGCCGCGGTGGCAATCAGGAACTCCATCACACCGCGGAAGGCGCCTGGCTCGGTGTTCCTGCGCATGAGGTCGAGCGTCCAGCCGACCGGGCGGCCGCTGGCGTAGACGGGCATCCAGCTAGTGATCCCGTGGACCTTGCCGTCCGGGCCGACGGCGAGGAGGCAGCGGATGTGCGGGTCGTTGAGCTGGTCCAGCCCGCCGAGGGTGAAGCCCATCTCGGGCAGGCCCTTGCCAGCCATCCATGTCTGGCAGATCTGGCGGATCTGGCCGACCAGGTCCGGCGGCGCCTGCGGATAGCTCCACCACTCGGCGGTGATGCCTTCCTTGGCCGCCTTGTTCAGGGCGGTCCGTACGTCTTGCCACTTCTTGCCGGTGAATTGCAGGCGGTCTAGCGGGAGCAGGGTGTCCTCGGCGATCTGCACCGACTTCCAGCCCAGCCGCTGCGTGACCGCGCGGGCCTGTGCGGTGACGCCGTATAGGCAGGGCTGCAGGCCGCGGTGCTCGCAGAACCTGGCGAACTCGATGATCGCGGAATCGAGGGCGGCCGGCTCGCCGTATGGCCCGCCGACGGTCACCGCGACCGTGGCGATAGCCCGGTAGGCGACGGCGGCTCGGCCGTCCGGGCTGAACCAGTACTGGTTTCCCGGCCAGGTCGACATGTAGGACAGCGTCGAGCCGCCGGTGGCGAGGATGTCGCGGGCCCGGTCTGGCGCATCCGCGTCGCGATTGGTACGGGTGTGCAGGAAGAACTGGGCAAGGGCGCCGAGGACCACGATCCAGAACAGCAGGAAAACCCACGCGCACAGCAACCTCCCGACCAGGCCCTCCGGGAGGAAGAATCGGTTGCCGAACAGCCTTCCCGGCAGGAACCACCCCGGCAGGTCCTGCGCTAGCACGCCGAAACCCGGACGCGGGCTGAAGTGGTCCCGCGGCAGGTAGGCGAGCAGCAGAAACGCGGCGCAGCTCATGGTCAGCGCGGCGGTCACGGTGGTAGTCAGCTTCCGGGTCGCCCGGCGGTCGGCGGTCTGGTCGAAGCGGCGGCGAGTGACCAACAGCACGATCAGCGTCACGACCGGCAGAAGCATCGCCTCCCGGCGCAGCAGAACCGCCCATCCCCCGGCCCGCAGGCCGGCGATGTGCGTGCCGGAGTGGGAGCCGACCGCGTAACTAACCCGGACACCGGCAGCGAGCACGGCCAGGTTGATGACCACCGCGAGCCACCAGGCTAGGCGGCGCCCGCGGCGCAGCCCGTAAGCGCTCAGCAGCAGGAGCAGCGCTAGGGCGGGCCACGGGACCGCGAACAGGAAGGAGAACAACGACGTAGGGCCGTCCGCGTTGGCGGCCAGCGCGGCCAGCATGCCGCCGAGCGCCGGCGCCGCTACCAGCAGGCTGGCGAGCACCCGTGCCTCGTGCGCGGACATGCGCAGACCCGCCCGTGGCCGGGCGCGGCCGTACGTCAGCGTCACGCCGGCAAACCCGACCGCCGCGCCGCACGCCTGTGCGACCTGCTGCAGGTGCCCAAGGTACAGCGCGCTGATCACGACGGCGGCGGTCAGCAGCAACCGCAGCCGCCGGCGCCACAGCGGGGTGAGCGTGCAGCTTAGGACGAAACCGACGCCGAGCATGCCGGGCAGGGCACCGACGGCCGTCTCGCCGGTCAGAGTGCTGAGCCACGGCTCGCGCGCTAGCCAGGCCAGCTTGATCAGCCCGGCTGCCAGCAGCAGGCCGACGGCCTGGCAGGCCAGCAGCGTGGTGAACGTGCGACGGACGCCCACCCGGTGCTCGGCGGGGGCGAGGATCACCAGGCCCAGGACGGTAACGGCGAGGTACCCGCCTGGGCCGCACGCCCACAGTCCCGCGCTAAGCGGGGTCCACCAGTAACTGTGCCCGAGGGAAGGCAACCCGGCGCCGACGTAGTGGGACAGCCAGCGTGGCGGCCCATCCGCGATGCTGCCGGTGACCAGCCCAGCGACCCAGACCACGGTCAGGTAGCAGATCGTCGCCGGGGCACGTCTGACCTGCTGCCAGGCCAGGCTAGGCGGCGATATCCGGCGGCGCATCTGGTTCTGCGGGAACGGACTGGCCGACCGCTCCGGTATGACCGGAGCATTCTCTTGCCGCTCGGCGCCGATCCGGCCCGGGCTGTCCAGGACAGTCATCAGGCACGCTCCGTAATGCCCAGAACGCTGGCCAGCCAGGCCACGTTGCGCTGCAGCCCGCCGCCCCAGACCCGCCAGTCATGCCCGCCAGGAAGGTACATCAGCGTCACGCTCAT
>Ga0335072_10007571_pt1 | contig 15804 bp, 13 predicted proteins | sample Lox_Sample_21_FD_206725 | JGI IMG/M metagenome (GOLD analysis project Ga0335072, IMG submission 206725) | Soil microbial communities from Loxahatchee National Wildlife Refuge, Florida, United States - Lox_Sample_2.1 | ecosystem: Environmental > Terrestrial > Soil > Wetlands | place: USA... | reverse complement strand
TGAGGTGGAACCGGGCCTGGGCAACGGGGGCCTCGGCAGGCTCGCCGCGTGCTACCTGGACTCGCTGGCCACCCTGGAGCGTCCAGCGATCGGTTACGGCATCCGCTACGAGTTCGGCATCTTCGACCAGGAGATCCACGACGGCTGGCAGGTTGAGCAGACCGACAACTGGCTGGACAATGGAAATCCTTGGGAGATTGCCAAGCCCGATGTCAGCTTCCTCGTCAAGTGGGGCGGCTATGCCGAGCACTACACCGACGAGGCCGGGAACGAACGCGTCCGGTGGGTGCCCGGGCGGCTGCTGAAGGGCACCGCCTACGACACGCCCATCCAGGGTTACGGCGTCAACACCTGCAACGTGCTGACGTTGTGGAGCGCGCGGGCCGTCAAGTCATTGGCGTTGGAAGCCTTCAACACCGGGGACTACTACGGGGCGGTCGAGGACGAGGTCATGTCGGAGACGGTCACCAAGGTGCTCTATCCCAATGACGAACCGGAGGCGGGCAAAGAGCTGCGCCTACTGCAGCAGTATTTCTTTGTGTCTTGTTCGCTGCAGCACGTGCTGCACATCATGGACGATCTCGCCGACGTGTCCGTCAAGGAACTCCCCCAGCGGTTTGCCCTGCAGCTCAACGACACCCATCCGTCGATCGGGGTCGCCGAACTCATGCGGTTGCTGGTCGATGAGCGCGAGCTGGACTGGGACGAGGCGTGGGACATCACCGTCGCGACGTTCGGCTACACCAACCACACTCTGCTGCCTGAGGCACTCGAGACCTGGCCGCTGGAGATGTTCTCCGAGTCGCTGCCCCGCCACGTCGAAATCATCTACGAGATCAACCGCCGGTTCCTCGACGAGGTGCGCTCTCGGTTCCCGGGCGACGAGGACCGGGTCCGCCGAATGTCGCTGATCGGCGAGGACGGCGGCAAGAACGTCCGGATGGCGCACCTCGCCGCCGTTGGCAGCCACGCCATCAACGGTGTCGCCGCGTTGCACTCGGAGTTGCTGAAGACCAGTGTGCTGAAGGACTTTTACGAGCTGTGGCCGGAACGGTTCAGCAACAAGACGAACGGCGTGACGCCGCGCCGTTTCCTTGCGCTGGCCAACCCCGGGCTGCGAGAACTGCTGGACCGGACCATCGGTGAGGGCTGGCTGACCGATCTGGGGCGACTGCGCGGACTGGAGCCATTCGTCGACGATGCCTCCTTCCGTGCGGAATGGCGCGACATCAAACGCAACAACAAGGCGCGCCTCGCTAGGTATATCGGCTCGGTGGCGGACGTCGAACTGAACCCGGATTGGATGTTCGATGTCCAGGTCAAGCGGATCCACGAGTACAAGCGCCAGCATCTCAACGTGCTGCACATCGTCGCGCTGTACCACCGGCTCAAGCAGAACCCCGAGCTGTCGATTCCGCAGCGGGCCTTCATCTTCGGCGGTAAAGCCGCTCCCGGCTACTTCATGGCCAAGCGGATCATCAAGCTGATCAACGCCGTTGGTGAGACCGTCAACGCCGACCCGGCCGTCAACAAGTTCCTGAAGGTGGCGTTCGTGCCGAACTTCAATGTGCAGAACGCGCACATGATCTACCCGGCGGCCGACTTGTCCGAGCAGATCTCCACTGCCGGCAAGGAAGCCTCGGGCACCGGGAATATGAAGTTCATGATCAACGGCGCCCTGACCATTGGGACGCTCGACGGAGCGAACGTCGAGATGCGTGACGAGGTAGGTCCGGAGAACTTCTTCCTGTTCGGTCTCACGGAGCAGGAGGTCGAGGCGGTCAAGGCCAATGGGTACCGCCCAGCCGACTACATCGACGGCAACGACGAACTGCGCGCGGTGCTGGATCTGATTGCCGGGGGGACGTTCTCGCACGGCGACACCGAGGTGTTCCGACCGCTCGTGGACAACTTGCGCTACGACGATCCCTTCCTGGTGTGCGCCGACTACGCGTCCTACGTGGACTGCCAGGATCAGGTGAGCGCCGCGTGGCAGGACAGGGATGCGTGGACGAAGATGTCCATCCTGAACACCGCACGCAGCGGCAAGTTCTCGTCGGACCGCGCCATCGCCGAGTACTGCGACGATATCTGGAAGGTCTGGCCGCTGACCGTGAAGGTCTGAGCCGTCTGACTACTGCGACCGCTTCAACGTCGCAGTGGCGATCGAGCCGCTAAGGGGTCTCTCTTGCGACGAAGACGCTGATGTAGCCCATCGGGATGCCCGTGCGGGCGGCGATGCATTCTCGCGCCACCATCTCGATGGTCGACCGGCGGCCGGCGCGCGCCACTGCGGCGATTTCGGGGATCCGGATGAGCCACCCATCGGTCTCGCGAGTGACTTCGATGTCGAAGCACTGACCCATCTTCGGGAAGGTCACACGATGAACGCTGCGCGGCGATTGTGCCCGTCGCAGAGTGGGCTGAATAGGCATCTGCTTTTCCTGAGTCGACAATGAGCCGCGCGCAAGAATAGTGCGAATCGGTGCAAAATACCTAATCGACCCGACGGCAGCGTCACCGGTAGCCGGGTAGATCCGGCAATCCGCTGGCGGTCAGCCACCCACCGCCGTCGACAACCAAGGTTGTCCCAGTGATATACGACGCCGCATCACTGGCCAGGAACAGAACCGCTTCGGCAACCTCGGTGGTCGAACCGGGGCGCCTGAGCGGATTCTGGGTGGTGCGGTGTTGGTTGTCGCCGGCGATTCGCTTGACGCCTTCGGTTCCCGACATCGCGCCGGGGGCAACGATGTTCACCCGAATGCCGTCGGGCCCCCATTCGATCGCGCAACTGCGGGTCAGGGCGTCAACACCGGCCTTGGCCGACACCACGTGCGCTTGCAAGGCCATGCCGCGGTATTGGATCGCCGCGCTGATGTTCACCACGGCGCCGCCGTGATCACGCAGCCAGAGCTCGTATGCCGCCTTCGATACGTTGAATGTCCCGAGGAGGTCGATGTCGACGACGGCCTTGAACCCGTTGGGGCTCAGGCCGCTGATCGGGGCGGGGAAGTTGCCGGCGGCGTTATTCACGACGATGTCGAGGTGACCGAACGCTCGCAACACTTTCTGGACCACCGCGGTCACCTCATCGTGACGGCGGACATCGCAAACGCTGTATGGCCTCAATCCCCTCTTGCCGCAACGCTGCAACCGCCGCTTGAAGGTTGGCTTGCTTCCGGCTGCAGATGGCGACCCGAGCACCGTGGTTGCCCAGTACTCGGGCGGTCTCCAGGCCCAGCCCGGTCGCGCCGCCGGTGACTAATGCCACCTTCCCTTGCAGGAGGTCGTCCCGAAAAGGGCTGCGGCCGGTGGTCACGACATCCTCACCGACCCACTAGAACACGGTCCAATTCACGTTGGCAAGAAGCCATCAGCTATACCAGTTCCTTGCCCAAGCGTTTTGGTGGGCTGATATCGGTTCGTCGCCATTGATAACCGGCTTCGTCTTCGTAGTCGATTGTGACGCGCAGAAGGTACTCCGGCTTCGTGGTCGTATAAGCCAAGACGGTGTGGTGATTCGGGGGCAGGATGCGCTGCCACTCGGTGCTCAGATAACCAACCAGAGCGTTTCGCAATGCCCGTTTGAGAGCCGGGGACAGTCGGGGATTTAACTGCGACTTTTCCGAGCTGCCCTCTGATAGCGCTGCACGGATGGACCGATCAAACGCCTGATCAATCGGCATGGTGTTATTGGCCTGCCTACAGCCATCGGGCACCTGGATGCCGTCGGCGTCGACGGCTACAACGTCGACAGCGAGGATCGTCGTCACCGCGTTGCTTGTATTGTCGATTCTCACCGTCCACCACGAGTCACCGAACATCGGCGCCCTGAGGCACGAGGGAACGACCTTGCGAGCCTGCGCCGCAACGCGTTTCCGCATTCCGCGACGGAGCGCATCCACCTGTGCTTCGTGGCGCCGGTGTTCTGCAGCCGATTTCCTGGGCTCGCGTACGACGGCGACATACAGCGCGATGAGCACGCCGATCGTCGTTGCGACCGCCGCGATCGCCTGTGTTCCCTGCAGCCACAGCGCCAATTGATCCCCGGCGTCTGACGCGCCCTGCGCGGTGATGTGTCCTACCAACAGCGAAGCATCATCGTTCACGGAAGCCCTCCGGGAGTTAGGACGCGATCGCCGACCGGGTCGGGCGTGGGTAATCGTCGTAAAACCCCGCGCCTGATTTGACCCCTAATCGGCCGCGCCGTACATAACTGCGTAACAGCCGGCGCGGACCTTCGGGGTACTCCGGATGCTCAGCGCAATAGTGCTCTTCGATGTCCAACACGACGTCCAGGCCAACCCGGTCCATCATCCGAAACGGGCCGGCGGCCGACCCGGTGTTGATTTGAAACATCCGGTCGACTTCCTGCGGGGTGGACACGCCTTCGGCAACCACCTCCAGGGACTCCCGTTTCACCGCTGCCCATATTCGGTTGAAGATGAAACCCGTACTCTCCCTTCGCGCCTCGAACGGGTAGAACCCGAAGTGCGGCAGTGTGGTCATCACGAAGTCAATCACGTCGCGGTCGGTCTTGCCGCACGACATGACATCGACGGCATTCTGTTTCGGCGGCATGTAGAAGTGCATGTTCAGCACACGTTCGGGACGATGCACCTCGTCCAAGAACATGCGGCTGGCATATGACGACGAATTGCTGGCCAGCACGGCATCGGTGGCCGACAACTCATCGAGTTGTCCAAAGATCTCCCGTTTGAGATCGAGCCGCTCGGGGACCGCCTCGATCACCAGCCACGCGTCTCGCACCGCGTCGCCCAGGTCGGCATCGGCGGAAACGCGACCGGCGACAGGACCATTGACCCGGTCTTCCAGCGCGGGAAGGCCGTCGGTCACATATTCGACCGCCGCCCGGCGCTGGTCCGCACTGAGGTCATAGATGCGAACCTGCGCACCGTGTGCGGCGAACATCAGCGCTATGCGCCGGCCGAGCGTACCCGCGCCCACCACGGTCACCGGCCGGCTTCTGAAGTTGGTTGGCACGTTGAAACTCATCTCTGTCTCGTAGTCGTGTTATGCGGCTTCGACCACAGCATCGGGTTGAGTCGGCCGCTCCATGTGGTATCGAGCGATGTGGTGCTGAGCGAGGGCCTGCCTCCCGGTGATCGTGAGCTGGCCTCTGTTCATCGTGAGGAAAGTCGTTGTCCACGAAATGACAGTGGTCATCTTGCTTCTGAAGCCGACGAGATAGACCAGGTGCAACAGCAGCCACGCCAGCCATGCCACGAAGCCGCGCAACTCCAGCGCACCGACCTTGGCGACCGCCGAGAAGCGCGAAACCGTCGCCATGGAGCCCTTGTCGAAATAGCGGAACGGCTCGCGCACGGCATAGTGGAACGGTTCGCGCACGGCATAGTGAAACAATTCGCGCGCGGTCGGTTTGGCGGCCTTGAGCTCCGCCTTGATGGCCCGGGCGGCATACTTTGCTCCTTGGATCGCGGCTTGGGCCATGCCGGGGACGCCTGGGACCGAAGCCATGTCGCCAATGACGAACACGTTCGGATGGCCGGCAACGGTCAAATCGGGTAGCACCACCACGCGGCCCGAGCGGTCGACTTCGGTGCCGGCCTGCTCGGCGATCTGCTTGCCCAACGGGCTCGCCGACACCCCGGCCGACCACACCTTGCAGGCGGATTCGATGCGTCGGGTGCTGCCATCGGCGTCCCTGACCGTCAATCCGCCACGGTCGACATCGACGACCTTGGCCCCGAGCTGTATCTCGACACCCATCTTCTGCAGCCGCGCCTGGGCCTTGTTTCCGAGGTTGGCGCCCATCGGCCGCAGCACCGCCGGCCCCGAGTCGAGCAGGATCACCCGCGCCTGGGTCGAATCGATATGGCGGAAGGCACCTTTCATGGTTTGGGCTGCCAGTTCGGCGATCTGGCCCGCCAACTCCACCCCGGTCGGACCCGCACCAATGACGGTGAACGTCAGCAACTTCTCGCGGATGGCTGGATCGCTGAACCGCTCAGCGAGCTCGAACGCGCCGAGGATGCGCCCGCGGACTTCGAGCGCATCGTCGATGGTCTTCATACCAGGCGCGAACTCCGCGAAATGGTCGTTACCGAAATAGGATTGACCAGCCCCAGCCGCGACGATCAGGCTGTCGTATGCGGTCTGGTAGCGCTGCCCAAGCAGCTCGGCGACAACGTAGCGTCCGGCCAGATTGATCTCCACAACATCACCCAGCAGCACCTCCGCATTGCGCTGGTTGCGAAGGATCCGGCGGGTGGCCGGCGCGATCTCGCCCTCGGACAAGATGCCTGTGGCGACTTGGTAGAGCAGCGGCTGGAACAGGTGGTGTTGGGTCCGGGCAATCATCGTGACGTCGACCGGCGCATTTTTGAGCGCCTTGGTCGCGGTTAACCCGCCGAAGCCCGAACCGATCACGACGACGCGATGCCGCCGGCCAGCCTCCTCTACAGTGCCTGGGGCCGTGCTCATGCTGGACCCCCGACGGGCAGCTCGGCGTAGGCGATACCGGTGAGGTTGCCCTGCAGAGCGCGGATGGGTCGGCTGCCGGACCCGTCGAGAGCGGCCGCCCACACGTTGCCACCCAGGTCGGTGACGAACATACGATTGTTAGCCGGATCAAGCGCGATACCAATGCCTTCCATCAAGTGGGTCAACACGATTTCGGGTTCGCCTTGGCCGATGGTGTCCAATTGCGCGCGGTTGACGGTGTTGCCGAACGGCGGGTCACCACGGTCGGTCCAATAGAGCGTCCTCGAAGTGGTGTCGATTTCGAGGTCGATCGGCTCGGGTAGGTCCTTGAAAATCACCTGGATGTCGCTGCGGTTGGACGCGGTTTCGCCTGCGGGAAGGTCGATTCCGGCCCGCAGGATCCGACCCAGGCCGGCATCGCTGGGGCCCTTCTGCGTCCAGTAAACATGGCCGCCGACGTGGTCGACGGCGACCCCGACGCACCAGTTCATCTCGTCGCGACGGTCCTCGTCGCCGTGCCCAGTCTGCACCAGGGTCTCAACATCGGAACCGTCAAGATTGCAGCGCATCACCCGCATACCTTCGCGGTCGGACCAGTACAGCTTGCGGCTTACGGCATCGAAATGGAGTTGCTTGGGGGTGTATGTGCCCCCGCTGGAAACGATTGTGGTGCGGTTGCCTCCGTCGAGATCCACACGTTCGATCGAGCCGTCGTTGGCTGCCGGGACCCCCATGTTGGTCCAGTAGATGTGTGCGGCCTGCACATCGACCGCGACGCCGTCGGGGACGGAACATCCGGTGACTATGCGGGTCTTGCCAGAGCCATCGGGGTTGAGGGAGAACAGCTTTCCCCCGCCGCTGGCTTCGAGCACAAACAGTTTCCCAGTCAGAAACATGATTAGTCCTTTCGGTCTGATTAGAAAGCGCGTCAAGACATTTGGCACGCCGGGTAGCAAATCGTGCTATGGCTCACGCGAGTGATGACCCGTACTCGGCGCGCACGGCCAGCAGCCCGAACAGCATCTCGTCGCGCTCGGCGGCGAGCTCGTCGACCGATCGGCAGTCCGCCTCCTCGAGGACGCCCTTGACGATCTGCTGCGCAAGCTCCGGGGTTAACTCCGGGTTGCCCAGCCCCGGCCACCCGGCGACCATGCGGGGCATCAGGTGGTCCATGAAGTGCTGGATGCCACCTTGGCCGCCGCCGAGGTGCCACAGCAGGTTGGGTCCCATGACCCCCCAGCGCAATCCGGGCCCCCACGACACCGCGTCGTCGGCGTCGGCCACGTCGAGCACGCCCTGACCGATCAGGTAAACGATCTCCCGATACAGGGCCGACTGCAGACGGTTGGCGACGTGGCCGGGCAGCTCCTTCTTCAGGTGGATGGGTTTCTTGCCGATCGAGGCGTAGAACACCATCGCGTCCTGGACCGTTTGCGGCGCGGTCTTGGTCCCACCGACGACCTCCACCAGCGGGATGACGTGCGGGGGGTTGAAGGGGTGGCCGATGACGGTCCGCTCCGGATGCACGCACTCGGCCTGCATCACGCTCATCGTGATGCCCGAGGAGCTCGAGGCGATGATCGCGTCGGGTGGGGTGGTGGCGTCGATGTCGGCGAACAGCTTGATCTTCAGTTCCGGGCGCTCCGGCGCGTTTTCCTGAACGAAGTCGGCGTCCGCGAGGGCCGCCGGCATGTCGGAGGTGAACTTGAGGCGGTCCGGTGAGGCGCCGGGCGCGAGTCCGAGCGTCTTGACCCCGTCCCATGCACCCTCGACGTAGGACCGCAGCGCCGCCTCGGCGCCCGGCGCGGGATCGGTCGCCGTGACGTCGAAACCGCGGGCGAGATAGTGCGTCGCCCAGCTCGCACCGATGGTGCCCGTCCCGACGATCGCTATGCGGCGCACCGCCTTTTGTGTACTCATGATTGCTACTCCTCTACTTCTGTTGGTCGTCAGCGCCCGCGCCAGACGGGTGCACGTTTTTCGGCGAACGCCAGCGCGCCTTCGTGTGCGTCCTCGCTGTGCAACAGGTCGGATGCGCTCTCGGCTTGGCGCTTGAACGCCTCGGTGTCGTTGAGGCCCTGCGTCTCTCGCAGGACTTCCTTGACCCTCGCCAGCGCGAGCGGCGCATTGACGGCGACGCGTTCCGCAAGCTCCTGCGCCTGCGGCAGCGCGGCCCCGGGCGCGGTCAGCTCGCTGACGAGCCCGTACTGCTTGGCATCGACGGCCGCGAGCGGCTCGCCAGTGAGCAACACCTTGAGGGCGACGTGGTAGGGCAGGCGCTGCGGCAGGCGGATGACGCCGCCCTCCCCGGCGATGAGTCCCCGTTTCACCTCGGGCAGACCGAATTTGGCGTTATCGGCGGCGACGATCAGGTCGCAGCTCAGCGCCATCTCAAAGCCGCCACCGAGCGCCCAGCCTTCGACGGCCGCAATGAGCGGCTTGCGCACCACCGCTTGAGTGATCCCACCGAATCCGCGGCCGGGAAGGATCGGGGTCTGCCCGGTCGCGAAGGCCTTGAGATCCATCCCCGCGCTGAACGTCCCGCCGGCGCCGGTGAGCACGCCTACCGACAGCGTCGGATCGGAGTCGAGCAGATCCACGGAGGCCGCCACTGCGACGGCGACCTCGCGATTGACGGCGTTCTTTTGTGCCGGCCGGTTGATGGTGATGGTCAGCACGCGGTCGTGACGCTCGGTGAGCACCAGCTGCGTCGACACCTCAGTCGTGGTCATTTCACTGCCTCCTGTTCTGGGGCAACGGGAATCGCTCCCGTGGCTTGCAGTTGGTCGATGTCCTCGGAGCTGAAACCCAGCTGTGTGAGAATCTCGGCATTGTGCTCGCCCTGCTCGGGTGCGCGCCGCGACGGTACGCGTGGCATCCCGCGCAGGGTGAGCGGGTTATTGACCGTGTACTCCAGGTCGGCGGCACCTTCGATAGGCACGACGATGTTGGCGGCGCGCAGTTGCGGGTCCTCGGCCGCTTCCTCGGGCGTCTTGATGACGCCGTAGGGGATGCGAGCCTCGTCGAGGGCCTTTTCCCAATGCGCCAGGGGCTGGGAGCGGAATTCGGTGTTCAGCAGGGCCGACAATTCGGCGGCGTGCTGGCCCACGGCCGCGGCGTCGCTGAAGCGCGGGTCGGACAGGAGGTCGGCCCGGCCGATGGCCTTGGCCAACACTGGAAATGCCGATCGCCTGGCGGCCAGCATGATCCAGCGTCCGTCACCGCTCTCATACGGATTCGTCAGCGCGTTCACCGGCTGGTTGCGGTCATTCAGGTCGTATGGCTTGCCGCCCGCCAAGGCCGCCGACACCAGCGTTCCCGTCGCCCACACCCCCATCGCCAGCAGCGAGGTGCCGACATTGGCACCCTGCCCCGTGCGCTGGCGGTGATACAACGCGGTCGTGACGGCCGCGTAGATGGCCACCGCGGTGGTGTAATCCCCACTGCCCCATACCGGGGACGTTGGCGGCGCACCGGCGTCGCGGGTCGAGGCGAGCAGCCCGCTGCGTGACCAAAAGGCAGTGAGGTCGAACCCGGGCAGCTTGGCGTCCGGCCCGGCATCCCCGAATCCGGTGATGTCTGCGTAGATGATCCGCGGGTTCCAGGACGACACCTCTTCGTAGCCCAGGTGCAGTCCCTCGCGGGTGCCGTGTGGGAAGTTGGTGATCAACACGTCGGCCCAATCGACGAGACGCTTGAGGATCTGCGTGCCGCCTTCAGACTTCAGGTTGATCGACATCCCGCGCTTGTTGCGGTTGGCCAAGTGCCAGCTGTAATTACCGTTGGCCGCCGGGCTCGGCGGGATCGAGCTGAGCAGCCGCTGCGGGTCACCCATCCCGGGCGCCTCGACCTTGATGACGTCGGCCCCGAAGTCCGACAGCATCGTTGCTGCCGCGGGTGCGGCGATAAAGCTCGCCAGCTCAACGACTTTCAGGCCAGAAAACACCGATTGCGTTGGTTGCGTAGTCATGAATGTCGTCTCCTTAAACGAAAGCGCTCAGGCCGGTGACGGACTTCCCGACGATCAGCGTCTGCATCTCGCGGGTGCCCTCGTACGAGTAGAGGGCCTCGGAGTCGGCCACAAACCGGCCGATGTTGTAGTCGAGCACAATCCCGTTGCCGCCGAACAACTCCCGGGCCCAGTGCACGGTCTCGCGCATCCGCGACGTGCAGTAGACCTTCGCCAGCGCGGACTGCTCGTCGCGGTACACGCCCGCATGCTGCAACTGGGCCAGGCGCACCATCATCCCGGCGCACGCCGTGGCGTTGCCGAGCATCTTGACCAGCAGGTCCTGAACCATCTGGAACTTGCCGATCGGGCGGCCGAACTGGATGCGTTCCTTGGCGTACTGCAGTGCGAGCTCGTAAGCGGCGAACTGGACGCCTACCGCCTGCCACGCCACACCGCTACGCGTCCGGCGCAGGATCTCGGCGGCGTCCCTGAACGAATTCGCGTTCTGCAGCCGGTTGGCCTCCGGAACCCGGCACTCGTCTAGCACGATGTCCGCGTTCTGCACGATCCGCAGCGCGAACTTGTTCTCGATCTTCGTCGCGGTGAACCCGGGAGTGCCCTTCTCCACGACGAAGCCCAGCACCTTGTTGGTAACCTCATCGCGGGCCCAGACCACCACCAGGTCGGCGAACGTGGCGTTACCGATCCAGCGCTTGGCGCCATTGAGCACCCACTCGTCGCCCTCGCGGCGGGCGGTGGTCTCCATGCCGGCTGCCACGTCGGAACCGCCGTGCGGCTCGGTCATCGCGAACGCGCCGATCTTCTCGAACCGGCTCATCGCAGGCAGCCAGCGGCGCTTCTGCTCCTCGGACCCGCAGGTGAGGATGGTGCCCATCGCCAGCCCCGAGTGGACTCCGAAGAACACCGAGAGCGACGGGTCGGCGTGCGCCATTTCCAACGCGGTGATACCCGTCATCAGGTTGCTCGGCGCGGGCTCCGACGAATCGGGATCGGCCCAATCCAGCAGGCCCAGCTTCGCGAACTCCTTGACGAGCTCGTGCGGAAACTCGGCCCGAGCCCAGTAGCCGTCGACGATCGGCGCAGCCTCCGTGCGGAAGAATTCGCGGATACGGGCGACCTTCTCCCGCTCCGAATCTGACAGCAGCTCCTCGTAGGAGTAGAAATCGGCCGGTAGCAGCCCAGGCTCCAGATGAGGCTGGGGCGTTGTCGGCAACGTGACTGTGACGGTCATGGCATCCTCTGTTCGTGGGTTCGGCGAAGGCTCTGGCATTCGCGGGGCTGGCCGGCGATGTCTCTCGCCACGCGGCCGGGCCTTGCATTAACCATCCGCGCGCCTCATCCCGATCGGGGATACCGCCTTTATCCCCGGTACCGGCAGGGACAGGCTTACACTCGGACGATGGCTTTCGAGGCCAATGCGCTGGGCGATTACCTCCGTGCACGCCGCCAGCAGGTGCGCCCCGAGGATGTCGGGCTGGTTCCCGGCGCGCGGCGACGGGTCGCGGGTTTGCGCCGCGAGGAGCTGGCAATGTTGGCGGGCATCAGCGCCGAGTACTACCTGCGACTGGAAGTAGGCCGCGACAAGCATCCGTCGGCTCAGGTTGTTGACGCGCTGGCGCGTGCGCTGGGGCTGGACGCGACTGCCACGCGGTACATGCACCACCTGGCTGGCCTCCCCGTTCGGGACACCCGCGAGCTGAACGGAGCGCGCCCATTAGCCGAACTGGTGGATCAGTTTTTGATGCCGGCTATCGTGGCGAACAAATACCTAGATGTTTTGGCGGCAAATCCGCTCGCGCGCGCGCTCTCACCAGAGTTCACCCCAGGACAAAACTTTCTGCGCTGGCGCCTTTTAGACCCCGCCGCGCGGCAGTTCTACGCTGATTGGGAAGAGGTGACCGATTCCGCGGTGAGTGGTTTTCGCGGACTCAGCGGTCTGTGTCCAAACGATGTTCGCGTGCGGGAGTTGGTGGCCGAACTGTCCGCGGTCAGCCCGCGTTTCCGCGAACTGTGGGGCCGCGCGGATGTTGGCTACCACCGTATGGGAATCCACCACATGAACCATCCCCAAGTCGGCGAACTACTTTTGTATCGCAACCGGCTCGACGCACCGCGGCACGATGGAGACCATGTGCTCATATATTCCGCCGAGCCCGGCAGCGACTCCGCCAGGGCGCTCGAGGAGCTGCGGACCATGTCGGCGTCGATTAGCGGCAGGAAATAAATCGTGGCGCTGAAAGCCAACGGATTAGGTGATTATTTGCGTGCGCGGCGCCAGTGTGTGCGTCCCGAGGATGTCGGGCTGGTGCCCGGCGCGCGACGGCGCGTCGAGGGTTTGCGCCGCGAGGAGCTGGCGATGCTGGCTGGCATCAGCGCCGAGTACTACCTGCGGCTGGAAGTAGGTCGCGACAAGAATCCGTCGCCTCAGGTTCTTGATGCGCTCGCGCGGGCCCTGCGGCTGGACGCGAAATCCACGCAGCATCTACACAACCTTGCCAACCCGACCGGATCGGATACCGCCGATCTAGAAGTAGCACGGACCTATGCACTAGCCGAACTGATCAATCATATTTCCTTGCCGGCCTTCGTGGCCAACAGATACCTAGACGTCATAGCGGGAAATGCGATTGCTCGCGCCCTGTCACCAGAGTTCGCACCGGGAGAAAACTTCCTGCGCTGGCGCCTTTTAGACCCGGCCGCCCGAGACCTCTATGCCGATTGGGACGAGGCGACCGCCAGCGCGGTGAGTGGTTTGCGGGAATTCGCGGGTCTCTGGATGAAGGATGCGCGCATGCGGGCGTTAACGGACGAACTGTCCGAGGACAGCGCACGTTTCCGCGAACTCTGGTTTAGCGGCACGGACGTGGGTTACCACTTGGGAACTCGCCACATCCGTCATCCAATAGTCGGCGATCTTTATCTTCACACGCACCGACTGAACGCTCCGTACGCCGGCGGGGACCACGTGGTTATGTATCGCGCCGACTCCGGCAGCGACTCCGCCAGAGCGCTCGAGGAACTGCGATACCTGGTCGTGACGCCTTGAAAGGCAACGCGTTAGGTGATTACCTGCGCGCGCGACGCCAACAGGTGCGGCCCGAAGATGTCGGGCTGGTTCCCGGCGCGCGGCGACGGGTCGAGGGTTTGCGCCGCGAAGAGCTGGCGATGTTGGCCGGCATCAGCGCCGAGTACTACCTGCGACTGGAAGTAGGCCGCGATAAGAATCCGTCGGCTCAGGTCATCGAGGCGCTCGCGCAGGCCCTGCGGCTCGACATCAAGGCCAACAGGTATCTGCACCAACTGGCCAACCCGGTCATCAGCCGCTGGGATCAGTCCGTTCTGGACGCGGTGGTCGAGGGGCTGGACCAGCTGATCGATGAGTTGCCGTTCCCGGCGATCGTGGCCAGCAGGTATCAAGACGTCCTGGCCGCAAATCCGATCGCCCAGGCGCTGTCACCGGGATTCGCACCGGGGCAGAACTTCCTGCGCTGGCGCCTTTTGGACCCCGTCGCCCGCGAGCTTTACGTCGATTGGGAGGATGCGACCGACGCCGCGGTGAGTGGTTTGCGGGAACTCGCCGGCGCGGTTCCCGACGATCCTCGCATGCAGACGTTGATCTCCGAATTGTCTTCCGCTAGCCCACGTTTCCGTGAATCGTGGGAACGCGCGAATGTGGGTTACCGGTTGGGAACCATGCACCTGCGACATCCGCGCGTTGGCGACCTGTATCTGTGCCGAAACCAGCTCATCGTTCCGCATGTTGCGCATGCGCTTGGGCAGCATCTGCTCATCTACCGCGCCGAGCCTGGCAGTGGCTCCGCCGCGAAGTTGGAGGAACTGCGGTCGCTGGCGGCCGGGGCGGTCCGGCGCTGACCATTAGGCGACTTTTGAACGCAATAGCGCCGGCGATAGCGCGTTCGCGTGTGACCGCACGTGGTTGCTCGCGAAACCTTTTCCCGGACACTGCCGTTCAGCAGATGTCGTCGGGCTCGCCGCGCCTGATCCGCCCTCGTCGAGGGTGAGCCGGTTGCGGGGGTTGCACCCATTCCGTTCCGCTGGCTTCGAACAACCGGCCGATCTCGTCGATGTGCATGTCCGCGAGGTCCCAAACATCGGGTACCAACTCGCGGTCGACGATGAATCCGAAGTCGAGTCGGTCGAGGTAACTCACCACCGTGATGTTGAGTCCCTGCCCGTCGGTGACGATCGATACCGGGAACTGATGGCACAGCTGGGCGCCCGCGAAATACAACGGCTGGCGCGGCCCGGGCACGTTGGAGATCACCAGGTTGAATGGTTGAGCGACCCGGTCGGCCAACCGCAGCCGCGACGCGAGTCGTACCGCGGAGGTCGCCAGCACCGGGGTGGAGAACTGGGTGAGGTCGACGAGCTCGTCGGCCGGCACCATGTCGAGCGTGCGCTTGGCGTTCTGCATCGCCTGGCTGCATCGGGCAATACGTTCCAGCGGGTCGGCGCAATCGGTGGGCAACTCGGCGATCAGACCCGAGACACGGTTGGTCCACGGGTCGTCCTCTTCGCCGGTACGGATGGACACCGGCACCATGGCCCGCAGTGGGCGATCGGGCAGTGCGTCATGGGACAGCAGGTATTGGCGAAGCGCGCCTGCACAGATGGCCATCACGATGTCATTCACCGTGCCGCCGGTGGCGTTCTTGAGTGCCTTGACGTTGTCCAAAGACGTTGTGCGCATGGCGAATCGGCGATGGCCCGTGATCGACCTGTTCCACGGGGTGGGTGGCGCCTGCGTGGTCGGCAGGGAGATGCGCGGTCCGTCGGGGCGGCCGAGTCTGGCGATGGCCTTGACCGCCGCCCCGGCCTGGCCGGCCACACCGCTTACGCTGTTGACGCCTGCCGTGTCGGCCACCTTGCTGACGAGCCGCGCTTGAACCCGCATAGCTTTGAACGGATTCCGGGCCAGCTGGGCCGCTGTACGCCGCAACAGTTCCACGGTGCTCGGGAGAGGCTCGGCGTCCCACGCGGGGCTATCGCCCGGGGGCGGGGCGTCGGCACCGGGATCGGTCACGATCTTCAGCATGAGTTGCCCGGCCGCGCCGTCAATCGTGGCGTGATGGTACTTGGTGAGCAGCGCCCAACGTCCGCTGTGCAGGCCGTCGATCACGTATACCTCCCACAGCGGACGGGTCCGATCCATGGGGCGGCCGACAATGCGGGAAACCTGGTCGGCCAGTTGATCGACCATGCCCGGCTTGGCCAGATGGATCTCCCTGATATGAAAGTCGAGATCGAAGTTGGGGTCGGCCACCCAGTACGGATGGTCGAGACCGAATGGCACCTCGACGAGGCGGCGGCGCAGTGGTTCGAGTTCGCCGACCAGAGAGGCG
>Ga0335072_10007570_pt1 | contig 15806 bp, 16 predicted proteins | sample Lox_Sample_21_FD_206725 | JGI IMG/M metagenome (GOLD analysis project Ga0335072, IMG submission 206725) | Soil microbial communities from Loxahatchee National Wildlife Refuge, Florida, United States - Lox_Sample_2.1 | ecosystem: Environmental > Terrestrial > Soil > Wetlands | place: USA... | reverse complement strand
CAGCCCTGTGCCTCGGCCCATTCGCACAGCTCGATGGCGAGGCGCGTCTTGCCGGCGCCGGCCTGGCCGGTGACGCAATGCACGCCGATGTCGCGAGGCTTTCGCGGCAGCCCGAGCCATAGTTTCAGCGGCGTCAGCTCCTCGCCGCGGCCGACGAAGGACGTGGCACGCAGCTCGGTCATCAGCAGATCGCGCAGGTCGCGCGGCGGACGCACGAGCCGGTGGCGCGGCAGCAGGTGCAGTTCTGCCCCGCCTGCCTGCAACGCCTTTTCGATGCGTTGCAGCGCCGCTTCCTGGCGAGTGTCGGACGCAGCGGCGGCGCTGCTGCGTTCCAGCAGCACGCGGTCGATCGCGAGCCGCATGTCGCGGGCAAACGCCGCGTCTTCCACCGCCGCGGTGAATGCGCCGGCCACCAAGGCGTGCAGCACGCGTCCGCCGAACGTGCCGGCGCGGAATTGCTCATCCACGCCGGCGGCTTTCACCGCCTCATCGGCTATGCGCGCGGCATTCAGGTCGGCGCGGGCGAGGTCCACCCCCGTCGGCAGGAACTTGCCGATCACGTCCGGCAGCGCTGCAAGCGCCGCTTGCACGTCCTGTCTCCCGGCCATGTCGCCAGCGAACTCGCGTGCCAGCCATTCGGTGTGGTCGAGGGCGAAGCGGGCTGCCAGCCGGTCCGCCGACTTGCGCAGCACGTCGCGCGGCCGGTCGCGCAGCGCGTCGCCTGCCTCGATCGTGCGTCCGCCGAGATCGGCCAGCAGCGCGTACAATTCCAGATCGTGCGCGCGCAGCGTCGCGGCGGCGGCGGTGCACGCCCATGTCGCCAGCTTCGCGATGCACGTTGCTTCCAGCACCGAGTCCTCCGCGGAATGGACCTGGATGCGCAATCAAATCGTACTGCGTGAAGGCCGCTGCAAGACCCTGTCAGCAAATCGGCGGTCAACCGCGCACGGGACAGGACGGAACGCGTACCCCGGGCGGCGGCCCGCGATAATTGCCTGTCGGCCTCAACGAGCGGACGTTTACGAAAACCTAAGCCCTGTGGACAAACCGTTCGATGGCAGCCGCCGGACAAGAATCTGCGCGCTGCCTGTGGTGCGTTCGCTTGATCGGTCTGGTGCCGTGGGCGGCTGGCAAATTTATCACCGAGAAAGATGAGACGCAGAGCACACAGAGATCTGTCATTCATCCGCGCCGGCGGCAGCCTGCGCGATTGGAAGCAAACATTGATTCTGGCATCCAGGTTGCCCGGCGTGATGCCGTCCAAACCCAGCGGGCCGGCTCCGGGGATTCTCTGCGCCTCTGCGTTTCATCTTCCTCGTTGATGAATCTTCCAGCAACGAGCAGCACCTACCCGACCCGTTTGGCAACAGGCTTGTTCGTACAGGCTAGAACGGCAGCAGGATGTCCATCACCTGCTGGCCCCAGCGCGGCGATTGGATGTCGGTCAGTTGCCCACGCCCGCCGTATTCGATGCGCGCCTCGGCGATCTGTGCACTCTGCACGGTGTTCTCCGACGTAATGTCTTGCGGCCGCACCACGCCGGTGACGCGCAGCTCGCGCAGTTCGCCGTTCACGACCATCTGTTGCCGTGCCGCCACCACCAGGTTGCCGTTCGGCAGCACCTGCGTCACCACGCCGCCGAGCGACAGCGTCACCGTCTCGTTGCGTTTGATCTGGCCGGTGCCGGTGTTGTTGTTGCCGCTGCTGAGGGACAGCAGACTGGATGCGGTCACGGCCTTTGGCAGCAGTGTTTCCAGGCCGAAGAAATTCGGCATGCCGGCGGATTCGCCGCTGGCACGCGTGGTGGAGGTGACGTTGTTCAGCGTCGCGGTATCGTTGATGTTGACCTCGATCGAGATGACATCGCCCACCTGCGCCGCGCGCTGATCCTTCAGGAAGGCACGCGAGCCCGAGCGCCACAGCGCGTTCGGTTCGGTGGGCGCCGGCTGGAGGGCCGGCATCGGCATGCTCAGGGGGCGGTATTCCGGATCCTTGGTCGGATCGGACGTCGGCGTCATCGCCGGCGCGCGGCCGACTTCCGACAACCGCGACAGTGCACCGCAACCGGAAAGCAGCAGTGCGAGGCAGAGAAAAGTGACGGGTCTCATTGCACCCATGCCTGCATGCCGCGCGAGGCGGCGGTGATGGGAATGCTGTCGGGCTCGACGCGCACCTCACCGGGGCCGATCACCACCGCCTCGACGACCGCGCGCGACGACGGGTTCAGCACGCGAATGCGCTCGCCGATCGCACCGGAATCCATCGCGACACCCTGTGCGAGAACAGACAGGCCGGGGGATTGCAATTGCATTTCCACATTGCCCCCACGCAGCACCAGCGATGGCCTCGCCACGTCGGACACTGCAATCGGCGCGCCGGCCATCACAGGGTGGCGAAGCTGCAAGCCGATCGCCTCACTCGGTTGGCGCAGCACCTCGCCATGTACCATCGCCACATGCACGCGCGCCACGTGCAGGTCATCGGCACGTAGCACGGTACCGGCAAGCAGGCGGTTCGACGCGACGGGCAGCTCGATCGTCTCGTCCACCTGCCCCGCCAGCCGCAGATTGATCGGTTCCATGCTGTCGCCGCTCACCAGCAGCATGGCGGTGAACCGGCCGGACGCGGCATCGTAGTCGAGCGCGCTGGCTATGGTTTTCGATTTGGCCTCCACCGGCACCAGGGGCGGCGCGAAGCCCGGCAATTCCACGTCGCATTCGGGCGAGGCGCCCGCGGTGACCAGCGCCGATTTCACCGCCGCCACCACCTCCTCGCGCGACAGCAGCCGGCCGGGCCGTTCCAGTACCGCGCGATCGGCGGGTGAGGCAGGCCGCCAGTCCACGCCGAACTGCCGCGCGATCGCGGCAAGCTGCGGTGCCTCGACGACGATGCGCCCGCCCGGGCCAGGCCCGCTCCCCAGGACACGGTCGGCATTCGCCCCCGCGTCATCGAACAAATCGGAGAGGTGAACTACCGAGGCGTGCAACAGTGTCGCCGTGCGCAGCGTCGCGGCCTGCGCGGAAGCGGCGAAGGCACCCACCAGAATGGGAAGCATGACCATGGCCGCGGAGAACCTGCATGTGCCCATGCCATGGCAACGCGCGGCTGCCTTCGTGTCGTCACGGGCGTCGCAGCGACGATGCAATCCTCCTCGGAGCCGCGCGAGGATCCATCGTGCGCCGCGAGCCCTGGCCTGCGTCCTCACCGCACGCCTCACAATGACCGATCCAATGGCGCATTGGTTCATGACATCACCTCAGGTTCGTCAGCGTTGACAGCATGTCGTCGCTGCTGCTGATCACCCTGCTGTTCATTTCATAAGCGCGTTGTGCGGTGATCAGATTGGTAATCTCGGTCACCACATTGACGTTCGACGTCTCGATGAAACCCTGCATCACCGTGCCGTAGCCGGTGCTTGCCGGATTGCCGGTAACCGGCTGGCCGGACGCCGCGGTCTGCAAATACATATTGTCGCCCTGCGCCGCGAGCCCGGCATCATTCGGAAATGCCGCAAGCTGCAACTGTCCCAGCGTCTGCGGGGCGGTCTGGCCGGCGATCGTCGCCTGCACCTGGCCCGACGTGTTGATCGTTACCGCGGTCGCATTGGTCGGCACCTGAACGCCCGGTACCACCGTATAGCCGTCGGCGGTAACGATCGTGCCGTCAGGCGCCAGGCCGAACGTGCCGTCGCGGGTATAGGCGGTCTCGCCGTCCGGCAGCGTGACCTGAAAAAAGCCGTTGCCCTGAATCGCCAGATCCAGCGTATTAGAAGTCTGCTGTAAATTGCCTTGCTCGTCGATGCGGTAGATCGCCGCGGTTTTCACCCCCAGCCCCACCTGCGCGCCGGACGGCACAATCGATCCTGAGTCGGAACTGTTTGAGCCGACCCGACGCAGGTTCTGGTAGATCAGGTCCTGGAACTCCGCCCGCTGACGCTTGAAGCCGGTCGTCGTCATGTTGGCGAGGTTGTTGGAAATGACCTCCACATTGGTCTGCTGCGCCTGCATTCCGGTGGCAGCGATGTCGAGTGCGCGCATGCGTCAATCTCATCCGGAAACGGTTGTCGTTGGAACGCCGGTCATGTCGAGGTCCCTTGCGGCAGCAGCTTCTGAATCGCGTTCTGGTGGCGATCGGATTCAGCCTGCAGCATCTGCGTTGTGAACTCGAAGTTCCGCTCGTTGTCGATCATGCGCGTCACTTCGAGCACGGGCACCACGTTGGAGTCCTCGGTGGCACCTTGCTCCAGCCCGGGCGAGGCAACCGGCGCGGTGGGGGAATCGCTGCGGAACAATGTGCCGCCTTCCGCGGTCAGCAAGGCAGGATCGGCCGGCTGCACGATGCCGATTTTGCCGAGCTGGCCGTTCTCGCTCGACACCGTGCCGTCGCCGGCAATGGTGATCTGCGTGTCGGTGGGCGCGAGCTGGATCGGCTGGCCGTTGTTGTCCAGCACCGCATTGCCGGCCGCGTCGGCGATGGTGCCGCTCGGCAGCAGGCCAAACCGTCCGTCACGCGTCAGGCGCGGGCCATTGGCGGTGTTGACGGTGAAATACCCGCTGCCGGTCACCGCTATGTCGAACGGATTGCCGGTATGGCTGATCGTGCCGGCCTGTTGCTCGCGCCACGTGGCACGGTCCTGCGTATATGCGATCGGGTTGCCGCCAGGCGGCATGCTGCCGCCGGACTGGCGGGTGAGCCAGTCGCTGAACTGCACGCGCTCGGCCTTGAAGCCGGGCGTGTTGGCGTTGGCGAGGTTGTCCGCGATCACGTCCAGCGCGCGCTGCTGCGCGACGAGGCGGGACGTGGCAATGCTGCTGGCGAGGTCCATGGCCCCGGTGAAGCAAGGCGCGTGCCAGCAAGTCGCATCAGCCATCCGCGTCGGCAGCCAGGGCCGGTAAAGCCTTCCTTAACGTCTGGCTGTCATGCTGTCCCGCGAAGGACAGGATATGAGCGGGAGCACGGAAAGCCCTGCCGACAAGGCACCCCAGGCGGAAGGCGATGCCGCGCCGCCACCAGCACAGAGCAGGCGCAAGCTGCTTATGCTCGCCGGCCCGCTGGTGCTTGCGGGCTTGCTCGCGGTTCTCTGGTTCACCGGCCTGCTGCCCGGCTGGCTAGGCCTGTCGCATCCAGCCAAGACCGCCGAGCAAGCCGCGCCCCAGCCGATCTTCATCGACCTGCCGGAGATGGTGGCGAACCTCAACGGCAACCCTCGCCGACCCAGCTACGTCAAGCTGGTCGCCCGCATCGAGGTCGCCCGCCCCGAGGATGCCGAGCGCGTCCGCCAGGCGATGCCGCGGCTTGAGGATTTGTTCCAGACCTACCTGCGCGAGATGCGTCCGGAAGAACTGCGTGGCTCCGCCGGCACCTACCGGCTGCGCGAGGAACTCATCGCGCGCGCGGATGCCGCCGCTGCCCCGGCTCGCATCACCGACGTGTTGTTCACCCAGATGCTGATCCAATGACGGCCCCGGACAGGATCCTGCCACATGAGTGGTGATGACAATCAGCAATCCGACGAAGACCTCGCCGCATCATGGGGCGCCGAAACCGACACCACTGCCCCACAAGGCCCTCCAGCCCAATCCGCGCGCGTCCTCAACCAGGCGGAAATCGACAGTCTCCTTGGCTTCGACGAAGGCGCCGGTGGCGAGCAACAACGCACCGGCATGCAGAAGATCATCAGCTCCGGCCTCGTGTCCTACGAGCGCCTGCCGATGCTGGAGATCGTGTTCGACCGGCTGGTGCGCATCATGTCGACCTCCTTGCGCAACTTCACCTCCGACAACGTCGAGGTCGGGATCGACAACATCCTCTCGCTGCGTTTCGGCGACTATCTGAACTCCATCCCGCTGCCAGCAATGCTGGCCGTGTTCAAGGCCGAGGAATGGGACAATTACGGCCTCATGGTAGTGGACAGCGCGATGATCTACTCGATCGTCGACGTATTGCTCGGTGGCCGCCGCGGCACGGCGGCGATGCGCATCGAGGGCCGCCCCTACACCACCATCGAACGCACGCTGGTGGAGCGGCTGATCCAGGTCGTGCTGGCTGACCTTTCCGCCAGCTTCGATCCGCTCTGCCCTGTCACGTTCCGCTTCGAGCGTCTCGAGGTGAACCCCCGCTTCGCCACCATCAACCGCTTGTCCAACGCCGCCGTGCTGGCGCGGCTGCGCATCGACATGGAGGACCGCGGCGGGCGGCTGGAACTGCTGCTGCCCTACGCCACGCTGGAACCGGTGCGCGAGTTGCTGCTGCAGCAGTTCATGGGAGAAAAATTCGGCCGCGACTCGATCTGGGAAACCCACCTCGCCGAGGAACTCTGGAACACCGAAGTCGAGCTGGAAGCGGTCCTGGACGAGCAAGTGATGCGGCTGTCCGATGTGGTGTCCCTGGTGCCGGGCGCGCGGATCCTGCTGAATACCGCCCCCGGCGCGACGGTCCAGCTCCGCTGCGGCACCGTCCCCTTGTTCGAGGGCCGCGTCGGCCGCCGCAAGAGCCGCGTCGCGGTGCGGATCGAACACGACATTGTCAGGCCGCAACGATAGCACGGAGGCGGCAACCCCTCGCCGCTGCACACAGGCTGCCCTGTCGCGTACGGTGCCGACCGGGGATGCCGCGCTGCGCCTTCCATGATGCCGCGTGTGGAGATGGCGCAATCTGGCCCGGCACCGCCGCGATTCTTCCGTCCCCGCTAAAACAGGTCGTGGCCCCCCGCCCGCGCGATCCCACGATCACGGCCCGGCATGACACGTTGCGCCATACCAGGCCATCACCACGCCGCCGCCCACCACCGACGGGCGGATCAGGCATCGTGCAGAATCCTGCGTCACCTCCGTCCGCAACGCAGCCCCGCCCCGCGCGCGGGTTGACGCCGCGTCACCACCGTCGCATCCCCCGCCGGTTCAACAGCGCCCAGTCCAGCCCTCGGAGGACGATCCAGGATGCCCACCTCTACCGCGGCGGAACTCGCCGCCCGGCTCGACCGCTTGCCGTCCAGCCGGCACGTCTGGAACCTGGTCATCCTGATCTCGCTTGGCGCCTGCTTCGAGTTCTACGACCTCTTCCTCACCGCCTACGTCGTCCCCGGCATGGCCAAGGAAGGCCTGTTCTCGCCGGCCTCGCTGGGCATTTTCGGCATCCTCGCGCCGCTCAAGGTCGCCGGCCCCGGCACCTTCGTCTTCGCCCTCTTCGCCGGCCTGTGGGTCGGCACCATGGCCTTCGGCTGGGTCGCCGACGCCTATGGCCGGCGCTTCATCTTCACTTTCTCCCTGGTCTGGTATTGCATCAGTACGCTGATCATGGCGTTCCAGACCTCGGGCTTCGGCATCGACCTCTGGCGCTTCATCGCCGGCATCGGCATCGGCGTCGAACTGGTAACGATCGATACCTACATCTCCGAACTGATTCCGCTCCACACCCGCGGCCGCGCCTTCGCCATCAACCAGTTCATCGCGTTCTGCGCCGTTCCGGTCGTGGCGTTCCTGGCCTACGTGCTCGGCGCCCAGCACTGGCGCTGGGTGGTGGTGATCGGCGCGATCGGCGCGATCTTCGTGTGGTGGGTGCGTCTTGGCGTGCCGGAATCCCCGCGCTGGCTGGCGCGCCACGGCCGCATCGCCGAGGCCGAAGCCATCATCGCCAGCATCGAAGCCAAGGTGGAAGCGGAACATGGCCGCCTGCCGCCCGTCGGCGCCGCGCCCGCGGCAGAAGTGGGCGAGGGCACCTTCAGCGACCTCTGGCATTCGCCCTATGCCGGCAGGGCAGTCCTGCTGTCGGTGTTCAACTTCTTCCAGACCTTCGGCTACTACGGCTTCGCCGCCTGGGTGCCGACGCTGCTGATCGCCAAGGGCATCAGCATCACCACCAGCCTGCAATACGCCTTCATCATCGCCATCGCGAATCCGATCGGTCCGCTGCTTTGCTCCATGATCGGCGAGCGGATGGAGCGCAAATGGCAGATCTGCCTCGCCGCCCTGGGCATCGGCGTGTTTGGTATGTTGTTCGCCTGGCAGTCCACTCCCGGCCTGCTGATCGTGTTCGGCGTGCTGGTGACGCTGAGCAATAACTGGCTGTCCTACGCCTTCCACGGCTACCAGGCGGAGTTGTTCCCCACCCGTATCCGCTCCCGCGCGATCGGGTTCGTGTATTCCTGGAGCAGGCTGTCGGCGGCGTTCTCGGGGCTGGCGGTCGGGTTCTTCCTGACCATCGGCGGCGTCGATGCGGTGTTCGGCTTCATCGCCGCGGCGATGGTGGTCGTGATCGTGTCGATCGGCGGCTTCGGCCCGCGCACCAGCAACCTGCCGCTCGAGGCTATTTCGAACGCGTGAACCATTCACACCCTCTCCCGCGATGCGGGAGAGGGTGAGACGCCGTCGGCGCCGAGGGTGAGGGGCGATCGGGCAGGTACGCGGCTGATCTCGTATCGCCTCGATCGGACGCTGCGATGCCCGTCAGCCCCCGACCTCACGGCGCCTTGCAGAATTCGTTGAGTGCCGCGGTTTCGCGATTGGCGCCCTCATGATCCTCGGCGATGCGCTCATAAAGCCGCGCCGCCGCTTCATAAAACTGCCGGCCGGCCGGGTCCTCGCCGACGAACTGGGCGATCTCCTCCATCTCCGCCACCCAGCGATAGGCTTTCGAATACATTCGCGGCATCGATCGCGTCAGCCAGCCGAACAAGGCGGGCTGGCTGGCGCGCAGCTCCTGCTTGAGGTCTTCGGCGGTGCCCGCCCGCGTCGCCGCCAGCATCATCGCCGCGCCGAGCGCGGTGAAGCCCTTGGTGATCCCGGCATAGGACATTTTCATCGCCGAGGCGGCGCCGATCGGCCCTGGCTGAATGGGCATTTCCAACCCGTATTGCTCCAGCACCGCCACAAGCGGTGCCCCCGCGCCGGACAGATAGATACGCGTGCCCTTGCTGCCCGGTGCCGGCGGGCCGCCAATGATCCCGCCATCGACGAAGGTCGTGCCGGTCTCCTCGATCACCCGGGCGATGCGCAGCACAGTGCCGGGGTTCAGCGCGTTGCAGTCGACGTAGACCGGCTTGCGTGCCGCCGCGCGCAACACGGGAACCAGACGCTCCGCCAAGCCCAGCGCATCACCCGGCGGCACGATCGAGAGAATGATGTCGACGGCGGCGATTTGCTCGTCGGGCGCGTCGACCATGCCGGCCGCCCTGGCCCTGGCAACGCTGGCCTCACTGCGGCCGGCGAGCGAAGTGCGCACTTCGATCCCGTTCTGAACCAGGCGCCCGCCGACGCCACTTCCCATCATGCCCGGGGCGATCACGGCGACGACTGGCGGCATGGTTCTCTCCCGCTGAGGGTTCGCCGACAGCATGTCACGCCGGTCCCGTACTGTCATCGCTTCGCCGTAGCGGCGTTACCGAACCGAGGCACCGAGGCCGTCTCCGCCCGCGTGATTCCGGCTGCCTGCATCACGACGATTGCCTCTTCTCCTGCTCCACGTTCTGCTTCCCCGCGCGCGTGCCCCCGAACCGATCGGCGCCCTGCGCGTCCGGCGTTCCAGGCTTCTTGTGCGTTCCGGTGTTTTGCTCGTCGTCGGTGTGGCGGACCGTTTGCTCGGTATGCGGCTGCTTCATCGATTTGCTCCACGTCATGCCGGTCGATGACCGGATGGATCGGCGTTCCCGGCGGCGCCGGGTGCAAACCTCTGAACGCGCGAACGCCGCGCCGGTGTCCTCGCGCCCGTTATCCCACCGGTTTGTCACCGGCGGCCACGAAAGCTCCGGTGCGCTTTTGCCGTACTGCCGAAACGGAAAAGAAGAACAATGCGCGCGGGCGGCGAGCGGACCGGCAACGGTCGCCTGTGGGCAGCGTGTTCGGTCTTGGAGGCCCGTCTGCCGGTGCGGCGATCTTGCCAGGCGGCCGGCGATCCGGCCGGCGCGTCACACCGTCTTCAAAAATTCTGTCAGCTTGCTCGCCGCCGTTGCCTTGTCGGTCTTGTCCAGCGCAGCGAGTTCCGCTGCCAACCGTTCCATCGCCGCTTCGTAGATCTGACGCTCCGAAAAACTTTGGTCCGGCTGGCCGGCGTTGCGGTGCAGATCCCGCACCACTTCGGCGATCGCGAGCGGGTCGCCGGAATTGATCTTCGCCTCGTATTCCTGCGCCCGGCGTGACCACATCGTGCGCTTGATCCGCGCGCGGCCCTTCAGCACCGCCAGCGCCTCGTCGAACAATTTGCGCGTGGCAAGCTTGCGCAGGCCGGCGGTGCGCGCCTTGGCGACAGGCACCCGCAGCGTCATGCGGTTTTCTTCGAAGGTGATGTGGATCAGCTCCAGCTTGTGGCCGGCGATCTCCTCCGTGGCGATGCGTTCCACCTTGCCGACGCCGTGGGTCGGGTAAACGACGTGATCACCCTCGTGGAATACTTCCGCCTTGGCCATGGGCCGCGGTGTGGTAATCGGGCCGGCGTGCATCGGCGAGCCGGGTCTGCGCCCGGCATCGCCCGGCGGCCGAGGACCGGTGGGGCCGGATGCAACCTCGGTTGCGGCGGCCGTTGCGGCCGGCGGCGCTTCCTCGGCGGACGGCGGCGCCTCGGCGGCGGGAGGCGCCTCACTGGCGGCCTCGGTTGCCGGCTGCGGCTTCTCGGGCGCGGGCGGCCTGGCGGGTGCCGCGGCCTTCGCAACTGCGGCGGGCCTCGCCTGCGCTGCAACCGCCTTAGGCGCTGGCGTCTCCGCGGCGGGCTTCGCGGCCGGTGCTACCGCACCCGGGGCCGGCTTGGCCGGAGGCGCCTCTGCCGCGGCAGGTTTGGCGGCTGGCTTCTCTGCCGCCGTGGCAGACTTCACTGCAGCCACCGGCTTGGCTGCCGGGGCCTGCTTCGTGACCGCAGCGGCGGCTGGCCTGGTTGGCGTCTCGGGCTGGTGCGCGGCGGCCGGCTGCCTTGCCGTCTCTGCCGCTGCCTTAGCCACCGGCGCGCTCTTGGTCGCCACTGCTGTGGCCGCGGCGCGCGCCGCTGGTTTGCCAGACTTGCCCGTCGTCGCCTTCGCAGTAGTGGACCGAGCGGCCGGCGCCGCGACCGGCTTCGCCGGCGATGCCCCGTGTTTGGCGCGGTCGGAGCGCGCCTTTGCCGCCGTTCCGGATGCCTTCATTCCTGACACCTCAAATCCTTCGTCTTCCCGCGAATCCGCGGCTTGGCGCGTCCGCTGCATGACCTCTGCAGCTTCATCGCCCGCCCCACCGAATCGCCCCTGAGGGATAGCAACGCGTGCCACGCCCAGGGGGTGCGACCGTCATCGCCTAGCTCCTCAATATAGCATCACACGGCTGTTACGTCAGGGGGTTGCCAGACCTTCTTCAGGGCTTACCGGGCTCAGGCGATAAAAATTGTGCCTTGCCCGGCTTGTCCTTCCACTCGTCGGCATCGTCGGGCGGGGTGCCCTTGCGGGTGATGTTCGGCCACGCCGCCGCATAGGTCCGGTTTTGCTCCAGCCAGGCGCCGGCCTTGTCGTCGCTGTCCGGCACGATCGCCTCGGCCGGGCATTCCGGCTCGCACACGCCGCAGTCGATGCACTCGTCCGGGTGGATCACCAGCATGTTCTCGCCGACATAGAAACAGTCGACCGGGCAGACCTCGACGCAGTCCATGTATTTGCAGCGGATGCAGTTTTCGGTGACCACGTAGGTCATAAGAAAGGTCCCCGTGACAGGCTAATTAGAGCGGGCGATATGCCGATGATTCCGGGGCCGCGCAAGATGCCGGGCCGGTCTCGCCGATCTCGTCATAGAGCCGCCGGGCTTCGGGCGCGGGGCCGCGGCGCGCGGCAAGGCCGAGGACACGCAGCACCCGCACCTCGCCGCGGATCGGCAGGGTGACAATGTCGCCGACCCGCAGCCGCGCGTGCGGCTTGTCGGTCGCCAGGCGATTGATGCGGATGCCACCCTGGCCAACCAGGGCGGCGCAATCGCTGCGCGCCCGCATCACCCGGGCGCACCAGAGCCATTTATCCAGACGCTGCCAGTCGCGATCCTCTTGCTCGGAAATCGACCCCGCTCCCCGCTCAGGCGCCGGCGCGCTGCGGCTGGCGCAAAGCGGCCAAGGCAGCGAAGGGGCCGTGAGCGCGCACCGCAGGCGAGGCCGGCGGCGCAAGCCCACGCCGCCGGCGCAGCGGCAGCAGCATGGCCGGCGCCGGCGGGCCGTACTCGGATGGGCTTAGGCCGACGCCCGGCAGGATACGGAAGCCCAGCGTCCGCAGCGCGACCGGTAGCAGATCGGGCTTGATCGACAGGCGCGACGCGAGGCCCGGCGGCAGGGCGATGGCCCCTCGGCGGCTCGCCCAGCCGAGTTCGCCCGCCACTTGCTCCGCGATGTCCAGCCGCAGCAGCACCGGCCCCGCCGCAACCCACCCCAGCGCGGCGGCAAAGCCGGACGGCCAGTCCGCAGGGCAGGGCAGGGACACCATGCCCGGGGCAGGTAAGGGCGGCACGGAGATGCCGTGCAGAAGCGCCAGAAGCTGGGCCCGCATTGCCGCCGCCCGAGGCTTCAGCAACGCCGGCAGAAACAAGGCGAGCCGTCCGCTGCGGACGCCGAGCGTTTTGAGCTGCTGGCGCAGCAATGGAGACGCGTTGGCGCGGTCGAGTATCCCGCCATCAGGGTACGCGGCGCCGGGGCCGAACATGGTGTCCGCCGGGGCGTCGCCGTTACCGGGAATGACGCCGAGCGACTCACTCAGCCGGTGCAGCAGGCCGCGCGCCGCGGGCACCTCGTCGCCCGCCGCCACCGCCGAGAACAGGGGCGCGAGGTCGGCGTGAATGCGGTCGTTGAGATAGCGTTGCAGCCGAACCCGCAGACGTTCGCGTTGCGCGCCGTCAAGGTATTCGCTGTCGAGCACGCGCACCGACGGGCGCAGCGCGCTGGAGCCGCGAACCACGCGTCCCACCGGCACGCCATCCCAGGTCACGGTATGGTCCGGCGCCAGGCCGAACGCGGCATCGGCGGCAGCTTCCAGCAAGGCGACGCGGCGCGGCATTTCCTCACGCAGGGCGCGGCGCGCGGCACGCAGCACGAGCTTCTTTTCGTCGCCGACGGCATCCGGGTCGGGTTCGAAGGTAAAGCCGGCGATGTGGCCGACCTCGTGGCCTTCCACCACGACCTCGCCGCGGCGGGTGACGGCGGACAGCAATTCCTGGCCCTCGCCGGCCTCGAGGCGTCGCATCAGGTGGGCGGCACGGCGGTCGACGAAGCGGCTGGTCAGGCGTTCATGCAGGGCGTCGGAGAGCAAATCCTCCACCTCACGGGCGCGGCCTTGCCAGTGAAGCGCGTCGCTGACCCAATCCGAACGCGCGGCGATGTAGGACCAGACCCGGATCCCGGCCAGGCGCTGCATCAGCGTATCGATGTCGCCCTCGGGCCGGGCGAGGGCGGCGATCTGGCCGACAAGCCAGTCGGTCGGCAGCCGCTTCTCCCGCGCGACATGGCCGAATACGCGGGCACAGAGGTTGGTGTGCGTATCATCCGCCAGCTTGCGGAAGTCGGGAATCTGGCACGCATCCCACAGCAATCGCACCATGCGCCGGCCATGCGCGAGTCGGCGGATATCGGGTTCGCGAGCGAGGGCGGCGAGCGTCTCCAGGTCCGACGCGTCATTGCCCTTCACCAGGCCGGCGCCGGGCGGCGGCGCGGTCAGACTGTCGAGCAACGCATCGATATGGTCGAAATCCAGCTCGCTGTTGCGCCAGCAGAGTTGCTCCAGCGCGTCGAAACTGTGCGCCTCAACCGCAGCCGCGGTTTCGTCGGGCAGCGGATGGCACTGGGCCGTGGTGCCGAAGGTGCCGTCGCGCATGCCGCGGCCGGCACGTCCGGCGATCTGCGCCACCTCGGCCGCGGTAAGCCGGCGCGGGCGATGGCCGTCGAATTTTCCCAGCCCGGCGAAGGCGACGTGGTTCACGTCCATGTTGAGGCCCATGCCGATCGCATCGGTGGCGACCAGGAAATCGACCTCCTTGTCCTGGTAAAGCGCGACCTGGGCGTTGCGGGTTCGCGGCGACAGCCGTCCCATTACAACAGCGCAGCCGCCACGGCGGCGGCGGATCAGTTCGGCGATGGCGTAGACTTCTGCCGCGCTGAACGCGACCACGGCGCTGCGCGGCGGCAGCTTCGATAGCTTCGCCGGTCCGGCATGCAGGAGCTGCGACATGCGGGGGCGCGTTTCGACGCTGGCCTGCGGCACCAGGCGTTGCAGCAGCGGGCGGATGGTCTCGGCGCCCAGGAACATGGTCTCCACCATGCCGCGGGCGTGCAGCAGGCGGTCGGTGAAGACGTGGCCTCGGTCGGGGTCGGCGCAGAGCTGGATTTCGTCGACCGCGACGAACTCGGCGTCACGGTCCAGCGGCATGGCTTCGACGGTGCAGGAGAACCATCTGGCGTCCGGGGGGACGATTTTTTCCTCGCCGGTGATCAGCGCGACGTGGCGGGCGCCTTTGCGCGCGACCATGCGGTCGTAGTTCTCACGGGCGAGCAATCGCAGGGGGAAGCCGATGATGCCGGAGGAATGGCCGAGCAAGCGCTCGATCGCGAGATGGGTCTTGCCGGTGTTCGTCGGCCCCAGGACGGCCTTCACGCGGGCGGCAAAACCGGAATCGAAGCCGGGCATGGGGAGGATGGTTGGGTCTCGCGCGACGGATTGCAAGCTTTTCCGGTGGGAGGGGTTACCGTTTCTTCATGGCGGGACGGTTACAGCCGGCGGATGCCGACTGTTCTGCGCATACAGGGTTACCGGTTCTATTTCGTCAGCCATGATCTACCGGAACCCCCGCATGTGCATGTTGAGCGCGGCGGTGCCGCGGCGAAGTTCTGGCTGGAGCGGTGCCGGCTTGCCCGCAATGACTGATTGCCCATGCACGAGCTCGGGGATGTGTTACTGTTGCTGCGGGCACGGCGTGGGGAGCTTTTGGAGGCATGGCATGACTATTTTGGAACTGCACAAGACGGCTGACATCAGGGTGCAGTCGGTGTCGGTCTCCGATGAGGAACTGATGGTCGGGTTAATGGACGGCCGCAAAATTTCAGTGCCGTTGTGGTGGTACCCAACGCTGGCTAATGCCACGCCGGAGCAACGTTCGCACTGGGAGATTTGCGGTGCGGGATTCGGCATCCACTGGCCGGATATCGACGAAGATCTCAGCACGGAGGGGCTGCTTGCGGGCGCTCCGGCGCCCGGCGTGTCCGCGCCAGGCGATGCTCTCGTCTAACGCGCGTCGGATGTGCTGAGTGTGGCGGCGCGGATTGCGAGCCTTTCGCGTCCGTGCCGCAGGCCGCCGACCAGGTGATGGTGATGGCGTATCCGGGTGAGGCAACGAACCCGCACGCCGGCATGCTGCTGCTGGTGCCGCGCGACGCGCTCGGGCGGCGAGTGGAAGCCAACTGGGACACGCCGGGCATGCGGGCGACGCGCAGCAAGTAGCTGATCCTGCAGGATTGCGTGCCGCGCGCACTCGACGGTTTGCTCGAATTGTTCCGCGATCGCGTGCTGCCGTTCGACATCGATGCTGCCCGCCACTACACCGACCTCGCCGTCGCCGCTCGTAACGCCGGCCGCGGGTTTCCGATACCGGACGGTTACATCGCCGCGATCGCCGCCTCGCGTGGCTTCATCGTCGCATCACGCGACACGGCGCCCTATCGGGCCGGCGGGCTCCGGGTTATCGACCCGTGGCGCTGAACAGGCGCGGCGCGTCCGCTAGAGCATTTCAATCCTGACTGGAATCGCGGCCTGGCGAATCCCTCTCGATCCATGATTCTTTTGCTCCCGGTGGTCTGATCGGGGAACGACGATGTTGTGGCGGCGAGGCAAG
>Ga0335072_10007568_pt1 | contig 15807 bp, 8 predicted proteins | sample Lox_Sample_21_FD_206725 | JGI IMG/M metagenome (GOLD analysis project Ga0335072, IMG submission 206725) | Soil microbial communities from Loxahatchee National Wildlife Refuge, Florida, United States - Lox_Sample_2.1 | ecosystem: Environmental > Terrestrial > Soil > Wetlands | place: USA: Florida... | reverse complement strand
CGGTCTGGATGACGTGGGCCCGACTCAACAGAGCACAACCTTCATGAACCGCAACTGGAGTTACGGCAGCAACCGCAACACCCAGCTCGGAATCAAGTTCATCTTCTAAACAGATCCCCGGGGGGGACAAAAGGGGTGCCGTCAGGCACCCCTCTTTCTTTGCTTTCGCTGTGTCGCGTCGGCACAACGTGTCGTCGCACCGCGGCGGCGAATTCCGGCCAATTTTGAGACACCATTGCGCCATAAAAAGTAATGTGCCGCTCTGGGATTACATACATTTGCGCATACATCGTATGAAAATTTGGAGGCTCTCTTGCGCCCAAGCACTCAAATGTAAAACATCGCCCGATCAAAAGTTAACTGTTTAGATCATTCATCGACGGGTGGGCAGGTCACTTTTTTCAGGCACATAGACCTTGGACCGCCCTTTATTTCCAGTGCGTTGAATCTCCCATGATCCATTGAACTGGAATGGCCAGTGAATTGCGATGAGGTCAACATCCACTCGCATTCCGCCCATCCTCCACAGGCTGGGCCGGCTGTCAGGAAAACGGCAATTCAAAACAGCCCGAAAGGGCAATGTTCAGCCCGAGGCAGAGGCGCATTACCAGCCCTGTCAACGAGCTTGGTTTCGTTGTACGACATCGTTCGGAGGATTTATGAGATTCGGCCGTAGTTTTGGACTCGTCGCACTGGTTCTGGCCTTCCTGCTGGCCTGGACCATGCCCGCAGCGCAAGCGCAAACCGCTATCGCGAGCATTCACGGGACCGTGACGGACACATCCGGAGCGGTAGTTCCGGGAGCGACGGTCGTCGCCACGAACGTTGGCACCAACGCCAAATTCACTGCGACGACAGACAGCAAGGGCTACTTCATTCTTCCCGAGATGCCCATCGGGGGCCCTTACACGATCGTGATCGACAAAGCGGGATTTGAAAAATTCCGCGCTGTGGGCCTCACCCTTACGAACAACGAAGCTTTTGACCAGGACGCGCAATTGAAGACCGGCGCCGTTTCTGAAACGGTCGAAGTGAACGCAAACGCAGTTCAGGTCGATACATCGGACACGCAGCTGAAGGAAACCTTCGGCGCGAGCCAGATTGAAGACATGCCGCTGCTCGGGCGCGACGCCACGATTCTGCAGAAGCTGACGCCAGGCACGGTGGAATCGTCTGACCGGTTCGGTAACTACTCGGCGAACGGATCGCAGACGCAAGACAACAGCTATCTGGTCGACGGCGCCGACATCAACGACGCGCCGCTGCAGACGCAGGGCTTCCTGCTGAATCCGGATGCGCTTGGCGAAGTGACGCTGCTCACTAGTACGCAGAATCCGCAGTACAGCCGCAACTCCGGCGCCATTATCAACGAGTCGATCAAGAGCGGAACGAACAGCTTCCACGGCGACGGCTTCGAGTTTTACCGTGACACGTTCCTCAACAACGGGAACTATTTCTCGCCGGCTGGCTCACGGCCCGTTTTTCATCAGAATCTCTACGGCGGCACGCTGGGCGGTCCGGTGCTGAAGAACCGACTCTTCTTCTTCCTCGGCTATCAGGGCTTCCATAACGCAAACGGCAGCAGCGAGCTCACCAGCGTACCGACCGATACGCAGTTGGGTCGCGGCGGCGCCAGCTATGGCGATCTTACGAACGACAGCAATAACGCAACGGGTGGGCTGAACTCAGCCGGCCTGAGCACGAACCCGATTCCCTTCGCACTCGTGGGTCCCAACGGAAATTGCGGCCCCGGCACAGCCGCCAAGACGTGGAATAGCTGCTTTACTGGCGGGACGGTCCACCTCCCCACCTCCGAATTCAATTCGATCGCAGCAAAACTGTTGTCGACCTATGTGCCCTCGCCCAATGACTCAACGGGCACCCGGTACAACTTCAACTCTCCCAACACCGAAAAAGAAGATCAGGGCGTGATCCGTGCCGACGTCCATGCCACCAGCAAGGATCTGCTCTGGGGTGAAAGCATCTTCCAGTCGGAGCCGAGCTTCAATGGGCTGCCCTTTACCGGTTCGAATTTGCCCGGGTTTGGTGAGAACTCGGCGCGGCATATCAAGATTTTCGATACGGAATGGACCCACACCTTCAATCCCACCACGCTGAATACCCTGCGAGCAGGCTACTTCCGCTTCAATTTTGCTGCAGTTGAACCCGCCCAGGTTATTAATCCCGCTTCGTTCGGTTTCGATATCGTTCCGCAGAACCCCGATGCCGCTTCGTTGCCGAAGATTGGCCTCTCCGGATACTTCACGCTCGGGTTCAGCAACAACGGTCCGCAACCCCGCACCGACAGCAACGAGGATTATGCCGACAACTTCACCAAGATCCTCGGCAGCCACAATCTGAGCTTCGGCGTGCATACGGAGCGCTTCGCCGTGCACAATCCCTTCTTCAACAACCTGAACGGCAATTACTCGTATTCAGGCGGTGGAGAATACAGCTCCGGCGATCCTCTGATGGACTTCCTCCTCGGGGTTCCGGATTCGTATGCGCAGGGTTCGGGGGCCATCATTCTGGCTCACGCCTGGGAAGACTACGCATACGCGCAGGACAACTGGAAGGTTTCTTCTTCGCTGACCCTCAACTACGGAATTGGTTACGACATTCAGACGCCCTTCGCCAACAGCCAGTACGGAGGAGAGGGGATCATCTGCTGGGTTCCCGGCGCGCAATCCAAGGTCTATACCCTGGCGCCGGAGGGTCTGCTGTGGCCGGGAGATTCAGGTTGCAACCGCAGCGGTGGCCCTACGGCCAAGTACGATCACTTCGCGCCGCGCGTCGGCTTTGACTGGTCGCCGGAAAGCGGTTTGGGCTGGCTGACCGGCGGTGAAGGCCGGCATCTCTTCGCCGTCCGCGGCGGCTTCGGGCTCTACTATAACCGCGATTCGGAAGAGCAACAGCTCCAGAACCTCGAGGATCCGCCATACGGGCTCAACTCCAACGGGGCTGGCACTCTCGGAGGAAGCCCGGGATTTGCGAATCCATTCGCGGATGTCTCCGGGAATTCGAGTCTCTCCTATTCGTCGAATCCGTTCCCGTACAGCTTCCCGACGCCCAGCGCGACGGTTCCTGTGGTTGGGCCGTGGATTCTGAGTACCATCGCACCGAACTATGACGTTCCCTACGCGTACAACTTCAATCTGAACATCCAGCGTCAGCTACGCGGCAACCAGGTTTTGCAGGTCGCATATGTGGGATCGCTGGGGCGCAAGCTGAACCGCGCGTATGAAGCCAACCAGATCACACCAGCGGGCCATGCCAATGCGGTAGCCGAATGCGCGGCCGAGGGAGGCACTTGCCCGACGGCCCGGACCTACCTCGGGTTCATTCAGCCGCAGGACTATACCGACCAGAGCGGCAACTACCTGTCCGTCGGCCGGGTGTATACCGATGGCGCATCGAACTACAACTCGCTGCAGGTGAGCCTGCAAAATCAGATGACCCACGGGCTGTACTACAACATCGGCTACACGTGGAGCCACTCGCTTGACGACGGCTCCGGCTTCGAGAGCTCGGGCTTCGGCAACGGCTATGATCTGACGGGCACCAACTGGGTCCCCGGGTTCCAGCACCTGAGCTACGGCGGTTCGGAGTTTGACGCGCGTCAGAGGTTCTTCGCAGCCTATGAGTACATCGTGCCTCTCACGGCCGGTATGCGTTCAAACTATATTGTCAACGAGGCACTGGGCGGCTGGCACCTGGGCGGCTATACCGTCCTGCAGTCCGGCAACCCGGTCTCGGTGGGCGAGCCCGACGACAACCGCTCTCTGTACTGCAATTCCAACGCGTTCTTCTTCTACGAGTGTCCGGATACCCCGCAGACTTCGAGTTTCCACATCGCGCTCAAGAATCCGCGGGCACCGGGGAATGTCTGGTTCGATACCACGCCGTTTTCCCTCGAGCCGCTCGGTACGTTCGGCAACGTGGGGCGCGGTTTGTTCCACGGTCCGGGCTTCAACTACACCGACTTCGATCTGTTCAAGAACTTCCCGATTGGACACGCGGACACCCCGCGCATTATCGAAGTCCGCATGGAGGCCTTCAACCTCTTCAATCATGCCAATTTCGCCGCGCCGGATGGCAGTATCCTGGATGGCGGCGCATTCGGAGAGATTTTCGGAGTGGTCTCACCCACCGCGGATGGCGGTAACGGCGATCCGCAGGGTGGCCGTGCTGTGCAGCTGGCGGGGAAAATCTACTTCTAGACCTCACTCCCCCCACTTTGGAAAAAAAAGGGGCGTCTTCGGACGCCCCTTTTGCTTTGCTCGTATGGAGTGTGCGCAATTCTGGAGGAATCTCAAAAGCGGAATTGTGTCGGCGGATCCCTATGGTTTTCTGGATATTGCCGTTCCCGCTCAGCATTGAGTCGATGCAAGTGCCTCGGATTGAGTTGCTTACATGTCCCAATCCTGGCAGTCCGATTGCTACAATGAGAGTACAGTTATCCCCTGATTTCCGTCTTGCTCGGTTTTAGACAAATTAGTTGAACGGTTTTGGAGGTTGTCCATGTGTAAGTTGTCCCAACAGTGGGGCCGGTGGCTGTGTACCATGCTGCTGCTCCTCGGAGTTCCTTTCGTCCTGACCAGTCCCTATTCCGCAGCGGCTCAGTCGCTGATCTCGGGCGATATCGCGGGAACCGTGACGGATCCCAGCGGCGCTGCCATCCAGGGCGCGACCATTACCGCGACGAACACCGGCACCGGCCTTGTGAAAACCGTGCAATCGGGCGGAGCGGGTGAATACAAGATCGGCCTGCTACCGGTCGGAACCTATACGGTTGAGATTGCGGCCCCGAACTTCCAGTCGGTGCAGCAAACGGTCGGCGTATCGATCGGACAGACGGCAACCGTGACGGTTGCCCTTCAGGTGGCCAAAGGCGCCACCACAGTTGAAGTACTCGGCCAGACCGTTCCCCTGCTGCAGCCGGAAAACTCTGACATTTCGACCACTCTGACCGAGGAGCAGGTGCAGAACCTGCCCAACCCCGGTGGCGACATCACCTATTACATCCAGCTGACGCAGGGTGTGGTGATGAACACGCAGATGCACTACGGCAACTCGTCCGCGTTCGGACTGCCGGCGACTTCGAACAACTTCACGGTGAACGGGGCTGAAGATAACGACCCGTTCCTCAACCTGAACAACTCCGGCCCCAGCAACCTGCTCCTTGGCTCGAACGATGTAGGCGAAGTGAACATCGTCGCCAATGCGTACAGCTCGCAGTATGGCGCGCTCGGCGGGGTGCAGGAAAACATCACTACCCGCTCCGGCACCAACTCCTTCCACGGCGACGCGCAGTACTACTGGGCGAACAGCGACATGGAAGCGAACGACTGGTTCAACGACAACACCGGCGCTCCCAAGCCCTTCGCGAATGCGAACCAGTGGGGCGTGGGTGTTGGCGGACCGATCAAGAAGGACAAGACTTTCTTCTTCATCAACTACGAGGGTCTGCGGTTCGTGACTTCCCCCGTCGACGCAACCTTCCTGCCCACGGCCGCTTACGAGTCGAATGCGGGAGGAACCTACGGGTCTCAGACGGTTGCGGGCAATGCAGCCTACGTTGTCACCAATCCCAGCGTGCTCGGCAACGACAACAACTGCGACAACAACTCCAGCTTCCTTTACTTCAACGGAAATGGCTCGGAGTGCAACTTCTATAAGAAGGCGTTTGCACTCTACGCTGGAGCGCCTCGCGCTTCCTCGGCTGCGCCCTTCGGTATGACTGGCGCCGGCCCCTGCGTTGCCACGGGCACGATCGATACTACCAAGCCGAACAACGGACTCCCCGCTGGTTGCACGGATCTGAATCCCGGCACGGCGGCGGGTGACAACACTTACTTTACGTCGTTCCCGGTCGCCACCGCTTATTCCAGCTATCTGCAGGAAGGCCCCAAGAACCACCTGGCGGAAGTGACCACGACCGCGCGTCTCGATCAGAAATTCGGACCCAACGACGGCGCGTTCATCCACTTCAAATACGACCATGGTGTACAGCCCACCTATGTCGATCCCATCGACTCGGTCTTCAACGCGCAGAGCGATCAGCCTGACTACGAAGGCCAGCTGGAAGAGACGCACACCTTCACGCCGAACCTGGTGAACCAGTTCATCCTGTCGGGCACGTGGTACAGCGCGTACTTCCTCAGCGACAACACAGCCAATGCTCTCGCAGCGTTCCCGTACGATCTGGACATCGTCGACGGTTCGTTCAGCAACCTCGGCAACTCTGAAGATGCCTGGCCTGAAGGCCGCGACGTGACCCAGTACCAGGTCAACGACGACGTGAGCTGGACCCACGGCAAGCACACGGTCGCTGTCGGCATGCTCTTCAAGCGTGACGACGTGACCGACGCCGATCTGGGCGTTCTGACGAACTTCCCCCTGGGTGCGGAAATTGGCCCTGCGGAAGGCGCCTTCAGCGGCGGTGACCTCTTTAGCGCCGGCCTGATGCTGGAGGGCGTGGAGAACTTCCCGCTGCATCTGCGGGTGCCCATCCGCACGTACAACCTGGGCTTCTACGGCCAGGATCAGTGGAAGCTTGCGCCCAACTTGCAGGTGACTGCTGGCGTTCGCGTAGAGCATAACTCGAACCCCGTGTGCGTCATCAACTGCTTCGCGTACATGAACGGCTCCTACAACAGCCAGGCCGATACGCTCGACACGGCCTACAACTCGATTCTGATCGACGGCAAGCGGGATGCGTTTACAAGTCTGCAGAAGATCACGATCGATCCGCGCATCGGTTTCACCTTCTCTCCGACCGGCCACGATCACACTGTGATCCGTGGTGGGTTCGGCTTGTTCACCGACGTCTTCCCGGCCACGGTCGCGGATTCTCTGCTGAACAATGCCCCGCTGAATCCGGAGTTCGTGAATCTGTATTCGCTCGACGATCCTTCGCAGAGCGGCAACTTCCTGCAGGCGCTGTCGGCAACCAACCAGGCTTTCGTCAGCGGCTTTGCATCGGGTGGCAGCGCGAACTCCATCGCCGCTTCCAACTCCAGCTTCACCGTGCCGAACCTGACCAACCCTGACGCGAACATCCACTACCCGACGTATGAAGAGTGGAGTCTGCAGTGGGAGCAGCAGGTCGGCAACCACACCAGCTTTACCATCGGCTATGTCGGCAATCACGGCTACCACGAGCCCGTGGAAGACAACGGCGTCAACATGTACGGCATTTCTGGCGCGCCGTCGGCTCCCACTCTTCCGGAATTCGCGGAAGTGACGGAAGTGGAAAGTGTAGCCGGCTCGAACTACCACGGCCTGCTCACCGGCGTGAAACACGAGTCGAAGTACCTCACCGCGGCGATCAACTACTCGTGGAGCCATGCGCTGGATGAGATTTCGAACGGCGGTATTCTGCCCTTCGGATTCAACGCCATCAACCCGGTCAACCCCTTCAACATCGCGCAGTACAACTACGGCAACGCGGACTACGACATCCGCCAGAACATGAACGGCAACTACATCCTGAAGATTCCCTACTGGGGCGGTCCTAAGCTGCTGACGGATAACTGGCAGCTGGGCGGGACGATCTTCTGGCATTCAGGTTTCCCGTTCAGTGTGACGGATGATTCCGAAGCGAGCTCGCTGAATGGCGTGAACGACTTCGGCCCGGTCTACGCAGACATTACCGGCAGCACTACGAAACACTGCGGGAAGTCGGCGACGACCACGCCTTGCCTCAACAGCGCGAGCTTTTCGCCCATCACCGGATTCGGCGATCCTGGCTATCAGCGCCGCAACCAGTTCACGGGACCGCATTATTTCAACACCGACTTCAGTGTGTTGAAGGGCTTCAAAATCCCGGGAACGGAAGCGGGTCTGATCCAGTTTGGTGCACAGGCCTACAACGTGCTGAACCACACTAACTTCGCGCAGCCGGTGTTCGATTCCAGCAACCCGGCATTCGGCCTCATCCAGGGCGACGTGAGCACGCCGACCAGCGTGTTCGGAGCTTTCCTGGGCGCTGACGCCGATCCGCGCATCATCCAGCTGAAGGGGAAGATCATCTTCTGATCCTCCAGCTCAACCAGCCATCGGCGGCGGAGGCTTCGGCCTCCGCCGCCGTGGTTTTGGCCCCGGCAGGTAACGCTGGACAGGTTCTCAAAAAGGCTCGACCAATGACTCCTCCGTGGGATTTGCCTTTCCGGCCGCAAGCAGGTAAAACGTTGACTGCTGGGTTTTCAGGGATGTCACTGGCATGAGCGTGGCTGATAGAGCCGGGGTCCTCCAGCGCAGGTTCAAGACCCCTTCGGGGCAACCTTTCGAGACGCCGAGGAATCACCCATTTCGATGATCAGTCAAATTCTGCTGGTGGACGACAACGCCATCCAGGCGGCCACCCGTAAGGCCATTTTGTCTCGTCTGGGGCGCGGTGTCATCGTCGCTTCCGACGGAGCGCAGGCGCTGGGGCAGTTGCAGGCCGCAGACGCCGCTCACCCGATCGGCCTGGTCATCACCGACCATTTCATGCCTGGCATGAACGGCCCTGAATTCGTTGGCGAGCTGAGAAAACATTATCCCCAGCTCCCGGTTCTGGTCCTCAGCGGCCTGGAAGAAGCGGTGGACGCTTATGTAGACTTCGAAGTGGTTTTCCGGATGAAGCCGTTGCCTCCGGACGAACTCCTCCACCTGGTCCGCACCCTGCTGAGCGAAGCCATCGGCAAAACAGCGTAAGCCCCTCTTTCAAAGACAATCGGCTGCAGGCGGAAACTCGTGCGGCGCTGCCCCGGTCTGTTGGTGCGCGCCCGCTTCCCGACCGCTGCCAGGAAGTCGCCGCTCAGCACTGCTGCGTGAGACGATGCAAGCCCTCCCCGTACGGACGAGGCATTGACCACCACGTCACGACTCAAAGAAAAACATTGTCAGCTCCGCATCGTTTGTGTCGATATTGGAGTCTAAGGGGACAGCAAGTGATTGCTTTGTCCCACTTTGTGAGGCCTGGCCATGGAGACGCACGGACCGAACCCTCAGCGTTCGACCTGCCGGCAGGAATATGCATACCGGATCGCCGCAGTCGCCGCGGCGCTGCTGCTTTTGCTGACCTGGTTCAGCGCGTAACGCTCAGCGCTCACGGTTCAACACCGAAGCGTGGCGCCTTCTTCACCGAGTCGTCACCGACTCACGGGTAAGGGCGCGGCGCAGAACCGTCTCGAATGCCGCCTTCAGATCAGCGTACTCGGTCTCAGTCAGCTTTCCTTCCACGCGATCGGTCTCCAGCGAGAACATCTCTTCCTTGAGCGCCGTGAGTAACGCTCCGCGCTGTCCTGCGCCGTTCGCAACAGCCGCCGGCCGCGTGGCGTGCCCGGCAGATGCCACCGAGGGCGGATGAACCGCCGGCGCGGCGGGATTGACCGGGTGAGCGGGTGTTGTGCCTGCGGCCGCAGGCTGGGAACCCCTGGAGCGCAGCATGAATGCGGCTGCCACGACCAGCGCGAGCCCCAGGCCGCTCAGAATCCAGCCCTTGTATTTATCCAGAGGATCGGGTGTGCCATTCGGATTACCGAGCCCTCCGCCCGGCCTTGCTGTCTGATCGGCAGCTTGTCCCCCACCGCCCGTTTGGTCTGCCGGCGCTCCCATGCCTGGGCCACCCTGGGCACTGTCCGGCTGGCCCTGCTGTTCCCGTGGCATGGAACCCGTCCCGGAAACGCTATAGTCGACCGGCCTGGAAGGCGTCACATTTGAAGCGAGCCATGTATTGATGCCGGGCTCGTTGGCATCGGCGGGGAGCGGCTGAAATCCTGTGCCGCTGACCGTCATGCTCTTCGGCACCATGACCGCGAAATTGTCCGTTGGCAGCGCGACGTGCGTTTGCAGCTTGATGCTGCCGCTATAAGGAATGTGGAAGCCGATCTGGAATCGCGTTTCGCCTGGCCGAACGGGAAAGAGGAACGCGAAGTGTCCCTTGTCTCCCAGCGGCGCTGGCGAGGCTGAAACCGCCATGCCCCCAGGACCGGTTGCCGTAGCGCCTTCGAGCACGGCGCCGTCCGGCAGATAGAACTCAAAGGCCTTCGGCCCGAACTGCGTGCGTGGCGGCTTCGACTCGTTGCGGATGAACCAGCTCTCTGTCACCGACAGTCCCTGCTGATTGGTCTCCACGCGCGAAACATCGGCGTACACGTGGACCCCCTCCACCTGAGGCGCCACATCGAAGACATCGATGTTGACCGTAGTCGTGTTCGGCGGGACCGAGCCGTAGTACGAAGCCTTCTCATGTTCCACCTGGACCAGGTGCATGCCCGTCGTATCCGGCACCGTGAACGAGTAGTGACCGGCCTTGTCGATGGTGGTTCGCGCTGACTCCTGCATACCCTGGTTCAGGTCGAGCAGGATGGCGGTGTCGCCCGCCGCGGGTTTTCCGGTCGTGCGATCGGTGACGGTTCCGGAAATGGTGGCAGCGGAAAGCGAAAGCGGAAGAGCGAGCGCGGCGGCAAAGGCCAGGGTTGAGTAGGGCTTCATGGAGGGTCCTGTCATTCAGTGCGATGGAATCTGTGCAGCGGCATACGTCTGCGTTTCGAGCAGATCGATCTCGGCTACGATCTCGGCAGTCTCGTTCTCGAGAGCCGCGCGCTGGGCAGCGTAATCGTCTTCGGGATACTTACCGGCGCGGTACTCGAAATTGAGATCGCGGAGGTTGTCGTAGAGCACCTCGCGACGCTCGCGCAGGTACTCCAGCCGCGTCTTGTTGCGCTGGCCCTGGACGTTGTTGTCCGGCCAGAAGACATAGAGAAAGACGCCGACGAGAAGAAAGGCGGAGGCAATGGTGCTCATAGTTCAGTTTCCCTTCGGATCCGATCGCGGATCTCCTGCGACTGCGTGTCGGCCGGAATGTCGGGCATGGCGACGGTCCGCAGCTTCCATTTGCGGACAAGGACGAACGTTCCGCCCAGTCCGAGAAGAAGCAGCGCCGGAGGGACAATCCAGGCGACGATATTGAACTTCGTCAGCCACGGTGCGGCCAGAACCGTCGGCCCGTATTCTGCCTGAAAAGCTTCGAGGATCGCCGTTTCGCCATCTCCGCGGGCAATGGCGGCCTTTAGTTCCGCCGTCTCCTGCTGCAGGTTCGGGCAGCCGATGTGGTCGCACTCCAGCAGCACCTGATTGCAACCGCAGGCGCACATCAGCTTGTGGCCGACATGATCGAAGCGCGCATCCGTATCGGCCGAGCCGAGGGTCCCGAAGCCGAGGCCAACCAGCAGCGGAAGAATCGCGAAGCGCACAATGCGTCGATTCACCATCCGCATCAGTCACCTGCCTTTCCGGCTGCAACCACATCCTGCGGAATCGCGGCCGTCACGCGGCTGCGCTGGGCAGCCAGCGCAGCGCTCATATTCGGAACAAGCGCCAGCGCAGTGCCGAATATCGTCACCAGCAGCCCGATCCAGATCCACGCAACCAGCGGGTTCAGAAACGCCTTGATCACCGGCTGGCCGGTCGTTCCGTCCTTACCGGCGTAAATCACATACAGGTCCCACGCCAGAGTCGAGTGATTCGCCACCATCGTCTGCGGCTGTTGTGTCGCCGTATAGAAGCGGATCTCCGGCGCCAGCTGCATGATCTTGTGATCGCCGCGGTAAACATCCAGCAGCGCGAACTCGGTGTCATAGTTCGGGTTCGAGTCCTGCGAGAAGTCCTCGCATTCGAGCCGGTACGGACCGATGAACATGCTCTGCTTAAAACTCATCGTCATCTCTTTGCTCTGGTTAAACGCCTGGCCGGCGATCCCGATGAAGATGAGCACCACCCCGAAGTGGACGAGATAGCCGCCGTAGCGGCGTGTGTTGCGGCGCGTAAGCTGAACGACTGACAGGAACAGATTCTGCCCCGTGTGGCTCTGGATGACGCGAGCCCCGCGGAAGAACTCAGCAAAGATAGCCGTGATCACAAAAGCGGCCAGCGTGAAGGTGATCCATGCGTAGAAATTGCCCTGCTCGCCGGATGTGAAGATCGTCCAGGGATGCACGCCCAGCGGAATGACCCCGATGGCGACCACCAACGACGCAATCGACGGAATGATGAAGTTGCGCCGGATGCTGCGCAGCGACGTTGAGCGCCAAGCCAGCAGCGGCCCGATACCTGTCAAAAACAGCAGGAAGACGCCGATCGGAACCGCAATCACGTTGTAGTACGCACCGACCAGCGTAGCCTTCTGTCCCTGCACGAACTCCGACAGCACCGGATAGAACGTGCCCCACAGAATCGTCAGGCAAGCCACGAGCAGCACGAGGTTGTTGAACAGGAAGCTCGATTCGCGCGAAACCAGCGACTCAAGATGGTGCTCCGTCTTCAGATGTTCGCGGTGCAGGATATAGGTGAACGTGCAGACGGCGAGCACCAGCACAAAGAAAACCCAGAACCAGTTGCCGATCGGCGACTGAGCAAACGCGTGAACCGAGCTGATGAGCCCTGAGCGAGTGAGCAGCGTACCGAGAATCGCGAGCTCGAACGTGGCGAAGATGAGCCAGACATTCCACGACTTCATCATCCCGCGCTTCTCCTGCATCATGACCGAGTGAAGGAACGCGGTGCCGGTTAGCCAGGGCATCAGCGAGGCATTCTCAACCGGATCCCATCCCCAGTAGCCGCCCCATCCCAGCACGTTATAGGCCCAGTGCATGCCCAGGAAAATGCCGACCGTCAGGAAGAGCCAGGTAACCATCGTCCAGCGGCGCGTGATGTGAATCCACTTTTCGCCGGGGTACCGCATCATCAGCGCGCCCAGGGCGAACGCGAAAGGAATCGTGAATCCCACATAGCCGAGGTAGAGCGTCGGCGGATGGATCACCATTTCCGGATACTGCAGCAGCGGGTTCAGGCCGTTGCCGTCCGCAGGAACCGCGCCGCGAACCAAAGAGAAGGGCGTCGCCGGGAAATTGACGAGAAGGAGGAAGAATACCTGCACGCCAGCGAGAATCGTCGAGGCGTAAGCCGTCAGCGTGACGTCGACTTTGTGGCGCAGCCGCAGCACGAACCCATAACCGGTGAGCAGCCAGGCCCAAAGCAACAGAGAGCCTTCCTGCCCCGACCACAGGGCGGCAAACTTATAGGCAGCGGGCAGGGCGCGATTCGAGTGCTGGAGGATGTACTGCACCGAAAAATCGTTGGTGAACGCCGCCCAGATCAGGGCGAACGCCGCGCACGATGTGGCCACAAAGCTGGCGATCCCGGCGCGGCGGGCTGTTTCCGCGAGCCGTTCCGGCGAAACCGAGTAGCGGCGGCCCGTGGCGAGCATGCGCAGCGCGACGGCTCCGGCGAGCAAATTGTAAGCGCTCAGAACCAGCGCCACGAGGAGCGAAAAACTGCCAAATGCAGGCATAGAAGAATTCCCCTCTGATTGTCGCACTTTTAAGACCGGGGACGACCGTGCGCCAACGGAGACAGGATGATCTTCAGGGCAGGAGGCAGACCCGGGCTGTGACGTATCTCACAGCGACTGAAGACCGCAGAGAACTGTCAAGGAAAGACGTTTGGCGACAATCTGTTAAGAAGAGAAAGTGAGCCGGGTTACCGCGCCAGCCGTTCCTTCGCAAGCTGGGCGTAGAGAGCATTGCCCGTAGCTTCGGCCTGGCGGAGCGCCTCCGTCAGCAGGTTGCGAGCGTGCCCGGCGTCGCCATGGTTGCCCCGCGCCAGCAGCATATCTGCGTACCAAACCCGGCCGATGATGCGGCTGGAAACGGATTCGCCAAAGTCCGCCCGCACCACGGCCGCGCGATGGTGCTCTTCCGAGCGGGCCCAGTCGCAGTCTCCCGCGGCCGCGATACCTGCGGCCGTGCGCGCCGGGAAGCCGACCGCATTCGAGGTCCACTCGGTGGCGATTTTTTCTGCGAAAGGCAGCAGATATGCCGCCTCTGCGCTGTTCCCGGCGATCGCCCACGCCTCTGCGAGGTTCAGGGTGATCAGCCATGCGCCGTAGCTGCGAGTGGCGCCGGGCCTGCCGATGTGCGTGGTGGCCGGAGCCGTGGCCCGGGAGGGGTCGCGGCCGGCCGCAGCCAGTGCGATCGCCAGCAGCGACGGTCGCACGCCGGCAAAGTAGCCTGGCGCGTTGTCCGATCGGTCGAGCAGGGCCAGCGATTCGTCATTCCGCCCGCGATACGTCAGCGCGAGACCCAGACTGCATTCTCCAAGGAAGAGCAGCCCACGCGCCGAGGCTTCACCCAAGGCGATGCACTCGCGCGCGATGCGCTCTGCGGCATCCAGCTTCCCTAGTGAGATCTCGATCATGGATAGCTGGCTGAGCGCCGATAACCGGACGGGGTGGTTGCCGATCCGCGCTGCGCGCTCTGCGGCTTCCGCGGCCAGGCGTTCTGCCTCGGACGTGCGGCCATCGACCGACGGCGCCAGGAAGAATCCGCTGTCGTTGGCGGCGAGATACCAGAGATCGCTTTGCGGATCGAGCAGCGCCGCGACCTTTTTGGCGCTGCTTTCGCACAATGCGAGCTGGCCCGAGGTGAGTCGTACCGCGCGATCGACCTGCCACACCATGCGCTGGATGCGGGGCGGAAGGCTCTCTTCCGGAATGGCATGCATCTGATCGAGCAACGTGAGAGCGGCGTCGATGCGGCCATGCATACTCTCGGCGCCTGCTCGAATGCCGAGAACCGCGCCCCGAAGCCAGGACGGACCCGAATGGGCCACTGGGGCGATGCGCGCTGCCAGTTCCGCAAGCTTGTCGAGCTGGACCGACCACGAGTAATAGCCGTAGAGAAAATACGTTGCGTCGATCAGGCGGACATGATCGCCGATCGCCTCAAAGGCGCTGATGGCACGCTGCAGATTGCGAACCGCCTCGTCGTTACGTCCCAGACTCAGCAGGCACCGGCCGCGCCTCTCCATCAGATCGGCATAGGCTGCCGTCCGCTCGTCCTCTACCAGCGAAAGCGCATTGTCGATCGGTGTCAGAGCCTCCTCAAAGGCGGCAGCGCCCATCGCGCGCGCGGCGCATTCGCTCAGGTAGTGAATGGTCCTATCGGCCGGCGCCGCTGCGCCCGCTTCGTAAAGATGATGGGCCAGAGCCGGAATGTGCAATTCGATGGTCGAGGCATAGACCCGTTCCATCGCTTCGGCAATGCGCGCGTGAAGGCGCTGGCGCCGCGGCAGCGACAGCGTCTCTGCCAGCGTCTGCCGGATCAGCTCGTGAACGAAGCGATACCGCGCGGAGCGGCCCAGAGGCTCGGCCTCCACCAGCCGCGCCCGCTCCGCCGCTTCGACAGCGTCGAGCGACGCATCGGGATTGGCGTGCTCGAGCGCCTCGAGCACTTCGAGCGGAAACACGCGGCCGATCACGGCAGCCGTCGTCAGAATGCGTTGCGCATCGTCGCTTAGCCGCTGCAGCCGCCGACCCAGCACGAGGCGAACGCCGTCCGGGACCTGCAGCTGGTCGACGCGGAGGCCAGCCTGAAACTTTCCGGAGTCGTCGAAGAGATTGCCTTCCTCCGCCAGATGGTGGAAGACCTCTTCCACGAAGAAAGGATTGCCCTCCGTCTCCTCAAAGATCACGCGCGCCAGCGACTGCGGCGGCTTCTGCTCGCTCAGCGCGGCAAGCATCTGCTCGACGCCGGCGACGGGCAGGCGGCGGAGCTGGATGCGCGTCGCGAGCTTCTGCCGCAGCAATGACTCCATGGTGCGCGCGAATGGCCGGTTTACGTCGAGATCGGTATCGCGATAGGTCGCGATCAGCAGCCGGGGAATGGTCGAAACGGATTTCGCGAGATGCTCGAGCAGCAGCAGCGTCGGCTCGTCGGCCCAGTGCAGGTCTTCGAAGACCGAAACCACCGGCGTCAATTT
>Ga0335072_10007567_pt1 | contig 15807 bp, 23 predicted proteins | sample Lox_Sample_21_FD_206725 | JGI IMG/M metagenome (GOLD analysis project Ga0335072, IMG submission 206725) | Soil microbial communities from Loxahatchee National Wildlife Refuge, Florida, United States - Lox_Sample_2.1 | ecosystem: Environmental > Terrestrial > Soil > Wetlands | place: USA... | reverse complement strand
CGTTCATCCACGGGTCGACGACAACCTCCGCCTTCCCGTACTGCGGGAGCTGGATCCGCCGGGTCCAGCCATCCTCGTACGTGACCATCGTCAGGTAGTTGCGGACGACGGGCCGGAATACCTGCTGACCGCTGCGGACTACGACAAGCCCATCCACTATGTCCTGGTCAGCGGGGTCACCCGACTGCCGGCCGAAATCCCACAGCACTTCCGCGCCGTCTGTCTGCAGCTGCTGGCTCGCCAGTGCCTGCGGAAGCCCGATGTGCTCCTGAAGCCACAAGACCGCAGGGCGAATGCGCCGCATCGGAACCCCTGCCTTCGTGAACGCCGCCACGATGTACGCCTCCGCGAGCCCGACGAACGGAACGCTCACCCCCTGCGGCCGGGCAGGGTCAAGCGTCGTCACGATTGGGGCCGAAACCAGCTGTGAGCCATCCAGCCTCTTGCGCGCGTACCCGACAGCCCAGTCCCGGAACGTCTGCGCAGGCACCGCTATGATGTGCGCCGCCTCAGTCTTGTGGTAAAGGGGGGTCGTGTAGTGCAGGTCATCGATCACCGCACCGCCAGCCACCGCACGCCTCCCTTCGCCTAGATCCTAAACGCACGGCCACGGAACCGCCTGCAACTAGGCTAGTGGCGCGCACGAACCAGCAACAGGCCGAGCAGTAGCCAGCTTAGATGCCAGACTCGGCATGGTAGGGCACTGGACGGCATAAATGCTGGAACACGGAACTGGGGTGGCCTTGCAAGTCTCCTCGAAGTGGCCACCCTCGGCAGCTACTGGGACCGGACCCGTCGTCCTCTCCTTAGGCGCGTTATGTGGGTTGGGTTAGTCGTGGCTGAGGTAGACGCGGAGCAGGGTGTGGGCGGCGATGGTGGCTGCGGTGCGGGTGAGCAGGCCCCAGAAGGTGCGGGCGCCGTGGCGTGCCAGTTCCATGTGGTCGGTGATCTCGCTGAAGGTCGTCTCGATGCGGTTGCGCCACTCGGCGATGACTTTCTGCAGGATGGAGGGCATCGTCGCGCGCTGCTTCCTGTCCGGCGGGACGAGGACGGCGGTCCCGCGGGCCGCCTGGGCGGCGGCGAAGGGCCGGCCGCTGAAGCCCCGGTCGGCCAGCAGGTGACGCGGGGCCGGGCCTGCCTGGAGCAGGGCGGCGGCGACCTCGCGCTCGTTGACGGCGGCCGCCACGATGGCCCAGGCCCGCACGATCCTGCTGCCCACGTCGGTGCGGGCGGCCAGGCGGAAGCCGTAGAACCACTCGGCGTGCGCGGCGTCGCGGCCGAGCCCGGCAGCCAGGTCGTTGCCCGTCCCGGTCCACTGGTCCGCGCCGCGCACCCGGGACGGGTGGCGCACTGGCAGCGCGGTGGTGTCCACCTGCTGGCAGTGATCCTCGGGAAGACGGGCGGCCCGGGTGGCCCGGAGCTGGTCGAACGCGCCCCGCAGCCAGCGGGTCCGGCGGTTGGCCTCGCTCTGGCACGGCAGGGCCGGGAACAGGTGGCCCCAGTCCCGGCCGACCTCGGCCAGGAACCCGGACTCGCTGCGCCGGCCGAGCAGGTGCCGGACCTGCGCGATGGCCAGCAGCTCGGCGTCGGTGCAGGCCGGGGCAGGCCCCGGGCGGGCCGGGATCTGGACGTGCCCGGCAAGCACCAGGTCATGAATCAGCACGTAGACGCGGACGAACCTGTCGATCAGCTCGGTCAGGGGAACGCCGTCGATGCGCGGGACGACCTCGATCGCGCCGCGGTCGTGGCGATTCTGGCAATCGAACTGGATCTGGTTGCCTGCCATGCCCTGATTGTCCCGGTACGCGCTCGCCTCCTCCTCCCGGCCAGCGAGCCCGGGCATGCGCGTGGCTGTCACGGCAACTGCTGGCTGGGATGATGTCCTTGTGCAGGAGACGGGCTGGCGGGCGGATCGGGTCCGCGATGCGGATGAGGTTGTGCAGTGGAGGCCAGCTGTCCGGGTATCGCCGGGTTCGGGGACCTGGGCTGGCGCGGCTGAGGATGGCCGGTGGGTGGTGGGGCGGCCCGGGCGGCATGTGCTGTGGACGGCCTCACGGCCAGGAGTGATCGCGCTGCTGCCCCTTCTGGAGCAGCCCATGGCCCGGGTGGCTGCCGCGCTCGGCGTGAGCAGCCTTGACGGGCACGTGCTTGGCCTTGGAGATGTGGTGGACGCGGCCCTTGCCTGGCGTGCCAGCGGTCACTGGATCGAGAAGGCGATTGCCTGGCTTGATGCCGGGTTCCCTGCTGCCAGGTACCAGGGCACCCTGCAGCGGCTGGCTGATGATGAGCGCGTCGGCCAGCGGGCCCGCCAGGCGGCAGCACGCATTCTCGCCCGCGAAGCCGTCGCCGAATAGGGGGCTGTGTTCCGCACCGGGCCGGCTGGCTGCCACGCAGCCGAGTTTGCCCCATAGCCGGTGGTCAGAGCGCTGTCGGCTACAGTCCTGCGGGGTGCGCGGGAAGCCAGTCATGGTACTGGCGCCGGGGCTGATCGCGCTGGCCTGGGGTTGCGGCGATGACGTCGGCGCCGCCGTCATAGGGATGGTAGAGCCAGCTCAGGTCACTGGTGATGATGACGCCTGCTGTGGCATGGTCGGCCACCAGGCGCAGGAGCCGGGGCAGGTCCTGACCGGGAAAGCGGGTGGCTGTCACCCACAGGTGCGTCCAAGTTTCCTCACCTGGGACGCTGTCGTCGGTGACGATGCTGGTCCAGTGATCGGCGGCGGGCAGAACCCGTGCAAGTTCCGGCTCGCGTGGCGCTGGCGCGGGGCCGTCGGACCACGATGCCGTGACGACGAGGAGGTCGCGTTCCGCTCCGGCGCTGTCGCGGGATAGCAGCTCAGCCAGCACGGTCAGGTGCCGGCGCAGGAGCTCGGTCTGCTCGCCCTCGTTGCCGGCGTAGCGCTTCGATCCGGGCAGGCTATGGAAGCGTACCCAGCGATCATGAAGGCGGGTTCGCAGCTCGTGCCCGATGGGTCGGCAGTTCCCCCAGGCCTCAGTCCACCGGGCAGTCAAGTCAGCAGCATCCACGCGACAACACTAGCCAGCGCGGAAAACCCGCTCATCTTTGAATCCGGGCAGGCCAGGCAATTACGCAAGGGCAGAAGACCGGAACGGCGAGCCTCGCACGCGCGCCGAACGGCGGCTACGCGCGCGGGCGACCTGGGGATTACGTGAGCGTCCGCAAGCCGACGGCTTTTGCCATCATCAGGCGTAGTCGGCGAGCTCCACCGCACCGTCGCCCGGGAGCAGATGGGCGGGCTCAGCCGGCAGGAGGATCTGACGTTCGACCTCGCCGATCTCGCCAACTTACCCGGGGCCGGGGCCGGGGCCAGCCAGTGATCAGGTCATCGGCTGAGCAGCGAGCACCTGCCGTGATCCGTTGCTCCACCTCGTCGGCCCGCTGCTCGCAGGGCACGAGAGCTTGCGGCCGGGAGTGACAGCCCGCCTGCATGGTCGGCTTGCCGTGACGGGCGGGGATGACGGCGGTCGCCGGGACGGGAGGCAGGCTCCTCCGTAGTCGCATTGGGCCGGCTGGGCGCGCCGGCTCTGTCTTCGCGGGCACTAAGGGCGGGGCCTGGTCGCTGCATCAGCTGTTGCATGCCGGCGAGCTCGCGGCGGAGCAGTCCGCCGGCATCTTCGCCTAGCGTCGGTGCCGCACGCGAGTGCCCGTCAGCGCGCGGCGGCGGGCTGGCATGTCCTGGCCGCCGCAGCGGGCAGCGTCGCTACCTGTACGGAGCTGATCGCCCAGTGCCCGGCGATCCGGGTCATCCCCCAGGTCGATATGGCGTACTGCTTGCTGAGGGGCGGCATGGAGGCCACGGCTCCAGTACGGGTGTCCCTCGTCGTGGCCTTGCTACTGTCGTCGCAAGTGGTGACTGCCGCGTCCGTGTCGCCGGAGATCGTGGCTCGGGTGCGGAAGAGCGTGTCCGTGCCGACCAGGACGAAGTGCTCCTCTGCCTCGGCCGACAGGAAGCGCTCGAGGTTGCTCACGGCGCTCCCCGTCACGTAGCTCCTTACCGGAGGCACCATTGCCAGCTCCTCGCCCGACTGGTCCCAGAGGATCGTGGCCGTGCGGAAGTCGGCTATGACCGCGGCCTGGGCTGGGTCGGCGGGCATGGCAGTCGCGAAGACCTGGGTGTACGGGCCGAGGGTGACCCTGCCCGGGGGCGCGCTTACGGTGGAGGGTGGCTGTCTCTCAGTGCCCGCGCCGGGGGCCTTCATCGCCTCGCCGGAGGAGGGCGCACCCGGTGAGCAGGCCACCACGAGGGCCAGGGCGGATGGCGCGAGCACTGCGAGGGCAGCCCTGCAGGGCAGGCGGCGTGCCATTGGCACCTCATTCAGTTCGGGAGGAGAACGCGTCCCAGGGCAGGCGGGCTGCGGCCGGGCACCGGTCCCTTTCGGGATAAGGCTACCGAATAGGGTGGGCTGCCTTCCGGTCTCCTGCCTTCCCAGCGTCGCTGAGATTGACCCCGGAGGCGCGGTGGCCAAGGCACCCGGGCTCAGCATGCTCGGCGAGTTGCGCAGGCTCAGTCCTGGCGGGCTTTGCCCGGCGGAAGGCCCGCGATGTCTCGCTGCCAGTCGAGCAGGCCATCGATCCAGTGCTGTCGTTCTGCGGGCACGGAGTCCCGGAAGCACGTCGCATGGCAGAAGAACTGCAGCCCTTGCAGGTTCAGTCCCGGCTGATCTCCGAAGGCCGCCTGAAACTCTCCGTCACGCATGGTGAGGAAGAGGAACGAGCCGCCGTCGTCCTGGCTGTCCGCGCGCCTGCCGCACCAGATGCACAGGGTGCCGCTCGACACCGATGGCTGGGGCACACCGTCATGGTAAGGCCCCGCGACGCCGCCGACATCCAGTCCCCGGTGCCCCGGTACCAAGCCTGAAGAGACCCGGCGGGCTCGGCTCGCACCCGGTGCGTAACGGGGCTGGCTGAGCGAGGATGCCGCCGATCCTGCCCAGGCGGGCCGGGCAGGGACCCGGGAGGACCGGCATTATCAGCGGCAGGCCCGGGCGCCTGCCGGCCTACCCATGTCGCCAGGCTGCGGCGCACGCCTCTACCCAGGTCGCCAGGTCGGGCACATTATCGATCGTGAGCAGCGAGTACGGCGGGGAGCCAGCCAGTGGCGTGACATCCGCGAGCGCGTGGTCTGGTGCGAAGAGAACAAGCCGGCCGTCGTCGCGATGGGCCAGCGTCAGGTTCCCGCTCGCTTCCCCGGCGACGGCGTACTACTCATCGGGGTTGACGGCAATTTCCAGGCCGTCGCCTTCCCATAGCCACGCATAGCCGGCCAGCACATCTGCGATCCGTACCCGCGCCGCATCAGCCGTGAGCACCTCGTCCTGGTTACTCCACCAGGTGGCGGGCCCGCGGAACCTTTCAACGATCCCGCCGCAGAGCGCCCAGAAGCTCTTATGCGCCCGCGGGACGGAGTCGTCGCCCGCGTCCCGGGGCGGGCGGCACAGCCATCCTCGCCGGTCGTCCGGTGAGCCCCATGCCAGCAACTCAAAAGCATCGCCCGCGACGCAGACGGGCGTGAGGGCCGCCGAGCCAAGCAGCGCGGACAGTTCAGGCAAATCGCCGGCCGACCCGCGGGCCCACGGCCGCGCCCCGCCCACCGCGACGCCGGGCCGGACAAACCAAGGAGCCTCGCACAGGAACTGGTCCCAGTCGCTCATGCCCCGATGATGGCAGGCTCACCTCCACCTGCCAGCCACGAAGCCGCCAATCCGCTCACCCATGACCAGGCGCTCGCGGCCGGCCTCAAGGAAGAGCGCAGATCACCCAACTCTGCGCCGACCACAGGCGGCTCCGTCCATACACGGACAGCCGCGCCTAACGGCGGATATTTCGCCTGCGTGTTGACCAGGGTGGTCTCAGGCGCGGCGGGCATAGGTCCGTATCGGTGGGCCGCAGGCCTGCCGGGTTCCGTCAGCTCTCAGCGGGTCTCGATCCCACCGCGTACGTGAATCTCATGCCAGCTGGTAATGCTGAGTCCCGTCGCCCGAGCAATGAGGCCGGAGAGCTTGGGTGAGCAATCATTACACGCTTGTGGCCTGTGGTGTCGGCCGCCGTGTAAAACCGGAAACAGGTAAGCGCAGGTCAGGCACTTGCACGCGTGTTCGGGGCCGCGAATCGAACTCCCACGCCCAGCCGACAAGGATCTGCCCAGGTTATCGAGCGGCCCCGCGGATGCCCTGCTCAGGGGGATCTTGATGACGATGGCGAGCTTCACGGGCCATTTTGGGTAGAAAACTTGGTAGACGACGTAGCCTCTTTGCGTGCTACTTAAGCCGTTACTGCTGAGACATCATTCCCTTGAACAGGCTAAACGCTGTACAGGAGGACGATGGCTGTCACGGGAACGCCAAAGTTAGCCGCGATGAAACAGTGACTTTAAAAACTGCTCTGACCAGGCGAAATAAAGAGCGGGCGACGGGAATCGAACCCGCATGACCAGCTTGGAAGGATCTATCCATACTACTTCGAGTATACGAGCGAAAGTCCTGCTCAGCAAGGGTTTTCGGTAATTCGAAGCCTGGTCTTAAGGCTGGCCTGGGTAGAAAATTTGGTAGAAAATCTGGATTCCGCAAAATCCGTGGCGCCCAGCGGAGACTGGTGCAGGAAAGTGCAGCGGGTCTCCGGCGGCTGCCTTTGCCGCCTGGACGCTTGTGTCCGCGGCGGGTCGTGCCTTCGCCCTGCCGGCAGTCTCGGAGATCGCCTGGCAGCATGCGGTCTCCTCATGGGAGACGTGAACGGACCTGTGCCGCGAACTCGCGGACTCCCGCATTGGCCAGGGCGTCGACGACGTCGCGGGGCGTCATCGGAGGGCGGCGCTTGCCTGCCGCGATGCGTGTGATCACGCCAAGGACCTCGTCCGGGAGCTCCCCGAAGAGGGCGCAGAGGTAATCGTCTGGGCTGGCCACAGATACTGTGCTGCTCCTGATGAAGTCGCAGCTGAAGTCCTTCTCGTTCCACGTGATCAGCGTTTCGACTTGCCCGGCGACTGCAGCCGCCATGTGGACGTTGTCGTCGGGGTCTGGCCCGTCGACCTCGGCGAGGAGTGGCTGGTAGCTCTCCGGCAGTATGCGGGTGTCGGCGAAGAAATCCCGGATGGTTGCGGTGATCGCGGCCGCTGCGTCAGGGGAGCGCCGGTGCTCTCGGACGATGACGCGCTCCCACTCGTCAAGCAGGGCGTCGGTCCACATCACGTCATGGATTCCGTCCTCGGTGAGGGCGAGCATGAGGTCCATGACGGAGAACGGGAATAGGACGTTCGTGTCGACGAATACTCTGGCCACGATCCGTAAGGATAAGTAGGGAAGGTCGGCCGTGGCGGCTATGTCGGCTATTCTGCGCCGTCCTTCCGCCCGTTGCTCCCGGCGGGCCTGGAAGGCCAGCACGTCTTCGAGCCTGATCCTCCGGTGGCGGCTGCCGGGCAGGAGCTCAGATGGGATGTCGCCCCGTTCGAGCAGTCGCGTGATGAACGGCCGGGACAGTCCCAGCAGTTCTGCTGCCTCGGCTGGCGTGAGGGTTACCTCAGCGGGGATGGCCATCACCGCGCGGCCAGCGGCCAGGCTGCTGGCGGCACTGACGACCAGGCGCAGGAGCGACTGGGGAAGGCTGATCTCCGTGCCGTCGGCGGTCCGCAGCACGAGCTCTCCGTCCCCTAGGTCCTCCCGGCCGCGGAGCCCGTCGAGAGCCTCGTGGTCTGCGGGGGCCGGGTCTATCCGGGTGGCCTGGCCAAGTACGCCCGTACGGGGCATCGCTCCTCCTGCTAACTTAACTGCAATAAGTGTAACCCACTATCCGGGCTCGGTGCCAGTTAACCCCGTCGGCTCGACCGCATAGCCCGGATTGGCCCGGCGCACCAGCGCCTTCGTCTTGGCCAGGTCAGACTGCGCAGCCCCGCGCATCGCCTGACGGATGTCACCATCGTGAACGCCAGCAGCGCTGTCTTCGCACCCATGCAGCCTTCAGGGATCGCCGATGTCGCACTTCATGCCCGGCCTATTGTGCCGTATGCACGGAATGTCGGCCCCGTGCCCGCGGTTTCCGCCGCGGACGCAGAGGAAGGTCGACCTCGGCGACCCGAAGACGCTCCGTGACCCGAGCTCTCCCTCGGCCTCTCAGGCCCTGCCGCGCTTGCTCGCCTGATGACCGCCATCGGTGAACGGGCTACCGGAGCCGGGAACGAGCCGGATGACTCTGACATCGACCCCAGGACTCCACCGGTCTCGAAATATCTACTGGAACTGCTATGCCGAACTAGGCGGGTCCGATATGCGATTCGGCGGTAATGAATATCCCTGCGGAAGGAAAGCATCACCTTTCCGCACGGTTGGCGTGAACCCGGTTATCCGGATAATATGAGTGATATACTTACTCCACTGGCGAATCTGCTCCTTTCGGCCAGACCTTCCGGAAGGGGATGCCGATGTAGCTCCTTCCTTGCGTTGTGCCAGGTGAGTCGGCATCGCACTAGGATCTGAAGCGGCCGTGCCCTAATCACGGGTGAACACCGCCTGCTCCTTGGTCTGGTCGGCTTGGACCCGCCATCCCGCCTGCCACCACGCACGAATTTGGGTTCTCGTGTCACCTCCGTTCGACCACCATGCTTGATGGATGTATGCCGACGGAGGCAGTGTTCCGACCAACTGCGCGATCTCACTGAAGGTCATGGCCAGTCGGTCGATCTGGGGTCCTGGTCAGCAAGGTACATCCCGGGGTTCGTATTTGCTCACCGCTCCCTCCTCGAAGGGTTTGATCGATTTCTTTCAATTTTCCAATGATCTCGGCGCCCGACTTCCCAAATTCCACTCTAGCTTCACCTGGATTAGCGTTACACCATGCTTTAACTTCGTCGAGCAGCTTCTTCTTAGCGGCCCGCTTTTCCCTCTGCGGCTTGGCGAGGGCCGCTTCTGCCTGGTCGGCGAAACGGGACGGGTAGTAGCGCTCGAAGTCGGGCTGGCTCCAGGTCGCGAAGTGATTGGGCGGCCAGTCCTTGTACTTGGCTCTGAGGTCGGCGACAACCTGCTGGCCAGTATCGTCACCATCGACCATGACCCATGCCCGGCCGCGGTACTGAGGTTCCAGGTGCGTGAAGAGGAAGAGGCGGCGGAAGTCTTCAAAGGTCGGCTCGACTTTGGATGTACCGCCTGCTGCCACCGTTCGCACGCGCGACAGTTCCGGAACAAACCATGGGATAAGGTAGCGGATAACGACCTCGGCGGATGACTCTTCCAAGATGAGCCAGCCATCCCAGAGGTCGAAGTCTGACAGTTCGTATCCGAGGCGGCGCAGGACGTCAATACGCGCCTCTACCGTTGGTTCCACTTCTCGGATGGTCGAGGTCGGGATCTGGTTCGGCTTGTAGTCCGACTCGAACTCGAAGACCTTGCTGTCCGGGGCAGCGCCAAGATAACGTGTCACGATATTGGAGTGGGTGGAGACGATGAACTGATTGGTTGCCGACTTCTCGACGATCACATTGAGCAGTGTCTTCAAGCCCTCAGGGTGTATGTCGTTCTCGGGTTCCTCGATGAGGAACAGGTTGCCGTCCGCCATGCAGAGATCGGTGATGAGGCCAAGCTGGCTAGAGACCCCCTCGCCCATCGATTCGATCGGGATATGGCCGAACCAGCCAACCGGGATGCCTGCCTGCTGTCCACGGCCATCCTCTGCGGCGTGAACGCTGATACGGAAGCCGAGCAGGGCCTTGCAGAGTTCATCGTACTCGGCCGCATGGATGTAATCGGGATTGGAAAGTCTTGCAACCTTTGAGACAAGGTAGCTGAGATTGGGCAGAACTGCGCGAGTACGATTGAGGTCGACTTCCCTGTCGAACTCGTAGACTTTTCGCTTCGAGAGGTAGGTGTATATGAAATTTTTCGGCTCTTGTGCTGGCAGCTGCTTTGGACTCCAATTTCTCCCAACGCCAGGGCTGGTCTGGAAAACCAACCCGCCACTGAGTGATAGCAAAAAGCTGATGGGCAGAGATGTGATGTCATCAGGAACGTCGTAATAGTATTGCAACTCCTCTGGCTTGCCCGTGAGGACCATGCTTACGCCGCCTTGCTGTTCGTTTAGCCGGACGTCGTTACTGCTGACAATCGCCCCTTGCTGCATGAGATGCACGGCGCGTATGAACGCTGACTTGCCGTGGTTATTCCGGCCTACCAGCACGTTAACCTGGCCGAGTGGCACGTCGCCAGAATCGGCAAAGCTTTTAAAGTTCACAACGCGGACACCCGCAACCTTCATCATGGACATATTATGTCACAATTGAAGGCCTGTTTGACTCTCAAAATGTGGACAAACAACCAGCCTCAAGCGTCATCGGTTACCGGGCTACATGGGTGTCAGCGTCAACTGGTCGAAGTGCGGATCGAGTGGCGTGAAGTTGTCTGCGCTCTCGCGCAGTTCATGGCTGGTGGCGTGCCGCCAGAAGACCACTCGGACCTTGAGGTCGCGTTCCTGCAGCGAACGTACGCACGGCATGTAGTCGGCGTCCCCGGCGACCAGGACTGCGGTATCGCCACGATCCGAATTCATGTACTGGAATGAGTCTTCCATCATCTTGGTGACGATGGTGCTGTCAACCTGCTTCTCCTTGTTTGACCGGTTGCGGTCAAACACCTCGACCTCGAAGCCTTCGTCCCGCGCTCGCTCCCATAGCGAGTCGTTGGGGGGCGGCTTGGACCCGACCAGGATGGAGCGCCCGACGTTAGTCCCTACAGGGCAGACCAGTTCGTAGAGGCGGCCGAAGTCGTAAGACCACGGCACGCAGATCCCACGCCTCGCGGCGTCGTTCAAATCCCGCGCGAGACCCTGCCTCACCGCCTGGATGCGCTGTCCTTCGATCCAGATGTTCGAGTTGTCCACGTAGGTGAACAGGACACTGCCTGGCGTGGGTGTCCACTGTGGAACTGAGGCCGCGCTCCTGTTCCGCGCCAAGATGCCGGCCAACTCAGTCGGCGTTGGTACGTTCATCGCCTTGCCTCCGCAGAAGCATCCCCGCCCGTAGCGGTCAAACGCCGCTCTACGGTCAGGGTACCTCCATTGGACGACATACGCGGCAGTGCTCTCGCCTGTCCGCCTGTCCGGGAAGGAACCATACTTTGAATTGTGGGTGTGCATCGGTGTGTGCGTCGCCCCACACCTTGGTGGGAGTTGACGTGGGATGATGTCGCCGGTGGGGCGCAGCGTTACGGGGAGCACCCTCTCTCCCCGCGACTCCCCGGTGGTCGAACTGGTTGGCCGGGAGCTGGTGCAGGGGAGTGCAGTGGGTCCGGTGCGCTGCTTCTGTGATGGCGTGCCGTAGGTGTCCTGGGGGTGCCGTGCCTTTGCTTTACGCTGGGGGGGGTATGGGGTGGGTGGTGCCCGGGAGTCGCGCTACCGGCGGCCGTATGCGGTGGCTGAGAGCCTTGACCTGCTGCACGGGCCGGAGTCTGGTACCGTTCGCCTGCCCGCGCACCTGGACTGGTCGGGTTACGCCGAGTATGACCTGGATGCCCCGGGCAGGATCGTCGATCTGTACCGTGCCGTCCTGATCGAGGCGGCCAGCCCGCAGGACCTGTATGAGTTCCTGGACGCGGGGATGCTGCGCCGGCTGTGGGCGCTGCTGTGGCTGCCTGCTCAGCTTCGCCGGGCCTGGGAGCAGAGGTTCCCGGTCCTGGCGGAGATCAGCCGGGTTACCGCGAGGGCTTAGAGCCCGGGATGGAGCCACGGCACGAGAGGATAGCGAAGGTGGCCCTCGCGGCCGGCGCCCGGTACGGGCTCGCGCTGGCTGGCGGTTACGCGGTCCAGGCGCACGGCATGGAAGCCCGCCCAAGCGGAGACGTTGACCTGTTCACCAGCTGGCAGCACCGCGATGAGTTCCCGGAACTGACTACTGCGGTCGTCGCGGCGCTTGAGTCGGCGGATATGCGACATCTGTCATCCAGCGGGCAGCGACGTTCATCCGGCTCATGGTGACCGACCCGTCAGACGGTGTGGCGGAGAAGGTCGAGTTGTCGGTGGACTGGCGCGCGCATGACCCCGTGCAACTTGATATCGGTCCTGTCCTGCATGCTGATGACGCCATCGCGAACAAGGTCTGTGCTCTGTTTGGCCGGGCGCTGCCCAGGGACTTCCTCGACGTTGATGTCGCGATCACGAGTGGCCGCTACTCCTGCAAGGAGCTCAGCCTCGACGGCCTAGCGCACAGACAGCTTTAACCCACACCCGCCCAGCCGGAAGCTAGCGAATATGCAGTACGCCCCGTCTGCATGGCTATGGTTAGCCTCACAAGGCAAGGCTGGATGGCGCGCGAGGGAGGTGACCACCACGATGCATGTAGAAGATCTGTGTTCTCATCTTCTCCTGCTGGGCAACAACCGCATCCTCGTGGTCGATAGCACCTCTGAGCGCGCCTACCTCGGTGCGTTGGATCGCCGCATCGGCGATCTGTCAGCTCGGAGCCGGGTTCTCTTTTCGGTCGCCCATGAACTTGCCCACCATGTACTAGTCGATGGACTTGACGAAGCTAACAACACAGGCATGGCCTCCGCCCTCAACGCCATCAACCTGGTACGAGGGTTGGTTCGGCCCATGGACTTGGGCTGGCTTACCTTCCCGACCGGGGATGCCGCGTCTCCCTTCACGGTCGCTACCCCCAAGTACATGGGCGACTCCGTGCCCCGCCTCCCGTTTTGGGTCACCCGCGACGTTGCCGGGATGCTGGCGGCACCCGGGCCTGATGCCAGCGGGGCGGCAGTCGACCCGACGACTACGAAGTCGCGACTCACTGTCAGAATCTCGGGTGCCACCGGGTCTCGGCTCACGAACGTGCGGGATGCACTGCTGCAGCTGATCAAAGCCTTCCTCGCCATGGCACACCTGTGCCTCCTGGAGATCGGGATGTTGCGCCGGGAACGGTCGCACATCCTCGCCCGCATCCTTGCCAGCGTCATCGGTCTTCCGTGCATCCGTGCCTTCGCCCTTATCATCATCGCCGTGTACCGGCACTACGGCCACCGGTCAGAACCCGACGACCACGCTTCCCTGCTCACCCGCCGTCATCTGGTGTCCATGGGGAGCTGCCCGCCGATCTAACGAGCATGGGCGTACCTCCCCGATCGATCAGGGAGCTACCCCCATGCTTGACCTACTTCGCCTGCTGGCGGAAGTTGGCGCTGCGGCCAACTGGATTGCCATCTTCATCGCGACAGTCATTGCCGTGTTCGTGTTGTATCTCGGGATCGCGCTGCGCGCCGTCTTGATCGCCAAGGACCCCGACCAGCAGAAGATCCGTTACCAGGTCTTCCGCGATCTCCTGGACTGGTTCGGCCGCTGGTGGCGTCGATGACCGCGACCACGATTCCCGCCCAGCCTCCGCGGCCAGGCCGCCCGCCCTGCTGCTCGCGAGAGCTGGCGATTCTCGTCATTGAGTTGCGGCACACCGGGCTCAGTTACGCGGGGATCAGTACCGAACTGAATGCGAAGCACATCCTGACGCCCCTGGGCAGCCCAACCTGGCAGAAGTCTCATGTTGACCGGCTCCTCCATGTCCGATGGGTACGGGAGATCATCGAGGAGTTGGGTCTCAGCTTCAACGCGGACTGCTAATTCATCCGAGTGTGGCCAGGCGGACTATGGCCGGAAGGGGAGTTCCCTCGCCGCTGCCCGCAGCGGAGAAAACTTTCCGAGAGAGTCTGCCTGGTCGGCGGCTCAGGCCAGAAGGCAGTGCAAATTCAGTCCTACGTGCCTGCCAGATAGGCAACGCGCAGGGGATGGGGGCATCATGGACAGCGTGAACCGCTGCCGTGTCTGGAACTTCGATGACTGACCTGACACTGTACGGCCGCCGGGTAGAGACGGTGTTCGAGTTGCTCGGCGAGGCCGAGGATGACATCACGTACTCGGTGGGCTGGGGGCTAGCTCAGAGCGAGGACTTTGCCCGGGCGCTGCTGGCGGAAGTCTATGGAGCCAACGTGTCGGCCGGAGAACTAACCGCAGTTCGGCTCCAAGAGGTCGACAAAGAGACTGGTCGTACTGACGTTGAGGTCGAGAGCGAGTGGCTACACCTCATCGTCGAGGCCAAGCGCGGCTGGCAGCTTCCCGGCTACGACCAGCTGGAACAGTACGCGAGACGCTTGAAGCCTGGGGAATCGCGCCGGAAGTGCATTCTTGTTGTTGCGGAGTGCGCGCCGTACTATCCGCTGGTGGCCACGATGCCAAAGGAGATTTACGGCATCTCGATCAGGTACCTGCCGTGGTCTCGTGTTGCAGCGTCGGTCAAGGAAACCGCGGACGCATGTCGGCGCCAGAGCGAGCGGCGGCTGCTGTTGGAGCTGCACCGCTACTTGCGGAGGTTGATGACCGTGCAGAGCACGACCTCGAACCTGGTCTACGTCGTGACGCTCGCGGACGAGCCGCTGGAGTGGTCGGAACTCACCTTTAAACAGATGGTGTACGAGCGCGATCGATACTTCCATCCGGTCGGGGGGCCAGGCGGCTGGCCGAAGACCCCGGTCAACTACCTCGGCTTCCGCTTCAGCGCCCACTTGCAGCGCATACAGCATGTCGAGAGCTACGAGGTGACAACCCGGCTTCATGACTACCTGCCAGAGATCGGCGAGGGCGAGGAAGAGATACCGTACTTTCTCTACTTTCTAGGGCCGCCCATCGAGCCGTCGGTGAAGATCCACATGGGCGCCATGCAGCGCAACATGCGGGCCTGGGCGGCACTGGATCTGCTGCTGACCGCTCAGACGATCTCCGAGGCACGCGACCTGACGAGAGCGCGCCATGAGGCTGCCGGAATCCCGTTCCCATAGTGCGACACTGCTAGCGGTTCGACGCTCGTCAGGCTCCGAGGTAGGTGCACCCGTGATTCGGGTGCACCTACCTCGGTGAGGTCGTGGCGTGGTGCACCGTTGACCGAGTTGGGTCGGTCAGGCGTCATACAGCGTTCTGATGCGAGCCTGGTTCGCGGCGAAGTCCTCGAGGCCCACGCGTGCTCGGCGTTCGTCAACATGCGCGAAGTCGACAATCGGGAACGGTTCAGAATGGTGGTTCACCATATGAAACTGTGTTCCGTAAAGCTGGGGGTTGTCTTCCATAATGAGCACGCGGTCTTCGAGAAAGGCGATATCGGCCGGGAGCACGTCACCCTCCGGTGCTGCTTTCGTGAGGCCTAGGCAGTGTTTCATAAAGGCACAATTCGCCGTGCGTGCTGGACGAGGAGCCACGCGGCTGTCGATGCTTCCGCGCCAACCTTAGGGATGCTGGGCCAACCGATCTCCGCCATGATCTTCTGCATGCGAGCAGTGTGCCGCTGGTCTACGGCAGCATCCCAGGCCTCTGGGTAATTCCTGGCTATGGTGCACATCTCTTGATCGGTGCTTGCCATCGCCTTGAGGTCGTCGGAAATTGCGGCATGCAACACTGTGCTCATGGGATCATAATAGCCTGAGTAAATGACATCGCCAAGCGAAGCAAGAGGTAAGGGCAAGAGAACAAGAACGGCTTCGAGGGTGGTCGCAGGAGCGGGCAATTGATGCGCCAGCAAACTTCCACGACCATACCCTCTGCGAAGCGCTACGTCCTGAAGGTATACGGCAGCCGAGCGAGGCTCCCAGCCACGATTGCCGGCAATGGGTCGGATCGGTCATTCACGGGGACCACGGAGTCCAGTTCACCTCCTAGTACTCCAGCCGTAGATCGTTATCCTGCCTGGTCTTGGGCTGCTTGCCGCCGGTAGTGGCAGGTCTTGGCGCGATGCTGGTGGCGGCGGCGCCATGCGGACCAGTGGAGCTGGTGGGAAGCGT
>Ga0335072_10007566_pt1 | contig 15808 bp, 15 predicted proteins | sample Lox_Sample_21_FD_206725 | JGI IMG/M metagenome (GOLD analysis project Ga0335072, IMG submission 206725) | Soil microbial communities from Loxahatchee National Wildlife Refuge, Florida, United States - Lox_Sample_2.1 | ecosystem: Environmental > Terrestrial > Soil > Wetlands | place: USA... | reverse complement strand
TCAACATGTTCTTCGAGGTCGTCTTAGTATATAGGCCTGGTGAGTAGAGCACTGGGCTTCCAAACGAAGCATATAGCCTGTCTAGAGGTTTTTACACAATTAGCAAACTCCTAATTTGTGTAATTATGGTTAGAAGGAGACATAGGGGATTGCTTGTAGCCATTGACAAAGCTGTTCTTTTACCCAGTGAGATATCAGATCGCAGAGAAGGAACCAGTCGCTCATTTCAAAACACAGCTCTTTCGGTATAGGGTGGTACGAGGGGGCAGTTGAATCGGTCTATGCATATCTTGCGGCAAATGTTTTACGAACAGAGCATATACGTATATGCATCATAGATATCAAGATTCATTACCCGCACAATAGATCTAACTTGGGAGTGAGCAGAATCATAGTTCAGCGGATGGATGAAGAAATGTTGCAGCCGTTGATGGAATCGCGTGCAACGTCGCCTTGACCAATAAATCGCGGCGGGGTGATTTGCCGTCATCGACAGAATGTGTTTTAGAATCCAATAGAAATCCGGCCTCAACCACCACCTCGAAACTGCCCCTCCTTGTATTTTTACGCTCTTCCATCGCCCTAGAATAACATTCTACCACTTCGGCAATTCTCCAAATCATATCGTATAAACGTGCAACGACACAATGAGCCGAGAACGCCCTTTGCGAGGCGGTTGTTCCTGCGGCAGAAACACTTACATCATTGAAGTCCCTCCAGACGCCACAGAAGTCGCCCAAGTCTTCTTCGACCGCAGTACCACCCACCGTAAGTGCCCCAGGCCCCGCGCACCTCCGCCCCACACTTTAAAGATTTCACCTCTAAGTGCTAACAGCCGTAGGGCGAACCCAAGCGTCTCCCCTCTCGGCATGGCTCCGCGTCCCGCTCGCCTGGTACCATTCCACGACCTACGCGTTCTTCGACGACGAAACGCATAGTGCTATTAGGCGTGTATATACGAGTCCGAGGGAGAGGGATGCGAAGAGGCATTTTTGTGGCTTTTGTGGAACGCCATTGAGTTATTGGAGTGAGAGTCCGCCGAGCGAGGCCGATTATATATCGCTCACGTTGGGAAGCTTGGAGGGGAACGATTTGAGGGATTTGGATGAGTTGGGGCTTTTGCCTGAAGGGGCATTGGAGGAGTGGGAGGTTGAGGAGAAGGCAGGGGGAGAAGCCCCGACGTCCACGACGGTCATTGGGGGCGAGGGGCAACATGCGGAGAGCCTTGGAGTTGTGCCGTGGTTTGAGACGATGTTGCAGGGAAGTAGGTTAGGGAGGGTGAAGAGGAGTAGGGGAAAGAGGCAGACGCAGGATGGAAGGGTGAGGATGGAGTGGGAGATTGTGGAGTTGCTGCCTGATGATAATGCGGAGGGCGGTACGCAGGGTACGGGGAAGAGGAAGCTTGGGGATGTGGAGCAGCATAATGCGGTTACGGATGAGGGGCAATGATGATTGGCCTGGCCCGTCGATGATTTACGACTCTTATGATGCTTATGAAGGGAGGAGGCTCCTACGAATGCCGTAGCTTGGATGGAGGTGTGCAAATGGGAATATTTGGATATTCCTCAATGTCAGTGGGCTGGCTTCGTTGCATAAGGAGTTCGGGATTAAGACTTCTACTTTCATGTATGCGTTATCACAATCTAATAAAATAGATTCACTATCATGAACCTCACCGTGAAGGTAATTCAAGAGAGCCAAGGAGCCTCTGCTGGAGAGAGAAGAGCGTACACGGCTGTTGGCCTAGATGCTACACGCAAAGGATCCTGAGAGAGAAGAGTCCATTGCGGCCCATCGTTAAAGTGTTTATCTTCTATCGAACGGTCGCCAATGTTGAGAAACCGTTGCCGTCATGCGTTGTTAATCTCAAAAACCGTTGTCATTCCAAGAACTGCTGTCATCTCGACAGGGCCATTGTCATTGCTATACAACCTTCGTTATTGCCGCAAAGGATTAGATGTTAGAGCCCATGCTTTGGCCGTGCCGTGCCGTACCAGCCGCTTCACGTGGGCAGAGAGCGAGCAACTTCAACCGGTTTGCAGGCCCGCCATTCCGCCGCCTTCATCCATCACCCGGCACGCAATTCGCCCGCCATGCCACCAGCACAATACGATGATGCGGAAAATCATGAGCTCTTCCGTTTGGAGTGTCTCTCGGTGGTCACGGTCCGAATTGATGCTTGGCCTTTGCTATATCTCAATGCCACCTAACTAATTCTGCAGGACTGATCTATTTATCTCCAGCCAACCCCTCATTGTATCAAGCTTTGTTGTCCCACTGACAGAGCCATAGGATCAGGACTGTCTCGTGTACACCTTTCATAACATCATTGTAAAGCTCCACAATGTCGAAAGCCGTCCTTCCGAAAGACTTTCTCTGGGGCTTCGCAACAGCCAGGTAATTCTTGTTCCGATGCAAGATGGAACTGTGCTAATCATCAGTGGTTTAGCTACCAGATTGAAGGCGCCGCAGAACAAGATGGCCGTGGACCGTCAATCTGGGACGTCTTCTGCAAGACTCCAGGCAAGATTGCTGATGGCAGCTCAGGCGATGTAGCATGCGACTCCTACAATCGAACTGCGCAAGACATCGAACTCCTGAGACTCACAGGCGCCAAAGCCTACAGATTCTCTATTTCATGGTCACGAGTGATCCCAATCGGTGGACGCAACGATCCAATCAATCAGAAGGGTCTACAATTCTACGTTAAGTTCGTTGATGATCTGCTGGCGGCGGGAATTACGCCAATGATTACGCTTTTCCATTGGGATCTCCCTGATGGACTACACAAGAGATATGGCGGTATGCTGAATAGGGAGGAATTTCCAAAGGACTTTGCTCATTATGCTAAGATTGTCTTTGAGGCAATACCGAAGTGTAAGCACTGGATTACGTTCAATGAGCCGTGGTGCTCTGCTATCTTAGGGTACAATACTGGATTCTTCGCTCCGGGCCGGACCAGCGATAGATCAAAAAGCAAGGAGGGGGATAGCGCTCGCGAGTGCTGGATTGTGGGGCACAACATTCTTCTTGCTCATGGCTCTGCTGTGAAGGTATACCGTGAGCAATTCAAGCCAAAAGATGGCGGTGAGATTGGCATTACTTTGAATGGTAGGTAGCGGTGCTGCCTTGCTTTCACGATAGCTGATCTAACCGGAGTAGGCGATGCTACATATCCCTGGGACCCCAATGATCCAGAAGACATCGAAGCATGCGATCGAAAGATCGAATTTGCTATCTCCTGGTTCGCAGACCCTGTTTACTTCGGCCACTACCCCGACTCCATGCGTAAGCAACTCGGCGACAGGCTTCCCGAGTTCACGCCCAAAGAAGAAGCGCTTGTCAAGGGAAGCAACGATTTCTACGGTATGAACCATTACACTGCCAATTATATCAAGCACAAGCCAACACCTCCCGACGAGAATGATTTCCTTGGCAATCTCGAGACGCTCTTCTACAGCAAATCGGGCGACTGCATCGGCCCCGAAACGCAATCCTTTTGGCTTCGTCCCCACCCACCCGGCTTCCGCCAGCTCCTGAAATGGCTCTCCGACCGATACGGGCATCCCAAGATATATGTGACCGAGAACGGAACCTCCATAAAAGGCGAAAACGATCTTTCCCGCGAAGAGATCCTCAATGATGAATTCCGGGCAGAATATTTCAGGACATACATCGCAGTAATGGCCGAGAGCGTAGAGATGGATGGCGTAGATGTCAGGTCATATATGGCATGGAGTCTGCTTGACAATTTCGAGTGGGCGGAAGGCTATGAGACGCGCTTTGGAGTCACATTTGTGGATTACGAAGGCGGGCAGAAGAGGTATCCGAAGAAGAGCGCGATGGTGCTGGCCCCAATTTTTGAGGAGCTGATTAAAAAGTAGTAGATGGGTAATTTACGGAATGGCATGTGCTGTTCACGAGCTCGTTCATTCAAGTCATTGTGGATATGATGTTTGAGAATCGAGAAATTCATCCCTTGGCAGAATGAATTTCTCAGCAGGCCTAGCCCAACCAAGGGCTTCCTTAAGCATAGAATCTTGATTTGCGAACTCTATAAAAGCACCTCACAGGGCTTGTCAAACTCCTTTTTGTACCGTGAAAATAGTTGCATACAGATCATCTGTTTCCGATGGCTTTGTGGACTGCGGATCCGTTCGGGTTGCAGAAGCTGTGTACTAACCTTGTGATCCAGTTGGTAACCGATACCTTCCACTTCCTTTAGCTCTATCTGGGGAAAAAACAGTCCTCGTCCGATCTCGTCTCGGATTATAATGGGAATTTACGTGAACCATTTAGGGCATGTCCATGTACATGGTTTTGGAACTCCATTCAAGGTCCTCTCGCTCTGATTTCTAAGCTGAGGTGTGTACAATTACGAACAAGGGCCTCGCATTGGCGTCCTCAGGGGTTTTGCAAACAGCCACGAAATAAGGTACGGCCAGTGGCATCAGTACTAGTTAGTGATTGACTGATATACGATAGGCCGGCTTACACGCTAATGCACGTTGTCGGTTGCAAGACATAAAACGCCGACATACGAACAGGATCGTCAGCCTTACATCGATTCAATCTTACCATTCCTTATCCTCATCCATATTCATATTACTTTCTCTCTTCTTTTCTATTTCCTCCCCAACTTCCCTCCAAACACGTTTGCAATCTTCATGATATTCAGCATTTCCCGTTAGCTGCCTCCTCTTCAACATGTTCTTCTATATTGCTCTTGCTTTGCTTGGCGTTGTTCTGTACCAAGCTTTCAGTAGCTACCAGTCTCTACAACGGAATATAGCCATTGCCAAGGATTCTGGTCTCCCATACGTAGTCCTCCGTATGTGGCTATTTCTTCATTATATCAGCCGAAATACTAATTTTGTTAAGCATTTCCAACCCTTGGCGTCGTCTGGGCGCAAGTGTGTACCAGGATTATATATCCGATACTAAAGGACTTACCATACTTCAAGGACGCTCTCTGGGTACCGTAAGCCGTCCATTCCCAGCTCAAGACCTGCTCTGAAAGTGCAGTAGATTTCTCAATGTAGACCATAACTGGATATTCCTTCAGAAATACACCGACCAGATTGGCAACGGCGATATGTATCTGCTTGTTAGTCCTTACAATTTCTTCTTCACCTCGAGCAATGCGGAAGTCAATTTGCAAATTGCTACACGCCGCACAGAATTCGAAAAGCCAATCGAGGATTACGCAGTTGTGAATCATTTTGGAAAGAATATGCTGAGCAGTGAAGGTGCGGATTGGAAGAGGCAGCGTAAGATGGTTGCGCCAGCCTTCTCGGAGAGAAGCAATGGTTTTGTATGGGAGCAGAGTTTGCAGCAAGCACAGAGCATGTTGACATATTGGTCCACACTTGAAGGGAACACTGTCGATGAAATGAATATTGGTAATACCCAAAACGATACTGCCAACTTAGCTTTGCATGTTATTTGTGGAGCGGGGTTTGGCATACCACAACTCTGGCCTCATGAAGATGAGTCCATCTTAGGGAGCAGACGGGTTCCAGGCTTCAACACTACGAAACTCTCCGGGAATCATAAGATGAATTTCAAGGAATCACTGAGGAAGACGACCGGAATAGAAATCGTTTGGTTGACCGTGTTACCGAGGTGGCTCATAAGTAAGTAGAACTCTCCTTCTCTTGTAGCTCAACTAATGCATTGTTAGGGAGGTCTCCATTCAAATTACACAAGACGCTACTAGCTGCATATGACGAGTGTCAGCAGTATTTCAGAGAACTTTTTGAGTATAGAAGGCTCGTAAAGAAACTCAATATTGAAGACAACGAAGAGGGAGTGATGGATCTCATGGGTTAGTATCATCCTAAAAACCAGTTAGGAAGACTAATTTGTTCCAGGTCCACTTGTCAAAGCCTCAGAGAACGCGGAAAAGGCTACGTACGCTGAAAAGAGCGGCAAGGCAATACCTGATGGGGTGCTTTCAGAGGAAGAAATCATGGGCAACTCCTTCATCTTCATTTTCGCCGGCCATGAAACATCCGCAGGAACCCTACATTATGCCATGATCCACCTCGCCATGCACCCCACTATCCAAGCACACCTCCAGAGCGACATCGACAGCATAGTTGGCTCACGCCCCCCCTCAGAATGGTCCTACACCGTCGACCTCCGCAATCTCTACAACAGCATGGTGGGCGCCGTCCTGAACGAAACCCTACGCGTCACGCCCGTTGTCGTCCGCAGCCCCAAAGTCAATCGCGGTGGCCCAAAACAGTTCACCATCGACGGCCGCACGGCCACCCTCCCGGGAAACGGCACCTACATCCATCTCGACGTCATCGGCAGCAACTACAACCCGCGCCACTTCCCTACTAAGCCCTCGAAAATAACCCCCGGAAAAACAGACATCGCCGAATTCGTCCCAGAGCGCTGGCTCACTAACAAACCAAACGGCAACATCAACTGCACCGCAACCAGCAGCACCAAATCCAACTCCGCCGCCGCAGCCAACGGAGGAGTGATCGACGGCCTCGAAAACGCCTCCTTCGAAGCAGCCGGCTCGCTCTTCCGCCCCCAAAAGGGCGCGTGGATCCCCTTCGCCGACGGCGCGCGCGCCTGCCCCGGGCGACGCTTCGTGCAGGTCGAGATCACGGCGGTGCTGGCGGTGATATTCAGGCTATACACAGTCGAACTCGACGTGCGGCGCCTCAAGACTGAGAGATATCCGGACGGGATAGGCGACGAACGGCTTGCGGGGATGACAGGGGATGAGAAGAGAGGGGTTTATGAGAAGGCTAAAGACAGGGCTTGGGAGCGGGTTAGGGCGGCAGTGCCGACTATTAGTTTGAGGATGGAGGGAGAGGGAGTACCTCTGAGGTTTGTGCGGAGGGGGAGGGAGCGGTTTGGAGGGTTGGATCTTTAGTTTCGTGTTTGGGGAGGTGGTGATAGTGTTAGGTTGGTATTGGAATTTGAGGATCTGTATATGATATAATAGCGTGAGGTATCTTTAGATTCTTGAGGTTTAAATGGTAGACTAAATAACTATTGATAATTTATACACTTGAGAACCTGCTTGCAAGTATAGCCTTTCCTGTCCTTGCGTTCCTTTCCTCCTTGTCTTGACCTGCGATTAGTTTAACATTCTAGAAATGCACACGCTTGAGAAGGCTGCACACAAATAAAGTTGTCCCACCTCCTCTGGTCTCGTTGTAGGATCATTATTCGTACCATACTAGTCACTGTTCTGTTAATGATATAGCCAGGAAGTCATGTGTCACAGTTATAGCGACTCTTTGAGCCGCCGCCTCAAGAAACCTACAGCTCTGATCATGATAACAGTTGAGACTCGCACTTTGGTGTTTCCAGTTCAGGTTCCTCTCATCACGGCTTCAGTCCGGACTCGTACTAGTGACTCCCAGTTATAGTTCCAAATCCTACCACAGGGTGGCATGTCACACCCGTAGCTCCTTTCTTCCCTTCTCAGCGCTTAATCGTGTCAGCAATTCTCCAATCTTGCTAAAACTGATCGGCTTGGTGAGGAAATCGTCAAAGCCACTCTCCTCAGCTTCATCTCTATCCCTTCGACTGGCGAGACCCGTTAAGGCGACGATGTAAGCATGCGTTTGTTTTCGAGGCTCCGTTTCTTCAAGTCTCTCCTCCCACGTTGAAGCCACCTGCGTCGAACTTACTTCAGAGCCTTCTTCACTCAAGCTAGGCCCCCTGGCAGCATTCTCTGCTCCCATGGCGTTCTCTTCGATCTCGCTTGCCTCGCGATGCTTCAAGCTCTTTTCAAAGACTCTAATCAGTCTTGTGGCCTCGAAGCCGTCCATGTCGGGCATGGAGAGATCCATCAGGATAATGTCAAATGGAGTCTTGGCCTGGCGGACTGCTGCAACTGCTTCAACTCCATTGCGCGCTGTCACAACTATGTCATTCGGTCGTTTGATGAGGTATCGATGGAGGAGTTGCAGGTTGAGAATGTTGTCGTCGACGGCAAGTACACGTAGGGATGTGTCGTTTTCGATTTGGGGGGAGAGCATGCCAGGCGTAAAAGTTTGATTCGGCGACTCTTGGGAGGTTGGCTGGGCAATTGATAGAGACTGCATATTTTGTAAGGCTTGGGCGGCGCCCGTTTCCCCGTGGTTGGTGATGGTCGTTGTGGTGCTATCTGGTATTTGAAGAGGTTCTGGCTTGATGATAACATCAGAGGCAGGCCTGACGGGGAGGACCCCGAGGACTTCGTCGTTTTCAGTATTGGCAAGGCCGACATAATCTGACACGCTTTGCTTTGTGCTTGACATTGGTGTCGAACTTCCCGATGATGGTGTTGAGATTGACGGCTGCTCACTCCCCTTGAATGGAACTTCGAGCGTAGCGTTCTGAACATTTTCAAACACTGACCGGTTCTTAAAAAGTGATAGAACCGCTCTTGCCAACTTATAGGGACCAGTAGGGTTCCAGATACTTTCGACACTGGCTTTATCCAAACACGATTTGCGATCTTGAACACAAGTCATACCGTCACGTATCAGTAGTACTCGATTGATTTTCGTTTGTGATGATAGGTATGGCCTGAGATACTCGCCGTCCTTCTCCCCAATGATGAGGTCTACATTTGCTAATATGGGGCGATCTTCTGGATCGATTATCGTAAATCCGAACCATGTGGAAAAGTATTTTTCGATACACTGCCATTTAGGCCCAATGCAGGCTTGCCCATCGGTAGTTTTTGGATTATCGCGTAAGATAGCAACGCTCTTTCCATATGCAATTTTTTGCACGGCCTCAACGCACTTTTGTGCTTCTAGCGAGCCATATACTTCGATGTCTGATCGTATCGTCGAACAACAGTTGATGTTGGAGTCACCTCTCTCCAATGGAAGGTTGACCTCAACATTTGTTCCTTTACCTAATTCGCTGCGGATATGGATCATCCCTCCGAGCTGATTGACTATACTCCAGCTGCATAATGTTAGCTTCGCATGCGAAGGGTTTGTGAGTAGACATACACAATGGAAAGACCAAGCCCAATGCCAGGCGAAAAACTATCTTCTTGGGCAAAAGGAGTGTATAGTTTCCGCTCCATGTATTCAGTAGACATACCCCGGCCAGAGTCAATAATCCTCATTACCAAGACGTGCTGGCATGAAGTTTCTGCTGTTGCAGGATCCACATCCTCAACTTCATGAATCCGTAGCTGTACCAAAATAAATCCCTTATCAGTATACTTATTAGCGTTGCCAAAAATGTTCATAATGATTCGCCGGATTGCACCTTGAGCAATTAGCATGTTGTGCATCGTATTGATATTATGCTCTCACCCGATTGGATGCGATATTTCCAATTTCTATGCTCAAAATCCAAAATGATATGCACTTGAGAATCATGCGAGTGACCTGACGTGAAGCTAACAGGCTTATGAGGAGAACTTGACTCAGTTATGCCTGTAAATTCATTTGCTGCCATCATGCCATAAATAATCTCTTCACAGAGAATTGCGACATCACTGCACTGATATAGCTCATTTGATAGAGATCCTATGTAGAAGCAGGTCAATTTAAAGCACTTGAAACTTTGGCAAAGAATTACCTGTCTCTAGACCTTTCTTCTCGAAGGAATTTATCTTGCTATAATCAAGGACATGGTTTATTGTATCCTAACCATTATAAGTTATGTCTCATTTGAGCCATGGTAGTCTTACCAGAAGTGTTGAACCACAATTTTGAATGGTGGAGATGAACTCCGTTTGCATGGCATCAAGCTTGGAGTCTCGGAGAAACTCTGTACTCGCGAGTATGCCATGTAAAGGGCTTCGAAACTCATCTGCAGCCTGTTAGTGTCGGAAAAGAAGATCAACTGTTACACATACGAGATATGCTGCTGATAAAGTCCGACTTCATCTTATTTGCCGTGATGGCTTCCAAGCGGCTGATCTCAACCATCATTGAGTTCGTGAACGCCGACAGGTAAGCAATTTCGGGATCAACTGAAAATACAGGTACAGCTGAACAACTCCAGACAAAGCATCCTGCATACCATCTGTCTGTGATTGACGTAAGCATAGATCGTTCTATTACCGAGAAGTACTTACTTCCACCAGCATCCCAGAGGGGGAGAAAGATGATCTGACGAGCATTCTCGAAGACTCTTGAAAGCAGATCTGCTTCTGTCCTCTGCCTTGTCATGTCGAATTGGGCCCTGGATCTCCTCTTTCCAGATGGAGTTGGAGTTTGGCCGTCATAGATTTCATCAACTTGTTCAATAGAGGAGAAATAGCCTTCATCGTCAATATACCAAATGTTACCCTTTGGGTAAGTACTGATAAGATTCTGCAATGTCTTCCCGTCTGGCGTTTTCGTGGATGGGCTCCACCCAGCATTATCCGACACTGACATCGCGAGGACCTTTGCTGGCTGATATTGATCATTGAATGACCGAACCTGACCAGGAGAGCTTCCACCCCTTGCCGTAGCACCTGCTGATGTGAGAGCCGGAACACCAAGTTCGGAACCAAACATCGTCTTACTTTCAGCGCTGAATGAGTCTTCAGGTTCTGCTCCGGTATATATATTTAGATCAAAATAGTCATTCGCAACGCCAGGATCTTTAGAACCTAAAGCAGTATCGAGAAACAACACACCGCCACTGGTGAGTTCCAGAGATTCTCGAAGGATATCAGCGGCGTCATCAAGAGTTAATTTGATCTGATCCAGGACCTTTGATGAGGGACTTTTGCTGGTCTCGTCATCTCCCTCTCCAACTCGAGCAGATCTATCTGGGAGGTCCTGTACCAGGACTGGCGAGCGTGGAGGTTCAGGAGTTGAATTTTTTCGGACTGAGCTATTTTTGCGGGAAGTCTCGGAGGCGTCGGAATTCTCCAGATCTGCTTCTGTGACCTGCGAAGTGGTCTCAAGAAAATTGGCGATGCCTTTACTCATAACGGCAACACGTCGTCTTTCTGCAGCTTCCCTTTTCGTTTCTAGGTGTCTCATCACATTAGACGCCGCTTCAAACAGAACTATAAAGCCTGAGTCATCTTAAGGCAAAGGAGGGAGGGTCATGAGCTGGTGGGGTGTACAAACATTTCCTTTGGTCAAGAGTCAGACCTTCTGGTCGAGGTCTATCATCAAACATGAAGAAAGAGCCAATATTGACGCCATGGTCAGTAGTAATTGGCGTGCCGGCATAGAAACGATATGCCATAATGGAGCCATCAACAACGGGGAGATGGGCAAACCGTTCATCTTCTCGTAAATCCTTAACAATAAAGCATGGGTACTTCTCGGCAGCACAATCAATTGCAAGAGTGTTCTATTTCGATGTCACAACGGGGTCTATAATTGAGGCAGGGGTTAATATATACCTCACAGAGCCCTCCAGGAGTAGGGATGTTGTTGCATCCGAACCAGGAACGGTCTAATGAGAGTTCATCTGTATGATCTTTGCCTTGGCGAGAAGCACCGGCCAGAAAGTACTGGGTAGTACGGTCGATGAGACTCGTGGAGGTCAGTATTAGTAGAGTTTACCGTGATCATATTCTTACCTCACCATAGTCCGGACCCCCCGGAGCCGCCAAAGCACAGTCTCGGCAAAGGCATCGAGTGCCCCATCACTGGTAATGGTCGCCTTAAGACTCTCGTTCGGATTAGGAGACGTGCTGTTGTAGAAGGGTTCAAAGAACCTTAAAATTAGGTATAGGTTAGCGACTCTGCATTCAGACATGATGCTCTTGTCGGAACCAAGAGACTTACTTCCGGAGCTCGAGGGCGCGTTGGCTGGCCGTTTTGTCTACCGATTCGTCTCCACATGCTGTCGTATGATTATGCATGGTGGGAGTTAACGGTGGATGCAATTGGAGGGGAAGCAATTTGATAATCACTCATGTGGATAGGAGAAAATTACGGGATGGAATAAAGATCATCGTGATGATGGACTCTTTGATAGGGACCTGGTAGGAAGATGCAGTCTTGTTACCTTAGTGCCCGTTATTAATATATATGAAGTAGAAGGAAAGGCCGCTTGCAGCGTGGGAGGAAGATGCCGGAGATACGAACGGCTCAGGGCTATGTGCGTTCAGGGACTCGGCTCCAGTGCTGGTTGCCGACGCCAAAAGGGTCTGGACCGCGCCCATTGAGTCCACAGGAAGGCGATACGGCCTTATGCCCTTCCAATCGGCGATTCTCCAGGCGCTCGCTTCGGATCACTACTGTACATCCGCCCCCTCGCCAGTTATTGCTTGCTTTTGCTGTGCTGGCATCAATATATTAACAGCCCCATGTCCCCGGTTTGAGATACGACACAGCCTCCTCAATGACTAGCCTACCTGGTCTTACATAAAATGGCGCACTGCTTTCGAACTCAAAGGTTCCGATTTAGTTCGCGATCATGAGCCCTACGGCTAGGGTAATAATATGTTATGCATTCGCGTCTATAAAACTGCTTCCTAGCCTTCCAGGCTGTCTACAAAGTATGCAGTATGTGTACCAGAACTAAACAAACTCCATGCAGCCCGCGATGTCCTAGCGAATCTTGGCACAACTACATCTATTCCAACCGAGCAATCCAAACGCTCACAATTTAAGCCCATTCACCAAATCCAATGCGCCTTCGACAGCCGATTCCAAACTGGCCATCCTCTCCTTCAGTCCCTTGTTCTCCGCCCGGAGGAGGCCAACAGTATCCCACGCTACACTTGCCTGTCCACCACGACAATTGCGACAGCCTTCGTCGGCCATGCCGAGCTCATTGTCTTCGTCCTTTTCTTTACTTGTCTGAGACTCATTATCTGGAGTGGCGGAAATGCCCTTCAGGATCTTTTGGAATGTGCTCCTTTGTTGGACTGGTTTTGGCCTTTCTACGCCCCTCTTTGGGCTTATATTGACCACCTTCGCGAAGACAGCCTGGCCCATCTCGGGAGTGCTGATTTCCGACACACTGGCGAGGCTCGGGCTCATACTTCTAGAGAATACGCTCTCTGCACCACCGCTTTCATCATCGGACTCAAAACTTGTCTCTGAGTTGATAGTCCCACTACTATGCCGCCATGGACGGCGCCTCCGCTGTGAGTCGACGTCCAAGTCTTCCGAATGAGGGGAGAGTTCTTCAGATGGCGAGGTTGTATGTGTTCTGATCAAATTGATACTCTTCTCCCGCGCTTCCTTCTCCTCTGCTCTAGCCTGCCTCTCCCTGTTTAACTCCTCAATAACGTTCTTCATTTCTTCGTCGTGAGCCATAACGCGCTGGGCCATATCCTCAAGCTGCATCTTCAAATGCTGGGCCCGCGTTTCTGCCTCCTCAAGTTCTTCGGCCTGCGCTTCCTTCTCCCCTGCCAATTCATGTAGAGATATGGTGCGAATTTTATATGCAGTTTGAAGTTTGGTGAGGAGACCTTCAGCGTTGGCAAGGAGATTTTTGAATGCTGAAGGAGAGAATGGGTCATTATCCCCGGTAGGAAATAGGGCGCTTCGTATATCGAGGGTGAGAAGTTCGTCGGAGAGTTCGGCAGGAATCTGATGCTGTGTCGAGGCAGGTGTCTTTGGGGAGAAGAAGGCAAAACGAGATGTCGATGCAGTGGAGGCTTTCGTAGGTGGTTGTTGTGCAATGTCTAAAGTGGGGACCGTAGGTCGTTTGCGTAACTTAGCTATCCCACGATCTGGCGACGTAGCGCGGGACGACTCGGAGGGAGGCGACATAACTATTGGGTCTTCTAAATCATTAATTGGCACTCCGACTGCGACGGGCTCGGAGGTGCCACTGAACCACCCACTAAGACCTCCTCTAGATTTGTCTGCAATTTTAATTTGACCGTCCCTGTCACCCGTAAGAGTAGGCATAAAATCCAAATCCAGTCTCTCTTTGACAGGTGAGCGTTGCGGTGATCTTTGAGGACTTGCAGAGTTTGTGCGAGATGTTCGAAATGGTAGTAATGCTGTCAACGAGCGTTGGTGTGTACGTGGCTGTCGAGGTGTGGCAGGCTCATCGTCGTATGAAAATTGAGTATTTCTTCCGAATGCTCTGTCAGTGAGCGTCGCAGGTGCTAGAGGGGCAATCAGATCTTCGAGCTTGTTTTGGTTATGGCCCGAATTCTCCTCGTTGAAATAGTCCTCTGCCCATACTTTCTGTAACGATGATGATCTAGAGTCTTCTAGCACGAATGAGGAGAGTGTGCGTCGGTGCGCTCCTGCTTTCGGCAAAACAGAAGATGCGAAGTCGAGCATGACTTGAGAATGGGACCTTTGTAGTCTTTTAGGCAGAGAGTTTCTGTCAATGCGTCCTAGCTGAACGATCCGTTCCTAAAACTATTGGAGGGTCGGATTCATGCGTTTCAGCTCCGCTATCATGTGAAAATCGTCCTCTAGGTGGAATCTTTTGAAAAGCGAAGATATAGCACGTGGTTGGATGTAACAATATAAGATTGAAGGATCCTCAAAAGGATCCTACCGAACGGGTCGCTCTTGAGCTTCGAGTTGTTCGTGATGATGGCAGTGGTTCTGTGCGGGGTGTTTCGCGATAAGCAATGCCGTGCAGTGCATGAACACTACTGAACAAAAGTGTCACGGCCTCGTGCACGTACTTTCGTAAATTATAAGTGTTCGATTTCTTAACAGAAGTAATAGAAATGCGTATGAATTGAACAATCAAGAAGGTCAGATTCGGGAAATTATAATATGAATTCTTCTGCGAGGCTGAAATTTGCTGGTGGCTGGGTCTGTGTTCGCGGCCCTGATTTATCTAGGTGGCAGGGACGCATGGATTGTTCAACTACTCAGTGCGGGCATGAACTTAACTCAGCATTCGTTCTAAGCATAAATATCATACTACTCTTATCATCGAACCACTTCAACCTTCCGTATAACACTTGACTTCTATACCATCTTACATTTTACATCTTTCATCCCTTTGATCTATTATGGTGTTCAGCTTGTCTGTTTGGATGCTCGTTCCAAATGACCCAATCACAGCTGTTACGGCTCTGTACCTGCATATTCGTCAATTCTCTGTAGAAGCCCCAGCCTTGTCAAGTATGAATTTATGTATAAAGAGACCTTTGCCATGCATCCTCTGACCATAAAATTCCCTGCAGAGAGGGTGACAAGGCAGAGAAAGAGCCAATCCAAAGAATGAATATGGCACAATCATCTCCAAAAGAATATACCTACCATTTGGAAGATTCCAAGCCGATTCTGTTTGACTTGTATACCCCAGAATCCTACTCTCCGACAACCAACACTTACAAGACCTTGATCTTGTATCACGGCGGTGGCCTCGTGTCTGCAAATCGTCGTATAATACCGACGACTGTCGTGAGCTCCATCCGCGAGAAAAATTGGCTAGTCATTTCTCCCGACTACCATCTATTGCCCGAATCAGGACTTCAAGACATTCGCAATGATGCGGAAGCTCTTGAGAATTGGCTGCTGAAGTGCCACGAAGAGATAGGGGTAGACCTTGAAAATGTGGCCATTGGGGGGGCTAGTTCCGGTAAATGGCCTTCACGTTGGAGAGCAAGAGAAGTCTTCCTATTTCACACGACAGTACTAATCATATACAGGCTCATTCGTCGCCATACTTTCATGCACAACCTGGAAATCTATTCGTCCTAAATCATTTCTCAACCTATACGGCATGATAGATACCACCTCCACCTGGTACAACACCCCCAAAGACCCTCAAGCAGCAGTCTTCGGCGGTAAGGTCCCCTTATGGATGGTCAATGAGAAGAACTATCAAAATTTCCTCGACCCAGGGCATCCACGCATCTGGGATGACCAAGCAAATCCCATGGACATTATGGGCCGACCAGGACTCTTCCTCTCGTTATTGAAAGAAGGTA
>Ga0335072_10007565_pt1 | contig 15813 bp, 11 predicted proteins | sample Lox_Sample_21_FD_206725 | JGI IMG/M metagenome (GOLD analysis project Ga0335072, IMG submission 206725) | Soil microbial communities from Loxahatchee National Wildlife Refuge, Florida, United States - Lox_Sample_2.1 | ecosystem: Environmental > Terrestrial > Soil > Wetlands | place: USA... | reverse complement strand
GCGAGCACCGGAACGACACCGAGCAGAATGACTTTGCCGGTCGAGGAGAGCTCACGATCGAGGCCGCGGTCAGCCGGTTTGGTGGTGTGATACCACCGATGCGCCCAGACCCAGAGAATGGCGAGGCCGAGAACCGAGCAGAAGTATTGCAGGACCCGGCAATAGCGAGGATATCCCCAGCCTGGAATGTAAAGCGTGTGTCTCAGAAACGACCAGTGGTCATAGAGCCAGCTGTTCGGATGGGTGAACGAGTCCCAGATGATATGCGTGGCGATGCCGACGAGAATCGACAGAAGAATGAGGGCAAATCGCGCAAAGGGAAAGAATTCGAATTGACCGAGATAGGGGATGAGGCGCTGCTGCACGGAATCGGATAAAGCGAGAACCAGCGGGGCCTTTACACAACGATGAAAGAGCCACAGGACGACGAGGGCGGCCGGAAGGGTGAAGAGGGCGATGCCGCGCAGCGTGTGGCTGAATGGGCCATGGGGAGCCATGCGAAGAAAGAACTCAAAATCGGGCGCGAAAGTTCCGATGACGAGAGCTGAGGGAATGAGCCACGTGCGGCGGAACGGGAGGGCCGCAGCCGCATGGGATAGCGTAAAAGGCACACTCCCATTATCAACGGAACTGTTAAGCCTGTGCGAATGGGGCTGCCATGGCGTGCGGTAAAACGGGACGAACAAGGCCGGCGCCCGCCGCGATATGATGACTGCGCGATGTGAGGACGCGATGGTTCCTTGGTGGAAGAGGCTGCTGATCTCGCTGGTCGGCTGGATTGTGGGTGCCGTCCTGGGCGCCGCGGTGATGGTGATTCAGGCGCTCATCACCGATCCGCCGCCGTTGGCTCGCGCAGGGGAGTCGCTGGTGGGATTCGCGTCGCTAGCGCCGCTCTTCGCTTTGGTCAGCCTTCCCGGATGGTTGGTTGCGCTTCCACTCGTGGTTGCGGCGCGAAGCCTTTGCCGCTGGCGCTTCTGGGCGTGGCTGGCGGCGGGGACGGCAATCGGACCGGCGCTGTGGCTGCTCTGGGCGCCGATCGCATCGAAGGGGAAGATCGATGTGACTTCAATGCCGTCGCAGTGTTTCGTGATTTCGTTCCTGGGATCGCTGATCTATCTGCGATTGCTGCTGCGAGCGCAAGGGAGGGCGGCAAAGCGGGCGCGCGCGATGGAACTGCAAGGCTCAACGGCTTCGTAATCTCTGCTTCGCTCGAGGGCTCCGTCCGGAAGGACGGTAGACGGAGGTTTGTGCTTTCCCATGTCCGAACGCTCGGACCTGGGGCGCCTAGAATCTTGCCGAACGGGGGGAATGTGATTTGAACTGTACTTGCGGCGCGGCCCTCAGGAGGACAGGTCCTCGGACGGCGCGGGTTCGTGATGTTCCTCGTGCTTCTTGGGCAGCAGCGATTCGAGAAGCAGCAGGCACGCGCCGGTGACGATGGCGGAGTCGGCAATGTTGAAGTCGGGCCAATGGTAGGTGAAGATGTGGACCTCGATGAAATCGACCACCGAGCCGTAAAGGAAGCGGTCGTGAAGGTTGCCGAGAGCTCCGGCGAGGATGAGCGAGAGCGAGAACGTTGTTAATGTGAAGCGATCGCCGAGACGGACGAGGGCGACCAGCACGACCAGCGCCGCAATGAGCGAGAAGCCGATGAGCACCCAGCGGACGGTGTTGGGCGAGGCGCTGTCCGCGAAGAGCGAGAAGGCCGCACCGTCGTTCGTCCAATGGGTGATGCGCAGAACTCGGGGGATGATGGGGATGGCTCCGCCAAGGTGCACATGGGCCGCGACCCACACCTTGGTGAAGCGGTCGAGGGCGATGACCACGAGCGAGATGGCGAGCAGCAAGGGGAGTCGACGACCACTCCAGCGACGAGGACCTGTCGCTGGGGTCTCCGGATGATTCGGCGGGAGGGTCACTCTGCGGCTCCGTCGAGCTGCGGGGGATCGATTCCCATTTCTTTGAGCGCGTGGTGGCAGCGCGTGCAGACATTCTGCCAGATGCCGTAGGACGCGACCGCGGGCATGAAGTTCCAGCAACGCGCGCACTTGTGGCCGGCGGCGGGCAGCGCCTTAACCGCGAAAGAATCGCCTCTGACGACACGGACCTGAGATACGTTGATGAACTCTTTCAGGCCGGAGGCGTGGCGCTGCAAGAGGCCAAGCTGTTCCCCCGATGCCGTGATTTCGATGTCGGCTTCGAGCGCCTTGCCGATGCGTTTCTCTTTGCGCTCTTCCTCGAGCCCGCGCAGCGCGGCATCGCGCACTGCGAAGAGCTGCTTCCATTCTTCGAGCAGTCGCCCGGGATCTTCTGAAAAGACTTCTTCGGGCGCGGGAAACAGCGCCAGGTGCACGCTGGCTTCGCGCCCTTCGACCTGCGGCAGATACTCCCACACCTCGTCAGCGGTGAAGCTGAGGATGGGCGCGGTGAGGCGGACGAGCGCTTCGGTGATCTTCCACAGCACGGTCTGCGCGGAGCGGCGCGCCAGGCTCGAAGGCGCAAAGGTGTACATGCGGTCCTTGAGCACGTCGAGATAGAAAGAGCTCAGGTCGACGATGGCGAACTCGTTCACTGCGTGATAGACGCGGTGGAACTCGAAAGCGGCATACCAGCCGAGGATCTTCTCCGTGAGGTCGCGAGTGCGGGCGAGCATGTAGCGGTCGAGCGGCTGAAGCTCGCTTTCGTCCACCTGGTCGCGCGCCGGATCGAACCCGTGCAGGTTGCCGAGCAGAAAGCGGAAGGTGTTGCGCAGCTTCTTGTAGATCTCGGCGCAGCGTGCCATGAGGTTTTCGCTGGCGGCCATGTCTTCGCGGAAATCGACGGATGCGACCCAGAGGCGGACGATCTCGCCGCCCATGCGCTCCGCTATGTCGACGGGATCGACGCCGTTGCCGAGGGACTTGGACATGGCGCGGCCCTGCTCGTCGAGGGTCCAGCCGGCGGTGGCGCAATTTGAGTAGGGTGCGATGCCACGCAGCGCGACCGAAGTGAGCAGCGAGGAGTGGAACCAGCCGCGGTGCTGATCGCCGCCCTCGAGATAGAGCACCTCAACGGGCTTTCCGGGATGTTGAAAGGCCGTGTATTGCTCCTTGAGGTCGGGATCGGACTCGGCGACGGCGAACCAGCTCGTGCCGGAGTCGAACCAGACGTCGAGGATGTCGGTTTCGCGGCGGAATTCGCTGCCACCGCAGTAAGCGCAAGCAGCATTTGCAGGCAGCAGCGCATCGGCTTTGTCGGTGTGCCAGGCCTCGGCCCCTTCGTTTTCAAAAAGCTGCACGATGGCCCGGTTCAGCGCGGCATCGAGAATGGGCTTATTGCAGCCTTCGCATAGAAACACAGCGATGGGCACGCCCCAGATGCGCTGGCGGCTGATGCACCAGTCGGGGCGAGTGGCGATCATGTTGGTGATGCGCTCTTTGCCCCAGGCCGGGTCCCAGACCACTTTGTCGATCTCTTCGATGGCCAGCTGGCGGAACGTAGTTTCCGTGCCGTCGGCGCGTTCCATCGGCGTTTCGAGCGAGATGAACCACTGCTCGGTGGCGCGGAAGATGACGGGGTTGTGGCAGCGCCAGCAGTGCGGATAGGAGTGCTTGAGGTCAGAGACGGAAAGCAGCGCTCCTGATTCCTGGAGCATGGCGACGATGATGGGGTTGGCCTCCCAGATCGTTTTGCCTTCAAAGGCGGGCAGCACAGCGAGGGGCCAGGCCGCGGGGTCGACCGACAGGCGTCCGCCCGCGTCAACGCGGGTGGTTGCATCGAGGCCGTAGCGCTGGCCGGTATAGAAGTCGTCTGCACCATGCGAGGGCGCGGTGTGGACGGCGCCGGTGCCGGCGTCGGCGGTGACGTAAGTGGCGAGCACGCCGAGAATGGAGCGATTGAGGAACGGGTGCTGGAAGGTGACCTGCTCGAGCACACTGCCTTTGAAACGCGCGATCTCGGTCGCGTTGTGCAGGTGACAGGCGGAGATGACGGAGGGGGCGAGCTCGGCGGCAACGATATAGACGAATCCCGTGCTTTCGGTCTGTTTCTGCGCGCGATCGGGCAAAGATGGGGCACCCGATTCGGCGGATCGGGCCTCCTCCGCAGCCGATCCCGAGGGAGCTTTCGGTGCGGGCGGGACGTCGAGTGCGACGTAGTCAAAGTCGGGATGGAAGGCGACGGCGAGCGATGCCGGAAGCGTCCAGGGGGTTGTGGTCCAGATGATGGTGGAGACGTCGCGGCCAGCAAGCTCGGGCGCGATGGCCGCCGGATCGGAAGTGAGCCGGTAGCGCACGTAGATCGACGGGCTGGTGTGCTCCTCGTACTCGACTTCGGCCTCGGCCAGGGCTGTGCGGTCGTGCGTGCACCAGTAAACCGGCTTGAGGCCGCGATAGATAAAGCCCTTCTCCAGGAAGCCGAAGAAGGCCTCGAGGGTGCGGGCCTCGTAGTCGCGGGCCATAGTTTTGTACGGCTTTTGCCAGCGTCCAAAGCAGCCAATGCGCTCGAATTGCGTGGTTTGCAGGTCGACGTAGGTTTGCGCGTAGGCCCGGCACGCATCCAACACCTCGGGTGCGGGCATCTCAAGTTTTTTGCGGCCAAGCTGTTCGTCAACCTTGATCTCGATAGGCAGGCCGTGGCAATCGTAGCCGGGAACGTAGGGCGAATCGAATCCGGCCATGGTCTTGGACTTGACGACGAAGTCCTTTAGACCCTTGTTGAGGGCGTGGCCGAGATGGATGGGGCCGTTGGCGTAAGGAGGGCCATCGTGGAGAATGTAGGCGGGACGGCCGGCACAGGCCTGGCGAAGCCTGGCGTAGAGATCGAGCGAGGCCCAGCGAGCCAGCCGAAGAGGTTCATTCTGCGGCAGGTTGGCCTTCATGGGGAAATCGGTTTGAGGCAGGGTGAGAGTCGCCTTCAATGCCGGCGCTGGGGACATCGTAACTCCATGAGCCGATTCAGGATCGTGCTTGGTATTGTGAGTCTGAAGTTCGACGAAGAGCTACCGCAGATCCCTTGCCATCTTCCGTCGCATCGGAAGGCGCTCAGAATGACAACTGTTGTGAAGGCGCGACGTTCAAATTCAGCACACTTGCTTAGTGTAAATGTACGAAGGAGAAAAATTCGGTAACAACTGGGAAGTGGTATCGTCTATTGTTTATGGGATTCGAGACTTGCCCGAGAACTGAGATTCTGGAGATCCAAGGCCGGAAGACGGAGCGGCAACCCCAGGCAGGTTGAGGTGGGTTAACGGGCCGGGCCGAGACAAGACCGGGCAGAGTCGAGCATAATGGAGAGATGGGTTTGGAAGCGGGGAATCCCCACCCCGCACGGCCCCCTCTGCAGAGAGCCGGCAGCACCTATGGCAGAAGAAACAACGCTCATACCGACCTCGGACGCGGAAGCGGCGGCGGCTTATCTCGAAAAGCACGAGTTTGACGGGTTTCTGGGCAACGCATTCGACGAGAAGCCGATCTGGAAAGAGCTCTTCGAGAACGTGCACGATGTCTTCTTTCCACCGAAACTGCCCCCACTGAAGCTGACTTCCACGCCGATCCCCGTGCCGGACCGGATGAAGGTGAAAGCCAACCCCTGGGCGATCGGAATTTCGACTGCGCTGAACGGCGCGCTTCTAGCCGCGCTGCTGGCGTTCGGCGTCGCAAAGGTCGTTCAGAAGATCGAGCAGAAGAACGACGTGACGCCGATCGACGTCGGGGATTTCAAGATGATTGGGCCAAAGGGCCCGCGAGCGGGCGGCGGCGGCGGCGGCGGGGATCACAGCCTGGTGGATCCGATCAAGGGCAGGCTGCCGAAGAAATCGCCCGATCCGATTACGCCTCCGCAGGTGCAGACGGTCGATAAGCCAAAGCTTGCGATCGAGCCGGCAATCAACGTACAGGAAAACCTGAAGCTGCCCGATAACCCGAACCTTCCGACGCTGGGCGTGACGAAATCGGCGAATGTGCAGCTGGCCTCGAACGGACAGGGCAGCGGAACAGGAATTGGCACGGGACTGGGCGGCGGCATTGGCTCGGGTACGGGCAACGGATACGGGCCGGGAACTGGCGGCAATGCCGGCGGAGGCCTGTACCGGGTCGGCGGCGGCATCTCGGCGCCGGTGGCGCTGAACCAGGTGGAAGCCGAGTTCAGTGACGAGGCGCGACGGGCGAAGTATCAGGGCGTATGCCTGATCTCGCTGATCGTAGACGCGAATGGGAACCCGCAGAATCCGCGGGTGATTCGCACCCTGGGCATGGGGCTGGACGAGAAGGCGCTGGAAGCGGTGCGGAAGTACCGGTTCAAGCCGGCCATGAAAGATGGACACATTCCCGTGCCAGTGATGATCACGGTCGAAGTGAATTTCAGGCTGTACTGATTCCTAACCGGTTTTGAGCATTAGAGCGGAGCGCGATCGCGTTCCGCTTTTTTGTTGGCGGCGCACGAGTCTGAAAAATCGCGTCCTGTAGCATCGGGAAAGGCCCGAGTGAAGCGGGGAGGAAGAGATCAATGAAACAGCCGGCGGCGCGGTGCGCATGGGCGGAGAACGACGCCTTGATGCGCGCCTATCACGACGAGGAGTGGGGCGTGCCGGAGCAGGACGCGCGGGCGCTGTGGGAACAGCTCATGCTGGAGGGATTCCAGGCGGGGTTGGCGTGGATCGTGGTGCTACGCAAGCGCGAGGCTTTTCGCAAGGTGTTCCGGCATTTCGATCCGGCCAAGGTGGCGCGATTCGGCGAGAAGGAAATCTCCAAGATGCTCGAGGATCCGGGAATTATCCGCTCGCGGGCAAAGATCAAGGCGACGATTGCCGGTGCGCGCATTTATCTCGACATGCAGGCGAAGGGGATGGATTTTGGGCAGTGGGCTTGGAACTTCGTCGACGGAAAGCCGATTCAGAATGCGAGTCCGGTACCTGCATCGACACCCTTGGCGGAGAAGATTTCGAAGGAACTGCGACAGCGCGGGTTCAAATTCGTCGGGCCGGTGATCGTCTATGCGTGGATGCAGGCGGCGGGACTGGTAAATGACCACTCGGACCAATGCTTTCGGCGCGCAGTGTGCGCGAACAAGGGTAAGCTGACCTAGTTCCTACTAGGGCCTGTTAACACTAGTGGGATAGATGGCGTTGCTGGCGAAAACTGCGCCAGACGCGGCGGAGCCCGAAGGGTTTGGTGGCTCCAAGGCAGTGTGCGCGAACAAGGGTAAGCTGACCTAGTTCCTACTAGGGCCTGTTAACACTAGTGGGATAGATGGCGCTGCTGGCGAAAATTGCGCCAGACGCGGCGGAGCCCGAAGGCTTTGGTGACTCCAAGGTCGAGGGCGACAACAAAGTATGGCGCAATTTTCGCAGCAACCCGAAGGGACGGGGCCCGTTTTTCCGATTTCGTTGTCGTTCGTCGCTAGCAGACGCCCGGTATGCGTCGCTCCTCTCTTCTAGAACTCGAAAAAACCGGCTCCCGTCGCCGCCATTCCAGTAGGGTTAACAGGCCCTAATTGACAACGTGACGTGCGGGCCCGGCGCCGCAGTGCGGTGCATGCGGTGTGGTGTGCATCACTGTGCGGCAGGGGCAGCGCGAGCTATGCCATAAGCGAGCGGTGGTGTCCGCGCGGGCCGGGGGTGGGAGTGGATGGGCAGTGAGCGCACCAGTTGCCGGCGGGAGTTTTTGAGGAATTGTTTCGCCCAGGCGCTGGTTTTGACCTCGGGCGGCGCCGCGGACGCCCTGATCGGCGCAGAAAAGACCGGCGAGCCATCCATTTCCCGCGTTTCGATTGCGAGCGACGCTCTCCTGCGCGGCGCAGCGACCCAACAAGGACAAGCGGGCACGCGGAAACCGGGCGGAAATGTCGATTCGGCGCGTGTGCTGGCGCTTCTCGACCACGCCGTGGGCGGGCTGGCGTCATCGGGCGATCCCGCATCCGCGTGGGCGCGAGTGGCACGGCCGGAGCAGCAGGTTGCCATCAAGGTGAACACGCTGGGCGGGCGCGGGCTGTCGAGCAACGTCGTGCTGGTGGAGGCGATCTGCGAGCGGTTGCAGACGGCGGGAATCCGTGCGCAAGACATCGTGGTGTGGGACCGGAGTACCGAGGAACTGGAGCGCGCAGGATTCCGGATTCGTACCGGTGGGAACGCAGTGCAGTGTTACGGCACAGACCGGGTGGGATATGAGGAAGAGCTGGTGTCGTATGGGAGCGTGGGCAGCCAGCTCTCGCGCATCCTGACCCGGCATTGCGATGTGCTGATCAACGTGCCGGTGCTGAAGGATCACGATGGAGCGGGCGTGTCGATCGCGCTCAAGAACATGTACGGCGTGATCCATAACCCGAACAAGTATCACCCCAACGGCTGCGATCCCTATGTGGCCGACGTGAACATGCTGGCCGAAATCAGAAGCAAGCTGCGCCTGCATATCTGCGATGCAACGGCGGCGTGCTTTGAGGGCGGGCCGGCATTCAAGCCCGAGTTTACCTGGCAGCCCAATGCGCTGATGGTGGCCGAGGATCCTGTGGCACTGGACCAGGTGGGTTGGGAGACGGTCGAGCGCAAGCGCGCCGAAGAGGGATTGAAAACGATCGCGGCCGATGGCCGGGCGCCGCGCTATATTGCGACGGCGGCAGACAAGGACCATCGGCTGGGCACCGACGACCGGAAGCGGATCCGGATTGTAGAGACGCGCGTGGCCTGAAGGAGGCGCGCCATGGAAATCGCTGCTCTTTCACCAGTGGAGCATCACCCGTTGCAAGCAGGTGCGGATCCCGGCGCAAGTGGGCCTGGGCTGGGCGTGTCCGGCGAGGGATCGACGGCGCTGAACCGGCGATCGTTTTTGATGTGCGCGGCGGGGGCGGGAATTGCGGGCGGGCTGAATTGCCTGGCGCAGCCGCTGGCTCCGGCGCGGAGCGGGGCGCCCGGCGAAGACGATGCGCAATTCGTTGCCGAGGCGCGCTTTTATGAGAAGCAGCCCAACAAAAAGATCAAGTGTAAGCTCTGCCCACGCGAGTGCGCAGTGGGCGACAAGGAGCGCGGCTACTGCGGCGTTCGCGAGAATCGCGACGGTGTCTACTACACGCTGGTGCACTCGCGGGTGTGCGCGGCGCACGTGGACCCGGTGGAGAAGAAGCCGCTGTTCCACTACCTGCCGGGGTCGCAGGCGTTCTCGCTGGCCACGGCGGGTTGCAACGTGAACTGCAAATTTTGCCAGAACTGGGATATTTCGCAGGCTCGGCCGGAGCAGATTCCGGCCGATTACATTCCGCCGAAGATGGTGGCGGAGCTGGCGGCGAAGTGGCGGTGCCCGACGATCGCCTACACATACAGCGAGCCGGTGATCTTCAGCGAGTTCCTGATGGACGCGGCCGATGCCGGGCACGAGGCAGGGATTCGCAGCGTGGTGGTGTCGAACGGATTCATTCAGGACGAAGCGCTGCGCGCGGCGTACGGGAAGATGGACGCGGTGAAGATTGATCTGAAAGCGTTCACCGACTCGTTCTACCAGAAGGTGGTGACGGGCCAATTGAAGCCGGTGCTGGATACGCTGGTGACGCTGCGCAAGATGGGCAAGTGGACCGAGATTGTCTACCTGATGGTGCCCACGCTGAACGACAGCGATGCCGAACTGAGCGGGCTGGCGCGGTGGGTGAAAGAGAATCTCGGCACCGACGTGCCTCTGCACTTTACGCAGTTCCATCCCGACTACTTGCTTAAGAATCTGCCCATCACGCCGGTGCCGACGCTGGAGCGGGCGAGGCAGATGGCGCTGGCCGAGGGCCTGCACTTTGTGTACATCGGCAATGTGCCGGGGCATCCGGCGCAGAATACCTATTGCCCGAAGTGCCAGCGGGTGCTGGTGGAACGCGTCGGATTCGAGATCCGGCAGATGCTCATCCGCAAAGGTGCATGCCCGTATTGCAAGCAGGCGATTCCGGGCGTGTGGCATACGTGAGCGAATGCGAGAGGGACTGCGCATGAAGCTGGGATTGCAATTGGGAAGGTGCTGTATGGCTGGCCTGATGATGACCGGTGTGGAATGCGCGCCGCACAGCCAAGTGCGCGGTGCGGAGATTGAAAAAGTGCGCGACGCGGGAGTGGCGGGAAGTTTCTATCCCGCCGATCCGGCCGCTTTGACGGCTATGATGGACGCGATGCTGGCGCAGGTTACGCTGCCGCCGATCAACGGGCAGATTCTGGCGGTGGTGGCGCCGCACGCGGGATATCCGTATTCGGGACCGGTGGCGGCCTACACCTATGCGGCGCTGAAGGGCCACAAGTATGCGCGGGTGGTGGTGATCGCGCCCTCGCACTATGAAGCTTTCGATTTCTCGTCGGTCTACGATGGTGACGGTTACGCGACTCCGCTGGGGACAGTGCCGGTGGACAGGGAATTTTCGGCGAAGCTGGCGAAGATGGATGCGACGATCCACCTTTCGGAACGCGGGCACAAGGCGACGCCGGCCGGCGCGGAGCACGCGCTGGAGGTGCAGCTGCCGTGGCTGCAGCATGTTCTCGGCGACTTCAAGCTCGTGCCGGTGGTCATGGGCGACCAAAGCTATGAAAGCAGCCGCGCGTTGGGCGTGTCGCTGGCCAAGCTGCTATTGCACAACGAAAAGGCGCATGGGCATGGGGGATCGCAGGAACCGCCGGACGACACACTGATCGTGGCCAGCTCCGACATGTCGCACTATCACACGTATGACGACGCCGAGAAGATCGACCGCAAGACGCTGAATGCGATCCAGGCTTACGACTACCTGAGCATGTCGCGCAACTTTGAGACGCGCGTGTGGGAAGCCTGCGGGGGCGGGCCGATTGTGGCCGCGATGATCGCCGCCGAGCGCATGGGCGCCAACCAGGCGCAGGTGCTCAAGTATGAGAACAGCGGCGACACGTCAGGCATCCGCTCGCGCGTCGTCGGCTATGGCTCAGACGTGTTTGTTAAGGCTCCGGGCGGCAAGGCGGCCGAGGCAGCCTATGCGTTGACCGATCACGAAAAAGAGGAGCTGCTGGCGCTGGCGCGCAAGTCGGTGGAGCACGCGGTGGAGAAGCACGAGGCATTGCCCACGGAAGCCAGCACGGACGCGGTGCTGAACCAGGAGCAGGGCGCGTTTGTGACGCTGACCGAAGACGGCAGTCTGCGGGGCTGCGTGGGATTCACCGCAGCGTTTGAGCCGCTCTACCTGGCGGTGCGGGATGCGGCGGCCAATGCGGCATTGAATGACCCGCGATTCCGGCCGGTGGCCGTGTGGGAGCTGCCCAAGCTCGAGTATGAGATCTCAGTGCTATCACCGATGCGGCACATTCTGGATGCGCAGGAAGTGGTGGTCGGCGAGCACGGCCTGCTAATGAAGCGCGGCAATCGCGAGGGGTTGTTGCTGCCGCAGGTTGCCGTGGAGCAGGGATGGGACCGCGTGCGGTTTCTCGAGGGAACCTGCTCCAAGGCGGGCCTGCCGGAGGGTTGCTGGAGGGACGAGGATACGGATATCTTCCGGTTCACGGCGGTGGTGTTCGGCCGGCATAAGTAAGCTCAGCCAGAATCAGATTTGAGACCATCCCGTGCGAAGCTGCTACCGGCTGGATCAATGGCCCGGGTGATTCCGGGAGGTTCGCGCCGGAGAGAAGGCCGGATCGGATCAATGCATGTGCGGTGGCGATCGAGAGAAGATGTCGAGCCGCAGACACTAAAGCCGCTTAGAACCCATTTTCGGCGTCTTTCGGCACGACTGAAGTCGTGCCCTCACCCTCTGCGCCCGTCGCAAGGTCTTTGTGGTGGCCAGCTGGGACATGCCGCTTCAAAGCCGCATTTGCAAAATCAGTTGTAGCTCGAAGCGAAGCTAGGCGCGAGCGGGCTTGACGAACAGAAGGAGAACCGCCGGCGCGAGGCACATGACCGTGCTTACCCACGACGTGTTCCAGAAACCGAAAAGAGGAATCAGAAACGCCGAGAGCAGAAGTGCGCCGGCGCAGCCGCCGACAAGGTCGAGGGCATACAGTGCCCCCGAACCTGGCTGTGTAGTTTTTGCGCGCTGAAATATGGCCGAAGCGAGCGGGAACTGAAACCCACCGGGAATTCCACACAGGAGCGCGAGAGCAGGGAATGCGGCCGTGGCGATCAGCGAAGCGCCTGCGGCGTGCGGAGTGCGGGCGAAAAGGTCAGCCAGAACCAGCAACAGCGGCGCAGCGGCGGCAAGCAAGAACTGATTCAGTGCCGAAATTCGAGTGAGTGTGCCGTCGCGGCAGGAGCGGGCACGCCCGATGCCGAGCCAGCTCCCCAGTGCGATTCCGGTCATGAGCATGCCGATGAGCATGGCGAGCGCATGGTAGACATAGCCGAAGATGGACTGAAAGGCGAGCAGCAGCAGGATCTGAACAGTCATGAGCGCGTAGCCGGTTGCGATGGCCGACCAGGCTGCTGCGCCGCGAGCGCGCCTGCGGGGAAGGGCGACGCCGGCGAGAAGCAGAGCGAACGAACATGCGGCGATTCCCGCAAGTAGAGCGGAGAAGCGAATACGGACTGCGCTCTCCATCAGATGCGGGGAATCGAACCGAAACTGCGCACTCCAGAGCGCGGCGGCCAAGAAGTATGCCGCGGGATGAAAGTCGCGATTGATGGGTGTAGCGGGCAGCGGATGCAGCAAGTCGTGGATCTGCTCCATGCGATCGGGCATCATGCGATATTGGATGAAATCGTCTCGGACGTAGCTTGTGTGGAGACCGCGGCCGCGCAGCCTGGCGATGAGGAGCTGCGAGTCTTCAGTGAGCACGCCGGGCTGGGTAGCGGCGAACAGATGGAGGATGTTGCCGGGAACGACCGCGACCGAAGGGAACACCGATTGAAGCGTGTGATGGATGCAGCGCAGATAGGAGGCGAGCTCGGGGCCGACGGAATCTTCGGACGAGGTGATCTCGAGCGCCAGCACTCCGCCCGGCGCGAGGCGGCTGCGAGCCAAGGTGAAGAATTCCGCAGTGTAGAAGCGATTGAGCTGCGCGTTTTCCGGATCGGGCAGATCGATGACGATGGCATCGTAGGGATTGGACGATTGAGAGAGGTAACGCCGGCCATCGATTGTGTGCACCTGCGCCCGCGGATCGGAGAAAGCCTGCGCCGCCTCGAGTGGAAACAGCCGGCGGTAGAGGTCGATCAGAGCCGGATCGAGCTCCACGTAGTCGAGATGCTCGAGCGTGGGGTGTTGGAGCGCCTGGGCGATGCTGCCATTCATGCCACCGCCGATGAGCAGGACTCGCCGAGGATTGGGATGTTCGAGCAGTGCGTAGTGCACGGATTCTTCCGCGGCCGCTGGGTCGGGGACGTTGGCGAGGATTGAGCCGTTGTCATAAATGCTGCCGAGGCCCCCAGCGCCGAGTACCGTGAGTTTACCGTAGATGGAGTCGCGCGAGGCGACGACGTGAAAGCCGCGCCAGAGGTGCTGCTGCGTGGAGATTTCGGCGAGCGGCACGATGCGGAGGTTGGCGAAAATGGCGAGTGCGACGACGGAAGTGATCGCGATCGCGCGCCAACGCCATGGGAGGCAAAGGCATGCGGCCATGCACAGATTCAGGAGAGCGACGATGACCGCAATCTGGAACGGTTCGAGGTAGCGCAAAAATAAAAAACTGGCGGCGATGCCGCCGAGCGCGGAACCGACGGTCTCAAAGAGGTACGCGTAGCTGGTAGCGAGATGGGGTGAGCGGGAGAGCGCGCTCCAGTTGAATTGGGCGGCGAGGGCGAACAGACATCCCGAGATTGCGCAAAAGACGCTAAGAGCCGCAAAGGAAACGAGTGCGACGGGGGCTGGACCGAGCAGCTCGCCAGGCACGGTCTGAAGAGCGGCTCTGGCGCAGCGAAGAGCCCAGATGGTGGGTGCGAGGCTAAGCCCGGAGAAGCATTCGGCAGCGACGATGGCGGTGCGGACGTTCGCGCGGTTGCGCACGAGCACGCCGGCGAGGCTGCTGCCGGCGGCGGTCCACGCGAGCCAGGCTGCAAGCGCGCTGCCGAGGGAAAGCTCGTTGCCGTTGAAGAGGACGACGATCTCGCGCAGGAGGACGATCTGGCCGACGATGGAGGTGAATCCGGCGACGAAGGGAACGGCGACGGGCGCGAAGGCCGGCCGAGCTGGGAGCGTGTTGGAAGCTTGCTGCACGGGCCTGCCGTGGGGATGAACCAGACGTGGCGGCTCATCCCGTGACTGGCTGGAATGTAGAAGCTGCGGGGGGAGTTACGCTGTGATGGAGGACAGGCGAGGCCGGCGAGTCAACCTTTGCCCAGGATTACCAGGGTGACGCCGACTGCGACCAGCAGCACGCCCAGCCATCGCCAAAAATCCACGTGTTCGCGGAGAAAGATCGCGCCGCCTAGCGCGCCGACGATGTAGGTGAGGGCAGTGACGGGAACGACGAAGCTGACGTTATAGAGCGAGAGCGCGCCCAGGAGGGCAAAAAAGGCCAGGGCCATTAAGCTGATGCCGGCCCACAGCCAGGGCTGGAGCAACCCCTTCCAGACGACGCGGAAGATCTGCGCCGGATGAAAACCCGTTGCTCCGCCGACGTGCTTCATGGCGCGCGAAACGCACAGTTCGCCGGCCGTTCCCGCGACGACAATGATCGAAAACAGCACGAGAACTGTCAATTTAGCCTGACTCCGCCGTTTCAGGATCGGTGGTGCTCGGGTTGGTATGGCCGACGACGAAAACACCGAGGCAAATGACGGCGATGCCGAGCCAACGCAATGGCGAGACACGCTCACCTAGGAGGAAATAGCCGAGGAGGGCAGCCACGCCATAGGCCAGCGACGAAGCCGGCTGCACCCAGCTGTAATCGGCCCAGGAAAGCGCCAGCATATATGCGACGAAGAAGGCGATCAGCGAGCCGATGCCCATCCATATGGAAACCGTGGTGAAGGTCCGCACGGCGGAAGAGAATAAATGAGTTAGCGGCCAGAATTGGATGGCGCCCACCTGCTTCATGCCCCTTCCGAGCAGGACATTGCCGAGGGGCCCACAAACCACCATGACCAGAATCGTTAGGAGGGTTTTTGTCTTGACCATCCGATGCGTCTTGGGGGCCGCTTCCGTGGACGACCCTTTGCCCTTCCGATCCTTCGACACTCGACCATTGTATAGAATCCGGCACTCGCCGGCCGGCTGCTGGGTCTTGAGCGACGACACGATTGAGCATGATCTAATACAGTATCCAAGTCTGCCGTGAGGAGCCGGTCGCTCTGACGCACGTTTTCACAATCCGAATCGTCCTCCTTGCGATCGCAGCAATCCCATTTATTTACTACGCTATAGCGATTTTCAGCTGTCTTCGGTTTTTTCTGCGGCTCAAGCCGACGCGTAAGGAATTTCTGCCTCCGGTCAGCAATCTGAAACCGGTGCGGGGCCTCGATCCTGATGCGTACGAGAACTTTGCCAGCTTTTGCCGGCAAGACTATCCCGAATATGAGGTTGTGTTCTGCGTCGGCGACACGAACGATGCGGCGCTGCCGGTGATCGAGCGGCTGATCGAGGATTTTCCGGGAACGCGGATCCGAGTTGTGATTGGCACGGGCCGCAAGGCCACCAACGATAAAGTGGCCAAGCTGGCACGGCTGGTGGAAGCGGCTTCCTACGAATATCTCGTGATCAGCGACAGCGACGTGCGGGTGGAACCGGAGTACTTGCGCCGGATTGTTGCGCCCATGGCCGAGGCGGGTGTGGGCGCGGTCACCTGTTTTTATGTTCCGGCCAAGGAAACCAGCTGGGTGCAGCGGCTGCAGGACGTGGGAATGTTGTCTGACTTTTACCCGGGCATTCTCGTGGCATGGCAGTTGGACGGCGTGAAGTTCGCCCTTGGCCCGACAATCTGCA
>Ga0335072_10007564_pt1 | contig 15815 bp, 16 predicted proteins | sample Lox_Sample_21_FD_206725 | JGI IMG/M metagenome (GOLD analysis project Ga0335072, IMG submission 206725) | Soil microbial communities from Loxahatchee National Wildlife Refuge, Florida, United States - Lox_Sample_2.1 | ecosystem: Environmental > Terrestrial > Soil > Wetlands | place: USA... | reverse complement strand
GGCATCCCCGTCCCGTGCGCCGGCGGACCGTTCACCTTGCACCTCAACGGTGTCGGAATCTCCTCTGTCGGTTGGTCGCTGGACGGGAAAAGGATTCAAGGTCGCATCGTCGATCGTGGGAGACGGTACGTCGCTAGCGTCCGGCTTTCGCCAGGGACACACAAGCTCGACGTCAAAGTCAAGTTCGAGGCGTCCAGTCAAGCTCACCCACTTGCATTTCGCCGCATCGCGCGCGGCTGCCTGCCCGCGGATTAGCCGTCGCGACACGTCGGTGCAGGGTGCCCGGTAGTCGGAACTCCTCGCTCGACCCGGCGGATCGCACGCCGATCTACGAGCCGTCCGCCCCGCTGAGCGGGCAGTCAGCCCGACTCCCGCAGCAGCTGGCCGTTCTTCGAGCCCTCGGGTTGGGCGACTTATAGAGCGCTTCCGCTATTGCCGCAAACGCCTAATGCGGCTGGCGGAGACGCGGCCGGCCATAACACCACCCTGCCGCTTTCCAGGCCCAGCAGTCACAATCAAGGCGACCCCCTGCCCGGCATCCGCTGCTGCTTCCCGGACAGCCTCAGCCACGCGATCGCGTGACGCCGGCATGGCTGCTCTCCGCGGCGGGCGGGGGCGCTGAGTCCGCCAGAAGAACGGACGCGAAATGTCGCGCCAACACCCCTGCGTCAGGTACGTGGCAAAGAAAACGGTCGCGAGCGCAACGCTCGTTTCAATTCCGGGGAACTAGGATTGTGCCGTGTCCTGTGGTGAGACGCACTCGGTCAAGCGGCACCTCGATATCGATGCGCGGGGCTACGACGCCCAGATCCGTCGGTTCATCCCGTACTACGACGACATGCTCGCGACCGGCGTCGAGGTGCTTGCGGCGCTCGCCCCGGCCGGTGGGGATGTGCTCGATCTCGGTGGCGGTACCGGCGCGCTATCGGCCGCCGTGCTCGAGAAGCTTCCGGGAGTCCGCGTGACAGTGCTGGATGTGGATCGCGACATGCTCGGCGAGGCCCGCCGGCGGCTGTCCGGTTACGGCGAGCGAGTCGCGTTCAAGGAGGGCAGTTTTCTCGACCCGCTGCCTCGCGCGGACGCGGTAGTCGCGTCGTTGGCGTTGCACCACGTCCACGATCTGCAGGCCAAGACTGAGCTGTACCGCGCGATTCACGACGCGCTCTCGCCTGCCGGCGTTTTGCTTAATCTCGATGCCGCGGTGAGCCAGGACACGCGCCTCAACGCGCTTGTTTTCGATCGCTGGGCGCAGCGGATGAGCGATCACGGAATCACCGACTCGCAGGCGCGCGGTCACTTTGCCGCGTGGTCAGACGAGGATCGCTACTTCCCGCTCGAGGCAGAGCTGGGCGCGCTCCGCGAAGCGGGCTTCGATGAGGTCGAATGCTTCTGGCGACGCGGAGCGTCCGCGATCACCTGCGCGCTCCGCGCGAGCTGAGTACCCGGCCAGCCTTCTAACCAGGAGCGAATCGGCCGCTGTGCAAAACGTCGTACGCGCGATCGGCCCGTACCCCGACCGCGCTGGCCACTGCCTACGTGGCACGGCGCTCGCGCCCGTGCTGGGATAGCCGACCGTCATTGCGAAAGGGATCAAACACCCCGTTTGGGACGGCGCGCTCGACCCTGCCGTCGTCCGTGGATGCGACCCGCCGCTTGTTCGTTGGTGGATCGGTAAGTGGACGCCGCGACGTCCGCCTGCGGTGCGTCGCTTTCCCGCGGACGCGATGGTCATCGGCGAGATGCTCGTGGCGTGAGGAGGGCAGGAGCGGCGAGACGTCCGGCCGGCCTGGCGGCCGGAGCTCACGCGCCTAGAGCCGCTTGAGGAAGTGCGTTGACGTTCGGCAGTAGCCGTGTCGCTCGTACAATCGGTGCGCACCGGTCCGATGGAGCGCGCTCGTCGCCTCGGTCCGAGAGCACCCGACGTCCCGCGCAGCCACTTCGGCGGCTTCCACGAGCGTATGGCCGATGCCCCGCCCGCGATGCGCCTCGTCAACTACGAGTGTTGTAATCCGGCACCAGGGTCGGCTGTCGTGCGCCACTGGCACCATGAAGTAGGCTGCGGCGCCAACGACCGCGCCGTCGTCGTCGGCGACGAGGACATCAGCTCGAGGATCGGCGAGCACGCCCACGAGCGCAGTGCGTAAGCCATCTGCGGTCTGCGGATGGCCCAGCTGGTCGAACAGCCGAGCGAGCTGATCGACATCCTCCAGCCGAACCGAGCGAACTGCCACTGCAGCCATCTCGGCTTCCAGTATGAAACGCGCCCCCGACGAGCGTCTCCCGATCAACAGCGCGCGCTCCCGCACGAGTGCTTGTCCGAACGACAGCCGATTCTCCGATCGAACGCTCTCAGTTCTGCCCGTCGTGCGAACCACAGACCTACATGCGCCAGATCGCGGCGTCCGCGGGACGTTGGCCTGAGGACGGCCGCCCTGGCGTTGGCTCATCGGGCCCGAGCTGCCCCGTAGCGGGCCGGCGGCCGCGGGCGGGCACGGCGTTGCGGCGTGCGCCTCAGACGATCGTGTTTCTGCTGGACGACCTTGGGTCCCGTGGGATCCTTGGTGCGATTTGCTCGAGCGGTTCACACAACAAGCCCGTCAGGTCGTCGTGTTCGCCAAGGAAGAAGCTCGCGGGCTTCGCCACAGCCAGATCGGGACCGAGCACCTCCTGCTGGGGCTGTTGCGCGAAGAGGGGGGGCTCGCCGCCCGGACACTTCAGGCGCTCGACATCACGCTCGAGCGGGCCCGGGCGGAGGTCGCGCGGCTCGTCCCGCCCGGTGACGAGGGAACCCAAGATCACACGAGTGAGATCCCGTTGACCCCTAGGACCAGGAAGGTGCTGGAGCGCTCGCTTCGCGAGTCGCTGAGCCTCGGCCACCAATACATCGGGACCGAACACATATTGCTGGCGTTGGTGCGAGAGAACGACGGGGTGGCCATCCGGATCCTGCTCGGCCTCGACGCCGACTCGGAGAAGATCCGGGACGAGCTGCTCGGGATCCTCCCGGATTGGAGGCCCCACGCTGCACGAATGGACAAAGACAAGCGCGTGAGCGCGACCTGCCCAATCTGCCACGAGGGGGAGCTGAGCCGGATGGATGGTCCGCCCGAGTGGTACGTCCTCCCCGCCGCCACGCTCGGCCTGCCCGACGACGACGAGAAGCGCATCGGCCGCGGCATGCCAGTGGGCATCAGTGTTTGTTCGCGTTGCGAGTACGTCGCCCTGTTCCTGCCGCCGACCGTCGATGAGCCCGGAGACAGCGGCGCCCCCTAATCGAACCAGGGAAGCGCCAGAGCCCTCGCTGCCCCACCGAGATTGCTGCTCCAACGCAGGAGGACCAGCGTCGATGTCCCGAGCCGACGCTAAAGCTGCTGGTGGGATAAAGGCAGCTGACGGCGTATCGCCGCTCGACGCCGGGTTCGGTGCGCGTTTCGGAATTGCGACGTCGCTTCAGGAGCAACGGACGGCGATGATCGCCGCCGAGGAGGGTGTCGTCATGAGCTCGGTAGCGACCAGCCGCTCATCGCGCAGAAGCGCCTCACGCACGAGGTCACCCTCGATCGGCCTGCCCGGGGTGAGATCGTCCTTGACGAGGATTCCGCCCGGCGCGAGCAGCTCGATAGCCGCGGTGAGCCCGGCTTGGGTCAGCCCGCCGTCGAAGAAGATCAGATCGAAGGGGCCACGCTCGGGAAGGACGTCCTCCCAGCGAGCGTTCAGCAGCTCGGCACGCGAGCCCGCCAGCACCGCCCGTGCTTGGCGGTAGCGCTCCTCGTCAGCCTCCACCGTGATGAAGCTCGCCTCCGGCGCCAGCGCCGCGGCCATCGCGCTCGCTCCCGCTCCGAACGCCGTCCCGATCTCCGCGATCCGCCCGGTCGGCTTCGAGGCGACCAGAGCGGCCACGAGCCGCTGTACCTCCGGGATCGAAGAACCTCCTGCGGTCACGCCTACAGTTTGATGATTCGGCCGGGCATGGGAGCGGATGCGGCCGTTCGCTTGGGGTTGGGCTTACGACGGCTGCCGTCTAGTTGAGGTCTTTGATGATCTGGATCAGCTCGGGGCGCTCGTATCCATGCTTGCGGGCGAATGCGATGAGGTCGCGGGCGCGGGAGGTGACGGCGCTTCGGTCCGGCGTTCCCGCGACGGTGACACCGCGGCCGCGCGTGAACTCCAGCAGGCCCTCGTTTCTAAGCGTTCGCAGCGCCCGGAGCACCGTGTTGGTGTTCACGCCGATCACCGCTGCTAAGTCTTTGGCGGGTGGCAGGCGCTCCCCTGGTCCAGCCTCGCCGTCGGCGATGGCGCGGCGGATCTCGGCCGCTACCTGCTCGTGCAGATTGATCGGGGCGCTCTGATCGACCTTGACCCTGAACATGATGCTAGTTATCTTAGCTTCATTGTGGGTTGCGGGCAACCAGGATCATGACCGTAGAAGCGCCGTCTCCCCCACCGGATCACGATGACCTACAGGCGTTGATTGAGGAGGCGCGCCTGCGAGCGCGCAACCGGCGCCGCCGCAACGGGGCCGCCGCCCTGATCGTGGCGATCGCGATCGCCGCCGGGTCTCTGCTGGCGACAGAAGCCGGCGGCGATCATGGGGAGTCGCGTGTGGGCCTCGTCAGCTCGAGCTCGGCTCCGCTCTCGGTGGGAAGAGGCCCGTTCTGGTACATGCGCACGATCGGGTCGATGCGAGCGCCGCTCTGCGCCAAACAGCTTCCCGGCATCATGCACCGGTGCGCGTCGACCGTTTGGTTCGACGTTGTGACGAGCACCGAGACCTGGGTCGGGACGGATGGGACGATGCGCGAGCGCAGCGTCGAGGTCTCGCAGCGGTTCGCCTCGGCGGCCGGTCGCGCGCGGTGGCTCGCGAGCGGCAAGCCGGTGCCGGTGCCGATCTGGGACGCGCAGGGAGACGGGCTCGAGATCGCCAGCGGCCACTACCCGTCTCCCGCGCTCGACGAGGTGACGGCCGATTTGCCTGCTGTCGAGGGGCCCCCGATCGGGGCCGGACCGGTCGATGTCGGCGACGGCCTGTTCGGCTACCGCCAATTGCTGGCGCTCCCGACGAGCGGACGTGCCGCGCTCGCCCGAATCGAGCAGGCGTGGACGGGGCTGCGCGAGCGGATCGGGGAGATGCTCTTGCGCTGGCACTCTCCCGGCGCCAGGCTCGTCGCGCGCGCGGACCTCGCGCCGAGCCAAACCGCGGGCCGCTCGATCCAGGAGCTGCTGCTGATCTCGCAACTCGATGCGGCGCCCGTCCCGACGCGCGTGCGGCTGGCGCTGCTGCACGCCGCGGTCGCGCTACCCGGCGCGACCGTCACCGGCGGACCGGCGCGGACTGCGGTGGCGGTGTCGTGGCCCCACTGGCAGCCCGAGAGCTTCACGTTCGATGCGCACGACGGTGAGCTGCTGACAGGCCCGCCCTACGCCGGCGGCTATCCCGACGTCCCGGGGCCAGGCAGCACCGTGGTCGTGCAGGGTCCCGTCGACTCAATCACCGCGCTCCCCAAAGGGGTCCGGCCGATCCGAGGGATCGGCGCGCCACCGCTGTGGCCATCGCCCACCGCCCCGCCGGCCGAGTCGGCGTCGCCCGCGGTTGCCGACCCCCGCAGCACGCTCACACTGCTCGTCGCAGCCACCCCCGGCGAACACGCCCACCCCGCACCGACCGCACGACTAGAAATCACTGGCTCGGCCGGCGAAGGGATCTACCACCCCGGGAAACCCGCATTCAACCAACGCGGGGTATTCCTACCAGGAAACCAGGGCGACGATCCGTGCCTGCCAGCAACGCCCGTGCGCGTCTGGCCGGCCACGACGATCCGCCGCGCCGACCAACTCGTCTACGTCTACCGGATCGTGCCCCAGGACCTTCACCTGCAGGCATGGTGCCCCGGCCGCTACCAGCTCGCGATCCAGACGTTCCCCAACCCGCTCCCTCCCCACTACACCACACCCCCGTACACCGGCCCGAGCGGAACCTCGACCTACATCGAAGTCAGATAGACCCACCACCCGCGCGACCCTACGTCCGAGATGCGTCACACCGCGAAAGCAGGGCTCCGCCAATCGCGCGGGTTGCGTCTCACTCCGCCCCAGAACCGGGTTCGGACCATCGACGATCTCGTCCACTGAGCGTTCCGGCGTGAGACGGGATCGGTCAGCCGACTCCGCGTCGGCGACCATCGCGAAGGCGTCCGCTGCCCGATCGCCAATCGGACCGGATCTCGTTGCCCGGCGACCGCTTTCCCCTGATTACAGACCGTCGGTGGCCGTCGCGGCGAGACGATTCCGTCATCTGGCAGAGAGCGACATGCGTCCGGCAGATTGGCAAAGCGGCGGTGAAGCAGCGCCTTCGGCCATCTGGGATGCACGTGGTCGGCTGCCGCGGCCTCGACGCGCGGCGAGCACCGCGTTCCATCGGCCTGCGCTTGATCCCATTTGTACAAACTGGTACGAATACCCGTTGCGCGCTCGCCGGCGCAGTGCGTGCTGACATCGCGTGACCGAGGAAGTTCCGCTCTTCATGATCAGGCGAACCTTCGTGCCGACTCCACTGCCTGGGGCCAATTGGCCGCCCGTGGCTCTGGAGAAGTGATGTCGGCAGCTCCGGACGGGTTCGTTGTCGCGAGGGTGAGTCGAGTCATTGACGAGACGCCGCAGTGCCGGTCATTCGAGTTAACGTTGCCCCCTTCGGCCCGTCAACAGTTCGTTGGCAGGCCTGGGCAGTTCTTGCGTGTGCGGGCTCGGACGGCCGAGCCCAACTGCGAGCGTAGCTACTCGTTATCGAGTACGCCGACTCTTGACGAGTCACCGAGGATCACGATCAAGCGCATCCCGGGTGGCCGTGTATCGAACTGGTGCAATGACACGCTCCGGCCGCGGTCGGTTATCGAGGTTGCTCCTCCGGAGGGCCGCTTCGTTCTACGATCGACGACGAAGCCGGTCTTGATGTTCGCGGCTGGCAGTGGCATAACACCAGTCTTCTCGGTGCTTCGCCATGTTCTGGCGTTCACGGATCTGCCGGCCGTCCTCGTCCAGGTGAACCGGTCGCCGGCTGAAGCGATCTTCAGATCAACGCTGCTCGAATTGCGCACATCGTTGCGCGGCCGACTCGAATTCATCGAGCACTTCACCGGCGCCCGTGGCCGCATGACCGCGCATGACGTGGTCGCGATGTGCACGGCACGCAGCGGCTTCGACGTGTACACATGCGGCCCGGATCCGTTTATGGCTCTGATCGAAGCCTGCGCGACCGAATGCGGTGTGCCACAGGAGCGTATCTTCCTCGAGCGATTCGTCCCGGGGCAAGCTACAGAGATGAACCGTGGCACTCCGGGGCCTGGCGCGGCTCAAACCGAAGTGCAAGCGCACGTTGGCGTCACGATCGATGGCCAGCGCTACGAGTACACGTGTGAGCCAGGGCAAACCGTCCTCGCAGGCGCGCTCGCCGCAGGGCTGCAACTACCACACTCTTGCCGCGAGGGACGCTGCGGTACATGCCTCGTAGAGCTGTCCACAGGTGCCGTCCACATGCCGAGAAGTCAAGGCATCTCGAAGCGAGAGCGGGAGCGTGGCTGGATCCTAGCCTGCCAGGCTCTACCGAGGAGTCCAAGCCTGGAGATCGACTACGACGCCTGATCAGATTCGACGAGAGCGACTGATTCGTTATGGAGATAGCTGAAAGGAACTGCATGACTCTAGTTGGACGTGTCGACTCCCTCTGGCGGTATCCAGTGAAGAGCATGAGAGGTGAGCGGGTGGAGGAGCTCTTCATCTCGTTCTCCGGCGCTTATGGCGACCGCGTGTTCGCACTGTACAGCCCGAGTGCAGATCCGGGCTTTCCGTTTCGCACGGGGCGTGAGCAGGAGGATCTTTTGCGATACCAGCCACGTTTCCGATTTCCGGAGGCTGCGGGCAGGCCGCCGAACTTGGCTCAGGCGGATGCCATCGCCCCGGGCATCAACCCATTGTTCGCCGACCGTGAGTCGTTCGCGGTTGATGTTGTTACGCCCGAGGGGCAGGTCATGGCGCTGGACGATCCAGCACTCGTCGCCGATCTGAACGCTCGTTTAGGCGAAAACGAGGAGATCTCTCTCGTGTACTCCCAGCGATCGTTCACCGATTGTCGGCCGGTGTCCATGTTTTCCCTCCAGACGGCGCGCCTGCTCTCGGAGGAGCTCCAGATGCCCGTTGATGAACGCCGGTTTCGAGCCAACATCTATCTCGATCTCGACTCGGACCAGGGATTCGCGGAGGAAGAACTGATCGGGAAAGCGGTTCGGGTCGGTGATAAGGCGGTGGTCTCGCCAGTTGAGCGCGATCCGCGGTGCAAGATGATCACTCTCGACCCAGAGACCGGCGAGGCCACCCCACGGATCCTGCGCCACATTTCCGCGGTTCACAACGGCTATGCGGGGTTGTATGCGGCGGTATTAGTGGAAGGAGTCGTGCGGCCAGGGGACGCTCTAACACTCGTAGACGAACTGTGATTCCAGGATCGCGTCTAGTCGCGCGTTCTCCTCGTTTCCCCGGTCCGAGAAACTGGGGCCGCAGCTCGGATGACCCCGAACAGATCATCACCCATCACTACGGCATCCTAACCGGAGCCATTCATCCCCGGCGGCAGGTGCGTCTCCCCGGCGCCTCCGAAGCCTTCGCGGTTCTCGACCCTGATGTCACAGCTCCCATGGCGTCGAAACTCGGCCGCGTGAAGCGTCTCACTGAGCGTTGGTGTTTGAAATCGGGGCCGCGGTACGGGCCGGATCGGCAACGGGCGCGGCGGGCTGCGTCGGGGGATCGTCGGCTGCGATCGGGATGGTCAAATCCCGATTACGTCGCTCGAAGCGCGGCGGGCGGGTGTTGATCTGCCCTTGGACTCAGACGGCGAGTGAGCCGGCGACGGTGCCGTCGCGGGCGATCAGCGCGCCGTGTACCGGGAGGGCGAATCGAGCGACGTTGGCGATGAGCTGCCGTTCTCTCCAGTTCTGTTGACCGGGGATGTGCGCGACCACGACGATCGCGTGGCTGTGGTGTTGCGCGAGTGCGTCCTCGATGGCGAGCAGCTGGTCCTCGTCTCCGGTCTGACCTGACGCTGATAGCCCGAGCGAGGTCATGTCATGCAGGATCGCCTCGAGGCGGTCTTGGGCGTCGACGCGCGGTTGATCCAGATCTGAGCACAAGGACTGCAGCCGGGTGAGGTGCGCGGGGACGACGACGTGCATCTCGGATCCCCGTTCGGCGAACGTCAGCAGCTCGGCCGGCAACGCGCGCGCCGCGTCGTTGACGAATCCGTTGGCGATGATCAGAACACGCTTTCTCATGGTCGTTCCTTTACCGAAGTGCTGGACGCGGGTCAGTACGCGTCATCGGGGAGTTGTAGGGCCCGAATCCGCCTCCGCCGCGGACCGGCCATGTGTTATCGACGATCGAGCCCGCCCGTTCCTTGGCGTTGGCGATTATCGCCGCCTTCTGGCCGGCGCTGAGCGCGGTGTTGGAGTTCACGTTTCGGCTGATCGCTGCCACGATCGCGCTCTCCAGGCCCGCCACGGACTTGTGCTCGGAGATCGCGAGCTCGGCGAGCGTCGTGTCCGGCCGCCGCCGGGATTTCAGCCCCGAAGTGGTGAGCCCGAGGTACCGGGCGGCGGCCCTGACCGTGGTCCCCCGGAACGTCGTCGCGCCCACGTCGCCGTACCCGCTGGCGCCGCCGTAGCCACTCCAGCCGGCGCCGGATCCGTAACGGTCCCATCCGCCGTTGCCGGCCCATACGCCGTTGCCGCCCCACGTTTTGGTGGCCGGCGTGCCCGTTGTCGAGGTCCGAGTGCTCGTCGCGGCCAGCGCACCGCCGGCGCCCCCTGCAAGCAGGCCCACGGTTAGCCCCAACGTGATGCTTCTGCGATTGATCCTCATCTCGTGCTCCTTGGGGTGGAGTCGTAGTCTACAGACTAAATTTAGTCTACAGACTAATCAATGACTGTCAAGCCCAGGCGTCGGTCATCGAAAACCGGCCCGGAGCCCCCCTCCCCTCCGCCTCCCCCGGGGTGGCTTAGAACGCCGCGTCGTCGGACCGTGGCTGGTCGGTCACCAGACGACCGGGGTCCCGTCCGCCTCAGGCGTTCAGCTCGTCAATGGCCCCGCTGCCCCGTGCGAACACGACCAGCGTTGTCAGCTGTCTCAGTGCGTCTGCAGTCCGACCAGCACGAGCTCAAGCCTCTCAGCCAGGGCCCCCGCAAGGTCAAACGGCGGCGGACCATCGACCAGCCAGCGGCTCACAGTTCCGAAGTAGACGGAGCTGAGGATCTCGGCCACGACGACCGGATCAGCCGCGGCGCCGAGTTCGCCCCGCTCCTGGCCCCGCTCAATCGCAGCGGCCGGCAGAGCACGTATGTACAGGAAGATCTCGGTCGGCGTCAGGCTGTGAAGCATCGCGCGCGTCAGATCGCGCTCGCGCTCATTCATCTCCGCGAGCGCGGCGAAAGACCGGTGCAGCAGAGCCCGCGCCGACTCATCGGGCCCCCAGCCCTCAGCGATCGCGGCCAGCTGATCGCGACGCCCCTGCCCCCACGCTCTGGCGAAATCGGCCTTGTGCGGAAAGTGGTTGAGCACAGTCTGGCGCGCGACGTCGGCTCGCTCAGCGATCTGATCGATCGTCGTCTCCGCAAACCCGCGGGCAGCGAACAGATCGAGCGCCGCTGACAACAGACGCTCACGCATCCGGACACGCTGACGCTCACGCCTCCCCACAGGCCACTCACGAGGACTGTTATACCCAGGGCTAATCTTAGGCTAGAGGATACCCGCTTCGGTCCAACCACAGCACCACGCGCGGGTCGCAGTTACACGCGGATCGTGTCGATCACCTCTACCTGTGCCGCGGCAGTGCAGCGCGTACCTAGGCGCTGGAAATCCAGCACCAGCCCGGACCCTCCGCGTTCGATCGTTCGCCGAGCGTTCCGTAATTGCGATCTTCCGGTTGCCATGCCTGGGTCCGTGCACCGGCGCGCCGAGGCGTCCGCTCACCGATCCCTCACCATGACGATTAGCCGTCGGGCTGCGGCGGTCGGACACCGCTGGAGTTGCGCCGGTACGTTCCGGAGGATCGCGAACTCCTGCTCGGATAACGTTCCGGAGCGGCAGTCCGTTAGCGGGAAGTCTGGTTGGGCTGCTTAACCGCGCGCGCGGGAACTTTTTCGAGACGCGGGACGATGTGCTTGTGATGCGGTCAGATGCCGAGCTGCTGCGGCAGTCGGTCCGTGATTCCGATGCGTTCGCGGAGCTGTACCGGCGCCATCGAGCGTCGGTTGCCCGCTACGTCGCACGCCGTCTAGGTGCGGACAGTTTTGAAGACGCTGCTGCCGAGGTGTTCATCCGGGCGTTCCGTGGGCGAGCGATCTATGTCGCGGAGCGCGATTCAGCGCTGCCGTGGCTGCTCGGGATCGCGAATCACGTAATCGCTGATCAACGGCGAATCGAGGCCCGGCGGCTTGCGGCTCTTGCACGCGCGACGATCGACGAAAGGTCAGTGCCGGCGACCGAGGTCCGTGCGGTCGCGCCCGATGTCGTTGATGAGTTGCGACGACTTCCGAAGCATGAGCGAGACACGCTGTTGTTGGTCGTGTGGGGGGAGTTGACGTATGAGGAGGCGGCGAGCGGTCTTGGAGTCCCGGTCGGGACTGTCCGCTCGAGGATCGCAAGGGCGCGAACACGTCTCGCTCGCGCTCTGGAGCAGCAGTCAATGAGGAGAGTGACGAAATGAGCGAGCTTGACGAATTTGATGTCCTGGTCGCGATCCGCGATGTCGGGGTCGACCCACTCGCGCTCGATCGCCTTGATCAGCGGGTTGCGAGGGCCTTCAGCGAGACACCCTCGCCTAGCCGCCGACGCCCTCACGCTCGACACGTCGGTCGGTTGATTGTCTCTATCGGCGTCCTGGTCCCAGTGCTGGTCGTCCTCGCCACGGTCGCGCTCCTGAGCGGTTCAAACCGCTCAGCAGCGCCTGCGACGTCGTCGGCGGGAGCGACTGCGTCGACCAGCACTCGTCAGCTTCTGCTGCGGACGCTCGGTGTGCTGCGCCGGGCGCCTGACGCCGCGAGTCGGCTGGCGATCTCCTGTCTGAGGTCCTCGCCGAAGCCCGGCAGCGCGGCGTTTTTCGCCTGTCGGACCTCGGCGATATCCCTCGCATTTGTGCCGTTCCCCGGGGCTCCGCGGTTTGGGGAGTCATTGGGTGTGCGACTCGATACTTCTCTGATCCGGGTCGTGCCGGTCCCGCGGTCGCGGGACAGCGTCGCGCTTGTCCCCGCGACCGCGCCGGCATCACCAGGCTCGCGCCGGCGCGCTGAAGGGCTGGACATATTCATCGCGTTTCCCGATGGGTCGGCCAGCCCAGGACCGACGCCGACCGGCGTTACCGAGTTGCGGACCCATGGCCTGGCGGTCTCCGGGACCAACGCCACACCGGCGATGCGCAGCGTGGTCGGCGCTGTCATCGTGCCCGACGGCGTCGCCACCGTCACGCTGCAGCCGCTCCGTCTGCTCTCCCCTCCCGCGCCGATCAACCCGCGCCGATTTGGAACGAGCACCACGTCCGTGCACGACAACATCGCCGCCTACCGGTTCACCGTCCCCTACGTGCACGACCCACACCAGAAATCGCTCGTCTACGCAGTCAACGTGGTCGCCCGGGAGACCTGGCGCGATGAACACGGCACTGTCATCGCGCAGACCACCACCCGACTCCAGCTATGGCTCAAGGTCCGCGGCAACAACGGGCCGATCACCGCGACAAACTGACCTTGAGCCTGGCGTCGAGCTCAAAGCGACGCCGCACCCATCTCGCCGCGCCATGATCGAGACGCGCGGCGGCCAGACGAACACCACACGGCTTGTCATCGATTCACACTACTCCCCCGTGCACGCGCCGACGTCGCAACGAGTGACACCCGGTCGCTGCCAGGCTGCTAACCGTTTGCGTGAAACATCGGGTCCAGCATCCGGTCGTTAGGCACACCGATCGACGCGTGGTTCTGCACCGCCTTCCACTCGCCATCCTCCTGGTGCAGAACGGCGGTCAGCCGAACCGGGACACGCTTGCCCTGCATCTCGAAGTACCCATGGCCGGCGGCCCAGCCGACGGAGCCCTCCCGGAACGCCTTGACGTCGTCGAGACCGACCGTGACGCCGAGCTCCCCCTCCGGAGTTGAGTCCCGAAACAATCGCAAGATTTCTTCGTAGCCCTCCGCCCACTCGCTCGGGTCCGAGCCGATCGAGAGAACACAAGCATCGCGCGACGTGCGCCGCGCAATTCGATCGATGTCTGAACGAGCCATCGCTTCCAAAGTGTCGCGCAGAACCTGCTCGATCTCGGGTGAGGATTCAGGCATGCTGCCCCCTTTTGGAGTCTTTGGAACGATCCTAATGGCGCGCAGCCGCAGAGTCGAGTTGACCGCAAACATGCCCACGCGGCGACTGAACCGGTGCTGCAGCCGCCGCTCGTCTTCTCTTTTGGGCTACCGTCAAGCCGCACAGCTCCTGCCGCGCCGTCCCAGAGGTGTTCGCTGAGCGTTGGTCAACGGACGTCGCGAAGGCCGCTCCGAGTCGGATCAGTCGACGATCTGAGGCCTCCCGGTGACATGCCGGCGCCGCCGTGATGTAACGGGTTGCGGGGAGCGGCAACGTATGCGGTGATGAGTTCGGAGTCCGACGCGAGCGTGCTGCGGCGCTCGATCGATCAGCCCGATTGCTTCGCCGTGCTGTTCGACCGCCATTTCGCTCACGTGTACCGGTACCTGCGCCGCCGCCTGGGCGATGAGCTGGCAGCCGAGCTGGCGGCCGAGACGTTCCTCCAAGCGTTCCGCTCGCGGCGGCGCTTCGCGGGCGGCGAGGCGTCGGTGCGCGCGTGGCTGTTCGGGATTGCCGCGAACCTGGTGCGGATGAGCCACCGTGCCGAGGAGCGGCGGTTGCGGGCCTACGCTCGCGTCGCGTCTGGCCTGGGCGCATACGAGCCGGCGATCGCGGTCGAGGACCGGCTCGACGCTGAGGCGCTCGGCCCGGCGCTGGCGTTGGCGCTGGCCGACCTGTCCCCCGCGCTGCGTGAGGCGCTTGTGCTGCACGCCTGGGCGGAGCTTTCTCACGAGGAAATCGCCGAGGCGCTCGGCTGCTCGAGTGCGGCCGTGCGCACCCGGCTGAGCCGGGCGCGTAGCCGGCTCGCAGGCGGGTTGGGCGCGTCGATCACGACGGAGATGGAGGAACGATGAACGAGCTCGACGAACTTCTCGGCCGGCTCGGCACCGAGCTCGATGATGGCCTCGACGCGGCCGCGTCGGTCGCGGCCGATCAAGCCCGCGCGCGGCTGACCGACGCGATCGGCGACGAGTCGCCCAACACCGTCGGGCGTCAGCGCCTCGGATCCCGGCGCTTTGGCGGCCGCGGTCGCTGGTCCGGCCTGCTCGTCATCGGCCTGAGCGTTGTCGTCGTCCTCGTCGTGCTCGTCCTCGCGCTGCGCATCGGCGGGCATCACGCCTCCAGCAGCGCAGCCGTGCCGACCGTGTTGCCGTTCGGGAGCAGCCTGAACCCAGTGGGGCCGACCGACGTGATCGCCTCAAGCGCCCAGCTTGCGGCCGTCGTTCCCGACCCCGAGGGCAGTGGTCCCGCGTGGGGAATCAAGATCTACCGCGTGACGGGCGACATGACCTGCTTTCAGGTCGGCCGCGAGCAGTCCGGTCAGGTCGGGGCGATCGGCGCCTACGGCTCGTTCGGCGATGACGGGCGGTTTCACCCGTTCACCTTTTCCAATGTCGGGTTCGGGACCTGCGTGCCCAACGACGCGCATGAGCACGCGTTCGACAACGTCGCCTACGCCAACGCCCCGGCGAGCGCGTCCGGCGAGCCATGCCCGACGTTTCCCCGCGGGTTCCCCACGCAGCTACCCGCGGACGCCAAGGCGCGGCTGACCGCTCAAACCCGCGCCGCCGACTGCCAGCCGCCCAACCAGCGGCTGGTCGCCTTCGGGCTGCTCGGACCCGACGCCACCTCGGTCACCTACCGGACCGCCCACGGCACCGCCACCACACGCACCCACGGCCCGGACGGCGCCTACCTGATCGTCGAGCCCGTCGACCCAGCGATCTGTGGCACCCATTGCGATTACTCCGGCGGCGGCCGTGGCACTCTGATGAGTCTCCCGATCGGCCTCATCGCGACGATCACCTATCGCGACGCACCCACCTGCCATGGCCCACCTCTGACGCGTAACGGCCTGACCCTGCAGCGGTTCGATCACTGCCGCGACGTCGGCTACGTCGCCCCGCATCACCCCAAGGTGACCGAGGCCGACGTGGCCTCGCCCGTCCACGTCCAGCCGATGCCCGCGCGCTACTACTGCATCAAGCCGAACCGGCTGCCTGTTCCGTGTGACAGGCGGGTCCCGAGGGGGTACTTCCGGCTCACCGACCAAGGCACCCAGCTGATGGTCTACATCAGCTGGATCGCGCGCGAGCCCGTGACGAACGTGAACGACAGCACCTACTCAATCCAGGTCACCAACCCGCCCCGCTGCGGCGGCAGCCAAGGCGACGGCACGCAGAGCTTAATCCGTGCCGGCACCCGTATCACCCGCGACGTCGAAGTCTCGAGCCGCTGCGCGGGCACATACCACGGCACCGTCCTCTACCAGCCCAGCCTCGGCCCGGCCGGCCAAGCAGGCACGTCCCTGCCGGAGCCTGGTGCGGCGGGCACATACCTCGTCGGGCGGTTCACGATCGTGGTGCGATGATCAGTCTCACACGAGCATTCAGCAGCCCAGGGCCGATAAGCGTGGTGGCGAA
>Ga0335072_10007563_pt1 | contig 15816 bp, 9 predicted proteins | sample Lox_Sample_21_FD_206725 | JGI IMG/M metagenome (GOLD analysis project Ga0335072, IMG submission 206725) | Soil microbial communities from Loxahatchee National Wildlife Refuge, Florida, United States - Lox_Sample_2.1 | ecosystem: Environmental > Terrestrial > Soil > Wetlands | place: USA: Florida... | reverse complement strand
GAACGGCTCGCGTTTGGCGCTCCGGCTCCGCCCCAGGCAGCGGCAGCGGCGCCGACTGGGCTGGCAGCGGCTGAGCTTGCGACGGCTCCGCTGCAGGTACCTCCACGGCAGGTGACAGCGCTGGCCGCAACTGGATCTGCGGCGGCTGGGCTGCGGGTGACAGCGCTGGCCGCGGCTGGGTCTGCGACGGCTCCGCTGCGGGTACCTCCGCGGCAGGTGACAGCGCTGGCCGCGGCTGGGTCTGCGACGGCTGGCCTGCGGGTGACAGGGCTTGACGCGACTGGTCTGGTCCAGACTGGGCTGGCCGCGACGGGACTGCCGACGCGCCAGCAGCTGACGATCCAGCTGACAACGATCCGCCGGACGGCAAGTGGGAAGCCGACGGCTGAGCTGCAGGCGAATGGGCCAGCGCCAGTTCACCGACGCGCACCTGGTCGCCGGTGGCTCGGCCGGTCTCGGTGCCGTCGCTGCCGGCCCCGTCGGGTCTAGCCGCCCTGCCGTCGACACCGTCCGCCCAGCCACCGATCCCGTCCGCCGGTCCGCCAGCACTGTCCGCCCGTCCGCCAGCACTGTCCGCGGTCCAGCCGGCGCCAGACGAGCCAACCATCGTGTCGCGCACCGCCGACGTTGCGGCCCGGCCCTGTCCCGGGGCGTCAGGTCGGGTCCCGGCAATCGCGCGCTGGTACGCCGCCTGCACCTTGGCGACCTCGGCGTCCGGGTTCTGGAACCAGTTCGTCGACCACAACCGGTGATAGCGCCAACCGAGGCGCTGCAGATGTTCGCCGCGCAACCGGTCCCGGTCCCGGACGCTGCCGGACAGGCGATAGGAAGCACCGTCGGCCTCGATCGCAAGCACCATTCGGCCTGGGTCGTCTGGGTGCGTGACCGCGAAGTCAACGCGGTAGCCACCGACACCGTATTGCGGCACGACGGTGACTCCGGCGGCGGCCAGCCGACGCCGGACGTCGGATTCGAACGGGTCGAGGTCCTCACCGCCGGAGGCTTGCGGCGCACTTCCGCCCGAGCTGGCGTAGTCCAGGTAGTCGGCCAGCAGTCGTGCTCCTGCTTTCGTGACCCGGTCAGGATCGACGTCATGGCCGGAGAACGAGCTGACCAGGGTCAGCCGGTGTTTCGCCCGGGTGGCCGCGACGTTCAGTCTGCGCTCGCCACCGTCGCGCAGCAGTGGGCCCCACTGATACCGCATCCGGCCGTCGTGATGCTTGCCGTACCCGATGGACAGGATGATCGCGTCGCGCTCGTCGCCCTGGACCCGCTCCAGGTTCTTGACGAAGAACGGCTCCGGCAGGTCCTCCGCGAAGAACGCCTCTATCTCTGCGTAGTCGTCCCCGCCGGCCTCGGCCAGATCGGACAGCGCCGACCGGAGCGCGGCGTCGATCCGTTCGGCATGCTTGATGCCGAGCGCGATGACGCCGAGCGACTCCATCGGATGCTCGCGGGCGTGCTCGAAGATGAGCTCGACGACTTTGCTGACCTCGGCATCCACAGACGCCTCCTGGCCAGCGCCGGGCCCCTGGGCAACCACAACGTGACGCAGGCACTCGCCAGTAAAAACGCCTGGGAACGTAGTCAGGGACCCGCCGTAGATGCGGCTGTTGGAGAAGGCGACCAGGCGCTCATCCCGGCTGCGGTAGTGCCAGGCCAAAGCAGCTGTCGGAAGCAACGGCCTGAGGGCGTCCAGCACGGATTCAAAGCCCGCGCCGAACGACACCAGGCTGTCCTCTTCGTCACTACCGTCGTCCGCAGCAGCATCGCCGACCTGGCGGAAGAAGTTGGTCGGCGGCAGCTGGCGGTCGTCTCCGGCCACGACGATCTGATGGCCCCGCATGATCGCCGGAATCGCGTCGGCCGGCACGACCTGGCTGGCCTCATCGAAGATCACCACATCGAAGAGACTGGCCTGCGGCAGCACCTGACTCACCATCAGCGGCGACATCGCCCAGCATGGTTTGATCGCGAACAACACGTCGCTGGCCTGGTCAAGCAGCCGCCGCAGCGGCAGGTGCCCGCGGCGCAAGGCTGCCTGCTTGCGGATCACCCTGGCCTGCAGCGGGTGCCGGTCGCATGTCTCGAGCACCGCGTCCGCCCATGCCCGCCGGACGCGCGCTCGGTTGGCGATTAGGTGCTCTACGTCGCGTGCCCGGAAGTCGCCGGCGATCTCATCGAGCGCGTTGCCGCGATGAGCTCCGTAGCGCGGATCACGTACGCGCATCTCGTCAAGAATCGTGCTGTACCAAGTGTGGTCGAACGCCGCCGCGGCCAAGTCCGGGTCGGCTTCGCGGTACGCCAGTTCATCCAGCAGCGCGCTCAGGCCGAGTTCGGCGAACCGCGTGGCTAGCCCGTACAGCTGCGGCAGATTCCATGCGGTGTCTTGATCGGCAACCAGCTCGGCCAGCACCGGCAGCGGATCAGCTGGCAGCGTGATCACCGCGCGGAGCGCGGCCAGCTGCGCTTCGCAGTCCGCCCACAGCGCCGCCAGCTCGTCCTGGCGCGACGGCAGCCGCGGCTGGCCGGCGTTAGTGCAGAGCTCATGCCACTCGCCCAGTTGGCTCGCTGCCTCGGTCAGCACCGCGGACAGCTGCTCGTCGGTCAGCTCGGCACCGGCCGCTCCGGCCAGCGACCGAGCCTGCTTGCGTCCGGCGCGCCGCTCGCGGAAACCGAGCCCAGCTCCGTCCGCCGTCGCCGTGGCAAGCAGCGTGAGGTCGGCGTCATACGCGGCCGGACCGAACATGCGCAACGTCGCCTGGACGCCGGCGAACAGTCGCAGCACCCTCGACGCGTCCGGATAGCTCGCCGGCGACCGAAGCCCCACCTCGCGGCAGGCCGTCCGGACGCGCTCGATCAGCATGGGCAGTCCGCGGCTGCTCAGCCGGACGGCAAGCTCGCATGCGCGCCTGGCCTCGTCGGGGCCGCGCAACGACGCGCCGAACCATGGCGTGCTGCCCGGCCGCAACGTGAATCCGCCGAGGTGGGCGAACTCACGGAGCTCGTCCCTGATCCGATCGGCCTGCTCGCGGCCGATCTGCTCAGCGTTGTCCAGCCGGATCTGCAGCCTGGCTGCCTCGGGCACGCCGAGCAGCGCGGACTGAACCTGGTAAGGCGTCAGACCCCACGGCTGGTGCGGCTGGTGCAGTGCGGAGGCATGACGGCTCAGCCGCAAGTGCCGGTCGGTCAGCCGCCGGTGCAAGTCGCCGACGTCCGGCTCGGGGACCTGCTGCGCTTCGTCCAGGCCATCACTCAGATCACGTGCGATCCGCTGACGGTCCTTGGCTCCCTCGTGAATGTCGAGCACGACCTCACCGAGATTGGCCAGCTTCAGCCTGGACAGCACGGCGTCGATCGCAGCACGTTTCTCGGCCACGAAAAGGACCTTGCGGCCCCTGGCGACCAGGGCTGCGATCAGGTTCGCGATGGTCTGGCTCTTGCCTGTGCCAGGCGGCCCGTGGATCACCAGGCTGCGCCCGGCCAGGACGGTCTCGATCGCATTGCGCTGCGACGAGTCCGCGTCCAGCACGGAGTAGTCCTGCTCCGGCGAGTCCGGCCCTGGCTCGGAGTTCTCGTCGGTCCCGAGCAGTTCCTGCGCGTGCGGGTCGCCGGCGATAGCGGCGACCACGTCGCTGTCGGCGAGCAGCTCGCCGGCCGCCTGCAGGTCCTGGACCATCGGCAACTTGGCGTAAGTAAAGGTGCCCACGACGAGCCTGTCGGTGATCTGGAAGCCGGGAACGTCAGCATCATCGGCCGCAGTGGTGAGCAAGTCGCCGATCTTGTCGGGCGGCACGCTTGCCAGCTCCTCGGTGGCTGCACCGAAGACCGTGGCGAGCTTATGCAGCAGCACGGGGTTCACTTCGTACTCGTCGTCGAGAACGAGATCGAAATCGTCGTGCCGCGCCCTAGTCGGAGTGATCGTCAGACCGCGCAGCAGGACGGGGGCAGCGGGCTCAAGGAACAACTCGTCCCATTGCGCCATCCCGGTGGCGAGAAAGCCAACCCGGATTCCGCGCTCCTCTTCCAGTTCCCGCGCCTTGCGGTAGATGACCTGCGTCCGGCGGATGGCGTCGGCCCGCGCATCGACGTCGCTGAACAGCCGGGTGATCCGGCTAGATCCGGTCCGCAGGAACCTGTCGACTGCCACCGGGTCTGCCGCCGCCAGGTCGAGCGTTGCCGCCCGCCGGTCCTTGTAGTACAGCAGCGTGTTGCGCCCGCCCAGGTCGGTGAGCGCGGCAATCCAGCCTGCCTGAGCGGCGGCGATCAGCTCGGCTCGCCGCGTCGCCCCACCGTCGCCGCCCTCCCCCGCCCCGTCAGCGTCAGCCACGTGCCCGTCGCCGTCAGCTGCCCATGAACCAGCCCCGTACTCGGTCATTGATCCTCCGCCGCGCACCGCCCTCGAGGGAGCCGTGAACTTCCCCGGATTGGCGCGAATATGCATGTGCGGCGTCCGCCAACAGCGGACGCCGCACAGGTCGCGCGGAGGCTCCCGGCTAGCCCATATGCGGGTAGCGGTAGTCAACCGGCGGCACCATCGCCTCTTTGATAGTCCGCGCGTTGACCCACCGGATCAGATTGAAAATCGACCCGGCCTTGTCGTTGGTACCGCTCGCCCTGGCGCCGCCGAAGGGCTGCTGCCCTACGACGGCCCCGGTCGGCTTGTCATTGACGTAGAAATTGCCGGCCGCGAATCGCAGCGTCTCGGTGGCGTACGCGATCGCTGCCCGATCCTGGGCAATGATCGAACCGGTCAGCGCGTACGGGGCGATGTCAGCCGCCTGAGTCATCACGGCCTCGTAGTCGGCGTCGTCGAACACGTGCACGCCGAGGATCGGGCCGAAGTACTCCCTGGTGAAGATCTCGTCGGTCGGGTCGGTGGACGTCAGGATCGTCGGCTGCACGAAGTAGCCCTCAGAGTCGTCTGTGTTGCCGCCGGTCAGGACCGAGACCGACGCGCGGTCGTTTGCCCTGGCCAGCGCGTCCCGAAGGCGGCCGAACGAACGCTGATCGATGACGGCACCCATGAAGAGCGACAGGTCGGCGGACACATCGCCGATGGTCAGCGCCTCGGTGATGCCGACAAGCTGGTCGCGGACCCGGTCCCAGACGCTGCGGGCAATGTAGGCGCGCGAGGATGCCGAGCACTTCTGGCCCTGATACTCGAACGCGCCCCGGACTAGCGCCGTCACCAGCACGTCCGGATCGGCCGACGGGTGCGCGATGACGAAGTCCTTGCCGCCGGTCTCGCCGACCAGCCGCGGGTAACCGCGGTAGGACGCGATGTTCTCGCCCACCGTCCGCCATAGGTGCTGGAAGGTGCCGGTGGAGCCGGTGAAATGAATCCCGGCCAGGTCGGCGTGCGGCAACGCGACCTCGGATACCGCCGCGCCGTCGCCGGTCACCATGTTGATCACACCGGGCGGCAGCCCGGCGGCCTCCAGCAGCCGCATCAGGTAATGCGCGGACAGTTGCTGAGTCGGCGACGGCTTCCACACGACAACGTTGCCCATCAGCGCCGGCGCCGTCGGCAAGTTGCCGGCGATCGAAGTGAAGTTGAACGGCGTGATCGCCAGCACAAACCCCTCGAGCGGCCGGTACTCCAGCCGGTTCCAGGCGCCCGGAGAGTTCGCCGGCTGCTCGGCCAGCAACCGCCGCGCGTAATGCACGTTGTAGCGCCAGAAGTCGATCAGCTCACATGCCGCGTCGATCTCAGCCTGGAACACGGACTTCGACTGGCCGAGCACAGTCGCCGCATTGATGAGCTGGCGCCAGGGTCCGGACAGCAGGTCAGCCGCCTTGAGGAAGATCGCGGCCCGGTCGTCGAATGACAGTGCCCGCCACCCCGGTGCTGCCTGCCGCGCCGCCTCGATGGCTGCCGCAACGTCGGCGCCGGTCGCATTGCGCAGCTGTCCGAGCACGTGCCGGTAGCTGTGCGGCTGGACAACATCAATGGGCTCGCCCCCGCCGTGCCGCTGCTGGCCGCCAACAGTCATCGTTAGCTCGGCACGTTCCCCGGCTAGTTCCTTGATCTTTTGCTCGACCGCGGCACGCTCTGGACTGCCGGGGGCATATCCCTTGATCGGCTCGTTCCCCGGAAACGGGACATTCGTGACGGCATCCATCCCCGCGCTCCTTGCTTTCCCGACGTCAGTGGCGGCATCACCCATCGTGCCACGACCGCATGAGTACCGGTGCCAGCCGCTGGACCCAGGGAACGATCTTGATCACCGCAGCCCCGCGGACTATCGCGGCGCTCAATCCGCCTCCCGCGGTCGGCCTGCGGCGGCTTACTCTTCGTGACCGACCAGATCCGCCAGTTCTTGTGTCGCATACCACTGGAGTTCGTAACCCTCGGCGCCGTCAACCACGAACCTGGCATCCTCGTCGCCCGCGTCAGCTGCTGCCAGCGCGGCCACCGCGGCGGCGATCTCAGCCCCTGCCGCAGTGTCGTCGACGTGCCCGGACACGATGTCCCGCTGCCGGATCGTGCCGTCAACCCGCACGAGCGCCGGCTCCTCGAAGTCCGCCCGCACGACAACCTGGTCGCCAGCCACCTCTGCCGCCAGCACCACCCGGCGCCGTGGCGCCGCCGGGTCAGCGGCGAGCAATCGCAGCGACTCGCGGGCCGCGTGCGTCATCGCGACGTACTCGAGTTCCTCGATGTCGCCGCTGGAATACCACTCCCGCAGCGCGGGCGTGACGGCGTAACCGCGGACCGGCGAGTACCCGATCTCACCAGCGCGCAGCAGGCCGGTTACTGCCGACAAGGTCGAGGGCAGATATACGCGCAAACTACGCCCCGCAACGCAACAGGGAAGCGCAACTCGTTTCCAAGCGCAACCGAATGAACCTTGAGTGTGCCAGTCCGGTACCTGCCAGGTCAGCTAATTGACTGGCTCCGCTTTGACTGGCTCCGCTTTGACTGGCTCCGCTCTGACCGGCTCCGCTCTGGCTGGCTCCGCCCGGGACGCTGCGCCGCTTGCGGTCAGCACCGCGACAACGGCCGCGACAGCGGCCTCCAGCGTTTCGTGCTCCCACACGCGCACCACGTTCCAGCCCGCTGCCGCCAGCGCCGCGTCGGCGGCTCTGTCTCGCTCGACGTTGCGGGCGAGCTTGGGCTCCCAGTACCAGGTGTTGTTGGCCGGCTGACTACCGTGCTCGGGGCAGCAGTGCCAGAAACACCCGTCGACGAAGACCGCCACTCGCCGCGCGGTGAACGCGATATCCGGCCGCACCCGGGCCCCGGCCAGCTCGAGCCGGTAGTCCTTGCGGTAGCGATAGCCCTGCGCGTGGAGCGCCCGGCGCAGCGCCAGTTCGGGCTTGGTGTCCTTCCGCCGGTTGGCCCGCATATTGGCTGAACGGCCTGGATTGAGCGGATGCGGATAGTCAGCCACAGCCGAAACACTAGCGGCGCGACAACCGAAATTCTGGCGGGAACGCGTCAGCTGGCCGCCCATGCATTCACCCCCTTCGCGGCGCGGCGGGGACACTGCCAGGCCACCCGCGTTGGGCCGGACTGCGTTGGCCGCCCAGGCCGGACCCGTTGGCCGGGCAACCCAGGCCGAACTCGTCGGCCTGGGCTGGCTCGCCGGCGTTAGGCCAGCGGGACGTGCAGGAGCTCGGCGACCCACTCTGCGGTGCCGTCAGCGGCATCGTGCAGCACGCCGGTGAACCCCAGTTGCTCCGCCGCCGCGATGTTGGCCTGAATGTCGTCGATGAAGATGCACTCCTGCGGGTCAAGCCCCAGCAGGCCAGCTGCATGCAAGAAAATCCGCGGCTCCGGCTTCCGCATCCCGACCTCGGAGGAGATCACCACGGCGTCGAACATCTCGCCGAACAGCTCAGTCGGGTAGCCACCGCCCCAGGAGTTGGACAACAGCCCGGTCGGCACTCCGTCGGCGTGCAGCCGCCGGAACAGCCGGAGCATCGTCTCGTCGAGCGTCGACCCGGCGAACATCCGCGTTAGCAAGCCGGGGCCGGCGACCGGGCCGCCGTCCTCTAGCACTAGCGCACTGGCCAGCGCGAGCTCGAACTCGTCATTGGTGCACTCGCCGCGTTCCAGGGCGTGGATGGGGTTGGTGCCGGTCTCGCCGTCGGTATAAGCCTCGTGGACCCATTGCCTCATGACCGCGACGTAACTTTCCCGGCTGATGCCTTCGGCGGCTAGCCAGGCATTGACAGTGTGCGAAATGGGGCTGGTCATGACGCCACCCCAGTCAGTGATTACCCCGCGCAGTTCGGCCACAGCCTGATCGTAAGCGAGCCTGTCGGCTGCCCCGGTGTGGCTGCTGGCAGAATCTGGGCATGGACGCCGTGGCAGTAGTAACCGGAGCAAGCAGCGGGATTGGCGCGGCAACGGCCGTGCGGCTCGGCGAGGCCGGGTACCAGGTAGTGCTGACGGCCCGGCGCGCGGACCGGCTCGACGAAGTGGCCAGGCGGATTACCGCGGCGGGCGGGACCGCGCAGGCGCATCAACTGGACGTCACCGACCGCGCCGCCGTCTTTGCGCTGGCCGACTCACTGGACCGCTGCGACGTCCTGGTTGCCAACGCCGGCGGGGCGGTCGGCGCTGACACCATTGCCGACAGCTCAGCCGATGACTGGCTGGCCATGTACGACGTGAACGTGCTCGGCACGCTGCACATCACCCAGGCGCTGCTGGCCAAGCTGATCGCGAGCGGGGCGGGCACGATCGTGCTGATGGGGTCCACTGCGGGGCTGATCAGTTATGAGGGCGGCGGCGGCTACGTAGTCGCCAAGCACGGCACTCATGCGATCGCCGAGACGCTGCGCCTGGAGCTATACGACAAGCCAGTGCGGGTCATGGAGATCGCCCCGGGGATGGTGAAGACAGACGAGTTCGCGGTCAACCGGTTCCGCGGTGATGCCGAGAAGGCCGCCGCCGTGTACGCCGGGGTCGCCGAACCGCTCACTGACGCGGACGTGGCCGACGCCGTCGTCTGGTCCGTGACCAGGCCGGCGCACTTCAACGTGGACCTGATGGTGATCAGGCCGCGGGCGCAGGCCGCGCAGTACAAGGTCTACCGGGAGCTGCCACCGAAGTAGTGCTGTGGCTCGGCCCCGGCGGCCCGCCGTAACCAGGCAGGCGGCCGCCCGTCCGGCGGCGCCATTCGGCAGCGCTCGGTAATCAGCCGACGGCCCGCGGTGATCAGCATGAACCTTGGCTCCCGGCAAGCTGCGACAACGCCAACGATCCGGGCCGTTATCACTAAGATTCCCACGTGGCGACGGGGCTTACGCGTGCGGCAGCGGCTAGGCGAGCCGCGCTGCTGCAGGTCGAGTCCTATCAGATCTTCCTTGACCTCACGACCGGCGTAGACACGGCCCGGTCGCGGACCGAGATCCGGTTCAGCAGCCGCGAGCCGGGCGCGACGACCTTCGCGGACATTGACGCTGCGGCCGTGCACGAGGTTGTACTGAACGGAATGCCAGTGAACCCGGCGTCGGTAACCGGCGGGCGTCTGCCACTGTCCGGCCTCACCGCCAGCAACACGCTCACCGTGGATGCGACCGTGGCACTGAGCCGCAGCGGCAGTGGCCTGACTCAGTACACCGACCCCGCCGATGGCAGCCGGTACATTCTCGCCAACGGTTTCCCGACCGCGGCTCCTGCCGTCTTTTGCTGCTTTGACCAGCCGGACCTGCGCGCCGCCATCACTCTCATCGTGACGCTCCCGGCCGGCTGGACATGTGTCGCGAACGGCGAGGTGCTGCACCGCCCGGCCGACGGCGCCGCCGGCGTCTGGCGGTTCTCGACGGTACTTTCGATTAAGCCGTACGAATTCACGCTCTGTGCCGGGCCATACGTCACCGTCCCCTCGGGGACCACACAGGATGCCGGAGGCAGTTCCGACGAGCTTCAGGCGGCCAGCCCAACACGGCTGACGGTACGCTGCCGCCCCGCGCTTGAGGGCTCTCCGGGCCTTGCGAGAATCTCCGCTATCGTCGGCGCAGCGCTGCGCTATTACGAGCAATTGCTCGATATGCGCTGCCCGTACGACAAGCTCGACATTGTCTTCGCCCCGGAACTCGGGCCGGTGGCGATGGAACTGCCCGCTGTGATGTACGTCAGCGAAACCCTGCTCCAGCGCGCGGCCGATCCCGGCGATGATCACGTCGCCGTCGTGCTTGCGCACGAGGCGGCACACCTGTGGTTCGGCTGCCTGGTCGAAGCCGGCTGGTGGGACGATCTCTGGCTGGCCGAGGCCATGGCCAGCTATCTCAGCTACGCCGCCGCGACCGCAGTCCTTGGTCAGCCGGACGCCTGGGCCGAGTTCGGCATGTCCGGACAGGCGAGCGCATACCTGGCCGACGGCCTGCCGAGCACCCAGCCGATCTCGTCACCGGTCGACAGTGCAGCGCATGCGCTGACCCGGCCGACGGCGATCACCTACTCGAAAGGCACCGCGGCCATCCGGCAGCTCGCCGTGTTCATCGGCGATGAAAGCATGCGGGCCGGGCTGCACGACTACCTCAGCAGGCACGCCTGGTCGACGGCGTCACTGGCGGACATGATGGACTGCCTGTCGCGCGCCAGCGGCTGCGACCTGGCGCAATGGACGGCCCAGTGGCTGACGCAGACCGGCGTCAATGCGCTGTGGCCAGAGATCGTTACCGGGCCAGACGGCGTCCTGACCTCGCTGGCCATCGCGCAAGACCCGCCAGAAACCAACCCGGCGGGCCCGCTGCGTACCCATCGGCTTACGGTCGGGATCTACCAGGCGACCGACAGCGGCCTGCGATGCGAACGCCGTGTCGACGTGACCGTAAGCGGCGACTGGACGCACGTGCCTGAGCTCACCGGCATGCCGATGCCAGCAGCCGTCATCCTCAACGATGCGGACCTGACGTTCGCCACCATAGGCATCGATCCTGAGTCCTGGCAGGCTGTGGTGGCATCGGCGATGGATCTGGGCGATCCGCTGGCCGAGTCCGTTTGCTGGACGGCCGCCTGGCAGCAGGTGCAGCGGGCGGAACTGGACGCTGCCGAGTTCGCCGCGATCGTGGCTCGCAGAATGATCATCGGGCAGCCAATTGTCGGGTTCGAGCAGTTGCTAGCACGCGCGATCGCCGGGGCCGACTTCTATGCCGGGCCCGCGGGCCGGGCAGCGGGCCGCCAGCAACTGGCGGCAGCGGCGCTGTCCGCCGCGGAGCGAGCTCAGCCTGCTAGCCGCCATCAGCGAGTACTGGCACGCGCATACGCGACCTGCGCGCACAGCGGTGCTCAGCTGGACCTGCTGCGCTTCTGGCTGGCCGGCCGGTCGCTGCCGACGGGCCTGGTCCCTGACCTCGAACTGCGCGGCAGAATCCTTGCGACGCTCTCGGCCCATGGTGGGGCAACTGACGACGAACTGGCGGCATACGTTGCCGATGACCCGGTCGCCGGCGACATCCGGCAGGCGAACTGGCGAGCCATGCAACCAGACGCGCACGCCAAGCAGACTGCCTGGGCCTCAGCGCTAGCGGCCGGCCAGTCGCCGCGGCTCGCTCGGGCGCATGCTGAGGGCATCTGGGTAGCCGGACAGGAGCAGCTGATGGGCGAGTTCCGGGACCGGTACTTCGCCGAGGCGCTGCCCGCAGTCCGCCAGCACGACGCACGCACCGCGCAACGGCTCGCGAGGGCGCTCTACCCAGTCACGCTCGCCGACGCCAGCACGCTGGCCGCGACCCGCGTCGAGTTGGCCAGTACCGATCCGGCCGACCCGATCCACGCGATCTTGCTTGAGCAGCACACGATTCTGCAGCGGATGATCGCCGCGCGCGCCGCAGCACGCGCCTTAGCCCCCAGCTGACACACGATGCCGCAGCGAATGATCACCTGCGGGCGGCGCCCCACGGCACTTAGCACCCGAGCCGTGCCTTTCGGTGCGGCGTTATAACATGTTTTGCAGCCTTTGTGGGGCACGTTTCGGGTGAAAAGTCGGCGTGGAGGCCGGCCAGCGGCAGTTTGCGCGCTGTTTTGCAGCCAATCGCCTGTCTGGGACACCCGATTAGTCTGTTTGCGTGACCTTCGACAGGCCCCGTGGCTGGTCCGGGTTGATGCCGAGTCGCCGCGCGAGCGCCTCGGTCAGCAGCTGGCCCGGAACAATAAGACCGATAGGCGCCAGCCACTCTGGCAGCTTCGGTCCGGGCAGCGCAGCCGTGCACACCGACGCCAGCGCGTCACCGCCGCCGATGCCGAACGCGGCGGCCCCCGCCCCGGTCACCCGCCGAGCCAGGTCGACGGAGCCGGCCAGAGTCGGGCCGGAGTCAGCCGCGACCACAATGGCGGGCGTTTCCGCGTCGACCACGGCGATCGGGCCGTGCAGCAAGTCCGCGTACGAAAGGCCCATGGCGTGCAGGTAACACGCTTCTTTCAGCTTGATCGCGAGCTCGAGAGCGGCCGCATATGCCATGCCGCGCCCGGACACCACCACGCCCGGCACCTTCGCCAGTTTGGCCAGGATGGGCTCTAGGTCGACCGGGCACTCCAGCAACTCCGACACGGCATCCGGCACCGCCCGCAGTTGCCCGGCATCCAACGGCGCGCCGAGACCGAGACCGAGTACGGCCAGCGCGGCCAGCTGAGTGGTGAACGTCTTGGTCGCGGGCACCGCCTGCTCGATCCCGGCCTGCGTCACGAACGCGACCTCTGCAGCCTCCGCCAGCGGCGATCCGGTGCCGCCGTTGGTGATCGCCATTGTCCGGGCGCCGCAGTCCTTCGCCCAGATCAGCGTCTCGACAATCTCCTCGGTCCGGCCAGACTGGGACAGCCCCACGGCAAGTACCCCGGACAGGTCAATCCGCGCCTTGTAAGTCGTGGCAATCGACGGCGCAGCAAGGGAGGTCAGCCGACCGGCATGCGCCTGGATCAGGTAGCTCCCGTACACCGCCGCGTTGTCGGAGGTCCCGCGGCCGATAAAGAGCACGGTCCGAGTGTCCGCGACCAGCGCGGCCACCTCATCGCGGCGCGGCAATAGTGCGTCAATAGTCGCCCTCAGCGCCTCAGGCTGCTGGCCGATTTCCTGGCACATCAGCGACGAGCCGCCCGCACTGTGAGCTTGCATGGGATCTGATCCTTTCTCTGTCACGCGGCCACGGCGGCCAGCGTGGCAGCGGCGCCATCTGTATAAACCAGGCGCCCGGCTATCCAGGTCGCTCGGGTTCGCAGCTCCGGGCTGAGCCAGACCAGATCCGCCGCCGCACCAGGCCGGAGTCGGCCGAGGTCGCGCCTGCCAATCAGGTCTGCCGGGATCCGGGTGGCCGCGGCAACGGCGGCGGACAGCGAGAGGCCGCACCGCACCGCGTTGGCCACAGCGCGGTCCATCCGCAGAGCCGACCCCGCCAGGGTGCCATCACCGCGAACTGGTGGCGCGCCGTCACCAGGCGGCAACGTGATCAGCTCACCGCCGAGCAAGTACTCCCCAGGGGGCATGCCAGCGGCCGCCACGGCATCGGTGACCAGCACGATCCGGCCCGGCGCCGCCCGGAAGGCCAACCCGCACACCGCCTCCACCACATGGTGCAGATCCACGATCATTCCGCTCGTCAGCCGCTCGTCCGTAAGAGCCTGGCCGACGACGCCTGGCTCCCGGTGGCCGAGCGGCCGCTGCGCGTTGAACAGGTGCGTCACCATCCGCGCACCGCGCTCGGCGGCCGCCGCAACCTGCCGGGCGGTCGCGTCGGTATGCCCCACGCTGACCAGGACGCCGGCCGCCGTGAGTTGCTCGATGGCGGCGAGCGCACCCGGCAGTTCCGGCGCGATCGTGACCAGCCGCAGCAGTCCGCGGCCGGCCTGGATGAGCTCCGCGACCGCGCTCGGGGTGGGGTCAGTGATCCATTTCTCGTTGTGCGCGCCGCGTCTGCCTGGCGCGATGAACGGCCCTTCCGCGTGCACGCCAAGCACCCGGGCGCCGCTTACAGGCAAGTCCGGCACGAATGTGGCCGCGGTCCGCAGCGCCTCGGCGAGGCTGCTGACCGGCGCGGTGATCATGGTCGGCATGCAGGCGGTCGTCCCCGTTTCCGGCAGCCGCGCAGTGACCCGCGCCCAAGATGCGGCGTCGGCGATCTGGAACTCGACGCCGTAGTAACCGTTCACTTGCAGGTCGATAAGACCCGGCAGCAGGTATCCGTCTGCGAGCGTCACATCGGCGCGACGCATCCCGGGACCAACGGCGCCGATAACGCCGCCGGTTACCTCGACAAACCCTGGGCCGGGAACGTGGTCAGCCGTGGTCTCGGCCGTCAGAAACTGCTCGGCGGCAATCAGCATCGCAGCGGGCGACTCAGGGACTGGCCGGGCTGAGCGCCCCGCGGCCGCCAGCCGATGCTGGCCCCTGGCGTCGTGAGCCACGCGCAGGCGCGGTCTCGCAGAATGCCTGCTGCTCAAGCGCGCCGCGTAGGAAGGCGCGCATCTCCGCCGCGACGATCTCAGGGCGCTCCATCATCGCGACGTGGCCGATGTTCGGCAGCACTACGGCGCGACAGTTCCGGAAAGTGCGCGCTGCGCGGCCGGCCATCGCCGGGTTCACCAGCCGGTCGTGACTACCGTGGATCAGCAGCGTCGGCGCCGTCACCTTGGCAGCGTCTTGCCAGAGCGAAGCCGGTCCGGGCCGGGCGTACTCGGCTACCAGCGCCCTAGTCGAGCCAAGCAGCGCGTCGACTGAGTAGCTGAGCCGGTCGCGGCGGGTTACTTCGGCGATCGCCTCCGCCCGGCGCTCAGGAAGGAAGCGGCTCGGGTCCGCGTAAAGCTCGCCGATCGAGGTATCGGTCCGCTTCTCCGGCGTCATCGTCCGCATCTTTCCTAGCAGCCACGGGCCGACCCCGGGCATGGCGACGACAGCCAGGCGGGCCGGCAACAGCCGCGGTCTGAGATCTGGCAGCGCGGGCGAGATCAGCGTCAGCGTCCGGACCAGTTCCGGACGGCGTGCCGCGATTCTGGTGCTGATCGCTCCGCCAAGCGAGTTGCCGATCAGGTGGACCGGCCCGCCGCGCTGCTCGATCAGCGAGATGACCGCCGCAGCCCGGGCCGCGAGCGAATAATCGCCATCGGCAGGCGGCGGGGAGTACCCGAATCCCGGCAGGTCGAGTGCGTCGCAGGCCATCGGCGGTCCGGCGGCTGCACTTTGGCTGAGGAGGCTCATCAAGTCGGTCCAGTTCAGCGCTGAGCCGCCGAGGCCGTGCACAAGCACGGCCTGCTCGGCACCCGGCCCGGCTGTCGCGCTGCGCACGAAAATGTCGCCGCTGCTGAGGTGGACCACTTCGCCTGGCCATGGCTGGATTGGCGCGGCCCCTCCCGGCATGTTCGGCACTGGGGGAACCCCGCTGGTGAGCGCCTCACCAGGCCCGATCGGGTTACTCATAAGCGAATATGGTACCCGCCGGTAGCCGAATTCGGCTCCGCCTGGTCGCCGCCTAGGCTGGCCGCCAGGTCGCCCGAATGTAAGAAACCCGGCGCAGACGACGAAAATGCTTCGTGGTCATGATTGACGCGGCGCTCAGCCACAGTCGCAGCCCACACTGTGACTCGGTCAGCTGGCGCGCCGCGGCCGCCGCCCGGCAGCCTTGTCCTCGTCGGCAGCGGCCGCGCTGGGCCGGCTCGAGCCCGCCTTTGCCGCCGACCCAGCCGAACGTGGAGTCTTGGTAGCCGATTTGCCCGCTGCGCCGGATTTACCGCCAGTGGTCTTCCCGGCGGCACTTGCCTTCCCGCCCGCGGACGCCTTCGCCGCGGTTGTCCTGGCGCTTCCGGACTTCGTGCTGCTCGACTTGGCGCCCGCAGCGGCCCTGGCTCCGGTGCGCTTAGCCTCAACCGGA
>Ga0335072_10007562_pt1 | contig 15816 bp, 15 predicted proteins | sample Lox_Sample_21_FD_206725 | JGI IMG/M metagenome (GOLD analysis project Ga0335072, IMG submission 206725) | Soil microbial communities from Loxahatchee National Wildlife Refuge, Florida, United States - Lox_Sample_2.1 | ecosystem: Environmental > Terrestrial > Soil > Wetlands | place: USA... | reverse complement strand
GCGCTGCGCATCTTCGACCCCGCCCACCCGGACCGGCCGGTGGTGGCTGCCGGGGCTCCCTGGTTCATGGCCCTGTTCGGGCGTGACTCGCTGCTCACCTCGTGGATGCTGCTGCCCTGGGACGACAGCCTGGCCGCGGGCACGCTGGCGACCCTGGCCGACCGGCAGGGCCGCGCCGTCGATCCGGCGTCAGAAGAGGAACCGGGCCGGATCCTGCACGAGGTCCGGTTCGGCCCGGCCGCTTCCCTAGCCCTCGGCGGGGGCACCGCCTACTACGGGACCGCCGACGCCGCCCCGCTGTTCGTCATGCTCCTCGGCGAGCTCCGGCGGTGGGGCCGCCACGGCGACCTCGCCCGGGACCTGCTGCCCCATGCCGACCGTGCCCTGGAGTGGATGCAGCGGTACGGGGACGCCGACGGCGACCGGTTCATCGAATGCTGCCGCAAGACCCCGGCCCGCCACGCTCGCCCGGGAGGCAGGCGACGTCCCCGGCGCTCGGCACTGGGCTGAGGCGGCTGGCCGGCTTAAGCGCGCGTTCAACCAGGCCTTCTGGCTACCGGACAAGGGCTGGTACGCCACTGCGCTCGATCGGGACAAGCGGCCGGTCGACGCGCTGACCTCCAACATCGGCCATTGCCTGTGGACCGGCATCGCGGATGCGGACAAGGCCGCGGCAGTCGCGGACCACCTGCTGTCCGAGGACATGTTCACCGGCTGGGGCATCCGCACCCTGGCCGCGTCGATGGCCGCCTGCAACCCGATGAGCTACCACAACGGCTCGGTATGGCCGCACGACAACGCGCTGTGCGCGGCCGGGCTGATGCGCTACGGCTTCACCGCCCACGCCCAGCGGGTCGCCGAGGCCGTCTTCGGCGCCGCCGTGCGGTTCGGCTACCGCCTGCCCGAATTGTTCTGCGGGTTCCCGCGGCGCGACCACCTCGCCCCCATCCCGTACCCGACCTCCTGCTCACCTCAGGCCTGGGCCGCCGCCGCCCCTTTGCAGCTGCTCACCAGCCTGCTGCGGGTCACCCCCCAGCCCGGCACCCGGCGGCTGTGGTGCGCCCCGGCCATCCCCGACCGCTACCTACCGCTCCACGCGGCCGGCCTGCGGCTGGCACGCTCACGCCTGACGATCGACGTCCGCGACGACGACTGGCACCTGACCGGCCTCGAAGACACCGGAACCGAGCTCATCCGCCAGCCACGCTACCGCAATGCGCTCACTCGGATGTGACTTCCCGCGGTGCCGGGAGCACCTCAGCGACGGGACTTCGGTGTACCCGCCGCGTGACCAAAGACCCTGCCCATCCCGTACCGGGCCGGGCAGCCTGGCTTCGTGAGAGAGGTGGCGGAGTCTGGGTTCGCGGCGATGGCCGCCATCGAGAGACGTGTACGCCTGCTCGAGGCCCGCGTGGAGACTCTCGCCGAGGCGGTCGAGGTGCTTGCGCGCGGGCTTGAGGGCAGCCCGATGGCCGAACCGGAAGACTTCAGGCCCGAGGAAGCGGCCAGGCGGGCCCGCGAGCTGCTGCTCCTGGCGAAGCCGGGCCGTCGCGACGGCTAGGCAGGCGACAGCTGCGTGCCGCCGTAGCGGATCGACGGAGGCTGCGATGATCAGCTGCGCGGAAGTGGAGAAGCTGCGGAGCGTGCGCGGGCCGGGGCCGGCCGTGCTGTCGCTGTACCTGCTGGTGCCGCTCGATCCGGCCAAGCTGCGGGGCCTAGCCGCCGAGGCCGGGGACCTGATGGCCGGGGCTGGCTGGGCCACACGGTCGCGTTCTTCGCCTGCTGGGAGCTTGGCCTGTTCGAGGCGATGCCGCTGCCCTGCCTACTCCAAGAACGTGCGGTCCTCGCCACCCGGCCGCACGTCCGGCCGCTGCTCGCGGCGCTGCAGCGATGCCCGGACTACCGGGTCGTGATCGCCGACCGCCGGCACTCCTGGGTCCTGTCGGTCAGCGGCACCCAGGTGGAGACCGTGGCCAGGCAATCGGACGAGGGACCGCGCAGTCCTGGCTTCGGGGGCTGGTACGGCCTGGAGTCCCACCGCATCCAGCAGCGCGTCATCCAGCTGGGCCGCCATCACTACCGGGATACCGCCGCGATCCTGCAACGGGCGGCCGACGCAGGCCCGAACGTGCCGCTGGTGATCGGAGGCCATCACGACAGCATCGCCGGCCTGCTGGAGGCGCTGCCGCCCGCGGTGCGGAAGGATTTCGCCGGGAGTTTTACCGCCGACCCGCACACGTTGACCGCGGCCAGGATTCGGGAGCTGGCCGGCCCGGTCATCGAGGGCTGGGTCGCGCGCCGCGAACGGGAGCTGGCCGAGGAGATCTTCGGCCAGCTGTCCGCGGTCGGGCTGCACGCGTCGCTGGCTGCGGTCAACGAAGGTGCGGTGGCCCGCCTGCTGGTGGCCCACGAGGGCATGATTCCCGGTTTCGTGTGCGGCCGCTGCGGCGCGCTGAGCACCGGCAGCGATGAGTGCCCGGACTGGGGCACGGCCGTCCGGGCGGTATCGGACCTGCTGGACGAGGCGGTACAGCGGACCCTCGACGACGACGGGCAGGTGACGGTGATCCGCGACGCCCCGTTCAGCATCGCCGCGAAGCTGCGTTTCCCGGTCATCGGCTGAGGCCAGGCTGCGGCGGCGCTCATGGGACGAAAGTCCCGCAAGCCCGGGACGAAACGTGCTGTCCCAGGCCGACCCGGTCTGCATTCCTGGTGGAAGAGAGACGGGACGGGAGGTAGCCGTGTCCGCAGTGGAGGTGGTTCCGGGTGCGTGCGCAGCGAGCAAGCTCGGCGGGCGCTTCCGGCTGGAAGACCGGGTCGGGGAGGCTTACCGGGCGTCGTTGTGGAAGGCCACGGACGAACTGCTCAGCCGGCCGGTGGCCATCCATGTGCTGCCGGAGGGACTTGCACTGCGCAGGGGCCTGATCGAGGCTGTCAACGCGGCCGCCAGGGTAACCGATCCGCGCCTGGCGAAGATCTTCGACGCGGACTACGGCGCCAGGTGCCCCTACATCGTTTCCGAGTGGGCACCCGGCGAGTGCGTGGAGGACCTGCTGAAGGCTGGGTTGTTCAGCCCGGTGCAGGCGGCCGCCATCATCGCCGATGCGGCGGACGCCCTGGCCGTCGCCCACGCCGCCGGCCGGCCGCACTCGTGCCTGGGTCCCCGGTCGCTGCGCTGGGGCACGTGCGGCGTGAAGATTACCGGTCTCGGCATCGAGGCGGGGCTTAGCGGCGCGAGCAGTGACGATGCGGCGATGACCGATGCGAGGGCGCTGGGCCGGATGCTGTACGCGCTGCTCACCGGCTACTGGCCGGGCGATGAGGCCACCGCGCTGCCGTCGGCACCCACGTACCGTGGATGCCTATGCGCGCCCTGGCAGCTCCGCGCCGGGGTGCCTGCCGACCTCAGCGCGATCGCCTGCCGCACGGTGCAGACGCAGCCATGCCGCTTCGGGCAGCCGGTGGCCTCGCCCGCCGAACTGGCCGCGGCATTGCGTACCCCGCGGCAGGCCAGGCGTGGCATCCGGAATCAGAGGCTAAGGGTGAAATGAGAGGTATGGCTGATGGGGCGGATCGGCGGGCTCTGGCGCGAGTTGCGGCAGGACGGCAATCCGTTGCGGCGGGCCTGTGACCGGACCGAGGCCGTCTTGCTGGCCTGCCTGCTATCCGCGTTGTTCATTGTCGTGCCGCTGGCGGCGGTGATCGCCGGCGTGCAGGTCTACGGCGCGGGCCTGCGGGCCGAGCGCGCCGAGAGGGCGGCCTGGCACCAGGTTCCCGCTGTCCTGCTGGTGACCGTCCCCGCACCCCGTTACGCGGGATACGAGACTGCGGTCCAGGCCAGGTGGACCGCCCCGGACGGGGCCAGGCGGACCGGGCAGGTCACCGCGCCTCCCGGCGCCCGGGCGGGCGACACGGTGATGCTGTGGGTTGATGTGCCGGGCCAGCCGACCGGCATGCCGCTGCAGCCGCTCCAGGTGACAGGCCAGGCGATCCAGGCCGCGGCGATCGCCGCGGCCGCCGCCTTCGCGGTGCTGCTGTGTGCCGGCGTGCTTACCCGCCGGGCGCTCTTCCGGCGGCGGCTCGCCGCGTGGGATGCCGAATGGCGGGCCGTCGGGCCGCGCTGGACGTCCACACGCTGACAACGGCAGCCGCGACCGCCTCGCGGAGCGAGAAACCGGGCTGGCCGGTGATACCACCGCCCGTTCTGCTCAATTTCACGGGTTTCCCGGACGACGTCGTGCAGTTCCTGACCGACAGCATCAGGTTACTTTCTGGCCGGGCCCGGGGCGGGCGAGCAGCGCGGCGCCGACCACGGCCCCGGCGAAACCTGCGCCGCGCAGGACCCCGGGAACGCCACCGGGCATGTGCTCGGCCAAGACGGTCAGGCCGGCGAGGATGGGCAGCAGGTTGGTCAGCAGGCTGGAGACGCCCGCGGTGGCCAGGGCGGTGCCGCGCTGGAAGGATAGCTGCAGGCAGATGAAGGCCAGGCCGTGGCAGGCGGGCAGCAGCAGGGCGAACGCGAGGACCGGGCTGATGCCGCTGACGGCCGCCTTGGTCGAGACGTCGCCGGCCGCGTACAGCAGGCCGGCGGCCGCGGCGAGCCCCGCGCCCGGGCGCAGCACCGCGGCGCCGGGAACTGCGGCGACGGCCGCCGCAAGCATGGAGGCCAGGATCCAGCCGAGTGGCGGTCCCCAGCCCACGGTGGCGGCGTGGCCGGTCCCGGCCGGGAGCGACAGCCCGAGCAGGAGCAGGCCACCGACCGACGCGGCCACGCCTGCCCAGTCCCGCGCCGGCAGGCGGGTGCCGCCGACCCGGACCGCCACGGCGAGGAGCCCGATGCCGCCGGCCGAGGTGGCCTGCACCAGCGAGATCGGGGCCAGGTCCAGTGCGACGATGTACAGGGCCCACCCGGCCAGGCCGCCGACGAAGCCGACGAGCCAGCGCCGGCTGGTGAACAGGGCGGACAGCGAGGCGACGGGGCGGCGCAGCGACAGTGCGGGAAGCGTGCCGGAGGCGGCGTGCTGGAGATAGAAGCCGTAGTTGAGGAAGGCGGTCGAGGCCAGGGCGAGCAGCAGCCCGATCGCGAGCCTCATCGCCTGCCGCCCGCCGGCTCGTGCTCGGCCGGCTGGCCGGGCGGCGGCTGCTCCGGCGCTGGCGGTCCGGGGGCCGGCGGCCAGCCGGGGCCGCGGATCAGCCTGGCGTGGGGCAGGTAGCCTTCGGCGGCCATCGCGGCCACGGCCACCCGGGGCAGGTCGGCGCGGTGCTCGACGACCACGTACCGAGGCTGCCATCCGGGGCTGAACTGCCGGTTGAACCGCAGCAAATTGTCCAGTTGCAGTGCGAGGATTTCTTTCAGCTCGAGCAGGGCGCGCCGCTGGAGTCGCTGCGTCGGGGTGCGGGCGGCGCCGTCTGTGAGCAGGCCGGCGAACGGGGAGAAGTTCAGCGAGATGCGGGTAAAGCCGTGGCCGGGCGCCCACGTGGCCGCGGTGATGATGAGCCAGGCGTTGAACCCGTTCGGCGTGTCCGGGCGGCGGGGCATGGAGGACAGGGACAGTGACCGGCTGGGCCGGCAGACGGCGAGGTGCAGGAATCCGGCGACCTGGTCGTGCTCGCGGCCGATCACGAACACCGCGTCGTCGCCGCCCAGCCGGAAGGGGTCATCGAGTTCCATGGTGAAGCCCTTGCGGATGCCGCCGCGCAGCCAGGCGCGGTCGACCGCGGCCAGTTCGGCGTGCAGGGCGGGAGGCACGTCGCCGGCCAGGATGATTTCGGCGTGGTAGCCATGGCGTTCCAGCCGGTGGGCTGCCTGGCGGATGGTGCGCATCGGCCGCCCGTCGAGGCTGAAGGCGGCGGTGTCGATGACGGCCTCGTCGCCGTGGTAGACGGGGTGCAGGCCGTGCTGCCGGTAGACGGCCAGCAGGCGGCCGGACGCGCCGAGGATCGCGACGTGCCAGCCGCGGGAGCGGGCGTGGGCCAGGAAGGCGCCCACTGCCGCCCCGGCCTCGTCCCCGGGGCCGACCGGATCGCCGCTGACCACCGCGATCCCCCGGATGACGCGGTAGGCGATCAGGCTCTGGCCGGTGAAGAACCACTGCTTGTCGAGCCGCAGGGTGAACGGCGCCAGGGTGTCGCCGCCCCAGCGGCGCACGATCTGCATCGCGCGTTCCTGGTCTGCGGCTCCGGGGAACAGCAGCTGCCGCCAGGGGCGGACCCACACCTCGGCCGCCCACAGCACTCCGATCGCGGCGATCGAGGCCACCGAGGCCGGGAACCACCGGGAGAATCCCCCGGGCAGGTACTGGCTGCCGTGCGGTGCGAGCCCGGCCAGTGCCCGGACGCTGTCGGCGAGCGCGGCGGGCAGGGAGAACGGCAGGCCGGAAACCGTCTGGTAGGCGAACAGCGTCACGATGCCGTAGGCGATGGCCGCGGCGAGCATACCGGCCAGCCGTACCAGCGCCGGCGGCTGCGCGGCCGGGTCGCCGCGGAACGGGAAGTCCTGCCGGGCGGCCACCAGGGCTACCGCAATGAGCCCGGTGACGATCGCGGCGGCGTAGTCGGGTCCGCGCAGCAGGTGCAGCACGGTGGACAGGCCGAGCAGCGCCACGCTCAGCTGCCAGGCGCGCCGGTTGCGGCGGGCCAGGCCGCGTGATCCGATCAGCAGCAGCATCCCGGCCGGCGCCAGCAGCGCGTGCGCCGCCGGGACCACCAGGCCCGGGCCGAACCGCTCCATCTGCCCGAGCGCGGCGCCCCGGTGCGGCACCAGCGCCGAGACCAGGTCGATCAGCCCGCCGACGGCGACCATCCAGGCCAGCAGCCGGTGGGCGATCCGGTCGGTCCTGATGCCGCGGCCCAGCAGCGCCCCGCCCGCGCCGGCCAGCGCCGCGGCCAGGTATATGGGCTGCAGCCCGGCGGCGGCGCGGAACGCGCGCTCGGCGGGCACCTGGCGGACCACGAACAGGCAGAAAGCGTCGGCCAGCAGCAGCCAGATTCCGACGCCGGCGGCCAGGCCCAGGCCGGCCGCCAGCCGGTCCAGCCGCGCCGCCCGCGCCACCAGCCCAAGCGCCACGCCCGCCGCGCCGAAGATCAGGACGAACACGGCCAGCGGCACCCGGTCGTGGCCGGGCAGCTCATCCAGCGGCAGCGCGTCGTGCACCTGCGGGCCCGGCCAGTGCGCCACGCCCGCCCGCAGCCAGTACAGCCAGCCCGTGGCCGCCGCGGTGACGACCATGACCGCCAGTGCCACCGCCGCCGCCCGCCCGGCGGCGGCCAGCGGGCCGCGCAGCCGGCTATCCATGGCTCAGCTTCTCCGACGCGGTGATCAGCGCCTGCGGCATCGTATCCCGCCACAGCTGCCAGGTGTGCGTGCCCGGCAGCTCGAAGAAGTAATGCGCCACCCCGAGCCCGGCCAGTTCGGCGCTGAAGTCGCGGTCCTGCCCGGCGAGCTCGTCGGACGCGCCGCAGTAGAACCAGATGTAGGTCCGGGCCGCGCGCAGCAGCGGGGCGACCACGACGACCTGGTCGGCGGGGCTGTTGTAGCGCAGCAGCGCCTGGCTGTGGTCGAAGATGGCGGGGATGTCGCCGGCGATCATGTACCCGGACCAGCTTTCCAGCAGCCCGAACTCGCCCGGGTGGTGCAGCCCGATGTTCAGCGCCCCGTATCCACCCTCCGAGTAGCCGGCCAGCCCCCGCCCGCTGCCGCTGCGGATGGTGCGGTACCGCGCGTCGATCGCGTTGACCAGGTCACGCGCGACGAACGTCTCCCATTGGTTCCCGCTGATCACGCCGTTGGCCCATTCCTCGTCGGTGAAGTAGGAGCGGGTCCCGGTCGGCATCACCAAGATGACGGGCCGCATCTTCCCGGCCGCGACCAGCTTTGCCTCCTGGGCGGCGATGTCGCCGATGGTCAGGAAGTCCGACGGGTGCCCGGGAAAGCCGTGCAGCAGGTACAGCACCGGATACCGGCGTGCCGGGTCGCTGGCATACCCCGGCGGCAGCACGACTTCGACGGTGTCCCGGTAACCGCCCAGTGCGGGGCTGGCTACCGAGATGGTCTCCACCCGCGCGGGAACCACGCTGGGCGCCAACGTGGGCGCGGGATAGCCCCGGTACAGCCAGAACGTCACCCCGTACCGGACCGCCCCGGCGATCCCGGCCACCGCCACCGCCGTTGCCACGGCCGCCAGCGCCACGAGCCAGAGGCGTCGGCGAACCGGCGACGCGCCCCGGCCACCCCGGACCCACCGCCACCAAAGCGCCGGCATACGCCGCAATCCCTGCATCATCGTCAGCACACCCCGGCCCGGGTTCGGCAAGCAGGGGCAAAGGTCCCGGTGGCTACCGACGTGAGTCCCGCAGGTGGCCGGGGGCTGGGTCAGGCGCTCGGCGGCGTGCAGGCGCTGGCCCTGGTCACGAAGTGCAGCCCGGCGCCGGGTCCAAGCGAGAAGCCTTCGGGATCTCCCGGAGCGATATCGAGGACCAGCTGCGGGTGATCCCACGACCGGTAGATCCTGGCGTCGATGTAGAACGGGCAGCCTTCGATCACCCCGAGCAGCGTGTCGGCATCGCCGGTGATGAATTCCCCGGCCGGGAAGCACATCGGCACGCTCCCGCCGCAGCATCCGGCGGACTGGACGAACATCAGGTCCTCCCCGCGGGCGGCGCGCAGCCGCCGGATGGCCCCACGCGCCGCCGGGGTGGCCGAGATCCTGGCGGGCGGCTTCCCGCCAGGATCCCGGGTCGGCGCCTTCCCTAGCTTCCCGGCCGGTGCCGGGTCCCTCTCAGACGCCTGGTCCCGCTCGGGCATCAGAAGAACCCGAGCGGCTTGCTGGAGTAGCTGACCAGCAGGTTCTTGACCTGGCTGTAGTGATCCAGCATCATCTTGTGGGTCTCGCGGCCGATGCCGGAGATCTTGTACCCGCCGAACGCCGCGCCCGCCGGGTACTGGTGGTAGCAGTTGGTCCACACCCGGCCCGCCTTGATGGCGCGGCCCATCCGGTAGGCCCGGTCGCCGTCGCGGGTCCACACGCCCGCGCCGAGCCCGTACAGCGTGTCGTTGGCGATCTGGATGGCCTCCGCCTCGTCCCGGAAGGTGGTCACCGCGAGCACCGGGCCGAAGATCTCCTCCTGGAAGACCCGCATCTTGTTGTGGCCCTTGAGCACGGTCGGCTGGTAGAAGTACCCGCTGGCGAACTCGCCGCCGATGCGGGCCTGCTCGCCGCCGATCAGCACCTCGGCGCCCTCGGCCCGGCCGATGTCCACGTAGGAGCTGACCTTCTCCAGTTGCTGCGCCGACACCTGCGGGCCGAGCATGGTCTGGGTGTCCAGCGGGTTGCCCTGCTTGATCTTGGCGATCCGGGCCAGCGCGCGCGGCATGAACTTCTCGTAGATGTCTTCCTGGATGAGCGCCCGCGACGGGCAGGTGCAGACCTCACCCTTGTTGAACGCGTAGAGCACCAGGCCCTCGACGGCCTTGTCCAGGAACTCGTCATCGGCGGCCATCACGTCGCTGAAGAAGATGTTCGGCGACTTGCCGCCCAGCTCCAGCGTGACCGGGATGAGGTTCTGCGCCGCGTACTGCATGATCAGCCGGCCGGTGACGGTCTCGCCGGTGAAGGCCACCTTGGCGATCCGCGGATTGGCGGCCAGCGCCTTGCCGATCTCGCCGCCCGCGCCGTTGACGATGTTCAGCACGCCGGGCGGAAGCAGGTCGCCGATCACCTCGGCCAGCTTGAGGATCGACCACGGGGTCGGCGAGGCCGGCTTCAGCACGCTGCAGTTCCCGGCGGCCAGCGCCGGGGCCAGCTTCCACGCGGCCATCAGCAGCGGGAAGTTGAACGGGATGATCTGGCCCACTACGCCGAGCGGCTCACGGAAGTGGTAGGCGACCAGGTCCTTGTCGATCTCGGTGGAAAACCCCTCCTCGGCTCGGATCGCCGCCGCGAAGTACCGGAAGTGGTCGGCGGCCAGCGGGATGTCCGCGGCCAGCGTCTCACGGACGGGCTTGCCGTTCTCCCAGCTCTCAGTGACCGCCAGCATCTCGGCATGCGCGTCGATCGCGTCCGCGACCGCGGTCAGTGCCTTGGCCCGCTGCGCGGGCGACGTCGCGCCCCACTCGTCCTTGGCCGCGTGCGCCGCATCCAGGGCGAGCTCGATGTCCTGCGGCGTCGAATCCGCGACCTCGCAGATCGGCCGGGCGGTGGCAGGGCAGAGGTTCACCCGGAACCTGCCCTCGACCGGAGCCAGCCACTTGCCGCCGATGAAGTTCTCGTATCGCGGCTGCACCGTGACGATGCTGTCGCGACGACCTGGTGGAACATATAGCATCTCATTCCCCTTTCATCGCGTCTGCACCCAGCGCATGCAGGGCCGCAGAGCCCGCCTAGGGGAACTGGTCCGCTCCCGCAGGGTCGTTGGTAACGAGAAATCGCAGACCAGGAAGCTTCGAGGCCGTACTCAGGACCTAGGGCCAGGCCCTCTTGGCTGCTCGTCCACAGCCGGTGCCAGACACCCGCAGGCGAGACTCTCCACGACCTTCGGGGGCTGAGGTGTGAAGCGGCGACCCGGGCCCGGTGGCGGCGCCTGGATGCCAGCCCGCCCGTCCAGGGGCCGTGGCAGTGATCCTCATGAACGGGAACGGGCTCCAGTGCTGGGTGAGGATCGGTCAGCTGCCAGCGTCAGCGCGCCACCATCCCTTCGTTTGCGGGTGTGGTGGTCACCGTCACCCGAAGATGATCGGCGCGTCGGCTTCCTGGGTGGGCGTCGGGGTGGCCTGGGTCACCGAGATCAGGCAGGCCTGGCTGGGGCTGCACACGATGTTGTTCGTGCCGAACGGGCCCTTGGTGACGGTGAAATTGACCTTGACTTGCCCGCTGCCGTCGGAGATGACGCTCTGCATGCCGGTCAGGTTGCAGTCGCCGGGCCCGGTCGCGGTGCCTTTCGCGGCGCACTCGGTGACGACCAGCGATTCCGACGGCGAGAAGCCGGACGCCTGTACCTGCACCTGCTGGCCAGTCTTGAGCCCGGCGGCGGGGGTCACTGTAACCTTCTGGTGCCCGCTGGGCGCAGTTGCCGACGGGCTTGGCGTGGCGGGTGCGGTGGTCGTGGCCGGCGGGGTGGTGGTCGGGCTCCGGATCAGCGGGGCCGAACTGTTGCCGCATCCGGCGGCGAGCATCACGAGCACGGCGGCTGCTGCCCCGCGTCGGGGGAGGTTCACCATCCTCACCTGCCCACCTGAATGGGGACCCTGCTGATTGCGCCCCCGGCTCGGCAACCACCTTCACCGGCCAGACCAGCGGGCAGTAGAGCCTAAGGTCCCGGCCGTACCTGTCCTGCGGGACGACTCGCCCGGGACATTTGCCCCTTCCTGCCTGGACGGCCCGGGCCCTATCGTCGCCGCGGAAGCGATGGTTGTGGCCGGTCCGGCCGCGGCCTCCTGGACTTAGGAGGGAGGACGGTGTCGTTCGCCGCGCTGGTCCTGCACAACGTCACGGTCAGGAAGGTCCGGCTGGCGCTGACCGCCCTTGCGGTCGCCATCGGCGTGCTGGCGGTGGTGTCGCTCGGCGTGATCACGCACAGCCTGGAGACCAGCGACCTGGCCTTGCTGAAAACCGGGCAGGCCGACTTCACCGTCGCTCAGAAGGGCGTGACCGACCTGCTGAGCAGCTCGATCGACGCGAGCACCCTGGCCCGCGTCCGGGCCGAACCCGGCGTAGCCGGCGTGACCGGGGTGCTGATCGGCACCGAGCGGTTGAACGCGGCCAACCCGCAATTCCTTGAGATCGGCATCGACCCGGCCGACCTGGCCGCTTTCGGGGTGACCGTGGTGGCCGGGCACCCGTTCGCCGCCTCGGCCACCAACCAGGTCATGCTCGGCTGGCGGGCGGCGGAGAACCTCGGGCTGCACGTCGGCGACACGATCCGCATCGCCGGCCAGGCCTGCCGGGTTAACGGCATCTACTCGACCGGGCAGGCCCTCGGCGACACCGGCGCCATGCTCCCGCTGGCCTGGTTCCAGGCCTACCAGCGCCAGCCTTCCCAGTACACGTTGCTGTTCGTGGTGATCACGCCCGGGGCGCAGGTCACCGCGGTGCAGGCCCGGATCGACCGTGACTTCCCGCAACTGGCCACGATCCGCACGCTGGAGCAGTTCGGCCGGGCCGACCGCAGCCTGTCGCTCATCCTGGCCACGGACAAGGGCGCCACCGTGCTGGCCGTCATCATCGGCGCGATCGTCGTCATGAGCGCCATGACCATGAGCTTCATCGAACGGACCCGGGAGTTCGGCGTGCTGGCCGCGATCGGATGGACCCGCAGGCGGGTGGCCGCCATGATCATGTCCGAGGCAATCCTGATCGGCCTCATCGGCACGGCGGCCGGCCTGGCGCTGTCGCTGCTGGCCGTCTGGGGCGTGCAGCAGCTGCCCAGCCTGATCGGGATCCTGCATCCCGTGTACACCTCGGACATATTCGGCCGGGCGCTGTACACGGCCGGGGCCATGGTCTTCCTCGGCGGGCTCGTCCCGGCGATCCGCGCCGCCGCGTCCAGGCCACTGGAGGCGCTGCGCCATGAGTGACATGCGGACCCAGACGCCCCGGACGGCCGGCCGGGAGCAGCCACTCGGCGAAGGAGACCGGGCGCCGGCCGTGGAGCTGGACGACGTCCGCAAGTACTACGACGGCGGGATGATCAAGGCGCTGAACGGGCTCAGCCTGCGGGTCGAGCGCGGCGAGTCGGTCGCCGTCACCGGCCCGTCGGGATGCGGCAAATCCACCATGCTGCACCTGATCGCCGCCCTTGACCGCCCCACCTCCGGGATCATCCGGGTCGGCGGCGTGAACCTGGCCTCACAGCGGGACCTTCCCGGTTACCGCCGCAGCCACATCGGCCTGGTCTTCCAGCTGCACAACCTGCTGCCGCAGCTCAGCACGATCCAGAACGTCGAGGTGGCCATGTTCGGCACCGGCCTGAGCCGGCGCCAGCGCCGCGACCGCGCCCGGTCCCTGCTCGCCGACGTCGACCTCGCCGGCATGGAGAAAAGGCCGCCGACCAAGCTGTCGGGAGGAGAACGGCAGCGGGTGGCGATCGCCCGCGCCCTGGCCAACGAGCCCGGCCTGCTGCTGGCCGACGAGCCGACCGGAAGCCTCGATGAGCGGTCCGTCGACCGGGTCCTCGACCTGTTCTCCCGGCTGCGGGCGCAACGGCCCGGCATGACCATGATCATCGTCACCCACGACATCCGGGTCGCCGGCACTGCCGACCGAATCATCTGGCTGCGCGACGGCCGGGTGGACCGAACTCCCCGGGCCACCGGATCCAGGTGAGGCAGGTCTTCCTTCAGTGCAGGCTGGCGGCCCGGCCGTACCTGGCGATCAGCCGCATCCTGGCGGCCTGCAGGCGTTTGGCCAGCACCCGGGCTACCCGCTGGGTGAGCTCGTGTCCGAGCGCGGGGTCGGCCGCGCAGCAGTCTCGGACGGCCGGCGCGTCCAACTCGAACGCCTCGAGGGCGCTGAGCGTCACCGCGCCGAACGCCCACCGGTACGGCGGGAACATCCAGGACCAGCCGAGCAGCTCGCCCATGCCGATCGTCTCGATGACCATCGGGCCCTCGCCTGGCACCTGCACGTCCAAGGCGATGCGACCGGACCGGATCAGCCAGCACCTGTCCGCGTAGCCACCGTCCTCGAAGATCCGGTGCCCGGCTGGGAACCTCACATCCGATGCGGCGGCCGCCAGGGCATCCAGGTGCTCGCGCGGCATGCCGTGCAGGAACGGCCGGCCAGGCCGGCCGGCGCCACCCTATCCGGGGGGTGACCTCAGCAAGCGGGTGGGGCCCGGGAGCGGAACAGCCGCGCCGTGCCGGTGGCCGCTTACCACCTCACCCCTGGACATCAGTTAGCGCCCGGCGTCGCGGCGATGACCTTCAACCTGGCAAGGACCGGACCTTCGGCCCTGCCGTCCACGGACTATCGCGGCGAGGCTGGCAGCCGGACGTAAAGGGAGCCAGCGGAGGCAGCCATGCGAGCGCTCGCGTATCACGGTCCCGGCCGGAAGGCCCGGGAGGAGGTGCCGGACCCGGAGATCACCGATGACGGCGGAAAGGTGCGAGGACGATGGACGCTCTGGTCAAGGACGTCATGACCACCAGGGTCATCTGGGTCAGGAAGGACGCGTCGTACCGGGAACTGGCCACCGCTCTCCGCAACTACCGGGTCAGCGTGTTCCTGGTCCTTGACGAGGACGGCACTGTAATGGGCGTCGTCTCCGAGGCGGACCTGCTGGCCAAGGAGGCCCTGGCCGGCGGGGAGGACGGGCTGCTGGGAGTCGCCGGCATCCTGCGCCGCCACGACCAGGAGAAGGCGCGCGGGATCACGGCGGGCGACTTGATGACGGCCCCCCCCGGTGGCCGTGGCGCCGAGCGACACCGTCGAGCACGCCGCCCGGCTGATGTACACGCGCCGGGTCAAGCGCCTGCCCGTGCTCGACGCGGGCCGGCACCTCGCCGGCATCATCAGCCGCGCCGACGTGCTGTCGGTCTTCGACCGCAGCGACGCCGACATCCGCGAGGACATCAGGACCGGGGTGCTGCGGCAGGAGTTCTTCGTCAACCCGGACACGTTCAAGGTGACGGTCAAGGACGGGGTGGTGACGCTGGCCGGCAAGCCTGAGACCAGTGAGGTGGGTCAGCAGATCGTGCGCAAGGTGCGGCATGTCCAGGGCGTGGTCGCGGTGCGCGACCGGCTCAGCTACCCGGTCGAGTGAACCCGGCAGAGGAGTTCGATGACATGAGCACGGCGCAGACAACCGGGCCGGTGTACGCGCTGCTGGCGGACGGCAGCACGGTGGAGATCCGCCCGGCCGGCCCCGCCGACTTCGACGCGGTCAAGGCCATGCACGAGGCGATGTCGCCGGACAACGCGTACCTTCGCTTCTTCGGCTTCAGCCGGACCGCGGCCGAGACCGAGGCGCGGCGGATCTGCCGGGAGCCCCGGCCGGGCCAGGTGGCGCTTCTGGCCCTGGTGGAGGGCCAGGTGGTCGGCTGCGGCAGCTACGAGACGATCCGCGGGGAGCCCGGTAAGGCCGAGATCGCGTTCGCGGTGGCGGACCGCATGCACCACAAGGGCATCGCGACCCTGCTGCTGGAGCACCTGGTCTCCTACGCCAGGAGCCACCAGATCACCACGTTCACCGGGCAGACGCTGACCGAGAACACGGCGATGCTCAAGGTGCTCGCCGACGCGGGCCTGCCGGTACGCCGCCAGGCCTCCGGCGGCGTGGTCGACCTTACCTTCCCGCTGCCCGGCCTGGCCGACGGCACCGATCTCGATACCTACCTGACCGCGGTGGCTGAGCGGGAGCGCGGTGCGGAGGTCGCCAGCCTGCGGCACGTGTTCGCGCCGGAGTCGGTGGCGGTGATCGGCGCCAGCAGGCACGCCGGCACGGTCGGCCGGGTGATCCTGGACAACATCCGGGACGCCGGATACGCGGGGAAGGTCTACGCGGTCAACCCGCACGCCCGTCAGATCGGCGGCGAACCCGTCCTGGCCTCTGCCGCCGACCTGCCCGAGCAGGTCGACCTGGCGGTGATCGCGGTGCCCGCGGCGGCCGTGCTGGGAGCGGCGGAGCAGTGCGGGCGGCGCGGCGCGCGCGCCATCGCGGTGATCACCTCCGGGCTCGATGACGCCGCCCGCGCCGGCCTGCTCGCGACGTGCCACCGTCATAGCATGCGGCTGATCGGGCCGAACTGCTTCGGCGTCGCGGTACCGGGCATCGGCCTGGACGCCACGTTCGCCGCCGCCCACCCGCGGGCGGGCGTGGCCG
>Ga0335072_10007561_pt1 | contig 15817 bp, 8 predicted proteins | sample Lox_Sample_21_FD_206725 | JGI IMG/M metagenome (GOLD analysis project Ga0335072, IMG submission 206725) | Soil microbial communities from Loxahatchee National Wildlife Refuge, Florida, United States - Lox_Sample_2.1 | ecosystem: Environmental > Terrestrial > Soil > Wetlands | place: USA: Florida... | reverse complement strand
GATACTTACGCCCGGTTCGAAGACCTCTACCAGTATTGCTATCTCGTCGCTTCTGTTGTGGGGCTGGTCTGCATCCGCATTTTTGGATACAGCGATCCTCGCGCCGAGAAGCTGGCTGAAGAGACGGGCATCGCCTTTCAGCTCACGAACATTCTCCGTGATGTGCGCGAAGACGTGGAGCGCAGGCGGGTGTATCTCCCGCTGGAAGACCTGCGACGCTATAACGTATCCATTGAAGAACTGGCGGCGCTTCCGGCCACTCTGACGCGGAACCAGCGCGAACTGCTGCGGTCGATTGCCGCGCGCGCCGAGGGCTACTATGCCTCGGGCTATGCGCTGCTCCCGCTGATTGATGAGGATTCGCGCCCGGCGCTGTGGGTGCTTATCTCCATCTATCACCGGCTGCTCAAGCAGATCGAAGGGCGCCGGTATGAAGTATTTGCGCGCAGAGCCAGTGTTCCTACAGCGACCAAGCTCACGATTCTTATGCGCGGCCTTGCTCAGGCGGCGGTGAACCGCGCGAGAGCGGGGAAGTAGGTATGCCGCCATCGGTCACCATTATTGGTGGTGGGGTTGCAGGGCTGGCCGCCGCGTGCGCGTTGTCAGACAGCGGCTACAAAGTTCGCCTGCTCGAACGGCGGCCCTATGTGGGGGGGCGTGCCTCGTCGTATGAACATCCAGGCACGGGTGAGGTAATCGACAACTGCCAGCACATTTTGCTGGGCTGCTGCACAAACCTCATCGATCTCTATCGGCGACTTGAGGTGCAGGACGAAATCTATTGGTCGGGGACGATACCGTTTCTCGAACCCGGGGGGCGGCGGAGCGTGCTTACATCCACTTCGCTGCCTGCGCCCCTGCACACGGCATCGTCGTTTTTCAGGGCGAAATGCTTTTCATTGCCGGACAAGCTTACGATCGCGCGGGGCATACTGGGCTTTTTGCGTGAAACTCCGCTGGATTCAGGCGAGAACTTTGCGCAATGGCTGGCGCGTCATCATCAGACGGAGCGTGCTATCCAGCGGTTCTGGCATCCGGTGCTGGCGAGCGCGCTCAACGAAGACCCGGAGCACATTTCGGTGCGCTATGCCGCAAAGGTTTTTCGCGAGGCCTTTCTCTTTTCCGCGGAGGGCGGGCGCATGGGGATTCCGCGACTGCCCCTCAGCGAGCTATACGGGCGCGCAGTGCAATATATTGAGGCCCGCGGCGGCGAAGTTCATCTGCGCACCGCTGGGGAGAGCTTCGAACACGCCCGTGATCGATGGACGGTCCGATCGGCGGATGAGGAATTTACCAGCGACAGGCTGATCCTTGCGCTTTCTTTTGAGACGCTCGCGAAGGTGGTGCCGGCGTTGCCGCAGAATGCGGAAAGCGAAGCGCTGAGCCGAGACCTGGCAAAGTTTCATCACTCGCCGATTACCAGCGTACATCTCTGGTTTGACCGCGAGATTACACAGTTGACGCACGCTGCGCTTCTGGATACGACGATCGAGTGGATGTACAACAAGTCCAAATTGATTGCGGGCTCCAGAGACAGACCGGGTGCCGCACTGGAGCTTGTAATCAGCGCGTCGAAGGCGCTGGTGTCGATGCCGAGGGAGCAGATTATCGATCTTGCGATGCGGGAGCTGGCATTATTTCTCCCGACGGTGAAGGAAGCCGCGCTGTTGAAGGCGGCTGTGACGAAGGAAGTCCGCGCGACGTATTCGATTCGGCCGTTGCTGGACAACGTGCGCCCCGGGGCGCAGAGCCCGTGGCCCGGGGTCTATCTCGCGGGAGACTGGACGGCTACCGGATGGCCTTCCACGATGGAGAGCGGGGTGCGCAGCGGATATCTTGCTGCCGAAGCTATTACTCGCGACGGGGGCGATGCGCGGAGGTTTCTGGTTCCAGACCTGCCGCCTACCGGGCTGATGAGGCTTTTCTCGAAGTAGAAAAGTAGTAAGAGCGCAAAATGGTTGTTGATCTCTGGTCAAACTTTCTGTGCCGGTTAACATCTAAGCTGTTATCCGTATGGAGCAAGAGCAAGTTTTTCAGCCCATTGAGAATTATGGCGTCATCGGCAACATGCGCTCCATTGCGCTGGTATGCACGAACGGCAGCATCGACTTCCTCTGCTTTCCTGGTTTCGATTCCCCGACAGTGTTTGCGGGTCTGCTCGATCCGGAGCGCGGAGGGCATTTCAGTATTTGTCCGGACATTGAAGATGTGCGGACGCGGCAGCTCTACCTGCCGGACACCAACATCCTATTGACACGCTTTCTCTCCGATAACGGAGTCGCTGAGATTACGGATTTCATGCCCGTGGTCGAAAATCACGACCGGCAGCCCTTTGGGCATCACATCCTGCGCATGATCAGTGTTACGAAGGGCGAGGTGCGCTTCAACATGCGCTGCGCACCGCGTTTTGATTATGCGCGCAGCCAGCATAAGGCCGTGCGCGAGAACAAATCGATCTGCTTTGTGCCGGAGTCAAAGGACTGTCCCAGTATGGCTCTTCACGCGACGTTTTCCATGCAGGTCGAGGGCGCTGACGCGACGGCTGTGTTCACCCTGAAGGCCGGGGAAACGGCGACGGTAGCCTTTGGTGAAATGGGCGAGGAGGAAAAGACCGCCAACGCGGTGCTGGATTCGGATAATGTGCAACAGCACTTTAACGAAACCTCTCATTTCTGGCGCAACTGGATTGGGCGCTCCCACTACAAGGGCCGCTGGCGTGAGATGGTTCATCGTTCGATATTGATGCTGAAGCTGCTGTGCAGCGCCGACTATGGCTCGCTGATCGCCGCGCCGACTTTCGGGCTGCCGGAGCGCATTGGGGGAGAGCGTAACTGGGATTACCGGTATACCTGGCTGCGCGATTCTTCATTCAGCCTGTATGCATTTATCCGCATGGGGTTTGTTGAGGAAGCCGAGGCGTTCACGTTGTGGATTCGCGACCGCATGCATGAAGATGCGCAACATGGGCCGCTGCAGGTCATGTATCACCCGGATGGCCGCAAGGACCTGGAAGAGATCATTCTGGATTCGCTTTCGGGCTACAAGGATTCACGGCCCGTGCGCATCGGCAATGCAGCTTATAAGCAGCTTCAGCTGGATATCTACGGCGAGTTTATGGACGCGGTATATCTTTCCAATAAATACGGCGACGGAATCTCCCACGACGGCTGGCAGGGCATACAGCGCATCCTGGACTGGCTTGCGAAAAACTGGCAGCGCCCGGATGAAGGCATCTGGGAGGTGCGCGGCGGCCGGCGCGAGTTTCTGCACTCGCGACTGATGTGCTGGGTTGCGTTTGACCGCGCGGTGCGCCTGGCGGAGAAACGCTCTCTCGCGGGCCCGACGGAACAATGGCACGAGATTCGCGATGCGATTCATGACGACATCTTCGCCAATTTCTGGAGCGAGAAGCTGAAGTCGTTTGTGCAATACAAAGGCGCCGAGGTTGTGGATGCTTCGGTGCTGCTGATGCCGCTGATGCGTTTTATAAGCCCCGTGGACCCGCTGTGGCTCTCCACGCTGAAAGCGATCGAGAACAATCTCACGGAAGGCAGCCTGGTTTACCGGTACGACAATACCGCCGCGCCCGTTGATGGATTGCGGGGGCAGGAGGGGAGCTTTACGGCGTGCTCCTTCTGGTATATCGAGTGCCTGGCACGCGCCCACCAGACGGAGAAGGCGCGTCTGCTGTTTGAGAAGATGCTGGGGTATGCGAACCACCTGGGACTTTATTCGGAAGAATTGGGCTCAGGCGGCGAGCATCTGGGGAATTTTCCCCAGGCCTTCACGCATCTGGCGCTGATATCGGCGGCGACCTTTCTCGATCGCGAGCTGGATGAAGCGAACAAGAGCCCATGGCGATAGGCGCGGCGAAGAAAGCGTGGTAGAGGCCAGTAAAAATCGTTTGAATAGTGCTTGCGCGGATAGGGTACCTTTCTGGTAGAAAGGCATCTATGTTCACATTTTTGCGCCGGCTCTCTTTTGCTCTGATCTTTCTTTTGCCCGCAGTCTTCGCCTCCGCATCGGAAACCGCTCTGCATGAGGGATGGAACCTGCAATCAGCCTGCAAGCTTTCGGCGGGAGGCGAAACGATCTCGACAGCCACGTTTCATCCGGAAGGCTGGATTGCGGCGAGTATACCTTCGACCGTGCTTGCCGCGCAGGTGGCAGCCGGAGAGTATAAGGACCCTTACTTTGGCATGAATCTGCGCAAGATTCCGGGCGGGAACTATCCCCTGGGCGAGGACTTTGAGAATTTGCCGATGCCGCAGGACAGCCCCTATCGCTGCGGGTGGTGGTATCGGAAGGCATTTCATGTGGCCGCGGCGGACCGAGGGAAGACCTTCTGGCTGCACTTTGGAGGGATCAACTATAGCGCTGATGTGTGGGTAAACGGCAAACGAATCGCCGACCGCTCGCAGGTTGCCGGGGCGTATCGCACATACGAATTCAACATTACAAATGACGTGGTTCCGGGCACAGACAATGTGGTGGCGGTAGAGACTTTCGCGCCTACTGAGACCGATCTTGGGATCAACTGGGTGGACTGGAATCCAGCTCCTCCGGATAAAGACATGGGGTTGTGGGGGCCGGTGAGCCTGATGACCAGCGGTCCGGTATCTGTGCGGTCGCCGATGGTGGCGACGCACTTTCCAGATGCATCACTGAAAGAGGCAGACCTGACCGTTTACGGCGAGCTGCTGAATGCCACGGATCATCCAGTCCAGGGAATTGTGAGCGCGACGGTTGCAAATATCCGTGTTGAGCAGCCTGTTGACCTTGCGCCGAACGAGGACAAGACGGTGGCCTTTACGGCGGATAAATTTCCGCAGCTTCGCGTGCATGATCCGGAGATATGGTGGCCGTGGCAAATGGGTAAGCCGAATCTGGAGACGCTGACGCTGCGGTTTACCGCGAACGGGAAGGTTTCCGATGCGCAATCGGTTCGCTTTGGAATTCGCGAGGTAACTTCAGAGCTCACGGACCAAGGGCATCGGCTCTTTCGCGTGAACGGGAAGCGGATTCTGGTTCGCGGAGGCGGATGGTCGCAGGACATGCTTCTACGCCAGGATCCGACGAGGCTGCGCGAGCAGTTCCGCCTGGTGCAGGATCTGCGGCTGAACACCATCAGGCTTGAAGGGAAGATGGAGACACAGGACTTTTTTGACCTGGCCGATCAGAAGGGGATTCTGGTGATGCTGGGCTGGTGCTGCTGCGACCAGTGGGAACACTGGAAGAAGTGGACTCCGGACAACTTTCAGGTGGCAACGGCGTCGCTGCACTCGCAGATGCTGCGGCTTCGCAGCCATGCGAGCCTGCTGGTGTGGCTGAATGGGAGCGACAACCCTCCTCCGGCGGATGTGGAGAGCGCGTATCTGAAGATTGAGGCGGAGACACACTGGCCGAATCCAACACTTTCTTCGGCTTCGCAGCGGCCTACCACGGTAAGCGGCGAAAGCGGCGTGAAGATGACGGGGCCCTACGATTACGTTGCGCCTTCGTACTGGCTCGCGGAAACATCCAAACACGGCGGAGCATGGGGCTTCAACACGGAAACAAGTCCGGGCCCGGCGATTCCGACGGTGAGCAGCATACGGAAATTTATTCCCGCAGACGAGTTGTGGCCGCCAAATGATACGTGGAGCTTTCACTATGGCGGCGGAGACTTCAGAAAATTGACTGTCTTTAACAATGCAATGAATGCGACGTATGGCCCCGCGAAGAGCATGGATGAATATGTTCGCATTGCGCAGACCATGAGCTACGATGGCGAGCGGGCGATGTTCGAGGCGTATGGGCGGAATAAGTACACATCGACGGGCGTGATCCAGTGGATGCTGAACAACGCATGGCCTTCGATGATATGGCACCTGTACGACTACTACCTGGATACCGGCGGCGGATACTTTGGCTCCAAGAAGGCATTGGAGCCGATCCATGTGCAGTATTCGTATGACGATCACAGCGTTTATATCGTGAACAGCACGTATGCAGCGACGCCCGAGCTGTTTGTAACGGCGAAGGTGTTTGACAACAACCTGAAGGAGCTTATTTCGAAGAAGGCGAGCTTGACGGTGGAGGCCGATACTTCGACGCAGGCACTTTCCCTACCGGACTCTGGTTTTTCTCCAGACGGCTCCGTGTATTTTGTGCAACTAGTCCTGAAGAATAAGCAGGGAGAAACGGTAAGCCGGAACTTCTACTGGATTCCTGCCAAGCTGACGACGTGGGACTGGGCCAAGACGGAATACACCTATACGCCTGCGCTTACAGAGGCAAATATGCAGGTGCTGCGCTCTCTGCCAGAAGCGAAGCTGGAAGCGAAAGCGGTGCGAACGGCAGCGGGCGTTCAGGTAGAGCTGCACAATCCTTCGAAGCGGCTGGCGTTTCAGGTAGCGGTTGCGGCGCAGAGCGGCGGCGGTGAGGATATTACGCCGGCGATATGGTCGGATAACTATGTGGAGCTGATGCCGGGCGAGTCCTTGACCCTGGAGGGTGCGTTGCCTGAACACTTGACGGGGCCGGCGTCGGTTGTGGTTTCAGGATGGAATATTCCGCAGACAGTGCTGCCTTTGAAGTGATAGACGATGCGTAAGGCGGGGCGAATTCAGGGACTCACATAGGCATCGCGCAGGAAGCTGAAATCTCCTGACGGCGATGTGCGCACGCTTTTCAGCCTGCGGTTGTGAACGATGACCGTGTCGAGATACCAGAGATCGATGGTGGGCAAGTCGCGCGCGAGAATCTGCTGAACCTTGACATAGTCGGCACGCTGCCGGGTCTGGTCGAGCGTAGCCGCCGCGTCGGCGAGCAATGCATCGAGCTCCGGATTGGCGTAGAAGCCGCGATTGCTACCGTGCGGCGGAAAGCTGTTGGCGGAGTAGGCATAGCGAAAAATGTCGGGCTGCTCGTTGCCGCCGATCCAGCGAGAGGGAGCCATCTGGAATGCGCCTCGTGTGAGGTCTGAGTAAAAGGTGGCGAACTCATAGCTGCGCAGGTCGAGCGCGATTCCGACCTGAGCAAGTTGCTGCTGCAACACCACGGAAAGCAGGCGCGTGGTTTCGTCGGTAGACGTCTTCAATCCGATGTGGAAACGCATACCATCCGGGCCGCGCTTGTATCCGGCGCTATCGAGCAGGGCACTTGCGGCTGCAGGGTTGTACGGATACTGCTGTACATCGCCGGTCCACGCCCAATGCTGGGTGGGAAGAAGACTTTCCGCAGGGCGGGCCTGATCACGCAGCAGGGAATGAATGATGAGAGGGCGGTTGATGGCCTGCGCGATGGCGCGACGCACGCGCACATCTTTGATATATGGGGCGCGGAGGTTAAAGACGAGAAAGACGATCTCCGAGCCGGGGCCATCATCGACAACAAGATTCGGCCGGCGCTTGAGCGCGTCCACCATGTCGGGCGAGAGAGCGTTGACGGCCACGTCGGCGGAGCCTTTTTCAAGCTCGAGCGCGCGAGTTGTAGCATCGGGAACGACGGCGAAGCGGATGCGGGCGATGGGCGGCTTCGATCCCCAGTAGTTCGATGACCGCTCCAACACCACGTCCTTGTCGACTTCCTGACTCACAAGACGGTAGGGCCCGCTGCCGACGGGATGCTGCCAGAAATCGCGTCCGCTGCCATAGGGGACGATGCCGATTCCTCCGTTGCACAGGTTCCAGAGCAATGCCGGATCGGGCTGACTTAGGTGGATGATGACGGTGGCTGGGTCAGGGGCGTCGACGCCGGCGATGTTTTTGTAGGCTCCCGCTTTGATGGAGACGATGGTCCCGTTCAGCACGGAATCGAGAGTCCACTTGACATCGCGCGCGGTGAGCGGGCGGCCATCCTGAAAGTAGACTCCGGTGCGCAGGTGAAAGATGTAGGTTGTGGGGTTGGGTATTTCCCAACGCACGGCGAGATCGGGGTCGAGGCCGAAGTGCTCGTTTCGCTGCACAAGAGAGTCGAAGATGAGGGGGTCAATGCGCTCGGCCACGGCGTCGGTCCCAACGCGAGGATCGAGGCTGTTGGGGCTGTTTTCGATCAACATGGTGACGGTGTTGGCAGGCGGGGGGCGATGTCCGCAACCGGAGAGAGACGCAGCAAGAAGAAAGATCGCGACGCTCAGGCCGCGGCGCTTAGACATAGGCGATCTCGCCGAGGATGATGGGCCGGGAGGCGCCGGTCGCGGAGGGGATGTTTCCGGGGAGCCGGTGCCAGGTTTGCCACGCGAGGAGCGCAAAGGCCATAGCCTCTTTGGCCTGAGAAGGCAGGCCAGCCGCGTCGCTTGCTATGACATTGCAACCATGCGGTTCCAGACGCCGGCGGAGCATGGCCATGAGGGCAGAGTTGCGCGCGCCTCCGCCGGAGACAATGAAATCGACAGGTGCATTGCCGACGCGAGGCTGAACGAAGCTGTCGAAGGCGAGCGCGATGCTCTCCACGGTGAGCGCAGTCGCGGTAGCGATAGCGTCTTCGGCGTTTCCTCCCGCTTCATGGCAAGCTTTGAAAAAGGCTGCGGTGAATGCTGCGCCGAATTGCTCGCGTCCTGCTGATTTTGGGGGACGTTTTTTGAAGTATGGCTCGTGCAGGATGGCCGCTATGACACTCTCCAGCACGCTGCCGCGAGTGGCGGCGCGCCCGTTGCGGTCATATTTTTTCCCGAAGAGTTGGGCCATGAGCGTATCAATGACCATGTTGCCGGGGCCGGTGTCGAACGCGATCAGCTTATCTTCCGCGGCGCCGGCAGGGATGGCGGTGAGATTTCCGATGCCGCCGATGTTCTGGAGGACGCGTGCGCGTTTTGGATGCGCGAAGAGGACGTAGTCGAGGAGTGGGACGAGCGGAGCGCCTTGTCCTCCGACTGCCATGTCGGCTGGCCTGAAATTTGACACGACCGGAACGCCTATCGCGCGAGCGATGAGGGCAGGCTCGCCGATCTGCCAAGTGCAGGCGATTTGCTTTCCGGTATAAGCGGAGGGTTGGGCCTGGTGGTAGATTGTCTGTCCGTGGCAGCCGATCAATTCCAGTTTTACCGGATGCTTTTTGAGCGCGGCGCGCACCGCATCCGCATAGGCGATGCCCAGACGCCAGTTCAGCCGCGCCAGCTCGGCGGTTGAGGTTTGTGGAGCATTCATGGCAGCGAGCACTGCCTTGCGGAGGGGAGCAGAATACGCGACGGCATGGTGGGCAAGGAGTTTGATCTTCGGCACAGGGCCGGATGGTGTGATCCGAACGAGGGCCACGTCGATGCCGTCGGCCGAGGTGCCACTCATGATGCCGGCGACGGTCATGGGGCGGGGAGTCGTCACTGCACCTCTCCGGAAAATTTAGTGACGGCGGCGCGCAGCCTTTCAATCTGCGCAGGGGACGGGGAGCGGGGCATTCCTGCGTCAAGAAGGCGATGCTTGCATTCGGCGATGCGGCGATATGAAGAATCGACGTGACGGCGAAAGGCCGCAGAACGCTCGGCTTCTGCGAGTACGGCTTCATACGCCCGCCGGATGAGCGAAGGATCACGGCAGATTTCGATGAGGTCGGCGCCGGCAAGGACGGCTTTAATCGCGGCTTCTTCGATAGGGGCCTGCGAGAGGATGCCACCCATCTCCATGTCGTCTGAGATGACTAACCCGTGAAAGCCTATGCGCTTTTTCAGCACAGTGGAAATCCAGAAGGGGGAGATCGAAGCCGGGGTAAGGCCTTTGATCTGCGGATAGGCGGCATGCGCGACCATAACCATAGGCAGCGCAGGGGCGAGGGCTCGGAACACGGCTAAATCCTGAGCCCAAAGTTTCTTCCATGTACGCTTGATGAGCGGCATTGCGTGGTGCGAATCGAGTGTGCCGCCACCGAGACCGGGGAAATGTTTGCCGCAGCTGAGGATGCCTTCACCCGTAAGGCCGTCGACAAATGCGCGGGCGTAGGCGATTACGTCAGAGGGTTTGGCGGAGACGACACGGGTGCGCATGACTGCTTCTGAAACAGGCAGGGCGAGATCGAGCACCGGAGCGAGAACTATGTTGAAGCCCAGAGCCTTTGCTTCACGCGCGATCAGACGCCCGTGCCGGGTGAAATTTGCTGCCTTACCGGTAGCGAAGACGGCAGCGGCTGACGGCATGGGCGCGATGAGGTCGCGAAGACGGTCGACGAGGCCGCCTTCAAGATCGACACAGCGAAAGAGCGGGGCGCCGGCGATTTCGGTTGTCTCGCGCAGCAGATCGATAACCGGCGATGCCTGCTCGATATTTCGACGGAAGAGAATGATGCCGCCGGGGCGAATCAGCTTGAGCCATGCGCGCTCGAGCGGAGATAGTTCGGACGATTCGACGCCAGCGATGATGAGTTGCCCGACCTGTTCGCGCAGGTTCATGCCTTGACACTCCCGGCTTTAATTTCGGTCTTGAGCTCGTCGAGCAGGCCCAATGCCTGCAGTGGCGTGAGGGAATTAACATCGGTCTCCTCAAGGCGGTCGAGTATGCGTTGCGACAGAGGCGTGAACATGGTCATTTGCATGGACGCCTCTGTTTCCACGGCGACGTTTTGCCGTTCGGAGCGCTCGTGTTGCTTGAGAACCTGTCGCGCCCGTTGAATGACCTGCGGGGGAAGACCTGCGAGACGCGCCACGTCGATCCCGTAGCTTTTGCTTGCCGGACCTTCCTCGATGGCGTGCAGAAAAACGATTCCCTGCGGGGATTCCTTTACTGCGACACGAAGGTTTTTGAGTTTGGCGAGCTGTTCCGCGAGGATGGTGAGTTCGTGATAGTGCGTGGCGAAGAGAGTACGCGCACCGACGTTCGCGTGGAGATACTCGACGGTGGCCCAGGCGAGGGCGAGGCCGTCGAAGGTGGAGGTTCCGCGGCCCATTTCATCGAGCAGAATGAGAGATTGCGATGTGGCCGTATTGAGGATGGTCGCGGTCTCGGTCATTTCAACCATGAAGGTCGAGCGGCCGCGCGCGACGTTATCGCTGGCTCCAATGCGCGTGTAGACGCGATCGACGATGCCATAGCGCATGCGCTCTGCGGGGACGAACGAGCCCATTTGCGCGAGGATGGAGAGCAGTGCCGCCTGCCGCAGGTACGTGGATTTGCCGCCCATGTTCGGGCCGGTGAGCAGCAGAAGGCACGAGCCACCGGTGTCGAGGTAGAGATCATTGGGCACAAAGCGACCTTCGCCAGCTTCATCCATGAGGTGCTCGATGACGGGGTGGCGGCCACCGATGATTTCGAGAACGGAACCGGGCTCGAGCATCGGCTGGGTGTAGTTTCGCAGGGCGGCCAAATGCGCAAAGCTTGACAGCAGGTCGATCTCGGCAACGACAGTGCTGGTTTTGCGAATGCGGCCGGCATTTTCCATGATGCGGCGACGCAGATCAGCGAAGATACGTTTTTCAATTTCGACGCAGCGCTCCTGCGCGGTAAGGACTTTGGTTTCGTAGTCCTTCAGCTCCGGCGTAGTGAATCGCTCCGCATTGACGAGCGTTTGTTTGCGCTCGTAATCGGAAGGAACATTGGAGAGATTCGACTTGGTGATCTCGATGTAATAGCCGAAGACGGAATTGAAGCGGACCTTCAGGGAGGAAATCCCGGTTCGCTGACGCTCGCGCTCTTCGATGGCGGCGATCGAGGAGCGTCCACTGTGACTGATGGCGCGCAGCCCGTCGAGCTCGGCGTCAACGCCAGCGGCAATGACTCCACCCTCGGCAAGCGTTACGGGAGGTTCGGGCAGGAGCGTGGAGGCGATCGCGGAGCAGAGATCATCGAGGACGTCGAGCCCGGTGTGCGCCGTCTGCCAGAATGCGCTTTGGAGCGAAGCGATGCTGGTTTTCAGGTCGGGAAGATGTTTGAGCGAGGCGGCGAGGGCGATCAGGTCGCGGGGCCCGGCGCTATCGAGCGAGATACGCGCCAGCAGCCGTTCGAGATCGAGGATGCTGCCCAGGCATTGCCGAATCTGCTCGCGCAGAATGAGGTCACTTTTTGCGGCGGCGACGGCTTCGTAGCGACTTTGTATCTCAGCAGTGTCGAGCAAGGGGCGCAGGATCGATGCGCGCAAGAGACGCTTGCCCATGGGAGTGCGGAGACAGTCGAGAGTACGAAATAGGGTTGCGTCCCCACCGGATTCGCTAAAGATCGGCTCGAGGAGCTCGAGGTTGCGCACGGTCACCTGATCGAGGTGCATGTGCTGGCTGCGCTCATAGTAGCGGATGGTGTCGACGTGGCCAGCGTCGTTTTGCTGCGTGTGACGGACGTAGTGAACGACGACTCCTGCTGCGACGGCAGCTACAGGATGTTGTACGAGGCCGAATCCTTCGAGCGACGCAGTTCCTAATTGCCGCTCGAGCAAAGGGACAGCGTAGTCGCGCGTGAAGGCCCAGTCTTCCACGACCGAACGAGTCTTAACGCGCTCGATGGCCGCAGTCATGGTTGGATTTTGATGGAGCGGAGCATTGGAGGCAGCGAGAATTTCGCTTGGATTCAGACGCGCTAATTCGTCAGCGCAGGCAGTGATTGCATTTGGGCCTGCGAACTCTGTGGCGCGGAAGTCTCCGGTGGAGAGATCGAGATAGGCCAGGCCGACGGCATCCGCTGCGACGTGGACGGCGGCGAGGTAGTTGTTTTCACTGGATTCGAGTGAGGGATCGATGGCCGTGCCAGGCGTAAGGACGCGAGTGACGTCGCGGCGGACGATCTTCTTTGTGAGCCTGGGGTCTTCGAGCTGGTCGCAGATGGCGATGCGGTAGCCTTTGCGCAGCAGGCGGGAAATGTAGCCCTCAGCCGCATGCCAGGGAACACCGCACATCGGGACTGCGCGTTCCCGGTCACGGGCAGTCAAGGTGATTTGCAGTTCCCGCGACGCGGTTTTTGCGTCGTCAAAGAACAGCTCATAGAAGTCGCCCATGCGAAAGAAGAGCAGGGCGTCGGGATGCTGCCGTTTTGCGGCCCAATACTGGCGCATGAGCGGCGTCTGGCTGGAGGCATCCTGCGATGGGAAAGTTTCGGACACGGATAGGCCAGCATACCGTGAAGCGCGTGCCCGCGTGTAGCCCCGCGCCGCACAACCGTTATACTAAGGGTTAATTTTCCCGGTTAAGGCACGTATGTACCTGCTATGGCTTCGAGTGGCGGAGGTTCTCTACGGACTGGCTTCCGTGTCGGCGCTGGCCGCCGTTTTCGGCCATCGCCCTCAGTGGCAGCGCGTCTGCCTGCCGATTGCCATTCTGGCGTGGTTCTTTCATGCGATCTCCTGCACGGAAATGCTGGCAATGGCGCACCGCTGGATGCCGGTGGGAATGCATGAAGTACAGTCGATGCTGGCGCTGCTGATTGCGACCGTGTTTCTGCTGATTGCCTGGCGCTATCACACGCTTTCGTTTGGCGTATTTGCGCTTCCGCTGGCTTTTTTGCTGACGGTTGTTCCCGCGCTAGGGCCGGATAAATACACCTTTGGCTCGCCGGTCGTGCGGAGCGGATGGCTTTTTGTGCACATTACCGGGCTGCTGGTTGCTTATGCGGCACTGATTTTCAGCCTGACGGCCAGCCTGCTTTACCTGATACAAGAGCGGCGGCTAAAAAACAAGCGCACGCCGGGCTTTCTGGTGTGGCTGCCTCCGCTGGAGACCATGGACCAGATTGCGGAGACGACGCTGGTGGTGGGTTTTTGCGGGATGACGATCGGACTTTTTGCCGGATCGCTGATTGCGCAGGAGAGTTATGGCGCGGTTTACTTTACCGATCCGAAGATTTGGCTCTCATTCCTGATGTGGGGGCTGTATGTAGTGATGCTCTTTTTGAGCCGCAGCAAGGGCTTGCGCGGGCTGAGAGCGATCTATGTTTCGTCCCTTGTGTTTCTGGCGATGTTAACGGTCTGGGCTGCCAACGTGTTCAGCTCGGCGCCGGTTGAGCTGCGCGAGCGGCTGGCGATCGCCCAGGAAAGGCTCGCCGAAGAGACGCGGGCTCTCTTGTCGCATCCGGGGGTTCGCGAAGGGCTGATTCTTTCCACGTGCAACCGGGTCGAGCTGCTGATCTGCCACGACGGCGACGATCCGAAGTTACCGGCGTATCTGAACCGGCATTTTTCAGTCGATGCGCAGACGCTTCAGCCTCATCTCTATGAATACCGCGAGGCAGAGGCGGTGCGTCATTTGTTCCGTGTGGCATCGAGCCTTGATTCGATGGTTGTAGGCGAGCCGCAGATTCTTGGACAGGTGAAGGAGTCGTACACCGCGGCGCGATCGGTTGGGGCTGTTGGCCCGGGGCTGGAAAAGCTGTTGCAAAGCACCTTTGCCGCGGCGAAAAAAGTTCGCACGGAGACACAGATCGGCGCCTCCTCGGTGTCGATTGCGTCGGTCGCTGTCGAGCTGGCGCGCAAGATCTTTGGATCGCTCGAGGGCAAACGCGTTTTGCTGGTGGGCGCGGGAAAGATGAGCGAGCTTGCCGCACGGCACCTGATGCAGCAGGGAGCGGGCTCGCTTTTGATCGCCAACCGCACGCAGGAGCGCGCGGTGCGACTGGCGCAGAAGTTCAACGGCCATGTGGTCCGTTTCGATGATCTGCACGCGCGAGCGGACGAAGCGGACATTCTTATTACGTCGACGGGTTCGACAGAATTTCTTATCCGTACGCCGCACGCGCAGCAGTTCTTGCATCGCCGCCGCAACCGACCTATGTTTTTGATTGATATTGCGGTGCCGCGCGACGTTGACCCGGAGATCAATCGCCTTGAAGGTATTTTCCTTTACGACATTGACGACCTCCAGTCGGTGGCGGCATCGAATCTTGCCGATCGAAGCAGCGAGGCGCAGCGAGCGGAAGCGATTCTGGAGCAGGAAGTGATTCGATACCAGCGGCGAACAGAGGCTCTGGATGTGGTTCCGACGCTTGTGGATTTGCAGGCCGCGGCGGAAGAGATGCGCCAGGCGGAGATGCGACGGCACCATAGCCGCTTGCGGTCGCTCACGCCTCCGCAACTGGAGGTTATCGAGTCAATTACGCGCAGCCTGATGAATAAATTTCTTCATCAGCCATTGTTGACGCTCAAGGCGGCGGCTCGTGAAGGCGACTCCGCAGCTGTAGATGCCATTCGTTCGGCCTTTCAGCGCAACGGAAGTAAAGAAGATGCCGATAGCCCACGTCTTGAGAAGATGGAGCCCGAGACCGAAGCATCCGGGAATGATTCTTCGCTCAAACCCGGCGAGCCCGAATCGCTTCTATCAAAGCCCTGATGGCTGATTCCTCCCATCTTCGTATCGGCTCGCGCGGCTCGCAGCTCGCGCTGTGGCAGGCGAATCATGTTGCCGAAAGGCTTCGCGCGCGGGGCCATGAAGTATCGATCGAGATTATCCGGACGACGGGCGATGCGATGCAGAACCTTACCTTTACGCAGGTGGACGCGAAGGGCATATTCACGAAAGAGATTGAGGATGCGCTGGCAGAGGGACGCATCGACCTGGCAGTGCATAGTCTGAAAGACCTGCCAACGGCGTTGGACGGTTTGTTTACGCTGGCCGCGATTCCGGAGAGGGCTGATGCGAGCGATGCGTTTGTCTCGATGCGGTACGAGAGCTTTGCCGCGCTGCCCGCCGGATCACGAGTTGGGACGAGCAGCCTTCGCCGCCAGGCGCAGCTTCGCGCGCAGCGGCAGGATCTGGAATATATAGAGTTTCGCGGCAACGTCGATACGCGGCTTCGCAAACTGGCTGAAGGGCAGGCGGAGGCTGTGATTCTTGCGGCTGCCGGACTGGAGCGGCTGAACCGCACGGAGCACATTCGAGAGCTATTTCCTGCACTCATTCTTTGTCCAGCCGCCGGGCAGGGCGCGCTTGCTATCG
>Ga0335072_10007559_pt1 | contig 15817 bp, 14 predicted proteins | sample Lox_Sample_21_FD_206725 | JGI IMG/M metagenome (GOLD analysis project Ga0335072, IMG submission 206725) | Soil microbial communities from Loxahatchee National Wildlife Refuge, Florida, United States - Lox_Sample_2.1 | ecosystem: Environmental > Terrestrial > Soil > Wetlands | place: USA... | reverse complement strand
ACAGGCAAAGGTGGCGGCCCTGGCGGGCGCCGACGCTTGGCGGACCGAGTCCGCCAAGCGCGCCGTCGACGCGTGAGATGACCAACGTCGATCTTGCGCGCTGGCAGTTCGCGTTCACGTCGATCAACCATTTCTTGTTTGTCCCGGTCACGATCGGGCTGGCGTTCCTGACCGCGCTGCTGCAGACCGCCTGGTATCGCGGCAGGCGGGAGGAGTACCTGCGGCTGACCCGGTTCTTCGGCACCCTGCTCGTGATCAACGTGGCCATCGGCGTGGTCACCGGGCTGGTGCAGGAGTTCGAGTTCGGGATGAACTGGGGCGCGTACTCGCGCCTGGTAGGGAACGTCTTCGGCGCGCCGCTGGCCATGGAGGGCCTGGGCGCGTTCTTCCTGGAGTCGACGTTCCTGGGGCTGTGGCTGTTCGGCTGGGACAAGCTGCCGCGGCGCATCCACCTGGCCACGATCTGGGCCGTCGCGGCCGGGTCGGTGCTGTCGGCGGCGTTCATCATGGCCGCCAACTCCTGGATGCAGCACCCGGTCGGCTACGTGATGGCAGGTGGCAAGCCCCAGCTCAATGACATCTGGGCGCTGCTGACCAACCCGGTGTTCGTCTGGGGCTACGCCAAGGTGCTGTTCGCGTCGCTGGTCACCGGCGCCGCGGTGATGCTGGCGGTCTCGGCCTGGCAGCTGCGCCACGGCGGCGACCGCGGCGTGTTCACCCGCTCGGCGCGCCTCGCCCTGCTGATCCTGATCCCGGCGATCCTGTTCGCGATGCTGATCGGCGACGAGCTCGGCGTGATCGAGGCCAGGTACCAGCCGATGAAGATCGCCGCGGCCGAGGCGCAGTGGACAACATGCCAGCCGTGCTCGTTCTCGCTGTTCCAGATCGGCGGCGGCAACCGGGACCAGACCCCCACCCAGATCCTCGCCATCCCGCACCTGCTGTCGCTGCTGGCCACCAACCACTGGAACGGCAAGGTCACCGGCCTCAACCCGCTCCAGGCCCAGTACTCCAGGCAGTTCGGGCCCGGTTACTACGTGCCGAACGTGTTCATCCAGTACTGGTCGATGCGCGTCATGGCCTACACCGGCGTGCTGGTCCTGCTGATCGGGCTGTGGGGGCTGTGGCTGCTCTGGCGCAGACGGCTGGCCGGATCGCAGGCATTCTTGTGGGTGGCGGTCTGGGGAGTGGTGCTGCCGTTCCTGATGAACACCGCGGGCTGGCTGTTGACCGAGAGCGGCCGCCAGCCGTGGATCGTGCAGGGCATCATGCTCACGAAGAACGGCATCTCGCCGACGGTCAGCACCGCCTGGATCGCGATCAGTCTTGTGGGGTTCATCCTGCTGTACGCGACCCTGGGCACGGTTGACCTCATCCTGATGCTGAAGTACTCCCGCGAGCAGCTTCCGCCACCGCGGGCCGAGTCCGAAGCGGACGCGCCGGTCCCGGCCATCCAGTACTGAGGTCACGATGGGCACTCTCATCCCGTTCTGGTACATCGTCATCGCGGTGCTGTGGACCGGGTTCTTCGTGCTGGAGGGGTTCGACTTCGGGGTCGGCATGCTGCACGACGCCGTCGGCGGCGACGAGGCCGGGCGCCGGGCCGCGATCAACACGATCGGGCCGCTGTGGGACGGCAACGAGGTCTGGCTGGTCGTGGCCGGGGCGGCGACGTTCGCCGCGTTCCCCGGCTGGTACGCGACGATGTTCTCCGGGTTCTATCTCGCGCTCGCGCTGCTGCTGGCAGCGCTGATCGTGCGCGGCGTCGCGTTCGAGTACCGCGGCAAGCGCGACGCGGCCCGCTGGCGGCGCACCTGGGATGGTGCACTGACCACCGGCAGCCTGCTCGCCCCGCTGCTGCTGGGCGTGGCCCTCGGCGACCTGCTGCACGGGCTGCCGATCAACTCCGCCCAGAACTACACCGGCTCGTTCTGGGACCTGCTGCAGCCGTACGGGCTGTTCACCGGCGTCACCCTGGTGGTGATCTGCCTGCTGCACGGAGCGACGTTCCTGTCCCTGAAGACCACCGGCGACATGCACGAGAGGGCCGGGATGCTGGCCCGCCGGGTGGCCCCGGCGTCCGGCGCGTTCGTCCTCGGCTTCATCATCTGGACACACGTGACCGCCAGTACCACGTTCTTCCTCAACCCGATCGAACTGCTGGCCGTTCTGGCCGCGATCGCCGCGGTCTGGCTGGTTTACGACCGCAGGGACGGCTTCGCCTTCGCCGCGAGCACTGTCACGATCGGAGCCTGCATCCTGTCCATCTTCGTCGGCCTGTATCCCAACGTGATGGTCTCCACCACCAGCAGGGCCTACAGCCTCACCGTGCATAACACGGCCTCGGGAGCGTACTCCCTGAAGGCGATGACCGTGGTCGTCATCCTTTTCCTCCCGCTGGTGCTCGGCTACCAGGCCTGGACCTACTACGTGTTCCGGCGCCGCGTCAGCAGAGACGAGTTCCTGCCGGCGCGGGGGCGCCAGATGACCCTCTGAACCCGAAGTGCCAGCGCGGCGGCGGCCGGGATCGGCCGTTCCTGGCCATGGGCGGATCACCCCCCGTGAATGGCCGGCGCGAGGTACCCGCAACGGACCACCCGTGACAGGTGACTTATGGCATCGGAATCACCCGTGCGGAGCGATGGCAGCCCATCTCCGGACGGCTCAGATGGGTACTGCGGTATCGGCAGAGGAGCTCGCATGGCGACTGATCAAGTTGACGCACTGGTGATCTTCGGGGCCACCGGTGACCTGGCGAAGCTCGAGACGTTCCCGGCGCTGGTGGGCCTGGTGGACCGTGGCGTGCTGGACGTCCCGGTGATCGGCGTGGCCATGAACGGGTGGGGCCTGGACCAGTTCCGGAACTACGCGGTGGACTCGCTGAAGCTGAACAAGATGGACCCGGACGCGCCGGCGGCGCGCAAGATGCTGGGCCTGCTGCGGTACGTCGACGGCGACCTGGGCGACGACGCCACGTACAAGGCGATGTCCGGTGCGGTCGGCGACGGCCAGAAGATCCTGTTCTACCTGGAGGTCCCGCCGGTGCTGTTCGGCCGGATCGCCGAGGGGATCGCCACGGCGGGACGGGCCAAGGACGCGCGGATCATGGTGGAGAAGCCGTTCGGCACCGACCTGGCCAGCTCGCGGCGCCTGAACGACACCATGCACAAGTACTTCGGTGAGGAGGCGATCTTCCGGGTTGACGACTGGCTGGCGTTCGACCCGGTCGAGAACGTGCTGTTCGTCCGGTTCGCGAATTCGGTGCTCGAGCCGCTGCTGAACCGCAACTATGTGGAGCGCATCCAGATCACGATGGCCGAGGCGTTCGACGTCTCCGACCGGGGCCGGTTCTACGACCGGACCGGCGCGATCCGGGACGTCGTGCAGAATCACATGCTGCAGGTGCTCGCGACCGTGCTGGCCGAGCCGCCCGCCGGCCCGGGCCGGCTGTCGGCATGGCCGGATGCCAAGCTGCGGGTGATCTCGGCGCTGCGGCCGCTGGAGCCCGAGGACTGCGTGCGCGGGCAGTATGAGGGCTACCTCCAGGTCGACGGCGTGGAACCGAAGTCGACGACCGAGACGTACGTGGCGGTGCGGCTGGCCGCCGACACCTGGCGGTGGGCGGATGTGCCGATCCTGATCCGGGCGGGCAAGTGCCTGCCGGTGACGGCGACCGAGGTCGACATCAAGTTCAAGCGGCCGCCCCATGACGTGTTCGGGATCGAGCCGTTCGCGGTCGGCAACTCGCTGCGGTTCCGGGTCTGGCCCGAGACCGCGGTCGGGATGGTGCTGGCGGGGAAGAAGCCGGGTGCAGGACTGGAGCCGATCGAGGAGAACCTGACGTTCTCCGGGCAGGCCGGCGCGGACCAGCGGCCGTACGACCGGCTCATCGGCGCCGCCCTGGACGGGGACCGCTGGCTCTTCGCCGACCAGGACACGGTCGACGCAGCCTGGCAGGTCGTGGACCCGGTCCTCGGCGGCGTCACCCCGGTACATCCCTACGCCCGGGGCACCTGGGGACCCAGGGAAGCCGACCGGCTGCTGGGCGGACGCGACGCCTGGTACGACCCTGCAGGCTGACCATTCGCACCGGAGCAACTGATGGCAGACGAATCCAGACGACACCGCGTTGTGATCATCGGCGGCGGCTTCGCCGGGCTGTTCGCGGCCCGCAGCCTGAAGGGCAGCAGCATCTCGGTGACTCTGATCGACCGCAACCAGTACCACCTGTTCCAGCCGCTGCTCTACCAGTGCGCCACCGGGATCCTGTCCGAGGGCAAGATCGCGGCACCGCTTCGTGACCTGCTGAGAAAACACAAGAACGTCGACTGTGTCATGGCCGAGGTCGCGGATGTCGACGTCGAGAACGGACGAGTCACCGCGCTCCGGGTCGGGGGCAATCGCGTCGAGTACGGCTACGACGACCTCATCATCGCCGCGGGGGTCCGCCAGTCCTACTTCGGCCACGACGACTTCGCCCGATGGGCGCCAGGCATGAAGACCATCTCGGACGCGCTGGCGATCCGGCGCCGGGTGTTCGGCGCCTTCGAGATGGCTGAGACCGCCGCCGACCCCGCCGAACGCAGCCGGTGGCTGACCTTCGCCCTGGTCGGCGCCGGTCCCACTGGCGTGGAGCTCGCCGGGCAGATCCGTGAGCTCGCCACCAAGACGCTGCGAGCCGAGTACCGGACAATCAAGCCGGAGGATGCCCGGGTGCTGCTGTTCGACGGCGGCACCGCGCCGCTGGCCTCGTTCGGGCCGAAACTGTCGCGGCTGGCCGCGAGGCAGCTGCAGCGCCTCGGCGTTGAGCAGCACATGGGCTCGATCGTCACCAAGATCGACGGCGCCTCGCTGCAGGTCCGTGCGCCTGACGGCTCAACCTCGACCTACGATGCGGCGACCGTCCTGTGGACCGCCGGGGTCGAGGCGCCGCCGCTCGCCGCGGTCGTGGCCAAGGCCACGGGCGCCCAGCGCGACAGGGCAGGGCGCATCGTGGTCGGAAAGGACCTGACGATCCCCGGCCATCCCCACGTCTACGTCGTCGGGGACATGATGAGCCTGGACAAGCTGCCCGGCGTGGCCGAAGTGGCAATGCAGTCCGGGCTGTACGCTGGGCACCGGATCAGGCGCCAGGCCTGCGGGCAGCAGCCGGCGAAGCCCTTCCGCTACTACGACCTGGGCTCGGCTGCCTACCTCTCCCGTGGTCACGCCGTCGTCTCGGCGGGCCCCCTGCGCACCGGCGGACTCCTGGGCTGGTGGATCTGGCTGTTCATCCACATCGCGTTCCTGACCGGCTACCGGAACCGGGTCGGCGCGGTGTTCACCTGGTGGCTGGCGTTCACGAGAGACCTGCGTCGTGAGCGGACCTTTACCACGCAGCAGATCGAGCGGCTGCGCGACGTTTACACATCGCCCTTGTACGCGGGCACGACCCCGCCGGACGGGCCTCCAGCGGATAACCGCTAATCGGGGGGCTGGCTGTCATCCTGCAGACGGCGGACCTCCAGGATCTGTACACCGAAGGTCTGCAGCCTCGCGAGCAGGCCGTGCAGCGCCGCCTGGTCCTGGAGAGGTCCGTGCACAACGGTCTCCACCTGATGCACGGACGCGGTAAGCCGTTCGAAGTCGAGCAGCGCCTCAGGGGGAAGCGTTCCAACTACGCGGATCTCATAGTAGGGGGACTCCACCGGAAGGGCTCCCAAGCTTCTCGGCTACCAGCAACGTGAGTTAAACGCTCCTCCTGCCCAGCCATCAGCGCCCCACTCGACACGGGTGATTAGGTGTTGCCCTTGCTCAGGGCCAGCCGGGACGGATGATCACCCTGGTGAGATCGGGGGAGGGTGATGACCAGTCACCCATATCCATGCGAGAAACCACATGTGGGGAGGGAGTAGCCCGCGCGGTGCCACATGGCTGTTTGGGTGCAGCGCTGGCGATCCAAAGGTTCGCCTACCCGGGAAGGTGACACCGCATGGTGACCAGCGCGGCTATGCCCGCACCGGCCAGCACCGCACGGCAGACGGCGGCGGCTGGCGACCCACTCCTCATCTCCAAGATAACGGTGCCGGGCGTGCCCGGCTGGCTCGTCCCCCGTCCGCGCCTCGACAAGCTCATTGCCGAGGGAACCCGGAACACCGTTACCACGATCACCGGCCCGCCCGGTGCCGGCAAGACGATGGCCCTCGCGCTGTGGACGTCGGCCGGCGCCGCCGCCGGCCCGATCGCGTGGGTCACCCTCGACGACTACGACAACCGTCCGCGGGCGTTCTGGTCCTACGTCCTGGCGGCGCTGCGGCAGGCGGGCGTCCCTGTTCCGCGGGCCACATCCGCCACCGCGCGACGTTATGCACTTGATCACGAGTTCCTGCTCCGGGTCGCATCGCTTATGGCGGCGCAGGATCCGCCCGTCACCCTGGTCCTTGACGATGTCCACTTGCTCACCGCGCCCAAGGTCCTTGACGGTCTGGCATACGTGCTCAGGAATGCCGGTCCCGGGCTGCGCCTGATCGCGGCGTCGCGGATGGACCCGCTGCTGCCGCTGCACCGGTACCGGCTCAACGGAGATCTCACCGAAATCCGTGCCAGCGAGCTGGCGTTCACCATCCCCGAAGCCCGGCTGCTGATGGCGCAGCACGGCATCACGCTTTCGGCAGAGTCGCTGGAACGTCTCACCAGGCGGGCCGAGGGCTGGGCGGCCATCATGCGCCTGGCCGCCATCTCGATGGACGGGCGCGATGATCCGGATCAGTTTGTCAAGGGCCTGATCACCGAGGACAGCGCCGTGACCGGCTACCTGGTGGAAGAGGTTCTCAACGCCCAGCCGGCCAACGTCAGGGATTTCCTGCTGCGGACGAGCATTCTCGACCGGATCAACGAGAACGTCGCCGTCGAGCTGACCGGCGGCGGGCCGGACCCGGCGGCGCTCGCCGATCTGGTGCGCGCCAAGGCGCTGGTTCAACGGGATGAGAGCGGCTGGTACCGCTACCACTCTCTGCTGACGGCGGTACTGCGCCTGAAGCTGAGGCGGGAGCACCCGGACGAGGTGGCCGACTTGCATCTGCGCGCAGCCAGGTGGCACCGGCGGAATGGCCTCCTCGCCGAGGCGGTCCGGCACGCGGGTGCGGCGGGTGACTGGCAGTTCGCCGCCCGGGCGGTTCTTGATGAGCTTGCTGTCGACCAGCTCATCTACCCGGGCAACAACGAACCCCTGGCCTGGAGCTTCCGGAAGATGCCACGGGGCCAGAGCTGGACTGAGCCGCAGCCGCTGCTCGTCGCGGCGGCGATCGACTTCGCCCGGGCCCAGGACGCAGCGAGCGAGGGCTTTCTCGCTGCGGCAGAGAACATGCTTGGGAACCTTCCGGCCGGGGACGAGATCCCGTCCCGGCTGGCTGCATCGATGATCCGGCTGGCCCTGTCCCGGCGGACCGGGGATCTCCACGCGGCAGCCGCCGCGGTCGCGACGGCACAGACCCTGCTCGAGGCCGTCCCCGCGGAGCAGCTCGCACGCCATCCCTGGATCCAGGCGCGGGTGCTGGCGGGACGGGGAGCGATAGAGCTCTGGTCAGGCCGTCTCGACGAGGCATCGGCCATCTTCGAGGCCGGCCGGGCCGCCGGGGATGCCCCGGAGCGAGAGCGAGCCGACTGCCTGGGGCATCTTGCCCTGATCGAGATGCTGCGTGGACGACTCACCCACGCGGCCGAGCTGGCTGCCGACGCGACGGGAAGGCCGGATGACGACGACAGCGTGGACCGGTCCGGTGGCGCGGCGAGCCAGGCCGCTGAGGTGGCTCTCGCCTCCATCCACATGGAGCGTAATGAGCGCTCCCGGTCGCGGCGCTGGCTGAAGCGGGCGCTTGACGCACTCCGTGCCCGACCCGACAAGCTCGTCGGCGTGGTAGCCCACCTCGTGGCGGCGCGGTACAGCCTGGCTGAAGGCCACGGCCAGGCGGCACTGGAGATCATCCGTCACGCCCGTCAGGGTTGGACGCCCCCGGCCTGGGCTGAGCACCGGCTCACGGTGCTGCAGTCACAGTCCTGTGCTGCGACCGCCGACCTTCGGTCAGCGGTCGACCTAGCCGGCCGAGCCGACCCTGAATCCTCGCTGGACGCGGCCGTCGCGCTGGCGCGCGCCCTGCTCGCAGCTGAAGACGCGGAAGCCGCCAGGAACGCACTGGATGCGGCGCCGCCCGGCGAAGCGGCCCCGGACGGCGTGCTGCTGGAAAGTCTCCTGGTCGATGCGCAGCTCAGCTACGAAAGCGGTGACCGGGCCCGCGGACGGCACTGTCTCGAGCGTGCACTGCGGCTTAGCGAGCGCGAGCAGTTCCGGTTGCAGTTCGGCATGGAGCGGGCATGGCTGCGGCCCGTCTTGCGGCGGGAGCCAGACCTCGCTCAGGCATACCGCCGGGTGCTCGAGCCGGAACTGGTCGGCCCCAGCACGGCCGTGCCCAGGCAGCCCGGCTTCCAGGAGGCCATGCCAGTGATCGTCGAGAAGCTGAGCGAACGCGAGCGGGAGGTGCTGGAACATGTATCCGCGATGGAGAGCACCGCCGAGATCGCTTCCGAGATGTATATCTCGGTTAACACCGTCAAAACTCATCTCAAGAGCATTTACCGAAAGCTGTCAGTTACGCACCGGGGCGAGGCGGTGCGCCGGGCCAGGCAATTCGGCCTGCTTTAAGTGACTGCCGCTCGGCGTCACGCCGGCTGACGCTTCCGGTCCTGCGTGAGCAGCGGCGGCACGGTCGATCGCAGCAAGGATCGCTGGCGCCGCCGCGCTGACGCGGGCAGCCCCCGCGGTGGGGAGCAAGGCAACGAGCACGCCGGCGATCTCGTCGAGCGTGACGCCATGGTCGAGTGCGATCCCGATGTGCTCGTCGTAGGCTGTCCCGCTCGCACCAGCCGCTACCAGCGCGGCCAGGCAGACCATTGCGTGGGTTCTGACGTCAAGCCCCGATTCCTCGATGTTGTCGTCCTTGGTGCAGGTGGCAGACGTGAGGCTAGCCGGATCGCCTGCGGCGATGCCGGCCAGCCATTCGGTCGGGCCCGTTCTGTCGCGGGGTCCGCTCACCGGGCCGCGCCCAATGCGGTCCGCGGGCGCAGCACGTCGGCTCCGAGTTCGTTGAGGCTGACAATGTGCAGCGCGAATTCCTGGAACCGCTCGAGTAGCCCATACAACTCGGATTCGTCGCGCACCGAGGCCAGAACGCACGTCCAGCCGTGGCCCGATTCGACGTGCAATTCATCGAGGAGCCCAGCCAGCAAATTCTTGCATTCACCCCGGAGGACGATCCGGTACCGGCGGTTGGGGCCGGCGGGCGCTGCCATCATTCGAATTCCCCTCCGGTTGCGAGAGCTAGCATCCGGCGCGGTGCCTGTACTCCCAGGCGGGCGATGATATTCCTTTGTACGCAAAAGCAGGGTGAGAAACTATCACCCTTTGGGTCTGTTCACCCGGGTGAGCTGAGGACCCGGAGCCCGCGCGCATCATAGTCCCAGCTGTCTGGCCTGCTCAACGGCGTCATGCCGCGTCGACACCCCGAGCTTGCGATAGATCGCCTGAGTATGGGTCTTGACCGTGTTGGCGGACACGTACAGTTCCTCACCGATCTCGCGAAGCGAGAGCGAGCCGCCAAGCAGGCGCAGCACCGCCGCCTCCCGCTCGGTGAGCGGCTCGGCGGGGGACACCAGGCGGGATCGGCCTGCGATCCGCCGGTCGAGTTCTGCCAGCCGGGCCCGCAATGCGTCCGTGCCGTCCTGCAACAGGGTCAGCAGTCCTCGCGCCTCATCGGCGAGCTCCGCGGCGCCAGCCCGGTCGCCGAGGTCAGCGCGCACCGCGGCCAGCCAGAGCGTGGGCTCGAGCGTGGGCCAGGGGCTCAGCCCGATTGCGTTGCGGGGTTCAAAGGCATGCTCGAGTTCGGCACGAGCATCATCCAGGCGCCCGCGGGCGGCATAGACCGCACCCATCGCCGTGTAAGCCATCGCACTCTGCGGAGCCTTGCCGAGATCGCTTCGCGCCGCCAGGATGCAGGCTCCGCGAGCGAGCTCTTCTGCCTTGGAGAGCCTGCCCAGCTCAATCGCGACCATGGCCGCCGCGGAGAGGACAAACATCGCGATGATCGGGACGCTGGCCCTGCTCTGCACCGCCTCCTCCAGCGGCGCGGCCGCCGCCGCTGCCTCGCCGGACAAGTAGAGGCTGTAACCGAGCGCGCCCCTGGCCAGCGCGTAGTACGGCGACGCCGGGTCGTCTTCCAGGTCCACAGCTATGGCGGCGGACGCCCGCATGACCGGCAGCCCGTCAAACCCGAAGACCCCGCGGAGCATGGCCGCTGACGAGCGCAGGGACTGCACTCCGTCGGGCAGCGGCCCGTCGTGCCGGCCCGAGTCAATCACCGGGAGCCACCGGCGCACCGTTTCCCTGTCACCGGTGAGCGCCGCCGCCCAGGCCGCGCAGTGGGCGGCCGCGGGGTTCGCGGCGATCCGGTCGTCGCCGAGCACACGCATCCATCCGCGGACCGTCGCCGGGCGGCCGACGTTGACATAGGCGAGCCAGTTGCGCGTGATGAGATCGACCGCGACGGCGATGTCGTCGGCCGCCAGCGCGTGGCTGATCGCCTCCTCGGTGGAGCCCGATACCTGATGCCAGGCGCTCGCGCGCTTGTGCAGGATGCGCACGGATCCCGGCTCGGTAAGCACGAGCTGGCTACGCAGCAGCTGGGCAAACAGGTGGTGATACCGGTACCACTGCCGGTTGTCGTCCAGCGGCACCAGAAAGAGGTTTTCCCGCTCGAGGATCTCGATGATTTCCACGGCATTGGCCGACCCGGTGACGGCGTCGCACAGCGTCGCGCAGAACCGGCTGAGAATTGACGTCTGCAGCAGGAACCGCTGGACGTCGCTGGGCTGGCGGCCGAGCACCTCGTCGGCAAGGAAGTCGACGATGAACCGGTTGTCACCGGTGAATGCACGAACGAACTCATGCGGTGAGGGATGGCCGCGAAGGGAGAGCGCCGCCAGGTACGTGCCAGCCGGCCATCCCTCCGTGCGCTCGGCGAGGTCGGCCAGGTCCGCTTCGCTGAGCCCGACGCCAGAGACCGAACGCACGAGCGCGGCCGTCTCGTCGAGACCGAAGCGCAGCTCGCGCGCCCGGATCTCCACCATCTCCCCGGACGCCCGCATTCTTGCCAGCGGCAGCGGCGGGTCCACCCTGGTGACGAGCACGACCTGCGCCGAGGGCGGCAGATGGGCAAGCAGGAACGCTATCTGGTCGTGGCAGGCCCGTTCCTTGATCACGTGGTAGTCGTCGAGCACCAGCACGACGGGTGCGGGGAGCGCGGCCAGTTCGTTGGCGAGGAGCGGCAGCACCGTTCCGGTGATGTCGGGGGATTGCACCCGAAGCTCCCTGAGGATCACCTCACCACTGAACTTGGGGCACGCCCGCTGCAGCGCCCCGACCGTATACCACCACAGCCGGCTGGGATCATCATCGGCGCGGTCGAGCGAAACCCAGGCGAACGGCCGACTCTCGTCCGTGCTGACACGCCACTGCGCGACCAGCGTCGTCTTGCCGAAGCCGGCAGGAGCGCCGACGAGCACCAGCCTGGCAGGGGCGCGGGCCAGGTACCCGACAAGGCCGGGCCGCTCCACCCAGTCATCCCGCACGTTCGGGGCATGGAGCTTTGTCTCGATCGGGACGTCCAGGCCCACACGGGCACGCGGCACCGCAGGAACAGCGCCCAGACGTCGTTCGGGCCGCTCTCCTGCTCCGAGGCTGGTGCCGCGGCGCACCCTTTCGAGCTTAATAAGGACGCTCAATCATGCCTAGGAGCGACAAAATGTTTCTCCACTGGCATTTCATCCGAAATTAGCAACCATGCCCGGACAGAACTGTCGGGTGGGCCGCCTTCAGAACGGTCTGTCACGATGCCATACCGGATGCGTGACCGCGGGGCTAGCCCGCGGCGAGCGATGTATTCCGCTGGGCATCGGGCCACCGTATAGCGAGGAGGTGGCTCACCATGACGATCGGCGGCAGCATGGCTCTTATCGTGATCGGCGCAATCCTGCGGTTCGCCGTCACCTGGCACCCTGCCCACGTGGACCTGCAGATAATCGGAGTGATCTTGATGATCGCCGGAGCCGTGGGCCTGGCCATTTCGGCGGCTTTTCTCGTCGCCAGGCGCCGTCAGCGCGCGTCAGCCGAGGTCTACGAGGAGCGCCGTTACACCCAGCCCCCCGCGTGACCGCTCACGGGCCGCGTGGTGACCATTGCAATATCACCCGTGGCAGGTGGGGCAAGGCCATTCGGGTCTTGTTGGACTTGGTGTATCTGGGCGCACCGCTCACCAGCAGAAGGAGAAGAGGACGCTATGGCTGATCTGATCGCCATCGGATATCCCGATGAGACCACCGCCGACGCGGCGGCGGACGAGGCGCGGGCCCTGGCACGGGATCTCATCATCGAGCCAGACGCCATCGCATCGATCGTGCGGGACAAGGATGGCCGGTACCACGTTCACACCAGCCACCACGCTGTCGGCGGCGGTGCGACCTGGGGCATGTTCTGGGGCCTGCTTTTCGGCCTGCTGTTCTTCATCCCGGTATTCGGCATGGCCGTGGGCGCCGGGCTGGGCGCCCTCATGGGCAAGGTAACCAAGACCGGCATCGACCGCCAGTTCGAGGACCAGGTACGCGGCATGCTGCAGCCGGGAACCTCCGCGCTGTTCGTCATGGTGGAAAAGGTGACCCCGGACAAGGCCGTCGAGGCGATGAGCAAGTTCGGCGGCACCGTGCTGAAGACCTCGCTGTCCAAGGAAGGCGAGCAGGAGCTGCAGGAAGCCCTGCACGGCGGAAGCGCGGCGTAACGCCAGCACCAGTTCCATCCGCAGCCATGCGCAGGGGCCGTAGCGGCCCGGCCGACCCGGCCGGGCGCTATGGCCTGCTGCTCCTTCTGCTGATCTCGACCTACCTGCTGGCGGCCTTCAGCGCCGGCAGGCTCGTCGAACGGTTGTCGATCGCGCTGTTCGCCGCGGTTCTGCTGCTCGCGCTTCGCAACTCACCGCTGAGCCGCCGCTGGAGACTGCAGCTCGGCGGCGCCGCACTGGCCGGGTCGATGGCGGCCGGTGCGGCCGCTGTGACAAGCCCCGGCACCGGAACCGGGATCGCAGAGATCTGGAACGGGCTGATGCTGCTGCTCACTGCCACCTTTATCGTGCGCCGCGTGCTGGCCCGGCCCACGGTCACCGTGCAGAGCATCTACGGCGCGCTGAGCGCCTATCTGATCATCGGGCTGATGTTCGCCACGTTCTACGCGGCCATCGAGCACCTCGGCGGGACCCCCTTCTTCGCTCACGCCCAGCCGGGCAACACGCAGACCTTTCAGTACTTCAGCTTCACCACCCTCACAACCCTCGGCTACGGAGACTTCACCGCGGCCGGCAACGGGGGCCGGGCCGTCGCGGTCATCGAGGCGCTCGTCGGCCAGGTGTTCCTCGCCACCCTGGTCGCCCGCCTCGTCGCGGCCTTCCGGGGCGACGAACGTGACGGCCCGGGGAGCCGGTAACCATCCGGCACGGGTGATGCCCGCGGCGGCTCCCTGACCGCACACTGCGTGTCAGGAACGGCAGCTCGCGGTTCTGGAATCGAAAACCCGCGGCCGAGCCGGAACGCCGGCGGCCATAACCGGATGGACGTGGCACCCATGGCTGGAGTCTTCTGGGGGATAGGACTGGGCGTCCTGTACCTGGTCCTGGTTTTCACCTTGGCCGTCATGAGCTTCCGCAAGGGTCACTGGGTGCTCGGGCTGATCGGCTTCATCTTCCCGGTGTTGTGGCTCATCGGCGCGATTCTGCCGTCGCGGTACCGCCGGGCCTGACCTCGGACTCGCCCGCCGCTGGCGCCGGCTCCGCCCGGGTGTCGGTGGCCTGCGGCGTGAGCCGCTCCGATGTGACGTAGGCAACCACGACGGCAACAATCACCAGCGGCGTGACCGCCAAGGCATCGGGTGCGAGCAGGAGAGCGGGCAGAAGCACGGATGTCATCGGCAGCCGCAGCATGGTCGCGCTCATCGCCCCGATGCCCATGCCCAGGGCCGGCACGAGCGGCAGCCCGGGAAGGTGCGACAGCGCCATCGCGCCTGCCGCCCCGACGAACATGGCCGGGAAGATCGGCCCGCCCCGGAAGCTGCTCAGCGACAGCGCGTAGGCAATGCCCTTGCAGACCACGAGCAGCAGCAGCGCACCCACGGCGTACTGGGCGCTGTGCCCGACGAACGGGCCGAGGGCATCCTGCCCGGAGAACAGCACCTCGGAGGAGCCCTTGCCCGTTACCGCGGCGTACCCGATGGCCAGGCCAGCGATGGCCAGGCCCACGAGCGGGGTAAGCAGCACCATGCGCCGCTCGATGTGTGGCCGCGTCAGCAGCGCGCCGCGCCGGATCACGGAGCCGGCCAGGGCTGCCGCCACACCGATGACCAGCGCCCACCCGAACTCGGCGATGTCGGGCGTGGAGAAGTGCGGAAGGTGGGGTATGGCCAGCGAGAACGTGCCGAGCCCCGTCCACGCGTTCAGCCCGAGGAAAATGAGCGAGCCGACGCCAGCTGCCAGCAGGCCGGGCAGCAGCACGAGCTCCAGCGTGGCGCCGGCTATGCCGGACGCCTCCATCAGCAGGAAGGCGCCCAGCAGCGGTGAGCCGAGCAGCGTGCTGATCGCCGCGAAGCTGCCCGCCGCCGCCACCATGGTGCCGGCCCGCGACGGGGCGTCGCGCTTGACCAGGCGCACGGCGAGGAACGCCAGGCCACCGCCCAGTGCGATCAGAGGCGCTTCGGGACCCAGTACGACGCCGAGGCTCAGCGTTGCGAACGCCGCGAGGATCACGCCGGGCAGCTCGGCGGGCGGCGGCGCTCCCGCGCCCGCCTTGAACCCGTCTGCCGGTGAGTGGCCACCCGTCCCCGGCAGGCACCGGATGGCCAGGCCGACGAGCAGCCCGGCCAGCACGAGCGGCGGCACCGGCCACCACAGCGGCTCGGCGTGAAAGCCGAGCGCTCTGGGAAGGTCAGCGAAGATCCATCCCTGCGTCTTCGTGACCAGAGCGAGGAATCCGTAAGCCGCCGCCGAGACCGGCACGCCGATGACCGCGGCAAGACCCAGCAATCCCAGGTAGCTGCGGGATCGCAGCAGCGCCAGAGGATTGGGCGGCGACGTCATTTGTTAATGGTCGGGTGATGGGCGCGGCGGGCACGTCACCTGGCACGGGTGATTGGCGGGCCGTCTAGGTGAGCAGGTAGATGCTCTTGCCCGCCAGCCAGAATCCGAGCAGCAGGAAGACCACGACGATCACCTGGTCTTCGTGCGTGTCCAGCCAGGCCCGCAGCGCCCTGAGCCGGGCGGCCGCGGCAGCGGGCGTGAACGTGGCGTAGAGCTCCAGGTACAGGAAGCTGGACGTCGCCAGCAGGCAGAAGCCGACCAGCGTCAGGTAGTCGCCCGCGGTCGACAGCTTGGCCTGGGTGACGGTCGCCGCTCCGGCCGCGACGAGCGCCCAGGGCTGCAGGAACGCCGCCAGCCCGGCCGCGGCCCACAGCGACACCCCGTCGAGCCGCTCCATCCAGGCCGGCGGCTTACGTCTGCGGCCGATGCGCCGCCACTGCCGTACCGCGAGCAGGATCAGCACCAAGCCCAGCGTCAGCTTGACCGCGAGGACCGCGGTCGACGGCGTGGTGTGCGCGGCTGGTGGCTTGCCGCCGGTGGCCAGGAGCACCGCGGCGATAACCGCGACAAGGCACGCCAGCCAGCCGAGGATGAATGCCAGGCCCTTCCGGGTGCCC
>Ga0335072_10007558_pt1 | contig 15818 bp, 17 predicted proteins | sample Lox_Sample_21_FD_206725 | JGI IMG/M metagenome (GOLD analysis project Ga0335072, IMG submission 206725) | Soil microbial communities from Loxahatchee National Wildlife Refuge, Florida, United States - Lox_Sample_2.1 | ecosystem: Environmental > Terrestrial > Soil > Wetlands | place: USA... | reverse complement strand
AGCTTCGCCCTTATGGTCAAGAAAATCACCCTCGCGCTCGCCGCCCTGATCGTCGCGGCCTGCGCGCTGCCGGCGCTCGCCGCCGATCCGACGCCCGCGCAGGTCTATCAGGCGGCTCGCAGCGGCAACCTCGCGCAGGCGCAGCAGATGATCGCGCAGGTGCTGCGCGATCAGCCGCGGAGCGGCCAGGCGCATTACGTGGCCGCGCAGATCGACGCCCGCGCCGGCAATTACGGCGCCGCGCGCCAGGAGCTGCAGACCGCCGAGTCGCTGGAGCCCGGACTGCCGTTCGCCAATCCGAGCTCCGTCCAGCGGCTGCAGATGCAGCTGAGCTCGTCGGTGCCTCTGCCCGTGCTCGCACCGCGGACGGTGCGCGCCGGGCGTCATTCGCTCGGGCTCCTGCTGATCCTCATCTGCGGGGCGGTGGTGCTCTGGCTCGTGCTGCGGAGGCGGGCGGCGAACATGGGCTATCCGCAGTATCCCGGACAGTATCCGGGCGGCATGCCTCCGGGGGCGCCGCCGGGCGGCTATGGTCCAGGCGCCTACGGTGCGGCCGGTTACCCGGGCGGCTACATGTCGGGCGGCGGCTCAGGCCTCATGGGCAGCGTCGCTTCCGGACTCGCGCTCGGCGCGGGTGTCGCGGCCGGCGAGGCGCTGGTCGACCGCATGATGGATCGCGGTGGCGGTGGCGTGGTGCCGCCCGCAGAGGCCGCACCGATGCCCGACCCCAACGCTGATATGGGCGGCAACGACTTCGGCCTCAACGACCCCGGATCGTGGGACGACGGCAGCGGCGGCGGCGGCGGCGGCTGGGACGACGGGGGCGGCGGCGGAGGCGATGGCGGCGGCTGGACCTGAGCTACTTCCGCTGCTTCATCCAATGCCGCGCCAGCGGCTCGACCGTGGTGGCCTGCACCAGAATGCTGAAGATCGCGATCAGATAGGTCGCGGTGACGATCAGATCCTTCGCGGCTCCTTCCGCCAGTGACAGAGCGAGCGCCACCGACAGCGCGCCCCGCAGGCCGCCCCACGTCATCAGCTTCACCGTGTGCGGCTCGAAGCGCTGGAAACGGCGCAGCAGGGTGATCGGCACACCCACGCTGACATAGCGCGCGACGAGAACGATCGGCAGCGCGGCCGCGGCGGGAAGCAGATAGCCGCGCAGAGTGCCGGCGAGCGCCGTCAGCTCCAATCCCATCAGCCCGAAGAGGACGAGATTGAGGAGATCGTCCGCCAGCTCCCAGAACATGAAGAGCCGCTCGCGCGTCAGCTCCGACATCGCATACTCACGGCCGCTGCCGACGACGAGACCCATGACTACCGTGGCGATCGGCGCCGAGACGGCGAGACTCTCCGCCGCTGCGTAGCCGCCTGTAGCCATGGCGAGCGTGATCAGCGTCTCGACCGGATAGCTGTCCACGCTGCGCAGCAGCAGAATGCCGATATAGCCGACCAGAAGTCCGAACACGCCGCCCCCGAGGACCTGCCGCGCGAACATCTGGGCAACTGCCGAGGCGCCGGGCAGGGGCGCGACCGGATTCGCGCCATGAAGGATCGGAGTCAGGCCGTGCGCGCCGCTCGCGAGGCCGAGCAGCACGACGAACACCACGACGCCGGTGCCGTCGTTGAGCAGCGCCTCCCCGGTGATCTTGGTGAGGAGTGACGGCGGCACGCCCGCCTTGCCGAGCAGCCCCATCGCGGCGATGGGATCGGTGGGGGAGATGAGGGCCCCGAAGATGAGGCTGTCGAGCAGCGTCAGCGGCGTGCCGAGGAATTGCGCCGCATAGAAGAACGCGAGCCCGACGAGCGCCGTCGAGATCACGACGCCCACTGTGGCCAGCACGATCACCAGCCAGCGGGCACGAGCCAGGCCCGCCACATCGACGTGCAGGCTGCCGGCGAAGAGAAGCAGGCCGAGCAGACCGTGGAAGACCAGGTCCGGAAAATCGAGCCGGGCCGCGGCGTGCTGGCTCCAGGCGCTCACCTGCGGCACGACCTGTCCCACGGCGACGGTCGCAGCCGAGATGAGGAGCGCCACGGCGGTGATGCCGACCGTATCGGGAAGATGCACCAGCTTGTAATTGGCGTAGCCGCAGAGAGCGACTACGGTGATCACGGCCGATACGATCGTGAAGAGGGTCATGAACATCGAAAGATATCGGCTTCGGGGCGTGGCCGTCGAGACGGGCGTGGCCCGGGCCGCGCCCGGCGGCGCCTGCTGGCGTTGCGCGTAGACTACGGGTATAAATCGGTCACGCCCTGAGGGGGGGCGGATGACAATGCCCGACCAGCGCCGCAAGCGCCTGTTGGACCAGATACTCAGCCACCGCGCCGCGCTGCAGAAATATCTGCGCAGATTCACCGCGGGCGCGGAGGACGTCGAGGATCTGGTGCAGGAGGCTTACGTGCGCATCTGCGCCATGTCCCCGGCGCAGGCCGTGGAATCCCCCCGCGCGTTGCTCTTCAGCATCGCCCGCAACCTCGCCGTCGACCGCGCCCGGCAGCGCCTATCCCATGCGACCGATGACGTAGCGGATTTCGAGCCGTTGAACGTCTTTTCTGGAGAGGCGGAGCCGGACGAGCAGGTCGACCTGCGTCGCCGTTTCGAGTCGTTCTGTGACGTCGTCGACAGCCTCCCGCCCCTTTGCCGGCGCGTATTCGTGCTGCGCAAGGTGTACCAGTTGTCACACGCGGAGATTGCTCAGGTGCTCGGCGTCTCGCACAGCACGATCGAGAAGCACGTGGCGAAAGGGCTGCTGCGCTGCCGGGACCGGCTGCGCAGCCTCGGAATGCTCGAAGGGCTGGAAGCCGCCGGCGGCGAGCCTTCTCCGCGGCGGCGGGTCAAGGAAGGGGAGTCGCGATGAGCCGCATCGTCAGATTGAAGACGAAGACACAGATCGACAACGAGGCCGCGGTTTGGACCTGGCGCCTCGACTCCGGAACCCTGAGTGCCGCTGAGCGCGCGGATCTCGACGCCTGGCTGCGCGAAGACGTCCGCCACGGCCGCGCGTTCGAGGAGCTCGGCCGCACCTGGAGCGCCCTCGACCGCCTGACGGAGCATGCGCAGCGCGAAGAAACGACCGCGGCCGCCGACGTGCGGCCGGAAGGCCGCCGCCGCGCGTTCGCGCGCCTGTGGCAAGCAGCGGCGGCCGCCGTCCTGATTCTCGGCGTCGGCGTGGCGGTCTGGACCGGCAGCCGCCCCGGCGCACAGGTCGTCTCGACCGCTGTCGGGCAGCTGCGCCACGTGACGCTCGCGGATGGCTCGCAGCTCACACTCAACACCAACACGCTGCTGGCGGTGAAGCTGGCGCCGCAACGCCGCGACATCTACTTGCGTAGAGGCGAGGCGCACTTCGACGTTGTGCACGATGCTTCCAGGCCTTTCTTCGTGCACGCGGGTGAGGCGGTCATCCGCGATGTCGGCACGCAGTTCGACGTGCGGCTGCAGATGGACAAGGACATCGATGTCCTCGTCAACGAGGGACAGGTGGAAGTGCAGGGACCCGCCGCGGGCGTGAGAGCGCTGCGCGCCGGTCAGCAGCTGTTCATGGCCGGACCGCATCTGCAGGTCAGCACCGTGAGTCCGCGGCAGCTCGACAACGAGCTCGCCTGGCGCGACGGCGCACTGGTCTTCGACGGCGAGGCGCTCTCGCAGGCACTCGCGGAGGTCGGGCGCTATACCCGCACGCGGATCGTGGTGACGGCGCCCGAGGTCGATGCGCTGCATGTCAGCGGACGCTTCCGCACCGACGACGTGCCGGGCTTTTTCCAGGCGCTGCAGGCCGCGCTGCCGGTGCGGGTGAGCCAGCCGCGGGCCGGACTGGTCTACATCTCGCCGCGCTAGGCCCGCGGCTCGCCGTGGCGCAGGCGCCACAGGCATCCAAAGTGCTCACATCCCGGGACAGAGTGGCGTATTTTTAGCGCCCAGTCATGGGCAACCTGAGCACGGTCCCGCGGGGCTGTCCCGCGGCTGTCCTCCTCGTCGGCATTCTGGTCTTTGGGCTCTCCGCTTCCGGGGCCCGGGCCGCCGGCGACCCGCGACATTTCGATATCCCGGCCGAGCCGCTCGGCGCGGCGCTGAATGAGTTCGCCCGCCAGGCGGACGTGACCCTCCTTTTCTCGTCCACGCTGGTCGCACACTCCCGCACGGGGGGCGTGCAGGGTCAGCTCGGGGTCACGGCGGCGCTCGGCCGGCTCCTGGGCGGCACGGGCCTGAGCTTCCGGCAAGTGGGCGCCTCGGCCATCGCCATCGTCGAGTCGCCCGCCAGTCTGGCAGGCGGGCCCAGCGGGAATGCGGCGACTCGAGCCTCGGCGGGCAGCGGTACTCCGACGGGCGGGGCCGCGGGAAACCCGGGCGGCAGCCCGCGGGGCGTGCTGCATCGGCTGGCGGGGCTTTTCACGCGCGCGGCACGGGCGATCGGCGGCAGCAGCACTCGCGCGGCCGCCCCCGCAGATGCGCAGGCGACGCCCACCTACAGCAGCCTGCAGGAGGTGGTGATCACCGGCACCCCGGAGGGGAGCGGCGTGAAGCTCCTCGACGCGAGCTTCGCGGTCAGCTCGGCGACCCTGCAGCAGATCCAGCTGGCGCAGCCCTCGAGCGCCGCCGATCTGCTCAAGATCGTGCCCGGCATCTGGGCCGAGTCGAGCGGCGGTGAGACCGGCGCCAACATCGAGGTCGCCGGCTTTCCCGGCGGAGGCGACGCCCCCTACGTGACCTACCAGATCGAAGGCTCGCCGGTCTATCCGATGGCGACGCTCGCCTTCATGGACAACTCGTCGATGTTCCGCCTCGACGACACCATCGAGCGGACCGAAGTGGTGCAGGGCGGTCCGTCGGTCGTGTACTCCAACGGCCAGATCGGCGCCACGGCCAACTTCATCCTGCGGCACGGCACGGCCACGCCCCATGGCGAGCTGGGCATGACGGTCGGTGACGAAGGCCTGTACCGGCTCGACGGCTTCTACGGCGGCCCGCTGGCGCGCGACTGGTTCGTCAGCATCGGCGGCTTCTATCGCATCTCCAATGGGATCCGGAATCCGCAATTTCCGGCCGACGACGGCGGCCAGCTCACCGCGACCCTCTACCACACGATGTCGCGCGGCACCCTGCTCATCTGGGCGCGGCGGCTGCGCGACAAGAATCTCTTCATCACCGACATCCCGGTGGCGGTCAGTCCGGACGGCAGGAGCATTGCCGCATTCCCGGGATTCAATCCCAACACCGGCACGTTCGCCGGCAATGCGACCCGCGACATCACGGTGCAAGAGTTCCCCTGCGGCGCCCCGGGCTGCGCGCCCGGCACGGTGAGCGCCGATCTCGCCGACGGCAGAGGCTCCGACCTGCGGCTCATGGGAGCCGACCTCGACCTCGAGCTGGGAGCCTGGTCGGTCAGCGACAAGCTGGGCTTCACCGCCGGCCACATGCCGACCAACGCGCTCTTCAACAACTTCGCGCCGGAGACGATGGCGAGCGTCATCGCCGGCGAGCTCGCCGGCGTCAACGCCGATGCCTCACTGATGTCGGCCGCCGGAGGCGCGCCGTTCGTGACCGGGAGCCCGACTTACGTCGTGGGCGGCGGCGCCGTCAGTCCCGCCGCGGACGTCGTCTCCGTCGGCTTCTGGATCGTCGATAAGAAGATCCAGGCGGTCACCGACGACCTGCGCTTCAGCCGCTCGCTGTTCCCGGGCAACACGGCGACGATAGGCGGCTATTTCGCCGATTATTCCACGGACGACAGCTGGTACCTCGGCAACAACGAGCTGATGACCGCGACGCCGAACGCGCAGCTCATCAACCTGTCGCTGCTCACGGCCGCCGGCGCCGCGGGCCCGCTGGCGCAGGTGACGCAGAACGGCATCCTGAGCGGCGCGACCACGGCGCTCGCCGATCACTACAACGGCCGCAACGCGGCGCTCTTCGTTTCCGACCAGTGGCGCATCGGGGCCTGGCTGCTCGATGCGGAGTATCGGACCGAGAACGAGAGGATTGCCGGCATGGTGGAGGGCAGCGCCTATGTGGACCTCGATGAGGATCCGTTGACGCTCTACAACGACGGGACCAACGTGCTCACCGGTCAATGGTTGCCGTCGACTTACGACCATACGCTCGGCGCCTGGAGTACCGGTGTCAACTATGAGTTGAACTCACACATGAGCATCTACGGCCGCATCAACGAGGGCGTGCACTTCCCGAGCTTCGACGACATCCGCCAGGGCACGCAGGACTCGCAGCAGATCGAGAATTACCAGGTCGGCTACAAGGTACAGACGAGCTCGCTGTACGCCTCGGTCGACGTCTTCCACCGACTCTTCTACGGCGTGCCGTTTCAGGCGTACCTGGGAAATGGAACCAGTGTGGTGGCCACCTATGGCGCGGCGTCCTGGGGCACGGATTTCCAGGCCGACTGGTTTCCGCTCGAGCGTCTGAGCCTCGGGCTGACGGGCGACTGGCAGCACTCCGTCTACACGAACTTCAGCTCCTTCGCGGGAGGCGGGACGGAGGCGTACGACAACGACGGCAACATCCTGCAGCGCCAGCCGCGGCTGCAGGTGCGCTTCACGCCGGAGTATCAGCTGCCGGCGCCCTGGGGCAGGCTGCGCCTCTTCGCGGCCGTGAGCTATATCGACCTGCGCTATTCGGACCCCGAGAACACGCAGATCCTGCCGGCCTTCGTGACGCTCGATGCCGGCGTCGTCGGCGATTTCGGCGAGCACCTCGAGGTGAGAGTGCAGGGCACCAATCTCACCGACGCGCTCGGCCTCACGGAAGGCAACTCCCGCAGCCTCAGCGCCGGCATCTCCACCGGATTCGAGATGGCGCGGCCGATCTTCGGCCGCGAGGTGCAGGGGCAGGTGAAGTACTACTTCTGAATCACCAGCCGCTGAAGATGCTGCTCACCAGGTCGCTGGCCAGGCCGAAGCCCGCGCCCATGCCCAGTCCCGACACGACGTTGCCCATGAATCCGCCGCCCGTCCCGTAGTAGGGCTGGGAGGCCCAGCCGCGGGTCTGGTAGCTGGGCTGCGGCACCGAATTGACGTGCGTCTCCAGGGAGTGGATGTACTCGGCCATCTGCTGGATGAGCATCAGCGCCGACTGGTTCTGCTTCTGGATGGAGAGCGCGGTCTCCCTGAGGTCGAGCATCAGCTCGCGGGCGAGCGTCGGGTCGCTGATCTTCGCCTGCAGCTTCTCGGCCAGGGCCTTGATGCTCTGCCCCACCTGGTCAGCCTGCTGCTGCAGCTGAACGGCCTGATTCTCGGCGGTCTGGTAGTCCACGATACATTCACCTGTGAGTGCGTTAACCCGATGAATCTTCGACCGAAGAAGCGGGCCTTGGTTCGATTCAGAGGGCCTGGGCGGCGGCCGCCGCGATCAGAAGGAGGACGAGGGCCGCGCCCGCCGCGGCGGGTGCGAGGCGCGAGACGCTCAAAGCCAGGAGGAGCGCCACCGCCACCGAGGCCACGTTGCGCAGATCGCCGAAGACGAGCTGCAGGAGCTTCCTCATGCCCGCGCACCCGCGTCCGCCGCGGCGGGCGCGCGCGAGCGCCAGGCGATGACCCTGCCGGCCACGGCGTACGCCGCAAAGAGCAGCAGCAGGCTGACGTCGCCGAGCGGCCAGACCGCCTGCTCGCCCGCGAGCCCGCCGATCGACCAGAAGCTGCCGAAGGAGAGGATCGCGCAGGCCACCAGGTATTTGAGCGTGTTCTCCGGTACCCGGGTGAGGGGCGCCCGCAGCGCGAGCCCCGCCGCGATGACCACGGCCAAGGATGCCGCCGCGCTTGCCGCCGCGGTGACATAGGAGAGCGTATGACCCAGAGCGACGACGAGCAGCCAGACCTCGAGACCCTCGAGCAGCACGCCCTTGAAGGCCACCACCCAGGCGGCACGTCCTTCCGCCCGCTCGAGTTGCTCACGCGTCTCGGCGAACTCCCGCGCTTCGTCGTGCAAAGCGGTACGGCCCGAATAGCGCCGGATGGCCTTGACGTACCAGCGCAGGCCGAAGAGCAGCAGGAAGATGCCGATGCCGGCCCTGATCCAGGCGATGTCGGCCTGCGCCGCCTCCAGCCCCGCGCCGGTAACGGCGACCAGCGCCGCGACGACCCCCAGGCCCGCCATCGCGGCACCCATCGCGCGGCGCCAGCCGATCGTGAGCGCCACCGCCAGCACGATCGTGAACGCCTCCACCCACTCGACCGCGGAGGCGAGAAAGACGGCGCTGGCACCGCCCCATTGCGCGGCGGTCATGACGGTGAGTGCCTCATGGCTGCGCCCGACGGTGCCACATCGCGCGCCGGCTGTCGACCGCTCAGCTGATCGGCACCCTCACAGTCGCGAAGACGCTGGAGGGTACGAAGGGAGTAGCGGGCTACCCGGCCGCGCGGACCAACACCGCCGAGGGTGTCGCATTCGACGCCGCCGACTGCACGCGGGGTTGCATCGCCGTGTTGGATCCAAGAAGTCCCCGCACCGCGCGCGGGGCGAACTCGCACCACTCGATTCCGACGCCGTTCGCGGTCTCGCGCACCACGTAAGCGGCGACCCGCGCCGGACGGCGGCGGCCGAAGTCGCCTTCCCGCATGATCACCGATACCGGTCCGCGCGGCGGCCGCGGGCCGTCCGTGCGGACCAATGCTCCGCTCGAGCTCAGGTTCTCCAGGTATCCGCACACGGGAGGCAGGGAGCCGCAGGACAGCTCCACGGTCGTACGCACGCTGACGCGCTCACCCCATCGATGCTCCATGACCGCTCTCCCGATCAAATGTGGTGTGAATCCATTATGCGCTCATCGCGCATGGACGGAAGGGTTTTCCAACACCGTGCGCGTACGGAATTGCAAATATTTTTCAGCGCCGCAGCTGACGCTCGCGGAGAGTCGAGACTTCTCGAGACGGCTGCGTTACGCGCGTTGCGCGACGTGTTGTGCGCCGGCAACCGGCGCCGCTGCGGCGCCCGGCAGGATGCGGCCGTACAACTCCTCGAGCCGGGCGACACTGCGCTCCCAGGTGAAGAGCTGCCGGACGCGGTCGCGGCCGGCGGCGCCCATCCGCTTGCGCATCTGTGGATCCGAGAGGAGTCTGCCGACGGCGGCGGCGAGTCCTGCGCTGTCGCCGCGTTCCACCAGGATGCCGGTCTCACCGTCCACTACCACCTCTGGTATCGCACCAGCCCGCGTGGCAACAACCGGCAGGCCCGCGGCCATCGCCTCGATCACCGGGATGCCGAAGGGCTCGTGCCAGATCGAGGGGAAGACGAAGATGCCGGCGCTCGCGTATTGCGAGCAGATCTCGGCGTTCGCCACGCGCCCGTGCATGACCGCATGTCCGCCGAGCTCGCTCACGCCCCGGCAGACGAGATCGTAGTAGTCGTCCGGGCGGCTGTAGTACTGCAGCAGCCCGTCGAAGAGCGGGTCGCGGCGATGCGGGTCCACGAAATCCTTTGGCGCCACATCCAGGGGCCCGACGAGGCTGAGGCTGGCGCCCGGATGCACCTGCAGCACCTTGCGCATCGCTTCGAGCAGCACGTGCACGCCTTTCTCCGGGCAGAGCCGACCGACGAAGAGCACGTTGCTCGAGGCGGCCGGATCCGGAGTGACCTGCAGGAAGCGCTCATCGACTCCGTTGTAGAGCTCGTGGCAACGCTCGGCGGCGGCGGGATAGAGTCTGCGGATCTCGTCCGCGACGAAGCGGCTGCAGGCGAGGATCAGCGCCACTTCCTCCAGCCGCGGCGCGATCACAGCAGGGTCGAAGTCGGCGAGCGAGTGATCGTGCATGTGCAGGACGATCCGCGCATCGGGATTGGCGCGGCGGATCGGGCCGATGAAGTTGGACACCGTGTGCAGGTGGACGAGATCGCACGCGCGATCACGGATGTCATGGGCGACTTCCCGGGCATAGTGCGCGTAGTAGAACGGGCTCAGCCTGAAGGGGCGGCGCCGGCTCGTGAGCCGCGCCGTATCGAGAATCTTCAGGCTGTTCAGCACCCGGTCGATGCCTTCGGGGATGCGCCGGTACGTGACGCCCTCGTGACTCTCGAGCTCACTCTCGCCCGCCACCCACTTCGGATAGGTGACCACCGGGTGACGGCGCGCGAGCCGGCGGCCGATCTCGTAGTTGACGATCGCCAGGGCGTCGTAGAGCCGCGTGTGCGGCACCGGAATATCGGCGTGCGGATAGACCTGCGCGATTCGTATGGCCATGGCTCCGGCTAGGCAGCAAACGCCATGCCCATGCGTGGCCCGCGCGATGCAGGGAAAATCGGCCCGAGGTCAGGTCAGCGGCGGCCCCACGCGGCCGTGCAGGTAGAACGCCACGGCGTAGAGCGCGAGGGCGGCGATGATCCGCCATGGGCCGATCTCAGCTAAAGCGGGTCCCAGGCGGTTGCCGCCGCTTGCAATGGCGGCGAAGGGAACGCTCGAAGTCGCCTGGGCAAACTGCTGCCAGCGCTCCGGGAACCTGCGGCGCCGCTTGGCATCGATCGCGGCCGTGCCGCCGAGCGCGAGCACCAGCAGCGTGCCGAAGAGGATGAGCGAAGCAACGTCGCCGTTGACCACGAGGTGAGTCGCCGCCCAGAGCGCGACGCCCCAGAGGAAGGGGTGGCGGGTGATGCGCACCATGCCGCGCGCCATGCCCGGATCGAGCCTCGACTCCATCCCGACCGTGGTCGGACTGGGTGTCATGACGCCGATCACGGCGAAGAGGAAGGCGATGAACACCAACACATAGGCCGCCGGCCGAAATCCCAACACCAGGCCCCAGGTGGGGACGAGCGGGGCGCGCCGGTACGCGTACACCATCCATGCGATGCCGGCGAGGGAAGCGAGCGAGAAGAGCCCGCGATACGGCTTCTCACCGAGACCGGCGGTCAGCGTATCGCGCAGCCGCGTCCCCGAGACCCCGAAATGGATCAGCAGGAAAAAGGCGCACGCAGCGATGAGATCCGGCATGTCGGCACCCCCGTTCTCGTCCGAGTTTGCCGCGCGATTGTACTCCATTTCGACATCCCCACGGCGGGCACCGCACCATGGATGAGCAAATGCCCCCAAAGGATGAGGCGAATGCACCGACTTTGGGCCCCGCTCACGCATCCCGGGACGACGTGAACCGAAGCTGAATGTCTGAAGTTGGCTTTGCGCCTGACGCGGCGGTTACGCGTTGGTTACGGGCGTGGAAAAACTCGCCGCAGGTGACGCAGTTCGCTTGATTGTGCGGCCAGGTTTGCTAATGTGCACCGCACCGGGCGCCCGACCGTGGGCCCCGCAGAAGGGGGTGGACGGAATGATTCGAGGAGATTCGGCATGCGCACCCTGACCCCCCACTATCTGCTGGCGTCGGATTTCGACCAAACGCTCAGCTTCCACGATTCCGGCCACGTGCTCGCGGAGCTGCTCGGCGTCACCGACTTCGAGCGCAAGGTCGCAGGTCTCGCCCGCAGCAACCTCGTTCAACAGGGCGGGGAGCTCGCCTACCTCATCCGCCATGATCCGGACTTCCGCGGCGTGCGGCGCGAGCACCTGGCCGAGGCCGGCCGCCGCGTGCGCCTCAAAGCGGCTCTGCCGACGCTCGTGCAGTCGCTGCGCGATGGCATCGAGGGCAACCGGTTCTCGTTCTTCGTCGTCTCCGCGGCGCCGAGGGAAGTCGTCGTCTCGGCGCTCGCCGGAATCGTGCCGCCGGAAAATATCCACGGCACGGAGTTCGACTACGACCCCGAGTCCGGCGAAGTGCGCGCGATCACGCGCGTAGCCGCCGGCTACGGCAAGGTCGCCGTCATCGACGAGCTCAGTCAGCGGCTCGGGATCGTCTCCGACCGGATCATCTACGTGGGTGACGGCAGCTCGGATGTGCACGTCATGCTGCACGTGAACAACGGCGACGGCTTCACCATCGCCGTGTCGGAGAACCGGCAGCTGGCGCGAATCGCCAGGTGCACGATCCTCAGCGACAACGCCTGCAGCATTCTCGTACCGGTGCTCGACCAGGTGCTCGGCATGCGGGTGCCGGAGATCCGGGCGTTCCTCGAGTCGCAGGGGCTGGTGCTGGATGACTGGGAGCGGGCCCGCACCGATCGGGTCATGATGCGTGAGGCCCCGACGTCGGGCCTGACGGTGGGCTGACCCCATGACCTTCCCTTTGACCGAAACGCTCGGATGGATCGCGACGTTGATATTCGTCGGCTCGTACTTCTTCTCGAAGCCCGCCGCGCTGCGAGCCTGCCAGATGCTGGGCGCTGCACTCTGGATCGCGTACGGCATCCTGATCGCCGCCAAGCCGGTGATCGCATCGAACTTCCTCGTCCTCGCGGCGGCGGCCTGGACGCTGCTCCGCAAGCCCCGGATCGCTTCCGACCCCATCCCGAGCGCGAGTCGCTAAGATAGGCCCTCGGCGCGAGGGCGCCGGGAAGAGGGGGTCTGTCGGATGCGTGTCGAGCTCGATTCTCTGGAAGCGCGTGTGATCGGTTGCCTGATCGAGAAGCAGGTGACGACGCCGGATCAGTATCCGCTCTCCCTCAACGCCCTGGTGAGCGCCTGCAACCAGAAGAGCAACCGCGATCCCGTGCTGAGCCTGGATGAGTCCACGGTGCAGCGCACGCTCGATGCGCTCTCGCGCAAGCATCTGATACTGGAGCGCTCCGGTTTCGGCAGCCGGGTGCAGAAGTACCAGCATCTCTTCTGCAACACCGAGTACGGTTCCCTGAAGTTCTCCTCGCAGGAGCTCGCGATCGTCTGCGAGCTGCTGCTGCGTGGTCCGCAGACGCCAGGTGAGTTACGGTCGCGCGCCAGCCGGATGGCACAGTTCCGCGAGGTGTCGGAAGTCGAGGCGGCGCTGCAGGCGTTGCAGGACCGTGAGTCCGGACCGCTCGTCGCGCGGCTGCCGCGCGAGCCGGGACGGCGCGAGTCCCGCTACATGCATCTCTTTGGCGCAGAGCCGCCTCCGCAGGCCGCGGCCGAGGAGCCGGCGGCGCAGGGCGAGGTTTCAGGCACCCGCGGCGAGACGCTCGAGAGCCGCGTAGCCAGACTCGAGGTGCAGCTCGAAGTGCTGCGGGCTCAGCTGGAAGAGCTCAAGCCGAAATGACGGGCCGCGACCTCGTCAAATGAAGAAGTCGGGCAGCAACTCCTCTTCGCGCACGCCGGCCGCGCGGTAAGGGGCGAAGTCGGCCACCCCTTCCTCGCGTAGGATCTCCTCATCGATGCAATAGTGGCCCGTGAAGCCGCGACTGTCCCTCGTGAGGACGGCGTGGGCCGCATCAGCCATGATTTGCGGCGAGCGCACACGGCGCAGATGATCGGCGCCGAGTCCTTGCATTGCGACCTGTAACGCCGCCGTCCCGATGACCGTGCGCGGCCACAGCGCGTTCACCGCAATTCCCCGCGCGCGCAGCTCGCCGGCCAGCCCGAGCACGCACAGGCTCATGCCGAACTTCGCCAGCGAGTAGGCCAGGTGCGGCGCGAACCAACGCTCCTCGATGTTGAGCGGCGGGGCCAGTGTCAGGATGTGGGGGTTCTCCCTCCGCTCCAGGTGCGGCAGACACAGCTTCGAGCAAAGGAAAGTCCCGCGTGTATTGATGTCGTGCATCAGGTCGAAGCGCCGCATGTCGGTGCCCGGCGTGGCGGTCAGGCTGATCGCGCTGGCGTTGTTGACCAGGATGTCGATGCCGCCGAATTCCTGCACCGTCCGTTCCACCGCCCGCGCGACCTGCTCGTCGTCGCGGATGTCCGTCGGCAGCGCCAGCGCCCGTCCTCCCGCCGCTTCGATCTCCGCCGCGGCCGTAAAAACCGTCCCCGGCAATTTCGGGTGCGGCTCCGTGGTCTTGGCCACGATGGCGACATTCGCGCCATCCCTCGCGGCCCGCAGGCCGATGGCCAGGCCGATCCCCCTGCTTGCCCCCGTGATGAAGAGCGTGCGGCCCTGGAGCGTACGGGTCGTGGGGTCGGCAGGTGCCATGGTGAGCCTCGCGGAGCGGCCGCCGGTAGGGGCGAAAGACGGCATGGTATCAGCGGCCGCCGTATGATGACCTCTGAGCGCGTACGTCAGCCGGGTACCAGGTCTCCCTGTGTATCGGCTCGGCGAACGGCCTCCACGAACGCGTCGAGCTTGATCGGATCCAGCCGTCCATCCGTGCGAACCCCGGAACAGAGGTCCACGCCAAAGGGCTTCACTCGCCGGATGGCTTTGCCCACGTTCGCCGGCGTCAGCCCGCCGGCCAGAAAGACAGGGTGAGGGCTGCGGCGTACGAATTCCGCGCTGACCGACCAGTCGTGCGTGCGGCCGGTGCCGCCGTACTCCGGCACCGCGAGGCTGGGCCGCCCCGAATCCAGGAGATAGGCGTGCACATACGGTGCGTAGCTCGCAATCGAGTCCAATGCGCGCTCATCCTCAACGTGGATCACCTGCACTCGCCGTGTAGCCGGCAGCAGTTCATCGAGCCTGGCGGCTTCTGACGTGCTGATGTGCGAGACGATTTGCACGGTCGAAGGACGGGTGCGCTCGACATGTCGGGTGATCGCCGCGGCAGTCACTTCAGAAGTCAGGAGGAACGAGGCGATCGGCGGCGGCACCAAGGCCGTGAGCCCCGCAATGGTACGATCGTCGATGGCATGCGAGCCGGATGGCATCGGACCCACGAACCCGACCGCATCCGCCCCGGCGCGGATGGCGAGCTGGACCTCCTCGGGCGAGGCCATGCAACAGAGCTTGATTCGGGTGCGCATGATGCCGCTGCCGCCAGCGAATCGCGCGAGGGTATCCAACGCAACGACGTGAGGCAATCAGGAGGTAGCCCGAGAGTGCTCTCCCTGAGACCGCGCGGACGGCCTGAAGAATCTTTTTAGCGGGCTGTCCGCGCTCCGCCCTCGGTTGCGCCTATATTGGCGTATGCCCAGCCGCTGGAATCTCGACCACCTGATGGAGATACCCCCGGAACTGCCCAAGACACCGGCGGCGCAGGCGCTGGCGCTGAAGGTCGTGACGGGAATGGACCTGCTGCGGCTCAAGGCCGTCGCGCGCCTCTATGCCCGCGGTTTGCCGCCGGAGATCGGCTGGTCCGATCTGCTCCAGGAGGCCTTCGCACGCATGCTGGATGGCTCGCGGAAGTGTCCGGACGGCTTGGGAATGGTCGTGTTCCTGTCTGGCGTCATGCGCAGCATCCGGACGGAGCACTGCCGGCGCGCCCGCAAGCGCGCATCCCGTCTGCCCCAGATGCTCGCCGAGCTGGGATTGGCGGACAACCCGGAAGGCGAGGCGGGCGATCCGGCTCCCGACCCCGAGCAGAATCTGATCGCGATGCAGCTCCTCGCAGAGGTCTATCGGCTGTTCGCCGAGGACCCGCGGGCGCTGAGGGTCATCGAGGGTCTGTTCGAAGGCCTGGAGCCCGAGCAGATCCGCATGAAGTACGACCTGTCGAAGACCGATTACGATTCAACCCGCAAGCGGATGCGACGCGCGCTCCTGCGGGAGGGATTGAGGTGGGGTGGTCATGACAATTGACAACACCGCGCGCTTCGAGCGGCTTCTCGCTGCCCTGGAGCACGAGCTCACCGGCGCGACCGACGAGGAGATCCTCGAGGCCGCGGGCGACCTCGGCATGAATCCGGCCATGAAGGGCTCGGCGGCATTCTTCGGCGTCACCGTCGATCTGAGGGCGAAATGGGGCAGCTATCCCGGCCAGCCCCCGGACGCACCTGGCGGCAGCGCGCGGCGCGGACCGAAGGACGATCCTTCCTCCTGAAGCTTGGCGGCTCGCAGGGCGTAGGATCCGCGTATCATTGCGGCCGAGAGCCGAGTCTCTGCGAGGAAACATGCCGGATACGAAGTTCGTTGTGCGAAAG